>Ga0207871_100367_pt1 | contig 18584 bp, 21 predicted proteins | sample Passage260A_FD_187371 | JGI IMG/M metagenome (GOLD analysis project Ga0207871, IMG submission 187371) | Cellulose adapted compost microbial communities from Newby Island Compost Facility, Milpitas, CA, USA - Passage2 60A (SPAdes) (version 2) ...
AAAAAATTCTGACAAATCACTTTTATTTGATGAAAGAACGAAGCAAAGCGCTTACAAGGAAGAGGTTTCCTTTGGGGTTCGCGTTCCAAGCATCTTAAATGACTGCCCACGCTAGCTTGACACTGACCAGGACCTTCATTCCAATTGGCAAAGACCCAATAAAATGTTATAATGAGAAGAAAAAGAGGGGATCATTTGAGTCTTCGGAATAGAGTGTTCGGAACGAAGCTTGGCCAAATTGCGGTCTTGATCGCCTTCGCCGGGGTCGTCATCTTCGCCGGATGGCAATATGCCGTCAAGGAAAAATACAAGTCTTATGTTTCTTACAAAATGGATGCCGATATGCGACATTTTGTCGATCTGTTGAATACCGGTGATCAGATATATTCAACCATCCTGGAAGAGGGGGCGATCAACAGTCGCCAAAGCTTTCTGCTCATGTATGTACATGAATCGTGATCTTGCTGTTCGTCTCGGGCTTCGGGATGACTCGTTCCGATACGATCAGAGCACGCTCAACGCGTACAAGATCGTGCGATATTTCCACGGCCGGGAGGATGAAGGTACGGCCAGGTTGGATCCATCGATGCGGGATCACATTTCAGCATTCCGGGAGTTCCATCTGTCCTGGCAGGCAGCCGTCGGTCAAGGCGAGACGTCGTATCACGTCGATGACGCTTCATGGTACCGCATGCTCGAAGCGATTGAATCCAACACGAATGCATTCCTGGCTGAACACCAAATAAATGCGTTGGATGATTTGTGGCTGGACCGAAGAGAAGTTCGATGAACCATTTATACGGTAAATGCCTGCTTTAAAGGCAGGCATTACAGACTTTTGGCCCCCCTGTCGGCAGTCTTTTTGCGACCAATTCTTTATTCATTCACCGCGTTAATCTCGTGTAATATGCACGTAGTATATAACGGTTTGCATCGACGAGGTTACGGCCATGACGGAAATTTTCTATGTCGAATGCGATGCAACACATCCTGACAGTTTTGTCTTCGATATCCCGAACGGGCATGATTGCTGGCTGCTGGTGTTCACCAAAACGCCCGCCGTATTCTGGGTGGAAAACAGACTCAGGGAGTATCCGGCCTACAGCGCCATCCTGTATCGTCCGCATCAGAAAATTTACTATCGGGCCTGCGCCGACCAATACATCAACAACTGGCTGCGCTTTGCCTCCGACGAGTCCTATGTTTCCGACGCGCCGCTTCCGTTCGGCGTTCCGTTCTCGGTGAAAGATCCGGAGTACTGCCACCAACTGTTCCAGTTGCTCGTTTGCGAACATTCGTTCACCAATACCTTCAAGCAATCGTCTGTCAACTATCTGCTCCGGATCCTGTTCAACAAATTGCTGGAATCCTACGAATCCCATTTCAGCGAAGAGGTCACGCCGCAATATTACAATCTGCTGAAATTACGAACGGCCATTTACAGCAATCCCGGCCGGAACTGGACGGTTCGCAAAATGGCGGAAATGGTGCACAGCAGCCCGGGGTACCTGCAGGTGGTGTACAAGAAAACATTCGGCGTCTCCCCGATGAGTGACGTCATCAACAGCCGGATCCGCTCCGCCAAGGAATATCTGATGCACAGTTCCTATTCAGTGGCCGAGATTGCTGACCGCTGCGGCTATCTACATGTGGAGCATTTCTGCCGACAGTTCAAACAGGTGACCGGTTTCAGCCCGCGCGAATACCACAGGCGATTCCGGTCCAGGACGGAAGCGTGAAGCGGCGGCGCTTCCTCATCCCTTGATGCCGGTCATGGTAATCCCCTGGACAAAGTAGCGTTGCCCGATAAAGAACAACACCAGCACCGGAATCACCGTGATGAAGGAAACGGCCATCAGCATCTGGATCTGGGCGGAGCCGAAGGAGTTCTCGAAGAACCGCAGCCCGATCGCCAGCGTGAACTTCGTGTCACTGTTCAAATAAATGAGCGGCGAGAAGTAGTCGTTCCAATGGTACGTGATCGACATGAGCCCGACGGTGATCAGCGCAGGCCGGATGGCCGGCAGCAGGATCCGATAAAAAATCTGGAACGAATTCGCCCCGTCGATGCACGCCGCTTCATCCAGATCCTTCGGGATCGTCTTCAGAAACTGCCGCAGAAGGAAAATGTTGAACGCCCCGCCCCCGAAAAACGATGGAATGACTAGCGGTTTCAGCGTATCCAGCCACCCCAGCTTGGTGAACAGCAGGTAAGTCGGGATAATGGTCACCTGGCTGGGCAGCATCATCGTGGCCAACACGACAGCGAACAGCAGCTCGTTGTAACGCGATCGAAACCGGGCAAAGCCGTAGGCCACAAGAGCGGCGGAGAACACGGCGCCCAGCGTTGCCGACAGCGCCACAATGAGCGTGTTGATCGTGTACCGCGTGAAATCCGCATACTGCCAGCCCTCGATGAAGTTGTCCAGGGTGAACGTCTTCGGAATCAGGCGCGGAGGCAACGTGTAGGCTTCCGACGGCAGCTTGAGCGCCGTGGAAATCATCCACAGAAACGGAAAAACGAACACGAACGCCAACAGGATCAGCAGAACATAACTGACGGTGTTGCCGATCAACTGTTTCCTTTTTTTGCTCTGATAGTACGGATTCATCCTATGCATCTCCCGGGATGGAGTCAATTGTCGTAATGCACCCAATATTTGGACGTCCGGTTCACGATTTGCGTGATGGTCATGATGACGATAAACAGAATCCACGCCAGCGTGGAAGCATACCCCATCTCACTGTACTTGAATCCGTAGTCGTAGATATGCATCATGTAGGTATGCGTCGCGTAATTCGGGCCGCCTTCGGTCAAAATGTGCGGCTGCATGAAGATCTGAAACCCTCCGATAATCCCCATGACCAGGTTGAAATAGAGCGTGGGCGTGACCAGCGGAAGCGTGATCCTCGTAATTTTGACAAAAGTGTTGGCCCCGTCGATTTTGGCGCTCTCATACAATTGCTCCGGAATATCTTGCAGGCCGGCAAGCGTGATGATGATGGAGTTGCCGATCGACCATACGCCCATGATGATGATCGCCGGCATAGCCCATCGGACATCGCTCAGCCAGTTCGGTCCGGTTATGCCGAACCAAGACAGGAAATAGTTGATCAGTCCGAATTGCGCGTTGAAAATCCATCCCCAGAGCAGCACGACCGCCACGCCGGACGTGATGTAGGGAATATAAAAGCTGGTTCGGAAGAAACCGATTCCTTTCAGCTTCTGATTGAGCAGCAGCGCAATCAGGAAGGACAGCAGCAGGCTGACCGGCACAGAGACCAGCACGTAATACAGCGTATTGACCAGCGCCTTGTAGAACAGATCGTCTTCGGTGAAGGCCCGGACGATGTTGTGGAATCCGATGAACTTCCCCGATCCCGTCAGATCGGTGTCGGTAAACACCAGAATCAGCGAATGGACCATCGGATACAGGGTGAAGATCGCGAAGCCCAGAAGCCATGGTGAAATATATAGAAAAAATTGCCGGTTCTCTCTTCTCTCGATACTGCCGCTTCTTTTCATCGCTCAGCCTCCATTGGGGGACCGACCCGGGAAAGACAGAAGAGGATATTCGGGGGGACAAATATCCTCACTCCGCCTTGCTCAGTTGTCGATGATCCGTTAATTCTTTGCGTGAATCGAATCGAATGCTTCCTGGATCTTGGGCGCGTACGCCTTGGCCGCTTCTTCAGCCGATTTGCCCTGCAGCGTGACCTGCTCCCAGACTTGCCCGTACTGGTCAGCCACCTTGGAGAGGGCGCCGCCCCACGGGAACACGATGGCGTTCTCCAGCCCCGTCACAAAGTCCGCCATTTTGATTGACGTGCCTTCGATGGTTTTATCTTTGAACGTCGTCTCGGCGGCTTCACGGGATGCGGGCAGGTTAACTTTGCTGTAGATGTCGCCCACTTCCTTGTTGAAGGACACCGTCTTGATGTATGCCCATGCCGCTTCCTTGTTCTTCGAGTCCTTGTTCATGGCAAATCCCGTCTGGAACTTGATGTTGACGGTCCTGCCTTCGGGGTCCTTCGGCGGCATGACGATATCCCAATCGAAGTTGTTGCCAATCGCTTTGGCGATCGAAGCCGCTTCGAACAGCCCCATCGGATACATGGCGGCTCTTCCTGCCGCGAACATTTGGTCCATCGGCATCGCCTTGGATGCAGCATCGTCAGGCATCGCGCCCGCTTTCACGAGATCGCCGAACAGTTGATAGCCTTTGATGACTTTCGGATCGTCAAGTTGTTGCTTCGTCCAGTCATCGTTGTACGGTCTGCCGCCGTAGATCATGGGCGCGAAGCTTTGGAGAATCCAGTGGGACACGACGCCGTAAATCCGGTTTGCCCCTTCACCCGAGGATACCTTCTTGGCAATTTCCGCAAAGTCGTCCCATGTCCAATCTTCCGTCGGATACGGCACGCCGGCGTCATCGAAAATCTTCTTGTTGTAGGCGATCATGAAGTCGGAAGCCGTGGTCGGCATGCCTTCCCGTTTGCCGTCCGGAAGCACGTAACCGTCGTCGACACCCGGTGTGAACAGCGATTCGAGATCCAGGTTGTCCCGCTCGACATACGGGGTCAAATCTTCAAACCATTTGGAACGAAGGCCTCTCCAGTCGGGGGACAACATGATGACGTCGCCGGCATTGCCCGCGGCCAGCGCCGCGTCAAGCTTGATGTCGACTTCGTCCGCTGGCAGCCAGATTTCCTTGACTTTTACTTTCGGGTAGAGCTTCCTGAACACTTCCGTGGCGTCTTTCCGGCTTTGCAGCTCTTCGCCGCCGCCCCAGCCGAATACCGTAATTTCTCCGGAAATCTCCTGTGCCTCGCTCTGGCCGTCCGATTGCCCGGCATTCGATCCTTCGGATGGCGAACCGGCCGTCTGATTGCCTGATCCGCTGTTGCTCTTGCCTCCGCCGCAAGCCGCAAGCACCAACGCCAGCGCCAACAGAACGAATATGCTTTTCTTCATGTTACCCCTCCTGAATTTCTAAGCGTTTTCAAAACCGGGATTCTGACAGCTTTGACTTTCCGTGAATGGGCAACCTATATGGTTTGATTGTCCATGAAAAACAATAAAAAAACGCAATCATTGATTCAATGACATATCTTAACGGGTAATTGACGGATTCTTTTATTGAAAAACATTAATCGGCAGGTCTTTTAAATCATGGAATCTCTTGACTCTTCCAAACTTAAAAAGCTGCCCGACATACGGGCAGCTGCCTCGCAATCTGTTGACTTGTCTTCATACACAAACGTTTCGAAACGGGCCGGCAACATGCGCTCATACGCCGGCTGCCCGCATTCTCAAATTCCAGAAGGCGTGATAGAGTCCGCCGAGCATTTCGAATCCCGAAGCCACCTCATCCGCAAGCCGCGGAGAGAACAGCAGCTCGTCGATCTCCCGGTTGCAGGCGAGGTAAATATTTTTGCGCTGGTACCACTCAAGCACGGATTCGGACTTGCTCGCATCGAGGATTCGCTTGTAGCATTCCCCTTCAATGACGAACGTCCGCTGGCGCTCGTAGAAAGCCGTCGTCCGGCGGAACTGCTCCGGCTCCTCGTCGATCCATTCGCGCAGCTTGTCCATCGTGTCTTTCGAAGCGGCGTAGAATCCCATCCCGTAGCGATACCCGTCCGTCCGCAGCTCAAAAAAGAACGCGGGACCGTCCTTCCACTCCTCCGATCGGCGCTTGAACGTCATCCACATGGCGTCGCGGTACAGCGATTTGTCCCTGGAGAAGCGCGTGTCGCGATGGATGCGCGAGATCGTCTTGCCCACGGCGGGCCGCGTCTCCAGCTGCGGATCGATGGTCAGCATCGTTTCGCTCAGATCCGCCGCCAGGTCGCGCATCGGCTCCAGCAGCTCCCGCTCGTAAACCGGACGGTTCCGTTCAAACCACGCTTTCGAATTGTTCTCCCGCACGTCGCGCAGAAATCGGAGCGTCTGTTCGGTAAAACCGCGAAACGCCCCCATTTGAACAACCTCCTTCTGCCATTCAGGCCGTTATGGCGTACTCGGATTCCAGGCTGCTGTCCGACGCCTTGCGCAATCGGGAAACCGCCAGCCACGACGCCATCAGCGTGATGCCCCCGGCCGCGATGAAAAGTGTCAGCCTCAAACCGAGGTATTCCGCCAGAACGCCGCCGAGAATCGCGCCGACCGGCGCCAATCCGCCGAGGAAAAATTTCGAGGCGGCGCTGACCCGCCCGAGCAGTCGGTCCGGTGTGACTTTCTGACAGATCGTGACCGCCATGATGTTCGCGGACGCTCCACCGTAGAAGGCGACCAGGGCCGTACCGACAACCATCGCGGCCTGCAGCGCCCGGGGACCGCCGGCGAGCGGCACAAGCCAAGCGCCGAGCGCAAACAACGCTTCGGCGAAAATGACGACCGCCCCCGGCGTGAGTCCGGCTGCGAGCCTCCAGGCTGTAAATACGGCCGCGACGGCTCCCAGCGCCCCGACCGACAGGACGAGCCCGGTGTGGAAAGAAGTAAAACCGAGATGATTCTTCAGATAGGGATAATACGCGGCCAGGAAAGCGCTGAAGAACAGATTGATGCTGCCCATCGCGAGCGTCAGCGGACGAAGGACGGCGTGCCCGAGCAGGACGCGGAGCCCTCCGGTCACATCCTGGAGCTGGGCAGCCAGGCTCGTCGCCGCACCCGGCACGGTTTCACGGAAACGAATGCGCGCGAGGGCGACAGCCGAAGCGAGAAACGTCAGTCCGTTCACGATCATGGCCAGCGGAGCGGCGACCAGATTGACGAGAACCCCCGCCGCTCCGGGACCGGAAATCTGCGACAGCGATTGGCTGAACTGCAGCGCGCTGTTGGCGTCGACCAACCGGTCCTTGCCGACAAACCCGGGCAGGAACGCCTGATAGGCCGTCTCGAACATGACCGACAGCACACCAACGCCCAGCGCGACGAAGTACAGATGCCAGATGGTCAGCCCGTCGAGAAGATAGAACACCGGGATCAGCCCGATCAGCGCCGCGCGAAAGAAATCAGACACGATCATGAGCCGGAGCCTGCGGACCCGATCCACCATCACCCCGATGAAGAGAGAGAACAACAGAAACGGGATGCCGCTCATCGCCTGGAGCAGCCCGAGCTCGCCGGGCGACACTTCAAGATAGAAGGTCGCCATCAGCGGCAGGGCGAATGTCGCAATGTTGGAACCGAATACGGAGAAGGTTTGCCCGATCCAATATTTCGCAAATTCCGCGTCTCCGAGCATGTTTTTGAGCCTCAATGCGAATCCGCACCAATACGAACATACGATCGCTTTGTATAGCATCAAATATATATTATGTAATAATTTTCATCAACCCCGGCAATAAAAGCGCCGCCCGTGCAGCCACCGGATGCTGTCGCTCCGCACGGACGGCGCTTCCTCCTGACGCCATTGCCAGACCGTCAAATTCGGCTTATTCGGTCATTACACGAGCCAGCCGCGAAGCACGATGACCAGCAAGATGAAAAGAACGAGAATCACACCCGTGCTCGTGAACAGACCGTGACCGCCGAAACCGCCGTAACCGCCAGGGTAACCCATCCGCAAGCACCTCCTTCCGATCGGACTGCGTTATCCTATGCACCCATCCCTTAACACTATTGGGCAACAAGACAAAATAGGCAGACGCATCCCGCGTCTGCCCTGGATGAAGCGAAGAAGCCGGTCGTTACCAGAAGAACCCGCCGCCGTAAGGTCCGTAAAACGGTCCGAAGCCGGGACCGTAGAACGGTCCGCCGAACCCTCCGAATTCATACGGCGACGACCCGATCGCCAGCAGATCGAACAGCACGAGCGGCAGAAGGCCTTTTACTTGCGCCTTGCCGCGCGGCTGTTCCAGCATCAGCCGGTTGCCGCGGATGCCGACCAGCTTGCCGGAAACGATCGAGCCGTCTTTCTTGAGCGCGTAAATCTCCCGGCCGATCAGCTTCCGTACCTGATCCTTCTTTACTGCCATGCTCTTCGCGCCTCCTCCCTTCAGGCGCAGCTTTGGCCGCGCGTATCATAACGTATGCAACCGCGGCCGAGCCTGCATGGACAACGATGTACAAGCGCCAAAAAATGTACGGCAGCCCGCAGGCCGCCGCAATATGCAATCCGCTTCTATGCGGTTACGGTCACAACGGACGGACACTTCCGCCTGACCCGCCATGGCAAAACACACGGCTTTCCAGCTTCCCCAATCTGACAGGTTGCGCGGCGGAGACGGTCGATAAGGACCCTTTGGCAGCGTAGGAGGTTACGGTGAACACCTTTTCGCCGCGGTTGATAAACACTTCCAGAGAGTACAAGTCCACAAAAAGCTCGAGCACCAGCCCCTCGTCCACCCGGACATCCAACCGATAATCCCGGCCGTCCGCATAACCGGAGCGAACGGAGATCTGCTCCGCCGCGGCGTCCAGTTCCACTGTGATCGCCTGATCGTCCTTCCTCTGCAGATGGAATGCCAGGACATTCCCCTTCAGTTCGTCCAGCTCCGATTTGCTCAGCTCCAGCAGGATATGGCCCGAGCGGCCCTCCAGCACGACCTGCTCCCGACCGGAAGACAAGCCCACTTCTCCGCAAGCCTGCAGCGCAAAATGATCCCCGAACGGCAGGAACGGCTTCTGCAGCAGCTTCCGATCCTCGACCGCGAGCCGTCTCGGGATCGACATCATGCCGTTGAATGCAAATGCTTCGGGCAACCCGCCCTGGCTCCAGCTTTGCATCCACCCGATCAAAATGCGTTCGCCATTCGGGCCGCAGGCGGTTTGGGGCGCGTAGAAGCTCGGGCCTTCGTCCAGAATGCCCTGACTTTCCACCTCGAACCTGCCCGTGCCGTAATCCAGCGTCCCGATGGCATAGGCGACATGATGCGTCACCTGCCCGGCATACTCGGGATCGCACGGCATGACGGAGAAAATCAGCACATCTTTCCCGTCCAGATGAAACAAGTCCGGACATTCCAGGAGCATGTTCTGCTCTTCGGCTGTCTGGTAGATCGAGGAATGAAACCGCCACTTGACCAAATCCTTCGATTCGAACATAACGATTTCGCCGCGGCGCTTCTCGTTCCGCACCGCCAGCACGCAATAATAGCTGTCTTTCTCCTTCCACACTTTCGGGTCCCTGAAATCGCACAACATGTAGCGTTCCGGCAGCTCTTTTTCGCCGATGACGGGATTGCCGGGGTGCTTCTCGAAATGCACGCCGTCCTCCGATACGGCAAGTCACTGCCGCTGGACGACCTGCCCATCCTCCCCGACCACATGTCCGGTATAGAGCAAATGCAGCTTGCCGTCTTTCTCAATGGCGCTTCCCGAGAAGCAGCCGTTCGCATCATAAGGCCGGTCATTGGCCAGCGCGACCGGCTTGTAGTTCCAGCGGACAAAATCCGTCGTGGTCGCGTGCCCCCAGTGCATGTCGCTCCACCTGGTGGAATACGGGTTGTATTGATAAAACAGATGATACTCGCCATTGTGATAGATGAATCCGTTCGGATCGTTGATCCAGCCGATTTCCGCCGCAAAGTGAAAATGCGGCCGGTTGGTGACGCGATGTCTGTGTTGCCGGATATATTGATTTGCCGCTTCGAGTTTGGACTGCATGATCTCCCCTCCCGTATTTCTGAAAGTAATCATAAAGGTATAACGCCTATTTCGTCGAGCCAAGGCTCGGCAAGCAGCCCATCCCCGCCATAACTTTTCGGTATGACAACAAAGCGGCAGCCTCTCGGCTGCCGCAGTTGCTTGAATTTTTTCATCCGAAGAACAGGCCGATCTCCCGCTCCGCGCTGGCCGGCGAATCCGAACCGTGCACGATGTTGCTGTCCACGGTGAGGCCGAAGTCGCCGCGGATCGTGCCGGGCGCGGCCTCGGCCGGGTTCGTGCTGCCGATGACGCGCCGCGCCACCGCGACCGAATCGGGACCTTCCCACACGCTCGCGAATACGGGGCCGGACGTGATGAAGTCGACCAGTTCGCCGAAAAACTTTTTGTCCCGATGCTCCCGATAGTGCTCCTCCGCAAGCTCCCGCGTCAGGGTGAGCACCCGCGCTTCCCGTAGCGTCAGCCCTTTCCGTTCGAGCCGGCTGACGATCTCGCCGACGAGTCCTCTCCTGAAACCGTCCGGCTTCACCATGACGAATGTCCGTTCCATGCCGTATTCCCACTCCTATGCTGTGGTCGTTTGCTTAAGGATGCCCGGCATCCCGTTCATCTGAGCAGCGGCTTGTTCTTGAGCATGTGCAGCGACCGGATGAACCGGATGGTCTGCGTCTTCCCGCGCATGACCATCGAATGCGTCTCGGCGCGGCCGCCTTCGAGATACCGGACGCCGCCGAGAAATTCACCGGGCGTCACACCCGTGGCGGCAAAAATGACATCCCCGTCGCCCACCATGTCGTTCATTCCGAGAATCCGGCGCGGGTCGTCAAGTCCCATCGCGACGCAGCGTTCATATTGCGCATCATCCCCGATCATCAACCGGCCCTGCAGCTCGCCGCCGAGACATTTGATCGCCGCTGCGGCGAGCACGCCTTCCGGCGCGCCGCCCGAACCGATGTACAGGTCGATCCCGGTCTCGGGAAAGCACGGCGCGATCGCGCCGGCGACGTCGCCGTCGGACAAAAACTTGATCCGGACGCCGGCATCCCGGAGTTCTTCGACCAGCGCGGCGTGCCGCTGGCGATCCAGCATCATGACGGTGAGATCGGACAGCGGCTTGCCCAGCGCAAGCGCCGCTTTCTCCACCGTCGTGCGCACCGGATCCCGCAGGCTGAGCTTGCCGGCGAGCGCGGGGCCGACCGCGAGTTTCTCCATGTACATGTCCGGCGCGTGCAAGAGCTGCCCTTTACCCGCCACCGCCAGGACGGACATGGCGTTGTTCAGTCCTTTCGCGACGATCTCCGTCCCTTCGAGCGGATCGACCGCGATGTCGACTTCCGGCCCGGTGCCGTCGCCGAGCTTCTCGCCGATATAGAGCATCGGCGCCTCATCCATCTCGCCCTCGCCGATGACGACCGTACCCCGGATCGCGACGGAGTCGAACATGCGCCGCATCGCTTCCGTCGCCGCGCCGTCCGCCGCATTCTTGTCGCCCCGCCCCATCCACGGGGCGGCGGACAGCGCCGCAAGCTCGGTCACGCGGACAAGTTCCAGCGCGAGTTCCCTTTCCATGCCCTTCCTCCTAACGGTTTTGCCGTTTTTCCTGCGCTTCATGCATCATCCTGACAATGATGGCCGCCGTTTCCTCGATGGAGCGATGGGTGACGTCGATGACGGGGCAGCCGATTTCCTCCATGATCGACCGGGCATACGCGAGTTCTTCGCGAATCCGTTCAATCGACGCGTAGGACACGCCGCCGGGCAAGCCCAGTTCGCGAAGCCGTGAGCCGCGGATGCCGGCGAGCCTCTCCGGCTCCATCATGAGGCCGACGATCAGTGCGCCGGCCGGATTCTCGACCAGTTCCGCGGGCGGCCGGACTTCCGGCACGAGCGGCAGGTTCGCCGTGCGGATGCCTTTGTGCGCCAGGTAGACGCTGAGCGGCGTTTTCGACGTGCGCGACACGCCGATCAGGATGACTTCGGCCTGGAGCAGGCCGCGGAAATCTTTGCCGTCGTCGAACCGGATTGCGAACTCCACCGCCTCGATCCGCTTGAAATAATCCTCGTCGAGCGTATGCAGCAGTCCCGGTTCGCTCCGCGGCGATCCGTTGAACGTGTCGATGTACGCCTGCATCATCGGCCCGAGCACGTCCACCGCGCGGACGCCGCGCCTGCCCGCTTCCTCGCGCATCATCTCGCGCAGCTCGGGCTGCACCAGCGTAAAGGCGATGAATCCGCCCGTCCGTGCCGCTTCCTCCGTGATGCGGACGATCTCATCCTCATCCTTGATCGGGGCGCACCGTTTCAGCCGCACGCTGCCGCCGTCAAACTGGCGGATCGTCGCTTTCGCCACCGCCTCCGCCGTCTCGCCGACGCCGTCCGAACAAATGTAAATGATCTTCGGGTTCATCTCGTTCTCCGGTTCCGTCACCAACTTCTGCCTCCTTCATGCGGCGCCGGCGGCTGCAGGCTTCTGGCGAGCAGGCCGGCGATGTGCCGGACCGTCACGCGGCCGGCCGCTTCGCGCACCCCGTTCCGTTCGCGGACCACCGGAAGGCAGTCAAGCTCATGGGCGAACATCAGACGCAGCGCTTCGGCCGCGTCATCCTCCGGCGATACGGTCACGACGTTCGGCACCCGGGTCATGACGAGGCTGACCGGAAGCGCCGAGGCGTCGGCTCCGCCGACCGTCACTTTCAGCAAATCTTTGGCCGTTACGATGCCCGTGAACCGCTGCTCGCGGTCGACGACGATCAGTTCCTCGACGTTCTCGGTGAACAGCGCGACCACAGCGTCGTGCACCGAGCTGTGCTCGCCGACGCTGACCGGAACGGCCATGACATCTTTCACTTTACAGCCGGCCAGCCCTTGCGAGGCGGTCCGGGCGGTCCGGGCCGGGCCCGGGAAGTAGCCGACCTTCGGCTTCGCGTCGATCAGGCCGAGCATGACGAGCAGCGCCAGATCGGAGCGGAGCGTAGGCCGGCTGACGCCCAGCATGCCGGCGAGCTGCTCGCCCGTGATCGGCGCATGCAGCTCCACAAGCCGCACGATCTCCGATTGTCTCGCGGTCAGTTCGATGGCCAACACAACCTTTTTATAACATCATATTTCCGTGAAATAGATTATCACATTATGAAATATGATACAATATATCCTCGCCGAGACTGTATCTCCCCTCGCTTGCTGTCAGCCGGGCTGCCCCGCCACTTGCCTTTTGCTGCCAGCTTTGCTACGATGAATCTGGTGAAGCACACCGTCCATACCCGACAACGGGCTGGGCGGTGTTTTCTTTTTTTCAAGCGGAGGTGTGGAGATTGGCAGCGGGAGCTGATCCGCCGCGCCATGCGCCACGGGCGTCCGTTCACGCCGGACGATGCCGCCGAGTGGACTGGCCTGTCCAAACGCACCGTCGGCCCGATGCTGCACCGGCTTCGGGTGCAAGGATATCTGGAAGCCGAAATGCCCGATTTCAAAAAAAATAAGCGAAAAAACTTCTTCCAAATCAGCGCTTCGGCCGGTTTTCGACCAATTGAGAAGAAGTTTCTTCGCTTATGCGAATGATAGTCTCATGAGCGGGCCGCAGCTCACTCCGCCAGCGCCAGGAACGTGTCGATGTCCTTGAGCGGGACGGCCGCAGCTTCGCGCCAGAAGGCCATGTCGTCCAGCCGGACGCCGAGATGCTTCCAGGCCAGATCCTCGACGGTCATGCTGCCGGTGTCGCGCAGCAGCGCGGCGTACCGGTTCGCGAACGCCGGCCCTTCCGCCGCCGCCCGCGCATAGATGCCGCTGCTGAACAGGAAGCCGAACGTGTACGGGAAATTGTAGAACGGCACGTCCGTCAGATAGAAATGCAGCTTCGACGCCCAGAAATGCGGATGCCACACGCCGAGCGCGCCGGCATACGCTTCCCGCTGCGCTTCTTCCATCAAGGCGCACAGTTCGTCCGCGGACAGCAGGCCTTCCCTGCGCCGCTCATAGAAACGCGTCTCGAACAGGAACCGCGCGCGGATGTTCATGAAGAACGCGACGGCACGCTGCAGCTGGTCATCGAGCAGCGCCAGCTTCTCCGCTGGATCGGACGCCGCCTGCACCGCCGAATCGGACACGATCCATTCGGCGAACGTCGACGCCGTCTCGGCGACGTTCATCGCGTACTCTTGCGCGAACGGCGGCAGATCGTTCATGACATGCTGATGGTAAGCATGGCCGAGTTCGTGCGCGAGCGTCGAGACGTTGGACGCCGTACCCGAATACGTCATGAAGATGCGCGTCTCGCCGGCGATCGGGAACGATGTGCAGAAGCCGCCGGGGCGCTTGCCGCCGCGGTCTTCCGCCTCGATCCATCGCTCGCGGAACGCCCGTTCCGCCAGAGCGGCCATGTCCGGGCTGAACTGCCGGAACCGGTCGACGATGAACGCGGCCGCTTCCCCATACGGCACGGTCCGCGCGGATGCGCCGATCGGCGCTTCGACGTCGTGCCAGTCGAGGCGCTCCACTCCGAGCAGCTCCGCCTTGCGGTTCAGATACCGGACCAGCGCCGGCCGGCTCTCGTCGACCGCCGCCCACATCGCTTCCAGCGTCTCGCGCCGCATCCGGTTCATGTCGAGCGGTTCTTTCAGCACGCTGTTCCAGCCGCGCCGGCCGTACAGTTTGAGCCGGAAGCCCGCGATCCGGTTCAACGCCTCGGCGCACAGGTCGGCCTGGCGCCCCCATTCCGCTTCCCAGGCTTCGAATGCCGTCCGGCGCACGCCGCGGTCGCCGTGCGAGAGCAGATTCTGCATCTGCCCCGCCGAATAAGTCTTCGTCTCTCCCGTCTCATCCGCCGCCCGAAAACGGGTCCGCCCGACGACTGTATGATACAGCTCGCCCCATCCGTGGTAGCCGTTCACCGCCAGATCGCCGGCGAGCGCCTCCTGCTCGGGCGGCAGCTTCTCCTTCGCCCGCTCCCGCCGCTCGGCCACATAGAATGCCGCCGCTCCGGGACCGGTTCCGGATGACAGCCAGCCGTTCCACGTCTCCTCATCGGCCGCGCCCAGCACGCGGTCATAGAGCGTCAGCGCCGCCTGATAAGCCGCAGCCAGGTTCTTCACCCTGTCATCCAATGCGGCGGCCCGGCGGTCGTTCACGTCGGCCGCCGTCAGGCAGGCCGTGAACGATTCCGCTTCCCTGAGGCGCGCCAGAATCGATTGCGCAGCCTGCGTCCACTGCTCAAGCCGGTCCGCGGTCACCGGCGCATCCTCCGCATCGCGAAGCGAACGTTCGAACGCTTCAATATCCCGCTGAAGGCCTTCCAGCTCCGCCGCGAACGCCCCGGATTCGGCCCCGCCGGGATAAATATTCTCCAGACTCCAACGCATTTCTGTTTTTTCCATACCGTGACACGCTCCTTTCCCAACCCGCGCATTGATTTGCCGCCGCTGACGTTGTAGTATAACCTTAATTATACCACGACCGGCGGCCTCAGCCCGCTGAAGGAGGACATCCGATGCCCGGACCGCTGCCTATCTCTCCCGACACCGCAATCAAACTGTCCAAGTATCTTGGCGTGCCGCTCGAGCATCTGATGCATATGCCGCGCCACATTCTGCTGCAGAAGCTGGCCGAGATGGCCGCGAAGGAGCAGGCGCAAAACCAGGAAAATGACCGGGGACAGGCAAGCGACAGGACGGAAGATCCGAAGAGCGGACCTCCTGCCGGACGGAACTCCGAAGCTTCGGACAAGCCCGGAGGGGACGAATCGCGATGATCCCGTTCGAACGCACCTGGCCGTATGATCGGATCATGGGCGACCTCTATGTGCAGGAGTGCCCGTTCTGCAAGACCGGCAACGTCATTCTGCCGATCCGCCCGGAAGAGCTGGACGACATCCGCACGGGACGCCGGAGACTGCTCGTGTTCCCCTGCTGCCGCAACAAAGTGACCGTCATCGACGCCGATCCGGATTACCTGCTGACCGACACCGTGCTGCGCGGAAAATGAAACCGCCCGGACAAATGCAACAAAGCCGATCACCCCGCCCATGCGGGATCGATCGGCTTTCGTTCTCTCCTACAGCAGCTCGACCTCATCCGGCAATTCCATCTTCTTCTCCAACATCTCCTGGCGGATATTCTGCCACGCTTCCCGCGAAGCCTTGATCATGCCGGCGTCCATGATCCGCTTGTCGTTGACGACGCGGGCGAACCATCTCACCGCCTCATAGGGCTCGTCCAGCCGGCGGTAAAGCTCGCCGATCAGATACATCAGCCGTGCGTTGTTGATGTTCACGCCTTCCAGTTCGTACACGCGGATGTACGCTTCGAGCGCATAGCGCAGGAACCTGCGCTCCTGCTCCTGGTTATCCCGCAGCCGATACATCCAGGCGATATGATGAAGAAGACCGGCGATGACGCGATCCTTGTCTCCCACCGTCTGCGCGCAGAGCAGCGCCAGCTTGTAGCAGTCGAGCGCCTCTTCCCATGTCCGCTGTCCGCCGTAATCGCGACGCACCCAGCTTTTGCCGATGCGGTTCTTGTACAATTCCTTCTGTTTGGGCGCAAGTTCCTGCAGCGAATTCTCGGTGGATGCGTAACCACAGTTCGGGCACACGCGCACGACGTAGAAATCCGGATTGACTTCGTCCCGATAGTGGCTGCAGAAGTCCGAATCGGTGCGGGTCGCCTTCCGGAAACTCGGACGGACGCGGGAGCTGGAGAAGGTGTTCTCGCAGCACGGACACTGGACTTTCACCTGGAATAAAGGATCGATCATGACTCAGCCTCTCCTTGTTCGACCGTATTCACAAAATGATAGGCCGGACCGGACAACCGCTCCAGCATCATTGCCCTGAGCTCCGGCGCAAGCCCGACTTCTTCAAGAGCGCGGCGCATGCAATCGAGCCACGCGTCCGCCCGTTCGCGCGTAATCGGAAACGGCAGATGCCGGGCGCGCATCATCGGGTGCCCGTAGGCTTCCGAATACAACGGCGGTCCGCCGAAGAACTGGCTGAGGAACATGAACTGTTTCTCCATGACAGGCCGGATGTCTTCCGGGAACAGCGGTCCAAGCAGCGGATGCGCCTGGACCTTCGGATAGAAAGCCTCGACAATGCGGCGCAGAACCGGCGCTCCGCCGATCGCGTCATACAGGGTGCCGTATTCACGCAGCATTGTGTTTCACTCCAAACGCCAAGATGTCAACACTTCAGTAGTACAGTCAGCATTATACCATACTTTGGGCGGGATATCGACAGGCCGGATGGCCCGTCGATGCCCGGCGTCGTTTCTGTGGGGATGTTCGGCGGCAGACAAGCATATCTATGAGAAGGAGTCCACTTGCGGGAGGGAAGCGGAGTGGCGCGAATGGTTCGGTTCCTGGTGCGGCCGGCTCCGCTCGCCGCATTAGGCTGTCTGCTGCTGGCCGCGCTGATGGCGGCGCATCCCGCCGCTTCGCTGAGCGCGTCGTTGCGCGGCATCGCCGTCTGGTGGGACGTTCTGTTCCCTGCGTTGTTCCCGTTCTTCGTCATGGCCGAGCTTATGCTCGGTTTCGGCGTCGTCCATTTCTTCGGCACGCTGCTCGATCCGCTGATGCGCCCCGTCTTTCGGCTGCCCGGCATCGCGGGCTTCGTCGTCACGATGGGACTGATCTCCGGCTACCCCGTCGGCGCCCGGCTGACGTCCAGGCTGCGGGAACAGGGACAGATCAGCCGGACGGAGGGTGAGCGGCTCGTCGCTTTCGTGACGACGTCCGACCCGATCTTCCTCATCGGCGCCGTCTCGGTCGGCTTCTTTCACCAGGCCGCCCTGGCGCCGTTGCTGGCGGCCGCGCACTACGGCGGCGCTCTCATCATCGGGCTGAGCTTCCGCCAGTACAGACGGCGGGAACCGGTCACCCGCGCCGCCGCGAAGGACGGCGCGCGGCTGCTGCCCGCCGCGCTCACCGCCATGCATGAAGCCCGGACGGCCGACGGCCGCCCGTTCGGCCGGCTGCTGCAGGATGCGATCGGCTCGGCGCTTCGGCTGAACATCGTGGTGGGCGGTCTGGTCGTTTTTTTCTCCGTCGTAATGGAACTGCTCACCCGGGCGAATGTCCTCGATCTGCTCATCGGCGTGCTGCAGTCGTTCCTGCATGCGGCCGGACTGCCGCCGCAAATGTCCGCCGCATTCGCGAACGGGCTGTTCGAAGTGACGCTGGGCGCGAAAGCGGCCGGAGAACCGGACGCGACGCTGCTGCATCGGGCGGCCGCCGCGGCGTGGGTGCTGTCCTGGGCCGGGCTGTCCGTGCATGCGCAGATCGCCAGCGTCATCGGCGCGACGGATATCCGCTATCCGCCGTTCCTTGCGGCCAGAGCGGCGCACGGCATCATCAGCTTCGCGCTCGTCTATCTGCTGTGGGGGATGCTCGGACCTTGACCGGATGAAGCGGGCATGTTTGTCTATCGCGTCATTTTTCGCTATGATCGAGGGAGAATGATGCGGAAGGAGACTGTCCGTTGAGATACGTCGTTATAGACCGGGGCGACGACCATTCGCAGCAATTGTCCGAGCGGTTCCATACATTGGCCGCGGCCCAGGGGTTCACGCCGGACGAACACCAGCCGGACATCGTCATCTCGATCGGCGGCGACGGCACGCTGCTGGAGGCGTTCCACAAATACGTCCACCTGCTCGACCAGGTCAGTTTCATCGGCGTGCATACCGGCCATCTCGGCTTCTATGCCGACTGGCAGGCCCATGAGCTGGACACGCTGGTTATGAAAATGGCGGAAGACAAGCCGCAGTACGTCCGCTATCCGCTGATCGAAGTCGTATCGAACACGCCCGACGGCAGCGACCGGTACCTGGCGTTGAACGAATTCACGCTCAAAGGTGTCGAGGGCACGCTGGTCGCGAGCATCCACATCAACGACGAGCTGTTCGAGATGTTCCGCGGCGACGGCATCGTCGTGTCGACCCCGTCCGGCAGCACAGCCTACAACAAAAGCCTCGGCGGGGCG
>Ga0207871_100370_pt1 | contig 18359 bp, 20 predicted proteins | sample Passage260A_FD_187371 | JGI IMG/M metagenome (GOLD analysis project Ga0207871, IMG submission 187371) | Cellulose adapted compost microbial communities from Newby Island Compost Facility, Milpitas, CA, USA - Passage2 60A (SPAdes) (version 2) ...
GCCCGTGTCCGAGCCGAGCGCGAAATAAACCTGCCGCGATGCCACGGCCGCCGCCGAGCCGCCGCTCGAGCCGCCGGGCACCCGCTCCGGATCCCACGGGTTGCGCGTCACCTTGAACGCCGAGTTCTCGTTCGAACCGCCCATCGCGAACTCGTCCATGTTCAGCTTGCCGATCGTGACGGACTGCGCCTCGCGGAGCTTGTCCATCACGGTCGCGTTATAGATCGGAATGTAATTGCTCAGGAAGCGGCTCGCGCACGTCGTGAGCAGCCCTTCCGTCACGATGTTGTCCTTGATGCCGGCCGGAAGGCCGAACAACAGCCCACGTTCGCCGCCTTCCCGAAGCTGCCGGTCCAGCTCGGACGCCCGCGCGCGCGCCCCTTCTTCGTCAATCGTAATGAACGCCTGCACGACGGGCTCGGTCTCCCGGATCCGGGCGAGCGAAGCCTCGACCAGATCGGTGACCGTCAGTTCTCCGCCGGCCAGGCGGTCTTGCAGTTCCCGCAAGCGCAGATCCAATACGGACAACGGTCGTTCCTCCTCTTCCTATTCCAGTACCGCCGGCACGCGGAACTGTCCGTCCTCTTCGTCCGGCGCGTTCAACATCACTTTCTCGATCGGCGTCGACGGCCGCGGCACATCGTCCCGCATCACGTTCGAAATCGGCAGGACGTGGCTCGTCTGCGGGACATCTTCCGTATCCAGTTCGTTCAGCTTCTGCGCGTAAGCCAGAATCGCGCCGAGCTGTTCCGTGTATTTCGCCTTCTCTTCTTCCGTCAGTTCGAGCCGCGCCAGATTCGCCACGTGCTCGACATCCCGGATCGAAATGCTCATCGCTTCTGCCAGAGCCTCCTTCTCGTCCGATCAATTCCTTCCATTATAACGCACGGCCGCCGGCCGCACAATTCATTCATCCTTCACACGCCTCGCCATTGTCCACCGTCCACGACGATCGCCTGCCCGGTCATGTAGCTGTTCGCCGGCGACGCGAGGAAGGCCGCATACCGCGCGAACTCCTCCGGATCGCCCGAACGCCCGAGCGGAATCGACGACTCCGCGCGCCGACGCACTTCCTCCACGGAAACGCCTTCCCGTTCGGCGGACGCGCGGTCCAGGTTCACGATGCGGTCCGTCTCGAAGCGCCCCGGACAGAGCGTGTTGACGAGAATGCCGTCCGGCGCGAGCTCGTTCGCCAGCGTCTTGACCAGACCGTGCAGACCGGCCCGCAGCGTGTTGCTGAGCACGAGCCCGGGAATCGGCTGCTTGATGGCCACCGAAGAGATGTTCACGATCCGCCCGCCTCCCGCGCGCCGCATGTGCGGCACCGTCTCGCGGATCAGCCGGATGACGCTCATCAGGTTGAGCTGGATCGCCGCCTCCCAGTGCTCGTCCGTCATGTCCAGAAACAGGCCCGACGGCGGCCCGCCCGCGTTGCAGATCAGCGCATCGATCCGGCCGAAACGCCGCGCCGCCGCTTCCACAAACGCCCGGATATCGCCGGCCTGCGACACGTCCGCCCGCATCGCGAGCACCTCGCGGCCCGAAGCCTCGCGGATCGCTTCCGCCGTTCGCCGGAGTTCCGCCTCGTCGCGGGCGCAGATCGCGACATCCGCGCCCTCCAGCGCCAGCCGCATCGCGCAGGCGCGGCCGAGCCCGCGGCTTGCCGCGGTTACGATCGCCGCCTTGCCCGCCAGTCCGAGATCCATGTCCGTCGCAAGCCCCCATCCGCCAGAATGGTCCTTGAAAATTATACCTTACAATCATTCGCGAATGAAAGCCCGCGCCCGTTTCCGCCGGCCAAGAAGAAACTCCCACGGCGCCGGAACGCTCGTGGGAGTCCTTCTTCGACCGGAAACGCCGGATTGGGCCGGCGAACGCTCTGCTGCGCGGTCATATCCACGCTTTCAGATTCACCTGGCGGATGAAGTCTTCCCGGCTCTGCACTTCCTTGCCGGTGCTTTCGCGGGTTTCCGTCTCTCCGCCGTTCATGATTTTGCGGAAGAGCTCTTCATTGTGCGTCGCCAGCGCGTAATCGATGAGCATCTCGCGCTCCACGCGCTCGGCTTCCCGCTTCAGGATCACTTCTTCCGCCTCGATGTCGCTCGCCGGAACGAACACGTTCTTGTTCACCTTGGGAAGGCGGACGACGTAGTCGAACGCATTGTCCGCATTCCGGTCATACGCAATGATATATCCGTACTCGCCGATCGGGAGGTTTTGCTCGAAATGATCCGCCACGACTATAACCTTCTGGCCAAGCTTGAACATCGCTCACCGCCCCTCTCGCTGCGCATCACGGCATGCCGCCGCATGAACCGTATTCCGGCCTGCCGCTCCCTATAAATCTATCCTACTCAAAAAGAGACCGGTATGCAAATCCCGGGAAGAAGAACTCCCCCGCATATGTGTATGCGGATCATCCGTTTTTGAGCACGGCTGCCGACCCGTAGGCAACGGCATTTTTCTTTTTCTGCGCAGCGCGCCGCCCGACGTCCGTCCGCAGGCCGGTTCGATGATCTTTCTTGCCTTCCCTTTCGCTCCCGGGCTCCTTACGGCAGCCGGATCAGCCGCTCGGGCGTCAGCGTCAGCGCAAGCGGCGGTCCGTCGGCTTGAACGGCATAACTGTTCTCGATGCCTACGACCCCTCTCCCGGGAAACGTGAACTTCGGCTCCACCGCGATGACCATGCCGGGTTCGAGCGGCATGTCGAAACCGCGGGCGAGCACCGGCCATTCGTCCACCTCGAGCCCGATGCCGTGGCCGAGGAACCGTACCCGGTCGGCGCCGAAACCCATGAAATGATCGGCCAGCCCCGCCTCGTCCGCCATGCGCAGCGCTTCCTCGTACACCCGTTCCGCCGGAACGCCCGGCACGAGCAGCTCTTCCGCGCGGCGCATGATCCGGATGGAAGTTTCAAAGGCTGCGCGGAGATCGTCCGGCAACTCGCCGATCACCGCCGTGCGCGTCTGGTCGATGATGTATCCGTCGATGCAGCAGCCGATGTCGAGCAGAATCGGTTCATTGCGCCCGAACGGCCGCCGGCTGACGCTCTGCGCCGCCGCCGGTCCGAGTCCGCGGCCGCCCGCCGGTCCGTCGAACGCCGACGGCTCCGCCGCCGCCTCTCCGGCGCCGACCATGCCGGTCAGCACCTCCATATTGTAGGCGCGCATCCGCATCGTCCCGATATGGCCGCGCTTCCGGATCTCGTATTCGAACGCCGCCATCCACTCCAGCTCGGTGACGCCTTCGCGCAGCAACGGCAGCGTCATGTCCAGCGCCTCGGCCGCAACCTGCGCGGCCGCCCGTATCCGGCCGATCTCGTACGGCGACTTCACCATGCGCAGACGGCGCATCACGGCCGATCCGTCGACAAGTTCCGCTCCGATTCCGCGCAGCGCTTCGGCCAGCCGCAGATATAGCTGTGCGGGCAGCGCGTCCAACGGCGTGAGCACGGTCTTGCGCCCTTCTCCGTCGGCCAGTCGGGGAAAATCGGCAGCCAGTTCTCCGCCGAACGTCCGGAACGAACCGAGCGGCTTGACCCGAACGCCCGACTCCCGCTCCGCCCGCGCCACGCTCCGGCGCACGTAGAACACCGGCTCGCCCTCCGCGGGCACGAACAGATAGCCGGACTGCATCGTGCCGGTCAGATAATAGAGGTCGGTATGCTGCGAGACGAGCATTCCGGCATGCCCGGCCTCCCGCAGCCGATCCCGGAGCTTCCCGATCCGCTTTTCCGTCTCTCCCGCCGGCAGCGCATGTTCCATGATACGGCCTCCTCCGTACGTTTCTCCGAGATTAATCTTCACCCGAAGCATTCCGATTGTCAAAATGTTCCCGCATGTCAAACAACCTGTTCGCGGTGCGCCCCGGAGGCGTGTCGGCTTTCCCGAATGTCATCCGGATGAGCAAACCGGATGAGATCGTGAACGAGAGCCGCCGGAGATAGGTTCGAAAACAACCGAAGCCCCGGATGATCGAAGGGGATCTGTCGAATGGAAGCGCCGCGGCGTCCGGACGAGCGGAGGGGACAAGGCCAAAAAGAGACGCCGCGACGCCAAAAGGAGCGAGGGGGATATGGCCGGAAAGAGAAGTGCGGCGCCCGGCCGAGCAAGGGGAAGTGAGCGGCAGCATCGCTCAGACGGGCAGCACCAGTTCCGCCGAGCCCTTCACATACCACTCGATCGGATCCATCACGCTGAAGCCGCGCGGATACCGGACCCGCACGATGAGAATGACGCCCGGGCGCCGCAGCGTTACTTCATAGTCATAGACTTCGTTCCGGTAGGTGTACGGGAAATGTTCGTTTCCGTTTACGACGCGCAGCTCCGCGATTTCCACCGGATCGCGCAGCATCGAGCCCGGCAGCGGCGCAAGCGACGAATCCAGCCGCAGGTTCGTCTGCAGGTACCGCAGCGCGGCCGATGCCGCCGCCGCCTCGTCGATGTGCACGACGCCGGCGGCCAATGCGTCCTCGTCCACCTGCTGTGCCGCCGCATGGGCGGCCCGGTTCACTGCCCGCTTCGCCTCGAACAGGGTTCGGATCGACATCTCTTCGTCGACCTGCAGCGCCACCAGCATCGCCCATACCGCCGCCATCAGCGTCAGCAGCAGCAGTTTGTGCATGCGTCCTTCTTCATTCCCCCCTTTCGGTCATTGGATGGAAGCGCCCGTCTCCGCATCCCCCCTGTTCCGCGTCTGATCGGACGGCGCCGGCCGCCGTCGGCACGTACCGTCCGCATGCAATCGGCCCGCCGGCATGCGAACCGTCCGGCAAGCCGCACGGTCCCGGCATGCATGCCGTCAGGGCACATATTCGCTCATCTTCATGCCCGTGGCGGTGATCAGCGTGTGCTCGTCCGGCGGCGTGATGCCGATCAGCCGGTCAATCTCGAAGATCCGCTCGTAAGGATACCGGATCGTCAGCGCGATGCCGGTTCCCCTCCTGACCGGAGCCAGCGGATTCGTCGCGTCCGCGCCCGACGTCGTGGTCACCTCGTAGATCAGCTTCGCGGGATCAAGTCCCCAGGATGCGAGCCGGTTCCGCGAAGCGGCGATCATCGCGGCGTCGATATAACCGTAGGCGCCGCTCGCGCCGATCTCCAGCAGATAGTCGACCTCCTGCTGGAGCACCGCCTGCCGGACGATGAACACATGCTTGTAGATCGGCGCGAACATCAGCCAACAGAGCATCGCGGCGAACAGCACGAATGTGAGAATCGAGCGCATCCGCCCGCATCTCCGTTCACGGGCTCAACGTTCTGATCCGTTCGTTCGCGTTGCCGCCAATGGTCTCGATATGCTTTCTCGTGCCGTTGTTCGGTTCCGCGATGATGTTGTTGAACAACACCACCACCACGATGAGCATCATGACCGTCATGAGAATGTTGCGCATGAAAGCCACTCCTTTCGGCATGATCGATTTCAGGATTGGAGCGATTGGAACAGGCGATGGCCTTCCTGTACCCACGGATAGAGGAAGATCTGGAACAGATACAGGATCGGCACGCCGGCCAGCACGAACAGCACATAGGACGCCGCCTCCCTCCGGCTCTCGCGGCCGAGCTCGATCCTCGCCTTGTAATCGGCGATCCGCTCGCGGAGCAGCGCATAGAACGCTTCGTCTTCGCGCAGGCGCAGCGCTTCGAGCGTCTCCGCGAAGCTGTCGGCTTCAGGAGTGCCGACGCGCCGCTTGAACCGCGCGATCGCCTCCCCCGCGTCGTGGTACCACTCGGCCAGCATCCGCCGCATGTCGGCCCGGATGACCGATGTGTAGGGCAGGCAGCGCGTCAGTTTCACATGCAGATGCAGCGGGGCGCCCGCGAAGTAGAGCAATTGTTTGCTGACGGCGAGAATTTCCCGCATGATGAGCTCGGAACGCATCTTGCGCAGCGCTTCGAGCAGCGGCCGGTCGTACAGCGCGCAGGCCGCGAGCGCCGCTCCCGCCGCCTGCAGCCAGAAGACGCGATGGCGCAGAACCGGCAGGTATTCGGGAAAGGCCGCCCCGCAGACGATCGCGGCGAAGCCGAGCAGCATCGCCATCCGCCGGGCGATCATGTACCAGGCCGGATCATGGGTGAAGCCGCATCCCGCAAGCAGCGATTCGCGCGTCAGAAACGCCTGCCCGCCGCGGCTCAGACCCATTATCCGGAGCAGCCAGTCCGGCGCCCGCGGCGGCCCGTCTTCCTCGAGCGGCAGATGCACCCAGCGCGGACGGCGCCACGTGAGCGCCCGGAGCAGCGCCGAGACGGACAGCGCGCAGAGCGGAAACAGCGCCGTGAGCAGCAGGGCGGACAAAGCCCGTACGATCGACGGATCATTCAACACGCGTCATCCCTCCTTCACAGCCTTCGGCGCGACAGCCAGATACCCATCAGGAACGAGGCGAAGATGAGCGCCGCCGCATTCAGCAGCATGTCTCGACCGTGCGGATCGAGCACGTAGTACCGCCAGGCTCCTTCCGGGTTGTAGCGGAGATTGATGCCGATGAACAGCGCAAGGAACAGGATGGGCGAGAAGTTGGCGATCCGGATCTCGAGCAGCCGGTTCCGCTCCTGCTGGTCCGCCCGCGCCGCCCGCCGCATGTCGCCGATCAGTTCCTTCAGGTTTTCCGCGATCGGCACACCGTCCGAAAGCGCAACCCGCAGCAGATTCGCGAAGTAGTCCGCCCAGACATGGCCGACGGCCGCCGAGAAGATGCGCAGGCTCGCCTCGTCGTCTCCCCTGACGGACAGGTTGATATAGAGCTGCTCGAACACCGGCAGCAGCGGCCCGGTGAGCCGCCGCTCCTCAACCATGCGGCCGAGCGCGATCTTCACCTGGCGGCCGCCGGTCGACAGGTAGCTCTGATAGAACAGCTCCACGGCCGGCAGAAAATCGATCCGGCTTCTCATCTGCCGGTTCATCAGCGTCATCCGGACGACGACGTACGGCAGCCCGCCGAACAGCGCGGCGGCGACAACCGCCCCCTTCACGGTCTGGACGGCGAGCGCTCCCGCCGCACCGCCCGTCAGGGCCAGCAGCACGGACAGTCCGAGAAACGCCGCCGGACCGATGCCCGCACGGGCGCTCTCCAGCAGGAGGGAGAGCCGCTCCGTCGGCCCGGACGCGATCGCCCGGAGTTTCCGCTCCGCCCGGACGATCAGGCCGTTCCGCCGGCGATGCTTGAGCCGGGACACGGCGTCGGAGCGGGCGGCCGCCACCGCCAGCAGGCTTCGGAACATCGTGAAGGCAAGCAGGAACAGCGCCGCCGTCGCGAGGGCAAGCATCCGGTCCGGACTCAGCACGGCGCATCCGGGGCGATGATCCAATCGTCCCGCTCCGGATCGTAGACCGCCCAATCCCGCACATGCGGGCCGTCCGGCCGCCATTCGTACCGGCCAATCCGCACGATCCGCCGCTTGCCGCCGACGATTCGCATCTCAATGCCGACCTCCGTCACCTGCCGCGTGATGCGGCGGATGAGCCGATGGTCGTCGACCGCACGTCCGTCGAGCATGCACATGTCCGCAATCGTCTCCGGCACGTCCTCGAGCGTATTGGCGTGAACCGTCGTCATGCTGCCCCGGTGACCGCGCGTGCAGGCCCGGACGTACATGTTCGCGTCCTCGTCGCGAATCTCGGCATGAATGATGCGCTGGGGCGACTGGCGAAGGGCGAGCTTGAACGCCTGGGCGGAGTCGTGCAGCGGATCCTCCTCGTCGGCCTCGTATTCGATCACGTTCTTCTCCGGGAACGTCTTCCGCAGCATCAGCTCGAACCGTCCTTCGATCGTCACGATGCGTTCCTCGTCGGGAAGTTCGGCGATCAGCGACTTGATCAGATGCGTCTTGCCCGAGTTCGTCGGCCCGATGATGACGAGATTGTAGCGTCGCTCCAGCACGTTCCTGAGCAGCCGCATCACGGCCTCGTTCATCGTGCCGTACTCCGGCCGGCACAGCTCCTCCAGCCGGAAATGGCGAACCGTGTAGAACCGGATCGTGAGCGTCGGCTCGGCGGTGTAGCCGAATCCGGTCATCGTCACGCGCGATCCGTCGCTCAAAGAGACCTCCGCCCAGCGTTTGCGCGGGCTGATCCGGTCGTTGTTGAACAGCACCAGGTTCTGCTGGATCCGCTCGACCTCCTTGACCGACCGGAACCGGTGCACCGAAGGCACGGCCCGGCCGTTCCGCACCTCGTAGATGCGCGTGCCGACCACCTGGATCTCCTCGAGGCCTTCCCTCTTCGCCAGAATCAATTCCAGCACGTTCAGGCCGATCACCTCGGCGAAGATCGCTTCGGCGAGGCTCCCGTACGGATGGTGGTAGCCCGGGATCCGATGGATCCGTCTGCGCAGGAGGCGCTCCCGGATGACCGCGAGCATCTCCGCCCGTTCCTGCGGGAAGCCGAGCACCGCCCGGTTGAGCCGCTCGCCGTACGATTGCCGCTGTTCCTCCGTCATCCCCTGCGGCGCCGCCAGGTAGGCCCGCATGTCTTCAACCAGCCGGCGGAAAGCCTCCTCTCCGCCGGCGTCGCGCGGTCCGTCTTCCGTTCCCGCGCCTTCCGGCATGACAAGCCTCAGCTTCGCCGCGTATTCGGTGGGCGAAAACCGCACGCGCTCCGCGCCCCTCCGTTTCACCGCTCCCGCGCTGTTCACAACTTCCGCGCCGTTCCGGTTCACCGCATCCGCCCCTTGCCGTATCGCCCGCTCTCCGCCGTTCCGCTCCGGATCGTCTCCCGTCAAACATCCTCCGCCGTTCCATGCCGTCTGCTCACCGCCGTTCCGTTTCGACTGTTCCGCGCCGCCCATCAACTGACACCGTTCCTGTGGGCGAGCAGCCTGCGATACCAGGGCTGCTGCGTGATGCCGCGCCCGAACCGCAAGCCGTGGCGGTTCATGAGCTGCCGGGCCGGCTCGTCCATCGCCTTCCGGCCCGTGTCGTCGGCGCGCAGCCAGTCCAGCAGCGCGCCGTTGTCAAGCGCCGCAAGGAGCGATTCCGTAATCTGCATTTTGCCGAGCGGTCGAAGCCCCGTTTCCCTGTGCACGTCTTTCACGCTGAACCCTCCGTTTCTCCATGGCGTCGAGATGATGACCACGTCGCAATCGCCCGGATCGATGCCGAACAGCGTCCGCGCGAGCCCGAACCAGCGCTGTCCGTCCTCCTGGAAATGCGACAGCGCCGTCGTCGTGATGACGACCCGGCTGTCCGCGGCCAGCATCGCGGCGATGGTCGCGGCGTTGTCCCAATAGGCGCTCACGTCGGCGATCGTGATGCGGAACGCCTCCCGGGCGGCGTCGAGCAAATGCCCGATTTCCTCCGGTTCGTAGAACTCGGCCTGGTCCCTGAGCAGATTGCCGAAACAGATAAACAGGTTCGTCATGCCGGCCGGCCGGAACGCCGCCGCTTTGAGGCGCTCGGGCGACAGCGTCCCCGCCTTCAGCTCGGGGCGCATCCGGTCGAGCGACAGCTCCGGCCGCTCGACGCGGACGTAGCGGTGCAGCTTGGCGCTCTTCAGATTGAGGCAGAGATAGCCGACCGGCTGCCCGCTGTACTCCGCGATCCGGCAGGCGGCGGCGAAGGCGCTGACCGTCGTGCCGATGTTCGGCGTCGTGCCGGTGAAGGTGACGAGCGCACCCCGGTTCACGACGCCTTCACCTCCCCTTTGCCGGCGCCCAGGGCCGCGCGCTCGTAAGCATCCGGCACGTAGGCGATGACCAGCTTCGCGTTGCCGTTCCGGCACAGATTGTCGATGCGGAGCCACTGCTCCTCGGTCAGGTTCAGGTTGACGGCGTCGATCGCGCCGTTCGCGTCCCGCCGCGCCAGATACAACTGCTCGTAGTCGCCGCTCGCCCGGGACACGAGGCCGGTGTGCTGCAGGTCGTCGATCTCCTGGTTCGCGGACGTCTTCACGGCGGCCACCGTCACCGGCTCCGGGAACAGACGGCCGGATTCGACCGACTCCCCCGACACGTAGATCATCGCCTTGTCCCCCGCGCGCAGCCCGTTCGCCACGGACAGAATGTACTCCTTCGGAATCTGGAACGTCGACTCGCCCCGCCTCGGCAACAGCCGGAAGCGGTCGAGCTTCCAGTTCAGCACGGGTTCGTCCCGGCCGAGCGGAACCACCGTCTCCATGCCGATGACCGCGTCCATGTCGGTCACCATGCCCGGCATGAAGGACGCCTTCGGAATCGCCTTCATCGCGAGCATGTCACCCGTCAGCCGCTCGCCCGCGGGAATGAACCGCACCGGCGCGACGACCCGCACCGTCTCCTGCAGCTCGATCTGCCTGAGCTGCAGCTCGTGGATGCAATAGATCAGCACGCCGGAGAGGGCCGCGGCGGCCGCGCTGATCGCGAGATTCCGTCGTCTGTTCATCGGGTCTCCTTTCCGCCTGCAACAAAAAAGAACGCAGCAAAAGGGAAACGACCCTCTCGCATGCGTTCTTCGCATGTCGCAGACCAAATATGGAATTGTCGGTGATTCCTATATTAGCAAATTATTACTTATCTGTCTACATATCACGACATTTTGCGCATTCAAAAGAGCCCGCGAACCCCATGAACGATCATTTGCCCGACACGAGGCGGTCGAGCGTATGGTCCGCGTCGACTTCCGCATGAAACGCTTCGGAGGCGATCATCAGGTTGATGCCCGCCATCTCCAGATAGCCGCGTTTCAGCGATTCCGAACGATGTCGAACGTTCCGCTCGCGCAGCCATTCCGTGACGGCCCGGCGGATGATTTCGCCGCGGCTTCGCCGTTCCCGCCTGGCAACGGCATCCATATCGTTCAAGAGCGATCCGGGCATATGAACCGTGATCCGCTTCATTCTGCGCTCTCTTGACAAAAATGACGCACCTCCGCTGCTCTCCGGCCGCGCTTTGCCGCAACCCGCCGCGCGGCGCACGCTATCAAGAGTACAATTCGCCCCATGGCACGCAAATCCTTTCGTCCGCGGCACAATTTTGCGAGGTAATCATTCCTGAGTCTTGCATCATTTTCCATGTCCGGATACAAAAAAAGAACCGATTTCCACGGCCCCGAAGCGCCTCATGCAATTGTCCCGCGAACGTCCGTCGATTCCGCCGCATGTCAGAAATCGACCAGTCCGACGCTGATGGAAAGCGATTCGTTCACCTTCTTCATCGTCTCGTCATCCAGGTGCGTAATCTTGTCCGTCAGCCGCTGCTTGTCGATCGTGCGGATCTGCTCGAGCAGCACGACGGAATCCCGTTCGAAACCGTGCTCTTTCGCGCTGAGTTCGACGTGGGTCGGCAGTTTCGCCTTCTGAATCTTCGCCGTAATCGCCGCGACGATCACCGTCGGGCTGAACCGGTTGCCGATGTCGTTCTGGATGATCAGCACGGGACGCACGCCGCCCTGTTCCGATCCGACCACCGGCGACAAATCTGCAAAAAATACATCTCCCCGTTTTACGATCACGCTTCACACCCCGCTTACGAGACGGCCAAGCGTATCGTCGGCGTCTTCCTCCGCCTGGAAAGCCTCGGCGGCCATGCGCAGGTTGATGTTCGCCATCTCGAGATATCCCCGCTGCATGGAATCACGGATTTGCCGTTTCTTCCGTTCGGCGAGGTAGAGCCTCATCGCCTGGCGGATGAATTCGCTGCGGTTTGAATGTTCACGCGCCACGATCCCGTCCACTTCCCTGAGCAGTTGATCCGGCAGACTGATCATGATCCGTTTCATGTTCCGCAGATCGGCCAAATCCGTCGCACCTCCGGGCTTTTTCCATTCCAGCCTCTTACAAGTATGCCGCCGCCCTGGTTCGATTATACACCCATATCTATGTCTGCGGAAACACGGAAATGCCGCCGGGACGCGAAAAGCCGGACGACAGAACGTCATCCGGCAAGTCCGTTCGTCACCGCCACGACCCGTCCGCCGCGGATGTAGACCCGGGGCACCCGGGCGGCGATCATGCAGACGACTTCATAATGGATGGTGCCAAGCATGGCCGCGATCTCCTCGGCCGCAATGATCTCGCCGCCCTGCCGGCCGATCAGGACGACCTCCTCCCCGGGTTCGACCGGACCGGAGAACCCCTCCGCCCGATCCGCGGGATCCAGCGCGATCATGCACTGGTCCATGCAGATCGTGCCGATCACGGGCACGCGCACGCCGCGCACCAGCGCGTGCGCCTTGCCGGTCAGCATCCGGCTGTAGCCGTCCGCGTAACCGATCGGCAGCGTGCCGATCCGCTCCTCGCCGCGCGTCACGTAGCGCGTGCCGTAGCTTATGCCCCATCCGGGAGGCGCGATCTTCGTCATGACGACCTCCGTCTTCAGCGTCATGACCGGTTCGAGCTCGACCCGCGACTTCCCGACCTGCTCCGACGGGTACAGGCCGTACATGCCGATGCCGAGCCGCAGCATGCCGCCCGCCCATTCCGGCGTGTCGATGCCCGCCGCGCTGTTGCCGAGATGAATGAGCGGCACCTCGAGCCCGCGCCGCCGCACGGCTTCCGCGACTTCGCAGAATCGCTCGTACTGCAGGCGTGTGTAGGATTTGTCCGCCTCGTCCGCGCGGGCGAAGTGGGTGAACATCCCCTCCACTTCGACGCCCGGCGTGCGCAGCGCCCGCTCGACGAAGCGCACGGCCTCCTCGCCGGGCAGCACGCCGAGCCGGCCCATGCCGGTGTCGACCTTGACATGCACGCGCAGCGGCTTCGCTCCGGGCCCCGCGGCCGCCGCTTCCAGCGCGTCCTCCCGGAACAGCGCGATCGAAACGTCCAGCTCGCGGGCGAGCGGGTAGCCTTCCGGCGGCACATACCCGAGCACGAGTATCGGCGCCCCGATCCCGGCGCGGCGGAGCTGCACCGCCTCGTCGAGGAACGCGACGCCGAGCATGTCGACCCCCGCCGAGACCGCTTCGCGCGCCGTCTCCACGGCGCCGTGTCCGTAGGCGTTCGCCTTCACGGAAGCGAGCAGCTTCGTTCCGGGCGGAAGCGCCCGCCGGAACGCCTGGATGTTCCGCCGGAGCGCGTCGAGCGAAATCTCCGCGCGGGTCGGTCTATAATAGCTGTCCATCCGGGTTCACCTTCGTTTCGAACTCCCAAACCATGCAACTATCGTATACGGTTCGAACCCGGACTGTCAAACGGAAGGCGACGCCCTGATCCGCGTTCCGAACCGGGCGGTCATTCGTTCCCTTCGGTTGGTTTGATTTGCTCCGCAATTTGACCGTTTACCGCTGCGCCGTTTCGGGAGAAAACCGGCAGCAGCACCTCGTCCACCATGCGGGTCAAATACGCCGTCGTGATCTTCCTGTGGCGGATCACATTTTCGAAACGCAGAAGATCGAAGGGCAGGCGCATTTGCAACTCGGTGAAGTCATGGTTGATTTCTCCGCGCCGTTTGGCATTTTCCTCCACGATTTTCATGATCCTCCTGTTGCTGTTGAGCGCCTGCTCAAACCAGTCCCGGAAACGTTCAACATTCCTGTTGAATTCGGTCATCACGGCACCCAGCAGCTTCTGGCCGACGGCGTCGAAAAACCGCTGGTAGATACCGACGACCTCAAGCAAATCGGCGCGCAGGCTTCCCTGGTCCCGGAACAAATCGATCATCCTGCCGCCCATCGCTTGGGTGGACCTGTACTGGACCAGGGCATGTAGCAAATCAACAGGCGTTTCGTACCGGCGGTAAAGGACCGTTCGGCTGGTGCGCGCCTGTCGGGCAACGCGTTGAAAGGTCATTTCCTCGTATCCGTAGGTTTCGATGATCTGGTACGCCGCATCCAGAATCGCCTTTTCCAATTCCTCGCCCCGTCTGCGTTCCGCTTTCAAAGGTTTTTCCTCCCGAACGATGCTGCAATCATTACTCCGGCTGGCTGGTTCAGCGGTTTGAGGGCAAAGCCGTCTATTTCTTCGCGGAGCTGCTGTTCCTGCTCAGTTCCCTGCTGGCGGGGCTGTCCTGGAACATCGAAAGTCTGATCGCGTTCCGCATTGTGCAAGGGGGCGCCGCCGGGCTGATCATTCCCCTGCTGACGACGCTGCTCGTACAAGCCGCGGGACAGGATCAAATGGGACGATTGATGGCCATCGTGGGTCTGCCCGTCATTCTCGGCCCCATTCTCGGTCCGGTTGCCGGCGGCTTGCTCGTGGAATATGTCTCGTGGCGCTGGATTTTCTACATCAACGTCCCGATCGGGATCGTCGCCCTGGCGTTCATTTCCATGAAATTGCCGCGGTTTCCCGCCGCCAACAGACACGCCGCGCTGGATTGGACCGGCATTCTGCTGCTGGGCGGACTTTCCGCCAGTTTCATATACGGGATCACGCGGGGTGCGGAAGGCGGCGGTTCCGGCGGCAGGGCTTCGATCGGCTTTATCGCGCTGGGCGCGATCTTGACGATCGCCTATATCGTTTACGCCCGTGTCCGTCCCGCGGCTGCCATCGTGCCCCTCGGCCTGTTCCGATACAGAAGCTTCACCGGGTCCGTCATCGCCTTGTTCCTGGCCGGATTCGGGACGAACGGCGCCATGCTGCTCTTGCCTTTGTACTTCCAGAATGTCCGGCACGACTCCGTCATTTCCGCCGCGCTTGCGCTCCTTCCGCAAGGTGCGGGCATGCTGCTTGCGAGACCCGTGATCGGAACGCTCACCGACAGGATCGGAGCCCGAAGGGTTGTCCTGGCCGCCACGGCCATTACGGTCGCGGGAACCGTTCCGTTCATTCTTTTTCCGCCGGACGTTCCTGATTGGCTGATCGGCCTTGCGCTGTTCATTCGGGGAATCGGCGTCGGCGGCATCACGATTCCGGTCATGACGGATTCCTATACGGGGCTCGTCGGCCCTCAAGTTCCGCAGGCAAGCGTCGCCACGCGCATTATCCAGAATATCGGCGGCGCCTTTGGTTCCGCCGTACTGGCGACGGTCGTGGCCCTGAAGTTGCGGCAAGCCGTTCCCGATCTCCCGCATGAGGCCGCCGCCTATCACACCGGCTTTCTTGTCGCCACCGTGCTGACCGCGGCGATGGCCGTCCCTGCCTTGCTCTTGACGAACAAAGCGAAGGCAACGGTCCGGGCATGACCGGACAAAAAAACGGGAAGATCGCGACCATCCCGGACGCTTTCATCCAGGATGCCGGCGATCTTCCCGGCCTTTCGGAATGCCGCGGCGGCATGCGGGTTATTTCTCCATCTCCTCCAGCACGGAGCGGGCGATCTTCACCATCTCGTCCTCGGGCAATTCGGCCGACGTCAGCCGGTACTCGTACCCCTGGTACGTCCAGGTGAGCGTCTGCAGCACGTCGCCCGCGAGCAATCCCCACGTGTGGCCGAGGTCGAGCATGACGCCCGGCACGAGCGCGGCGTCGATGTCCTTCGGCTTCGTCTGGAACAGCGTGTAATTGTACGTTCCGGTGAAACGCATCAGCACGCCTTTGCTGCCGTCGGCCAGCGTGACGTCGGTGATGTCCTTGAGCGCGACGCCCTCGGGATAATAGGACGGTTCCATCGGAACAAAATCGTCCGCCGGCGCGACCCGGTCCGCCGTTTCGTCCGCCTGGTCTCCGGCTGCCTCATCCGTCACCGGCTCATCCGTTTCAAGTCCGTCCGATTCACCGGTTGCCGGCACATCCGTCCCTGCGCCATCCCCGTCTTCGCCGGGCAACGCTCCCTCCGCCGCCTCGTCCGGATTGTACCCGGGCGCGGCGTCATCCGTCGCGGACCGGTCCTGATCGCCGTGAACCCCGTGCGCATCATCCTCCACACGGCCCGGCGCGTCCGTCGATTCATCCGGCTGTTCCGGTTGCTGCGCGGTATCGAGATTCGCGTTCATGTCGAACGCCTTCTCGTCGAACGCCACGTCGAACCGGAACTGATCGAACGTCATCTCGACCAACACGTTCGCGTTCGCGTCGCTCACTTCCACCCGCTGCGGCGCGTACGTTTTCTGGTCGAGCCATATTTTCTGCCGCGCCAGGGAACCGTTCTGGTAGTTCGCCATCACGTCGAACACGTACGAATCCTTGTCGATCGCGAATTGTCGGGAGTTGTCGAGCAGGATGCTCTGCACGAGCGTCTGGTACAGATACACCTGCCCCTGGTTCTGCGGCCAGTCGCTCTGGAAGCGGAAGCTTTTCTTGAGCTTCGGAGTCAGCACGAACACGCCCTCGTCGTTGCGCAGCACGATCTGGGTGATGTCCTTCGCGGCGTTGGTCAGCGCGACCCGGTAATAGGAAGGTTTCTTGTACCAGACCTCGACCTCGTACTGGAGCGGCTGCTGCCCGGTGTGCAGCGTCATGATGCCCTTCCCCTGATAGCTCTTCAGACCGTCGAGCACGCCGTCGAGATCTTTCACGACCGACTCGGCGCTCCTGCTCCCGCATCCCGCCAGGACGAGGGCGACGCACAGGACGACGGCCGCCGCCCATTTCATGCGACGCATTGAACCATCCCCTCTACAGTGGTTTCCGACTGATAACATGTCTATGAGGGGACTTGGCCGATTATGAGGACAGGATTGACGAGCCGGGGCGGGGTTGAAGGGGGAAAAGCCGCGAGCGAAGGTATGTACACACCATGAGAAGGCTCACGGTGTACACGCCAGAAACTACGCTGAAGATGCTTACAACTCCCTGCTTGCAAACAGCGACGACGCGAAACCGTTTACAGCCGCCGGTTGAAGCGAACGCGTGTTTGCATGGACCGGCATGGTAAAAGGGAACCCGCAAAGGGGTTCCCTCGTCCGCCCTCAGAGGATTCGGCAGGTGCCCTCCGATATCTTCGCCATGCGCGCAGATCAACCTCCGTTCGGTGCGTTCCGTCTACTATCATGACGTCTCTTCAAAAGTAATGGGGTTTACAGGAGGGATTGGATTGTGAAGAAGAAGCCGGGAAAAAAGATACTGTTTTCGATTGCAGGAATCACGGCATGTGTTGTCTTCGTGTGCGCGACGATGTCAACAGCAGCCGCAGAAAACCCGATTCGGCTCATCGTAAACGGAAAAACGATTCAGACGGACGTCCCGCCTCAAATGATGGAAGGAAGGGTCATGATTCCCATCCGTGGGGTCGCTGAAGCGTTGGGAGCGGAAGTGAAATGGGATGAGGAAAACCGCGCTGTCATGGTTGACACGAAAACGCAAAGTGGCCATTATGAAAATCCGTACCGCTACCCTCGTTTGCCGCAGGAGATCACCTCACCCGAAATGCTGCTGCAAGCCTACTTCGCCTCCTTGGCTTACGCTAACAACCTGTCTCCCGAACAGTCGACGGCTGCAAGAGGCCCTTATCATACGGCTTACCATTATTGGAGTGCGGCATGGCGGGCGGAACATTCTTTTGAGGAATTTTGGGATTCGTGGTCCGGAACGGCCCATGTTGAGCTGTTGAAACTGTACGAAGCCGAAATGCAGGATGGAAAAGTCCGCTTTTTTGTCGAGACGAAACATCTCGAGTCCGCCGAAAACAAGCGTCAGTTGGGCGAATACTATTATGCGGGATTCTTTACCGTGTCGCTGACTGAGGATGGGTGGAGGATCACGGAGGGAAGCCTGGAACCCCAGAATTTGGCCTGGAAATTGGGCGGCCACCAGCCGTGGCTGGCGGATCCGGTAGATGTCGCCATCGTTCAGGGTTTGGGCAAACCGCTCGATGAAAAGAGCGCGCTGCAATCGCGCTTGGAATGGCATGCGGATGATCATGTCACGGTGGTCTTTGCGGATAACGCCGGGAACAGGAAAACGGCCGTGGAAGCGGTGCGTCTGACGGAAGGAACCTGGCGGGTCATTGCCGTGGAGAAGAGCATTCCGTTTTCCGAATATGCCGGGCCGGGCGAAGATCGCGAAGCCATCCGGTATTCGGACGAACAGAAAGAGGCCGTCCGCGCGGCGGGGCGAAAATACGGCATCGAACCCCTGCTTCCGGCGAAGGGGGTGGTGGACGATGATCTGATGGAAATTCGATTCACCAGACATTCGTTGGAGCTGGTTTATCCGCATTTTTCCGTTGAGCAATCCGGCCGGAATCTGGCGGAACCCGCTCCCGGGGAAACCGCGGAGACGATTGTGTTGCCCGGCGGACAGAAACTGCAATGGTTTCCGGAACAGCGAACGTTGACCTTCCAGACCGGCGGCGTCCACGTCGCGCTCGGCTCGGCGAAATCCTTGGGTAAAGAAAAGTTTGTCAAGATTGCCCGATCCATGATTGAGGAATGGTAACTTTGCATTTGGAATCGAGTAGGAGGGGGCGGCTAGCCCCCGACCTCTCACACCACCGTACATGCGGGTCCGCATACGGCGGTTCCGTAAGGTTAGCAAAGTTCCAGGTAACGAGAAAGCAGACTTTTCAGCCCTTTCGCTTCCCAGTAGGAAGTCGGAAGGGCATTGTTTGTGTTACGGGACATTTCCCACGG
>Ga0207871_100371_pt1 | contig 18320 bp, 13 predicted proteins | sample Passage260A_FD_187371 | JGI IMG/M metagenome (GOLD analysis project Ga0207871, IMG submission 187371) | Cellulose adapted compost microbial communities from Newby Island Compost Facility, Milpitas, CA, USA - Passage2 60A (SPAdes) (version 2) ...
GAGGACGGGGCCGAGTGAGCCGTCCGGGTTGATGTTCAGCAGGGGCTCGGTGACGAGACGGGCAGGCATGTTGTCCTTGTCCCCCGTTGCCAGGTGCGTGTTCAGGATCGTCGGGGCTTGCCAGAACAGCATCCGGAGCAGATCACCCTGGCCCCGACCCCGGCCGCCGCTGCTGGATTCGCTGCTGGAAGCAGCGGTCGGCGACGCACTGGTGCCGGTGTTCGTGGTCGCGGTCGTGGCACCACCGGTCTCACTGGTTGGGGCGGCGCCCTCAGCCCCACCGCAGGCCGCCAACAGGCTGGCGATCACCGGGGCGGCGAGGCCCAGCGCTGCGGCCCGCTTCAGCACCTCACGTCGCGTCAGTTGCCCATTGAGAATCGCGGCGCGGAGCGCGCGTTCGCTGCGCATCGTGTGATCCACGGACGCCACCTCCTTGGTTCTCTGGGGGCACCGCAGTGCCGAGTCGTATTGTGATGTGCCGTATACGTCTTCTTGTACGTATCAAGCACAAAAAGGGATCTCAAGACATAACCAATTACTTCCCGCTTGGCAAGGAACTGTTCGTGCGCCAGCATGGTATGACCGGCTGGGAGCTTGCGGTCATGACCGTTACGGCCAGGACGCTCCGAGTTGATGCCCGAACCAGCCGGCCCACCGATTCACGTCGGAAGAGGTCTTCCTTCCGCGAGCTGTGGGGGGCTGGCCTGAGCCTAGAGGACCGGGTCTATGGGTTCCACCTGATCAGCCAGATCCACGACCTGGTCGACTACGGGTAAGCCGACCGCAACAGCGGCGGTGACGGCCTGGTGCTTCGGCGCAGGCAATCCTCGAGGTGAGCGAGACACCAGGTCGGGATAAAGACGATGCGCGCGATGGCGTCGACCACAGCCGGAGGCCGCCACCTGGCGGCCGCGCTCCACCTCACGGCCCGGCGGTGTGCCTCGTCGCCTGCCGCAGGCTCCGGTTCGCTGGGCTAGCCGCTCTCCGTCGTTCTTCCGCCGACGCGGAAACACTCGGGAACTCGCACCGGAGCCCGCGCGTCGGATGCGGACGTGGTGATCGCGAGTATCAAGTGCCGGGGCGGTGCCACGTGGCACCGCCCCGGATCGACTATTCCTCGAAGTACCAGTTCTCGATGTCGTAGCCCGTCGGCTCGAAGGTCGACGGCTGGATCCCTTTGAGCCGGGAGGAGACGGCGTCGGCCCCGGAGCGGTGCACCAGGGGGATCCGCACGACCTCGTTCACCACCAAGTCGTTCATGGCGATGAACAGTTCAGCCTGGCGGTTCGGATCGAGCTCGGTGGTCGCCTGTTGGTAGAGCTGGTTGAACTCCTCATTGACCCACCGGTGGAAGTTGCGCCCGGACCAGTTGTTGGCCTTCTGTGCCAGGTCGTTGTCCGGATCGTCGGACTTGAAGGTGGCCATGTAGTCGAGCGGATACGGGCTCGTCGGACCGTTGGTGTACATGAGGAGATCACAGTAGAAGTGGCTGTAGGTGTCCGGGTTGCCGGCGTCCGTGGAGAAGAAGACGCTGGATTCGACGGCCTTGAGTTCGGTCTGAATACCCAACTGCTCCCAGCTCGCCTTCAGGATCTCCTGCTCCCGCTGGCGCACGGGGTTCACGGTCGTCGAGAAGACGACCGTCAGCCTCCGGCCGTCTTTCTCCCGGTAGGCGCCGTTCTTCACCCAGCCCGCCTCGTCGAGCAGCCGGCCGGCTTCCTCGAGGTCGTACCGGAACGAGGTGTTCGGTGAGACGAACCGCGGCGGCGCGTTCAGGACGTTGGCGGTCGGCGTGCCGGTCTCGCCGTACAGCACCTCGCTGATCGTCTGGCGATCGCACGCCAGGGCGAGAGCCTGACGCACACGTGGGTCACTGAAGAACGGATGGGTTGTGGACGGCTCGGACCGCGCGCCGTTGACCTCGACGGTGGGGTCCGCGAAGTTGACCATGATCTGCTCAGCGCTGGCCCACGGAGTAACCAGGATGCTTCCCAGTCCTCCCCGCTCAAGCGATTCAAGCACCTGCTTGTCCACTTGCAGGTTCCAGGCGAAATCTGCCTCCCCCGTCTGGAGTACGGCACGGCCCGCAGACGTGGGATCGCCGCCGCCCTTCCACTCGATGCGCTGGAAGTACGGCTTGTCCGGCTCGCGGAAGTGCTCGTTGATTTCGAAGAGCACGACGTCGCCCGGCCGGAACTCGACCACCTTGTACGGCCCGGTGCCGATCGGCGCCAGGTTGAACGGCGCCTCACGCGCGCGTTCGCCGACATAGTCCTTCATGATGTGTTCAGGCAGAATGCCGCCCTTGAAGCCGCCGACGAAGGGGTTGAACCACCCCGGGGTGGGCTCGTAGAAGTGCAGGGTGACGGTGTAGTCGTCGACGATCTCGACGTCCCGGATGACCTGATACACGGCCTGGTTGGGCGAGTTGTTGTCCGGGTTGGCGACCCACTCCCAGGTGAAGCGCACGTCGCGGGCGGTGAAGGGCTCACCGTCGGACCAGACGACGCCTTGCTTGAGCTTGTAGGTCACGCTCATGCCGTCGGGGGCGACGCCGCCGTTCTCCAGCGACGGCACTTCGGCGGCGAGGACGGGGCCGAGTGAGCCGTCCGGGTTGATGTTCAGCAGGGGCTCGGTGACGAGACGGGCAGGCATGTTGTCCTTGTCCCCCGTTGCCAGGTGCGTGTTCAGGATTGTCGGGGCCTGCCAGAACAGCATCCGGAGTAGATCGCCCTGGCCCCGACCCCGGCCGCCGCTGCTGGCTTCGCTGCCGGTGTCAGTGGTTGGGGACGCTGTAGCACGACCGGTGTCACCGGTCGCGGTCGCGGCACCGGCGGTGTCGCTGGTCGGCGTGGTTTCCTCGTCTCCGCCGCACGCTGCTAACAGGCTGGCAATCACCGGGGCGCTGAGGCCCAGCGCCGCCGCATGCTTCAGCACCTCACGTCGTGAGAGCTGCCCGTTCCGAATCGCCGCACGAAGAGCGCGCTCGTCGCGCACCGTCCGATTCACCTGATCCACCTCCTGTGATCACCAGGCACGCCCACGGCACCGCTCACCGCGGGTGCGCTACGCGAGTGTACAACAAGTGTTGGAATCGGCGGCCAATCAGGCTGAACGATGCCCTGTCCGGCTGTGAGACGGTTTCCATCATGACGGAACCTGGCCTTCGTGCGACGCATGGTCAACGAGACGCTTGCCGGGTACCATCGATCCGGTTAGGATGCTCCGCGTTGACACATAACCCGGCCGGCCCACTGACCCTCGGGGGACGCCGGATGCGCCGAGGCAACTGCGTTGCGGGAGGAGAGGACGCCCTTCATGATGGAGGAACGACCCACTGTCCCCGTGATCGACGGGCACACCGACTACTTGTTGTCGTTGATCGAGACGAAGCGGAGCTTCCTGGAGGAGTCGACGATCGGGCACGTCGACCTCCCACGGGCGCGCCGGGGTGGGATCGGCGCGATGCTGAGCGCGGTCTTCATCCTGGACGAGGATCTGCCGCAGCACGCGCTCATCCAGACCCTACGGGCGGTCGACCTCCTGCACCGCGTGGTCGCAGAGTCCAACGGGCAGATCGAGTTGATCCGGAGCTACGACCAACTGGTTAACTGCCTGGAACGCGGGGTGTTCGGCGCGATCCTGCATTACGAGGGGGCTGAGGCGATCGACCCGGAGTTCGCCGTGCTGCGGCTCTCCTACGAGTTGGGACTTCGCTCGCTCGGGCTCACCTGGAGCCGGCCGAACATCTTCGCCGACGGCGTGGGGCCCGCGAACCGGGGCAACGGGTTGACCGGGCTGGGCCGGGAACTGGTGCGGCAGTGCAACGCAATGGGCATCCTAATCGATGTCTCGCACCTGAACGAGCCGGGCTTCTGGGACGTGGTCGAGGTCAGCGAAAAGCCGTTCGTCGCCAGCCACTCCAACGCCCGCGCGCTGTGCGACCACGACCGGAACCTGACCGACGAGCAGATCCGGGCCCTGGCCGAGAAGGGCGGGCTGATGGGCATCAACTACCACGTCGGCTTCCTGGTGGCTGGCGCGGAGACCGGGGCCGAGGTGCCCTTGAGCGTGCTGGTGGACCACATCGACCACATCGTGCGCTTGGTCGGAGTGGACCATGTGGCGCTCGGGTCGGACTTCGACGGTGCGACGATGCCCGACGAGCTGAAGGACGCGGCGCACACGCCGAACCTGATCGCCGAGCTGTCGCGCCGGGGTTACAGCGACGACGCGATCGAGAAGATCTGCTCCGGCAACTGGCTGCGTGTGCTGCGGGAGGTGTGGGTGTAGCGGATACCCCTCACCCCCTGACCCCCTCTCCCACAAGGGGAGAGGGGGAACAAGGGCGCGTGATGCGTATTGCGTGTTCCGTATGGCGTAATGAGCCCCTCTCCCAACGTTGGGAGAGGGGCTGGGGGTGAGCGCCGTTACTCCGCGTCGCGCGTGAGCGAGAGCGACTTCGTGTCGTTTATCTCCTTGGCGAGGGCGATGAACTCGTCCAGCGGCATGGCGCCGAGGTTCTCGTTCGTCCGGAGCCGCACGGCGACCGTGCCGGCCTCGGCCTCCTTGTCGCCCACCACGAGCATGTAGGGGATGCGCTGGAGCTGGGCGCGCCGGATCTTGGCCTGCATCCGGTCGTTGCTGTCGTTGACCTCGATGCGCAGGTCCGCCTCCTTCAGCCGCGCGGCGACCTCGTGCGCGTACGGCACGTGCCGGTCGGCGATCGGGATGACCTCGGCCTGGACCGGCGCCAGCCACACCGGAAAGGCACCGGCGTAGTGCTCGATCAGCCCGCCGACGAAGCGCTCCATCGAGCCGAGGACCGTGCGGTGGACCATGACGACCCGGTGCCGCTCGCCGTCCTCGCCGACGTACGTGGCGTCGAACCGCTCCGGCAGGTTGAAGTCGACCTGGATCGTCGGGCCCGTCCACTCGCGGCCGAGCGAGTCAAGGAACTTGATGTCGATCTTCGGGCCGTAGAACGCCCCGGCGCCTGGGTCGATCTCGTACGGTATCCCCATCTTGCGGAGGGCGTTGGCCAGCGTCTCCGTTGCTCGCTCCCAGTTCTCATCGCTGCCGATCGACTTCTCCGGCCGTGTGGAGAGGAAGGCCTCGTACTCGTAGCCGAAGACGCGGGCGAAGTAGAGCGCCAGATCGAGCACGCCCTTGATCTCATCCTCCAACTGGTCCGGACGGCAGAAGATGTGGGCGTCGTCCTGCGTGAAGCCGCGGACGCGCAGCATGCCGTGGAGCGTGCCGCTGCGCTCGTAGCGGTAGACCGTGCCCAGCTCGGCCAGCCGGATCGGCAGGTCGCGGTACGAGCGGACCTGGCTGTTGTAGATCATGATGTGCCCGGGGCAGTTCATCGGCTTGAGGTAGTAGGGTGCCCCTTCGATGTCCATCGGCGAGTACATGTTCTCCTGGTACGTCTCCAGGTGCCCGCTCTTCCGATAGATGTCGCCGCTGGCGATGTGCGGCGTGTACACGAGCTGGTAGCCGCGCGCCAGGTGCTCCTCCGTCTCGAAGCGCTCGATCAGGTGGCGGATCATCGCGCCCTTCGGGTGCCACAGGATCAGCCCGGCGCCGATGTCCTCGTTGACCGAGAAGAGGTCGAGCTCCCGACCCAGCCGCCGGTGGTCGCGCCGCTGAGCCTCCTCCAGCCGGTGGAGATAGTCCTGCAGCTCCTCCTCCGTCCGCCAGGACGTCCCGTAGATACGCTGGAGCATCGGGCGCTTCTCGTCACCGCGCCAGTAGGCCCCGGCCACATTGAGCAGCTTGAAGTGGCCGATCTGTGACGTGTTCTCCACATGCGGCCCGCGGCAGAGGTCCGTGAAGCTGTCCTGCGTGTACGTCGAGATGACGGCGTCCTCCGGCAGGTCCTGAATGATCTCGACCTTGTAGGGCTGGTCGGCGAAGAGCTTGAGCGCCTCCTCGCGCGAGACTTCGCGGCGCTCGAACGGGTAGGCTCCCTGCTTGATCTCCCGCATCCGCTCCTCGATCTTGCCCAGATCGTCGGGCGTCAGCGAGCGGGGCAGGTCGAAGTCATAGTAGAAGCCGTTCTCGATGGCGGGACCGATGGCGAGTTTGGCGCCCGGGAACATCTCCACGACGGCCTGCGCCATGACGTGCGCCGCGGAGTGGCGCATCCTGGCGAGCTCAAGTTCTTCCTGGTTCTCAACGTCGACCTGAAGGTCCATCTCTTCCGCGATCTGCGACATTGGGTGCTCCTTTGGGTTCTGCGTCATGCGTCAAACGTCATGCGTCATGCGTGTTGCGTGTTCCGTATTGCGTGTTGCTGCCCTCTCCCCTAGTCGGAGAGGGGCCGGGAGTGAGGGGTACGGTTGCCGCATCACGCATGACGTCCACCGCTGTCCGAAACACGGATCACGCAACACGAGTCTCAGTGTCATCCTCGGTCATGGCCACCGTCCCTCCGCTTACCTGCGTGAAACGAAAAACGCCTGCCATCCGAAGGGACGGCAGGCGCGGCCTGACGTGGTTCCACCCTACTTCCGCCGCCCGGCGCGGGCCGTGACGGCGCTCAGGGTGCCCGATAACGGGGGCTACCGGATCCGGCTACTAACCCTGCCGGGCGTTCACCGGTCAGCTCACGGGTGGTTTTCTCCGGGCCGGTTACGGGTGGGGCTTGCAGCCGGTGACCCCGCCTCTCTGTGCGTTCGCTGCCCGGGTACTCGTCCCGCTCAACGCCGTTGCGCTGTATTGCGACCCATCCGGGCCGCGTCTGGAACGAAAGAACCGCCAGGAGAACCTGACGGGTGTCGGGTGGGCGGTACTAGACTCGAACTAGTGACCTCCACGATGTCAACGTGGCGCTCTAACCGACTGAGCTAACCGCCCGTTGCAACGCGACGAGTATACCATAGCGCCCTGGGGGCTGCAATTGAGGCGTCGGGTTCGGCGGGAGACCGGCCCTCACCCCCGGCCCCTCTCCCAACATTGGGAGAGGGGAGGCAGGCACGGGAGCCGGCAGGATGCCAGGGCTTGGCGACAGGTAGGGCGCTGGTGATGCGGCGCAGGCTGCGGCTCTCCGCGTAAACCCCGGACACGAAGCACGAAACACGGAACACGGAACACGGAACACGTACCACGCATCACGCTCCTCAGTGCCCCAGCACGCGGACAGTCTGGGCGCGGGGTTGCCAGGCGATGTCGTGGCGGCCGAAGCGGGCGACGAGGGCGGAGGCGCGGGCGTGGAGGGGCGTGAGGGCGGGGTGGCGGACCTTCCAGCGACCGGTGAGCTGTTCGACGAGGAGCTGGCTGTCGGTGCGGATCTGGAGACAGAGGTCTTCGGGCCGCTGGCCGAGGGCGGCCGCGCGTTCGATGGCGGCATCGATGGCGGCGATGAGGGTGCGGTACTCCGCCTGATTGTTGGTCACGCCGTCGCCGAACTCCAGGCGGACGAGCCGGCTGGCGCCGGTGCGGTCGGAGAGCCGGTAGCTGCCGTAGCCGCGGCCGGGATTGCCCAGCGAGCCGCCGTCGCAGACGATCGACAGGTCCGGGTCGCACTGCTTGGAAACCACGCGCGATCCTCTCTCGATACACGATGTACCCTCACCCCGCCGGTGGCATCACCGGCAGGTGTGAGGGTACACGCGGCAGTCGTGGGTTGCTAGGCGTGCGCCTCAACGCGCGCCTTGGCGGCCGCGACGATCTGCTCCGTCAGGTGCGGCGGCACCGGCTGGTAGTGGCTGAACTCCACCGTGAAGGAGCCACGGCCCTGCGTGATCGAGCGCAGATCGGTCGCGTAGCGCTGGATCTCGGCGGCCGGCACCATCGCCTCGATGGTCGTCATGCCGTTCTCACCGGGGGTCATGCCCTGGAGCTGGGCGCGCTTCCCGTTCAGGTCGCTCATGACGTCGCCCATGTAGCTCTCGGGCACGGTCACCCGCAGGTGCATGATCGGTTCAAGGAGGATCGGCTTCGCCTGCTGGGCGGCCTTCTTGAACGCCTGCGATGCCGCGATCTTGAAGGCCATTTCCGACGAGTCGACCGAGTGGTACGAACCGTCGGTGAGCGTGACCTTGATGTTGACCATGGGGTAGCCGGCCAGCAGCCCCTCTTCCATGGCCTCGCGCACGCCCTTCTCGACGGCCGGGATGAACTGCTTCGGGACCACACCGCCGACGATCTGCTCGGCGAACTCGAAGTCGGCGTCGGGCAGCGGTTCGAGGTCGAGGAAGACGTGGCCGTACTGGCCGTGGCCGCCGGTCTGCTTCTTGTGCTTGTACTCGACGCCGCGCACCGGCACCGAGATCGTCTCGCGGTAGGCGACCTGGGGCAGACCCAACTCGACGTTGACGCCGAACTTGCGGGCCATGCGGTCGAGCGCGATCTGGACGTGCGACTCGCCCAGGCCGGAGATGATCGTCTCGCCGGTCCGGGAGTCACGGGAGACCTGGAGCGTCGGGTCTTCCTCGATCAGGCGCTGGATCGCCGTGCCCATCTTGTCCAGGTCGCTCTTGGTCTTGGGCGAGACCGCAGCCGAGAAGGCGGGATGCGGGAAGGTGATGCCGGGAAGGGTGAAGCGCCGCTGGGCGTCGCTGAGTGTGTCGCCAGTCCCGGTCACCTGTAGCTTGGCGACCGCGCCGATATCGCCCGCCACGATCTCGGAGACGCCGATCTGCTCCTTCCCGCGCATGACGTAGAGCTGGCCGACCCGCTCGTCCTGCCCCTTGCTGGTGTTGAGGACGTGGCTGTCGGACGTAACCCGGCCGGAGAAGACGCGGAAGTAGGAGAGCTTGCCGACGTATGGGTCGGCGACGGTCTTGAAGACGAGCGCTGCCAACGGCCCGTCCGGATCGGGCGACAGGCTGACCTCGTTGCCGGTGGCGTCGTTCGCGACGGCGCCGTTCGGGCTCGGGAAGCAGTCGACGATGGCGTCGAGCAGGAAGGTGACGCCCTTGAGCGCCGTGGCGGCGGTGACGAAGACGGGGACGATGCTGCCATCGGCGATCCCGGCCTTGAGGCCCTGGCGCAGCTCGTCGACGCTGATCTCGTCGTCCTCCAGGTAGCGCATCATGAGCTCTTCGTCGTTCTCGCAGATGCGCTCCACGAGCGTTGTGCGGTGGGTCTCGACGGCGTCGGCGAGGTCGGCGGGGATGTCGATGGGGGTCACGCTGCCGTCCTTGCCGTCGCCGAACTGGTAGGCCTGGCGGCTGAGCAGGTCGATGAACCCGGTGAAGGACTTCTCAGCGCCGATCGGGAGCTGGACCGGGACGACCGCGCTGCCGAACGTGGTCTGGGCCGCGCTCAGGCTGTTCTCGAAGTTGGCATTCTCACGGTCCATCTTGTTGATCACGAGCGCCCGGGGCAGGCCGGTGGTCGCCGCCGTATCCCAGACCTGCTCCGTGCCGACCTCGACGCCGGCTGACGCATCCAGGAGGATGAGCGCCAGGTCGGCGACCCGCATCGCACCGCGGATCTCACCGACGAAGTCGGCGTAGCCGGGGGCGTCGAGCAGGTTGATCTTGTGATCGCGCCACTCGACCGGCACCAGGCTGGTGCTGATGGAAATGCCGCGCTTGATCTCGTCGGGATCCCAGTCGGAGATCGTGTTTCCCTCCTCGACACGGCCCAGGCGGGTGGTGGCATGGGTGAGGAAGGCCATGGCCTCGGTCAACGACGTCTTCCCGGCACCGCCGTGCGAGAAGAGGCCGACGTTCCGGATGCTGTCTACCGTGTACGTTTTCACGGGTTCCCTCCACCCAGCGCCCCGTACGGTTGGTAGGGCAATGCCCCGGACCGGGCCGGAGGCGGCTACCGTCACGTGTTGGGGCGATTACATCAGCGGCACCGTCGTTTGGGTGACGCCTGCGACCTTTCGGCGTTACGTATTATATCGCCGCGCGGGACGTGGGCAAGCGCGCTGCCCGGATTGCGTTGGGGCGGCGCGTGGCGCTACTCGCCGCGGGTAAGGTGCTCGTAGATGAGCCGGAGGCCGGTCAGGGTGAGGTTTGGATCGTAGGCCGGAATCGCCGGCGAGTGGCCAATGAATAGGCCGGCCAGACCGCCGGTCGCGATGACGTTGGGCGTCTCCCCCAGCTCTGCGGCGACCCGTGCGAGCAATCCCTCGATCAGTCCCAGATAACCGAGTACCGTACCCGACTGAATCGCCTGGCGGGTGTTGCGGCCGATGGCGCGCTCGGGCATGGCGAGGTCGACGGCGTGGAGCCGGGCAGCCCGGGCGGTGAGGGCCTCCAGGGCGATGAGCACGCCGGGAGCAATAGCGCCGCCGAGGTAGTCACCCTCCGGAGAGACGACGTCGAGGGTGGTGGCCGTCCCGAAGTCGACGACGACCCAGGCACCCGGGCCGCGGTGGTGTGCCGCGACGGCGTTGGCCAGCCGGTCGGCACCGACTTCCAAGGGGTTGTCGGTGCGGACCCGGATGCCGAGATCGAGCGCGGCGCTGACCTGGATCGGTTCGCGCCCGAGCCGCTGGGTGATCAAGTCCTGGAACGTGGTGGCCAGTTGGGGGACGCCGCTGGCGATGACGGCACCCTCGATGGCGCGGAGGTCGATCCCGTCGCCCGCGGCGAGGGTCGTCAACAATGCCCACCACTCGTCGGCCATCCGCCCCCGGTCGGTCTCGAAGCGCCAGCTTGTCAGGAGCTCTTCGCCCTGGAAGATCCCGAGGACGACGTTCGAGTTGCCGATATCGACCGCGAGCAGCATGCGGTCTCCTCCCACTCTCCTCCACACCTCGGCCCGCGTGTCGGACCGGACGCAGTATAGCCGGTGGTGCGCTGGGCTGGAACCGGATCAGGCGGCATCGCGGCGGCGAGCCGGCGGTGGGTCATCAAGCGTCGCCGCGATCTCCGCACGCACGGCGGGGTCCGGCTCACGGTCGTGCAGCCGGCGGAGCGCCGGATCTGCCGCAACGGCGTCGATGCGGGCCATCGCCCAGGCGGCGTGCCCGCGGACGAGCGGGATGTCGTGGGTGGCGGCGACCTCTTGCAGCAGGCCGAGGTCCGCGTCGCTGCCGATGTTGCCCAATGCGACGGCGGCGTTACGGGCCAGCCCGCTGCGCTTGGCGCGCAGCACCGCCCGCCCACGATAGACCTCGCGGAACTCCTCCTCGGACATCGTGAGCAGCCAGTGGAGCGAGGGGAAGGCGTGCTCGATCCGCTCGGGGCGGACGTCCGGGTCGTCGCTCGGTGCGGCGGCGCCGGTATAGGGGCAGACCTCCTGGCAGATGTCGCAGCCGAAGACCCAGTTTCCCATGAGTGGCCGGAGGTCACGCGGGATCGGGCCACGCAGTTCGATGGTCAGGTAGGAGATGCAGCGGGGCGTGTCAAGCCGGTAGGCGTCCACCAGCGCGCCGGTGGGGCACGCGTCGAGGCAGCGGGTGCAGCGGCCGCACTTCGGACGGAGCGCCGGGAGCGGCTCGACCTCGATATCGAGCACCAACTCGCCGAGCATGACCCAGGAACCGTGCCCGGGAACGAGGATCATCGTGTTCTTGCCGTACCAGCCGAGGCCCGAGCGGGCGGCCGCCGCGCGGTCGACGATCCGGGCGGTGTCGACCAGTGCACGGGCCTCGATGGGCCGGCCAAGTTCCGCTTCCAGGCGGGCGTGGAGGTTGCGCATGCGGGACTTGAGTGTCTTGTGGTAGTCGCGTCCCCAGGCGTAGCGGGAGATGCGACCGCGGGGCACCCCGTCGTCGGGCGGCGCGATGTCCGGCTGCCAGTAGGGCAGACCGACGCTGACGATGCTGCGCGCGGTCGGGTGCAGGTTGCGTGGATCGGCGGAGAAGCGGGCACGCTCTTCGGTGAACCAGTCGAGCCCGTCCATGTGCCCGGCGCGGATCCGGTCGACCAGCAGCTCGGCCAGACCATCGAACGGCTCGGCCGTCGTCACGCCCAGGAGCGTCAGCCGACACTCCGCCGCCAGGCGCCGGAGGCGGGCGTGGGTAATGGCGCTCACCGGTCTGGTCCCCGCACGCGGGCAGATGCGAGGAAGCACTCGACCTCGTCGCGTGTCGGCAGCCCGGCGCGCGCCCCAGGGCGCTGGACGGCGAGCGCGCCCATCGCGTTGGCGAAGCGGCCCATGGTCTCCATGTCCCAGCGCTCGAGGATACCGAGCGCGATGCCGGCGGCGAAGGCATCGCCCGCCCCGGTCGGGTCGACGGCGTCGACCTCGAACGCCGGGACTGCGTGCGTGCCCGTGCGGTCGATCAGGAGGCAGCCGTTCGGGCCGCAACTGATGGCGGCGAACCGCGTCTGGGACAGGATCATCTCGTCCTGCAGCACGGTGACCGCCTCCTCGAGGTTCGACGTGCCGGTCAAGTAGCACAGCTCGGCGGCGTTACCGACGAGGTAGTCGTGGCGCAGCGCCAGGTCGAGGCCGGTCTCCGGCTCGAGCGTGGTCAGGTAGACCAGCGGGCCGAGCAGCCGGGTTCGCGGCGAGACGTGCATCGGGAGGTCGACGATGAGGCGGCGCAGGGCGGCGTCGTCGATGTCCACGACGACCAGGTCGTGGGCGAAGAACGCCTCGATCGGCAGAAAGTCGCCGTGGCGGAGGCGGGCACCCTGTTGCCAGAAAATGGTGCGCTCGGCCGTCGCGCCGCGGCCGGAGACAACGATCAGGGAGCGGTCGGTCGGTTCCCCGGCGCGGGTGCGCACGTGCTCCACATCGATGCCCTCGGCGGCCAGCTCCGCGCGGAGCTGCTCGCCCTCGGCGTCGTCCCCGACCATCGCTGCGATCGAGACGTCAACGCCTAGCCGGGCCAATGCCACGGCCAGGTTGGTGGTGGTCCCGCCCGCCTGCTCCAGGGTGTCGTGGACGATGGCGTAGTCACCGGGCTGGGGATACTGGTCGACAAAGATCAGCCGATCCCAGGATGCCAGCCCGAACGCCGCGACGCGATAGCGCTTCACAGCGGCCCTCCGGACGCCACTGGTATCCGCACAGCGCGGCAGGCGGCGTTGCTGGCGATGCGCCCGAACGCGGCCACATGGATCTCTGGGTGGCCTGCCCAAATGAGGTGATCCGATCTACGGGTGACCGTGGTGCCGATGCAACCGCTAGCCGAGGGCATTACGCGCTCCCGTCGCGTCTGCCGCAGCGTCGACGGCGGCTCAGGCTTCGCCGCGCTCGGCGAGGATCGCCTGGATCTCTTCCTTGAGCGCGGGAACGATTTCATCCTCCTCGACCCGGCGGACGATCTGGCCTTTGCGGAAGATCACGCCCTTGCCGCGGCCGGCCGCCACGCCGACGTCGGAGTCCCGGGCCTCGCCGGGGCCGTTGACGACGCAGCCCATGACCGCCACCTTGATCGGCGCCTTGATGTTCTTGATGTACTCGTCGACCTCGTTCGCGAGCTTGAAGAGGTCGACCTCGACCCGCCCGCAGGTGGGGCAGGCGACGAGTGTGGCGCCGTGCTGGCGCAGGCCCAGGCTCTTGAGGATCTCGTAGGCGACGTAGACCTCTTCGACCGGGTCGGTGGTGAGCGAAACCCGGATCGTGTCGCCGATACCCTCAGCCAGCAGGGTGCCGATGCCCACGGCCGAGCGGATTGTGCCGGCCTTGGGCGTGCCCGCCTCGGTGACGCCCAGGTGGAGCGGGTAGTCGTTGAGTGGGGCCATGCGCCGGTACGCCTCGAGCATGACCGGCACCTCGAAGGCCTTGAGGGAGATCTTGATGTCCCCGAAGTCGAGGTCCTCCAGGATCTTCACGTGGCCCAGTGCCGTGCGGACCATGTGCTCGGCGATCAGTTCCACCTGGCTGGCGTTCTTCTCCGCCATCTCGTCGACGAACTCGCGGCTCATCGGCGGCAGCGAGCCGAAGTTGACGCCGATGCGGATCGGGATGCCCCGCTCCTTGGCCTTCGCCACGACCTCGCGCACGTCCTCCGGCTTGCGGATGTTACCGGGGTTGAGCCGCAGGCCGTGGATCCCGGCCTCGATCGCCTTGAGGGCCAGGGTGTGCTCGAAGTGGATGTCGGCGATCAGCGGGACCGGCGAGTGGGGCACGATGTCGGGCAGCGCGGCCGCGGCAACGCGGTCGGGCACGGCGATGCGGACGATCTCGCAGCCGGCATCAGCCAGCTCGTGAATCTGGCGCAAAGTGGCCTTCGGATCGCGCGTGTCGGCGGTCGCCATCGACTGCACGACGATCGGCGCACCGCCACCGATCTGCACATCACCGACGTGGATGGCGCGGGTCTTACGACGCGGGGCTACCATGAACGGTGGACCTCCCTCGTGCGGCCGCGCACCACGGCACCGGGGCGACCCGAGGCCCGGCGCGGCCCGGCTGGCGTGTCACCCTGAGTGTGCGTCATGCGACGACCTCATGTCCAGCGGGGCACGGGTGCTACCGCAGGAACGACTGGCCGCTGACCAGGCGCTCGATGTCGATGAAGGCGACGACGAACATAAACGCCAGCAGCAGGACCAGACCGACGAAGTGGACGACTCCCTCCTTCTCGGGGGAGACGCGCTTGCCGCGGATGAACTCGATGACCACGAAGAGCAGTCGCCCGCCGTCCAGGGCCGGCAGCGGCAGCAGGTTCAGGATGGCCAGGTTCAACGACAAGAGCACCATGAGGTTGGTGAGCGTGACCCATGTCGGCGCGCTGCTGACGGCCAGCACCTCAGACGTCAACTGGCCCATACCGATGGGGCCGGTGATGCCGCTGAAGGGCACCGACCCGCGCAGGAGCTGCACCAGGCCGTGGAACATCTGGGCGACGACGTTCCACGTCTCGCTGATCCCACGCGGTACGATCTGCCACCAGGGCAGCGGGTGGTAGATGACGTCCTGGCGGGCGGCGATGCCAACGTGGGGATCCGACTGAGCCGGAATCTTCGCCGGCACCGACAGGAACAACTCCACCGGTGCGCCGTCGCGCTCGACCACGACCGGAACCGTCGTCCCGGCGGCGTTGCGCAACGCCAGGAGGTAGGCGGAACCATCCTCGATCGGCTGGCCGCCGACCCGGACCACGATATCGCCGGGTTGGATACCCGCCTGCTCCGCCGGGCTGCCCGGCTCGACGCTGTCAACTTCCATCCGCGCCTCGGCGGCGCTGGTGATCAGGATGCCGGTGCGCCCGGAGCCGGGCGGGGGATTCTCGCGCGGGACGACCTCGGTCTCAACCGTCTGGCCGTCGCGCAACAGCGTCACCGGCATTGGCCGGCCGGCGTAGTCCTCGGTGATGGCCACGACCTGATCGACCGAGGTGACCTTCTTGCCGCCGACGGTGAGGAAGCGGTCACCCGACTGCCACCCGGCCGCCTGCGCCGGAGAGCCCGGCTGAACCTCGGAGACGTAGACGTTCATCCGGGCCTCGCCCTGGATGCCGACCAGGGCAGTCATCAGCACGAAGGCGAGCAGGAAGTTCATCAGCGACCCGGCGGTGATGAACAGGGTCCGCTGGAGCCGCGACTTCGACTGCATGCTCCCGGGGTCGAACGACTTGCCATCCTCACCGAGGACGCGCACGAAGCCGCCGAGGGGGATCAGGTTGATCGAGTAGATGATTCCCTTGCGCCGGAAACCGAACAGGCGCGGCGGGAGACCGATCCCGAACTCTTCGACCTTGATGCCGACGAGGCGTGCGGAGACGAAGTGCCCGAGCTCGTGGACGAGGATCAGGATCGCCAGGATCGGGATGATGTAGAGTGCTTTCACTTGATGTACCTCAGAAGCCCGCGTGAGCGTTGCTTCCCAGATGAACCGCGGAAGCGGGCGTGAACATGACCCAATCGTACCGGTCAGTACCTACGTACGTCAACGCGGGAGCGCGCGGTACTGCGGGGGGACTGGCGGCGAGGGCATGGACACGTGTTAGAATGTCCCGGCCGAGGGGTCCATAGTGCCGACTGCGTTCCACTCCCACCCCGGCGACGAAATCGGCTCTACGAGGTCGGGTCCGGCGAAGGGTGCGACCGTACACGGGGTTCTTCGTTAACCCCGTCAAGGGCTGCTTGCGCGGCGGTGCCCATTGCCGATGCATGCCGCTTGCTCTACACTCCCAGTGGTGTCCTTCTGTCATCGGTGACAGAACCACGGGCTAGCCGGTGTGGCGCGGGGTCGCCGATGCGATATGGATTCCAGCGGTCCGCGTTCCGGCATGCACGCAAGCGCGACCGAGATGACTACTCCTGCTCCGGCAACCGGACGCGCAGACACGTCTAGGAGGATGGTGATGGAGGAACGGATCGAGCGGTTCCTCGCCGCGCTGGGACGAGATCGGGGGTTCTCGCCCAACACCGTATCGGCCTACCGGAACGACCTCACCCAGTTTTGCCATTTCCTCTGCGAGCAGCACGCGGTGCAGTCCTGGGCCGAGCTGTCGGAGACCATCCTGACGAACTACGTGCTCTACTTGCGGGAGCGCGGCTACGCCAACGCAACCGTGGCGCGCAAGGTGGCGGCGGTCAAGTCGTTCTGTCACTATCTGGTGGAGTGCGGCGAGCTTCGGCACGATCCGGCGGCGGAGTTGCCGTCGCCTAAGGTCGACAAGTTCATCCCGCGGGCGATCACGCCGGAGCAGGTCGAGGCGCTGCTGGCCCAGCCGGCGCGGGAGCGCACGCCGGAGGCGCTCCGCGACAAGGCGATGCTGGAGACGCTCTATGCCAGCGGGATGCGCGTGAGCGAGTTGACGGCGCTGGACGTCGACGATCTCGACCTGGAGGCCGGACAAGTCCGCTGCGGCAACAAGCCCGAGCGCCAGCGGTGGGTGCCCCTCAGCCCCAGCGCGATCGCCGCGCTCGATGAGTACTTGCAGCTTGGTCGCCCGTTCCTGCGCCAGTCGCCCACCGAGCAGGCGCTCTTCCTGAACCACCGGGGCAGCCGGCTCACCCGGCAGGGCTTCTGGCTCATTCTCAAGTCGTACGCCGAGGCCGCTGAGTTGGGGGACATCACACCGCACACCCTGCGGCACACCTTCGCCGCGCACGCACTCACCCGCGGCCGCGCCCTGCGCGAGATCCAGCAGGTGCTGGGGCACGTCAGCATCTCCACCACTCAGGTGTATCAGCAGGTTGCCGAGCAGGTCGGGCGCGCCAACGGGCATGCCCTCGTCTCGACTGTCGCGGCGTGCTACGATAACAACGGGTCGGAGTGAGGCATCCCAGGAGCGACGGGCGCCACTCGCTCCGGTCACTTCGGTAGCTCACGGGGTCCCCTCGTCGTCCCGACGGGGGGTTTTCGTCATTGAGAGTCGATGATGCGCGGCGACGACGCGGAGGGGCGCAGCGAGATGCACGCGGAGGAGACGCCATCGACGCCGGTGTCGATGGACACGATCGTGGCCCTGGCCAAACGGCGTGGCTTCGTGTTCCAGGGGAGCGAGATCTACGGCGGGCTGGCCAACACCTGGGACTACGGACCGCTCGGCGTGGAGTTGCGCCGCAATATCAAGAACGCCTGGTGGCACTTCTTCGTCCAGCTCCGGCGCGACATCGTGGGGCTTGACGGCTCGATCCTGCTCCACCCGCGTGCGTGGGAGGCGTCGGGCCACGTCGCCGAATTCAACGACCCGCTGGTCGATTGCCGGAACTGCCAGACCCGCTACCGTGCCGACACCCTGATCGAGGAGCGGCTGGGTCGGAGCGTCGAGGGCGCCAGCATCGACGACATGACCCGCATTATCAAAGAGTCCGATCTCGCCTGCCCGGTCTGCGGCCAGCGGGACTGGACCGAGGTGCGCCAGTTCAACCTCATGTTCCGCACCTTCCTGGGGCCGGTCGAGGCCAGCGGCACGCAGGCATTCCTTCGCCCGGAGACGGCGCAGGCGATCTTCCTCGACTACCGGAACGTGCTCCAGTCGAGCCGGGTGAAGATCCCCTTCGGGATCGCCCAGATCGGCAAGGCCTTCCGCAACGAGATCACCCCCGGGAACTTCATCTTCCGGCTGCTCGAGTTCGAGCAGATGGAGATTGAATACTTCATCCGCCCTGAAGGCTGGGAGCCGGTCTTCGAAGAGTGGCTCGAGGCGATGCAGGCGTTCTTCCGCTTCATCGGGCTGGGTGATGTCCGGCTGCGCCAGCGGGAGCACGGGCCGGATGAGCTCTCGCACTACTCGAAGCGCACGGTGGACTTCGAATACGAGTTCCCCTTCGGCTGGAAAGAGCTGTGCGGCCTGGCCTACCGGACCGACTTCGACCTGCGGCGTCATCAAGAGTACAGCGGGGTCGATCTGACCTACTTCGACCAGGCGACAGGGGAGCGGTTCCTCCCGCACGTGGTTGAGCCGACGATGGGGGTCGAGCGACTGATGCTGGCGCTCCTGGTGGACGCCTACCACGAGGAGGATGCCGTCGACGTCGCCGGCAAGCCGTACCGGCGGG
>Ga0207871_100375_pt1 | contig 18083 bp, 21 predicted proteins | sample Passage260A_FD_187371 | JGI IMG/M metagenome (GOLD analysis project Ga0207871, IMG submission 187371) | Cellulose adapted compost microbial communities from Newby Island Compost Facility, Milpitas, CA, USA - Passage2 60A (SPAdes) (version 2) ...
TATGATCCGGAAGCGGTCTGGACGCAGATGTACCTTGCCCTGACGGCCTACGCGCTGGTGCTCATCGTCAAACACATGACCGGAACAACGCGTACACCATGGCAAGTGCTCCGGTTGCTCAGGATTTACATGAGCCTGAGTTGGGAAGCGTTTCTGCAGGCGTTGAATCGTCAGCCGAGTCGCACCAGCAGAGGGCGCGTGAAGAAAGGCAAGCGGGGCCGACCACGCAAGCATCCGCTGAAGCTAAAACCGGCACGACTGATTGTGAAATAGCACAACCGATATTTACATTTCCTGGTAACATGCTCTACGTTTATGGCGTCATTCACCTTTTGGCGCTGGACCAGGAAATGCAAATGTAAATATTTTGCTCTATTTGTTGGTATAGATGAAACCTCCTTTATAAGGAATCCAATGGTAGCTTTAGTGCAACGCTAGTGCTTTGAAGGGCGTAAAGGAGGTGAAAAAGAACATGTACGGACGGATGAAATGTTTGCCGCTGCTCCTTCTGCTCTTTGCCGCATTCGCGCAGGCGGCGTCCGCGGATGGTTCTGAAAAATCGACTCAGCAAAAATTCGCCGAGTTGGTTGAGGCCGGATATTTCGAAGGCTTTCCGGATGGCAACGCGGAAGACGGTTCGGTGTCCCGGGCACAATTGGCGAAGTTGCTCGCCATGCTGGAAGGATTGTCGACGGACTCTTCAAGCGGAGAGAATGCAGGCGAAGGAGGGGCATGCGGGTACACGGATGTGGACCCGGCCGACGTGTATGCCCCCTACATTGAGGCTGTCACAAAGGCCAAGCTGATGAATGGCGTCGGCGGCTGCAAGTTCGATCCTTACGGCGATGCGACGATCGAGCATTTGGTCGCCGTGACGGTGAGGGCGCTGAACCTGTCGACATATGAGGATGTTTCTGTCGAAGGCGAAGTGAGCGACTGGGCGAAACAGTATGTGGCGGCGGCGCTCGAGAACGGGCTGATCGGGCCGAGGAACAATTACAAAGTTGCCGCCGATCGCGATTCGCTTGTCGAGGCAGCTTATGGCATGAATGAGCAACATGTCGGGCAAAACGGATTCGGCATTACAACCGCGAAACAGATCGGCGGAAAGCGGGTCGAGGTTCGCCTGAACGCCCCGCCCGATCCGTCGGACATGGAGATCGCGGTCGTCCGCGGCTCCGATCGAACGCCCGTCGGCATCGAGTCGCTCGAATGGAGCGAGTACGGCTACCGGGTCGTCTTGCAACTTGCAGAACCGCTGGACGGCGGGCCTTACGAGGTCTCCATTTCGGGTTCGGACTCGATTGATCCGAATCAGGCCGCGTACGGGTTCACGACGGAGGCGGAGCGGGTGTCCGGGCTCGAATGGGGCGGACCGGATACGCTGCCGTACAACGACCATGTCGAGGTGCCGTTCTTCGTCCTGAACCAGTTCGGCGAGGCGATGGACGCGAAGGACATGGAAATCCGCTTCGCCGCGACCAACGCGTCGATCGAACGGATACCGGAACGGTCGGCTGTTCTGGTGCATCTGCTGGAAAAAGCCAAACCGGGCGACAGCGTCGATCTTGCCATCCTGCATGCAAATTCCGGGCTGCTCGAGACCAAAACCTATCAGGTCGGTGAAAGCCGGGTCGTCTCGGCGATCGAAATCGACGGCGTTCCGGCCGAGCCGCTGGAGCCCGGCCGGTCCGCGGAGCTGATCGTCCGCGTGTACGATCAGTACGGCGGTCTGATCAAGGACGTGGATTGGCTCATGCGCGAACTGGTCGCCGTTTCCGGGAACCTGCGCCTGGTCGTCGTCTCTCCGCTTGAGATGGACGGCTCCGGCAACATCGTCCTGCGGGCAAATGCGAGCCTGTTCGTCCGGGAGGATGCGATCGTGACCATCACGGTGAGAGCCCGCCCGGGTTCGCCAAGCGCAACGGCAACCCTGGCGGTAAAGCAGGGGGAGGACTTCTTCCCCGTGCCGATCGTGTTCATGCCGCCCGGCAATCCGACGGTGACCGACGAAGTCTATACCGTCGGGAGCAATTTCGCCCATGTGACGATCGAGACGGACGATGCGACGCAGGTTTATTACTACTATGAAAGAAAAGACGCGTCACCGGATGTGTATCCGGCATCCGAGGTCATGAACCGGGCGCTCGCGAAACGGCAGGGCGACAGTGTCGCCGTTTCTGCCGACAAGGCGTCTTTCACCCTGATGGATCTGGATTTCGGCCGGGAGTATGAACTGTTCGTGGTGGCCGCCGATTCGTCGGGCCGGCTCTCGGACGTGCAGGTTTACGAACTCACGACAGGGTATCTGAGCAGTTATTTGCATCTGGTGTATGACGGGAGCAATCCCGACACGGGCAGATGCGTCTTCGTATTTGACGCGGGTCACGAATTCAACCCGAATGCCTACTACCTGCTCGCCGACGAGCCCGTTCACGCGACAGTCCGTGAGATCATCGACCGCGGAACCAGGGTTGACCACGGCATGTTCGTCTTCGAGCTGAACGGCCGGGTGCAATATCTGTATGTCGTCTATGAGATCGGCGGAGAGTACGAACTGTTCGCCTACGCATCCGATTCGTTCCCCGAGTTCTGATGACCGCAGCACCACCGTCTTGCCCTCGCCTGCCCCGGCGGCCTGACCGCCCGGGCGGGCTTTTTTTTTTTCGGACTTGAGGTTGGCGGTACACGAAAATGGATATCACCCGACAATTCCGTTATAATGGTCACAGGCATCACGACCGTCAAGGGAGGGAGATAGCCGCTCAATGGACCATATCATCTTTGAGGTCGGTACCGCGCTTCTGCTCATCGCATTGTTCTCGCTCATCGCCGGCAAACTGCGGATGTCCATCATCCCTTTCCTGATCGTGCTCGGGATGCTGGTCGGGCCGCACGCTCCGGAGCTCGGCTTCATCGATCTGACCTTCGTCGGGAGCCAGGAAGTCATCTCGTTCCTGGGCAAAATCGGCGTGCTGTTCCTGCTCTTCTATGTAGGGCTGGAATTCTCCGTATCGAAGCTGGTCCGATCGGGAAGAAAGATCGTGTTCGGAGGTTCCGTTTATGTTATTTTAAATTTTGTGCTCGGCCTCGGATTCGGTCTCATCGCCGGATTCCCGATCTATGAAGCGCTGATGATCGCGGGGATGATGTCCGTGTCGTCGACGGCGATCGTCGCGAAGACGCTCGTGGACCTTCGCCGGACGGGTAACTCGGAGACGGAGCTCATTCTCGGCATGGTCCTGTTCGACGACCTGTTTCTGGCCGTCTTCCTGTCCATCATGTCCGGCCTGCTGCTCGGGGGCGGGACGACGGTACTGGGCGTTCTGACGTCCGTCGGCATTTCGGTCGGCTACATGCTGCTGTTCTTCCTCATCGGCAACCGGGGCAGAACGATATTGAACAGGCTGCTCAACATTACGTCGAACGAGATTTTCATCATCGTCATCTTCGCCATCCTGTTCTTCGTCGCCGGTTTTTCGGAGAAGCTGCATGTGGCGGAGGCGATCGGCGCGCTGCTGCTCGGCCTGGCGCTCTCGGAGACCGAACACAGCAAGCGCATCGAGCACCTGGTCGTGCCGTTCCGCGACTTCTTCGGCGCCGTCTTCTTCTTCAGCTTCGGTCTCGGCATCGACCCGACCTCCCTCGGCGGAGCCGTCGGGTACGCCGTGGGCGCGGTCGTCATCACGCTCATCGCCAACATCGCGGCGGGCATGATCGCGGGCCGCAGGGCCGGTCTGTCGCACAAGGCGTCGATGAACATCGGGCTGACCGTCGTGGCGCGGGGCGAGTTCACGATCATCGTGGCGAACCTGGCGGCTGCGGCCGGGCTGGCCTCCATGATTCAGCCGTTCTCCGCGATGTATGTCCTCATCCTGGCGATTGCCGGACCGCTCCTTGCGAAGGAGTCCAAACATATCTACGCGGTGCTGAACCGCATCTTCGGCTGGAGCAAGGCGAAAGAGCCTCTCAAGCACAGGGGTACCGAATAATCGAACGGAGGATGCAGTGAGGAATGGCTATCATTCACGAGTCGGACTTGCCTGGCATCGGCAAGAAATTTCAGATCGACGCCAATTCGGGGGATAGACTGGTCATCGTCATCCATGACGATGGCAGAAGGGAGCTTTACCATTTCGAGGACGACGATCCGGAAGAGACGATCTCGCAGGTGACGCTCGACGACGAGGAAGCGAGACAGGTCGCGTCCATCATCGGGGGCATGCAGTACAAGCCGAAGCAGCTCGAGATGCCCCAGGTGTCGCTGGACGAACTTGTCATCGAATGGGCCAAGGTGGAGCCCCACAGTCCGAGCGTCGGCAAGACGATCGCCGAGCTGCAGGTTCGCCAGCGGACCGGAGCGACGATCCTGGCCTTCGTGGAGAAGGGCAGGCAGAAGATCAACCCCGGGCCGGACGACCGGCTGGAGGCCGACATGACGGTCGTCGTCGCGGGCGACCGGCAGCAGATCAAGAAGTTCAACGAATTGCTGCACAACGGCTGATCGCATTTCGAGGGGGAGAAAAAGGCTGGTCCCGCGGATCGGCCTTTTTCTGCTTTCGGACGCTTGCGGATCACGATCATCCGTCGGCAATGACAACAGGAGAAAGGAGCTGGCCGATGTACCGCTCATTGGAAGCCTGCCTGCTGGATCTGGAACGGCACGGCCATCTGGTCCGGGTCCGCGAGGAAGTGGATCCCGAACTGGAGATGGCCGCGATCCATCTGCGCGTGCACGAGGCCGGCGGACCGGCGCTGCTGTTCGAGAACGTGAAGGGGACGCGCTACCGCGCCGTGTCGAACCTGTTCGGCACGCGCGAGCGGAGCCGGTTCATTTTCCGCCGCACATGGGAAGCGGCGCAGCGCGTGATCGCGTTGCGGAACGATCCGGTGCGGGCGCTCCGGGAGCCGCTGCGGCACGCCGGCGCCGCTCTGGCGGCGCTGAACGCGCTGCCGAGGCGCGTGCGCCATGCGGTCTCCGCGTTCGAAGAGATCGCGGTGGCCGATCTGCCGCACCTCAAGTTCTGGCCGAAGGACGGCGGGGCGTTCATCACGCTGCCGCAGGTGTATACGGAGGATCCGGACAAGCCCGGACCGATGCACGCAAACCTCGGCATGTACCGCGTGCAGCTCGACGGCAACGAGTATGTTCCGGGCCGCGAGATCGGCCTGCACTATCAAATTCACCGCGGCATCGGCATTCACCAGCACAAGGCGGCGCGCAGGGGCGAACCGCTCAAGGTGAGCATTTTCGTCGGCGGTCCGCCCGCCCACACGCTGGCGGCCGTCATGCCGCTGCCCGAGGGGCTCAGCGAGCTGCTCTTCGCCGGGTTGCTTGCCGGCCGCCGGTTCCGGTACGGTTACGACGCGGACGGTCACTTCATCAGCGCGGACGCCGATTTCGTGATCACGGGCGAGATCCGTCCCGGCGAGACGAAGCCGGAAGGGCCGTTCGGCGACCATCTCGGCTATTACAGCCTCGTGCATCCCTTTCCCGTCATGCACGTGCGCAGGGTGTACGCGAAGCGGAACGCGATCTGGCCGTTCACGGTCGTCGGCCGACCGCCGCAGGAGGACACCGTCTTCGGAGAGCTGGTCCATGAGCTGACCGGCGAGGCCGTCAGGCAGGAGATTCCCGGCGTGAAGGAGGTGCACGCCGTCGACGCGGCGGGCGTGCATCCGCTGCTGCTCGCGATCGGCAGCGAGCGGTACACGCCGTATGCGGAGCTGCGCCGGCCGATGGAACTGCTCACGATCGCGAACCGGATCCTCGGCACGGGGCAGCTCAGCCTGGCGAAATATCTGTTCATCGCCGCCGAGGAGGACCGGCCGCTCAGCACGCGGCGGATCGAGGCATTTTTCAGCTGGGTGCTCGAGCGGATCGATCTCAGGCGGGACATCCATTTTCAGACGAACACGACGATCGACACCCTCGACTATTCCGGCACCGGGCTGCACGAGGGCAGCAAGGTCGTCTTCGCGGCATGCGGCCCGAAGCGGCGGAGCCTGTGCACGGAAGTGCCGGCGGCGCTGCGGGAGCTCGGGGAATTCGGCGGCGCGCGGCTCGCCATGCCGGGCGTCGTCGTGTTGGAAGGGCCGGCGTTCACCGGCTACGGGAAGGCGGAGCGGCAAATGCGCGGGCTGACGGACGCGCTGGCCGCGCGCGGGCCGCTGGACGAGTGTCCGCTCATCGTGATCGTCGACGACAGCGGATTCGCCGCCGCATCGCTGCGCAACTTCCTGTGGGTGACGTTCACCCGCAGCAATCCGTCGCACGACATCTACGGCGTCAACGCCGGATACGCCTGGAAGCATTGGGGCTGCGACAACGTAATCATCGACGCGCGGTCGAAACCCCATCACGCGCCGCCGCTCGAACCCGATCCGGCGGTGGAGAAGCGGATCGACCGGCTGTTCGCGCGCGGCGGCAGCCTGGCCGGCATTCTGTAGGCGGCCGCGCCATGTCCGCCGTCCGCGGTCCGGACGGCGCGCGGAGCGGGCGCGAACCGTTTCCGGGCGCGAACCGGAGTTGTGCGGGCCGGTCGGGACGGATCGAGCCTGTGCCGTCCGGTCGGGGCGCGGGGCGGTTCAGGGCGCGGGTCGTTCCGGGCGAGGACCGGAAGGAGTTCCGGCATCCGGCGTCGAATCCGGAAAAGGAAACGTTTTTCTTCCAAGGAGCTGGGAACGTTGTACCTTCATCTGCTGCAGAAACCGGAGCACAAAATCGCCTTCATGAAGCTGGCGCGCCATCTGGCAGGCGCGGACGGCTTCGTCGCACGCAACGAACGCAGCTATCTGCACGCCTTCATGGACGAACTCGGACTTTTGGAGGAACCGGAGACGTCTTGCGACGCTCCGGCCGATATCGAAAGCTGGCTCAGGGGGGTTCGGGATGAGCCTGTCAAGCGCGTGTTCCTCGCGGAGCTGATGCTGCTGGTGCTGGCGGACGGCAACATGGGCGAGCACGAGCGGCGGATCATCGGGGAAGTGAAGCGCGTGTTCGGGTTTTCGGACGAGGTGTTCGAGCGGTTCCTGGACTGGGCGAACCGGATGGATCGGCTCCGAACGGAGGGCGTGAAGCTCATCCTCGATCCGGAACGGTGACGCGATCCGGGCAAAGACAAGCCTCCCGGCCACGGGGCCGGGAGGCTTTCCTGCTTGCGGCGGGCGATGCCGGCGCGAACGGCCGACCGGATGACGGAACCCTCGTCCGGGCACGGCTCGCCTGCCGGCGGATCACCCGGACGGGCGGAAAAGGGCGCGGCCGCGGGAGAGCCGGCGGCCGGACGGCATCAACGCATCCGACGGACGGCCGGACGTCAACCGGCCGTCTTGTACCAGACCCGGAAGCCGAACGGCTCGAGATCGACGTCGGCCAGGCCGCCGGGCACGTCCAGCGCCTCCCGCGTGCGGACGTCCGTCCACTTGCCTTCGCCGAGCGGAATCTGCGCCGACGCGGGCCGGTCCTGGTTGTTCACGACGATCGCGTATTGCTCTTCTCCGGCAACGCGCGCATAGGCGAACACCCGCTCGCCGGGTTCGGCGCGCAGCACGCGGAACTCGCCGGTGCGCAGCGCTTCGGCGCCGCGGCGCAGCGCGATCAGCCAGCGGTAGAACCCGAGCAGGTCCCGGTTCTGGCGCGCCGGGTCCCATTCCATGCATTTCCGGCAGCCGGGGTCGTGGCCGCCCGTCAGTCCGATCTCGTCGCCGTAGTAGATGCAGGGCACGCCGACGAACGTGAACTGCACGAGGGCGGCGAGCTTCATGAGCGCCGTGTTCCCGCCGCACCGGGTGAGCAGGCGCGGCGTGTCGTGGCTGCCCAGCAGATTGAAGGCGACCTCCGTCGCCCTCGTCGGATAGGAGGCGAGCAACCGGCCGAGCCGGTCGGCGAACCCCTTCGCGTCGAGCGTCCGCTCGACGAAGAAGTCGAGCACGGCCGTGGTGAACGGGTAGTTCATCACCGCGTCGAACTGGTCGCCCTGCAGCCAGGGCAGCGCGTCGTGCCAGATCTCGCCGAGGATGTAGGCGTCGGGCTTGACCGATTTCACGGTGTCGCGGAACTTGCGCCAGAACTTGTGGTCGACTTCGTTCGCGACGTCGAGCCGCCAGCCGTCGATGCCGGCCTCCTCGATCCAGTAGCGGGCGACGCCGAGCAGATATTCCTGCACTTCCGGATTTTCCGTATTGAACTTCGGCATGTGGTCCGTAAACGCGAACGTCTCGAAGGTCGGGATGCCGTCCTTCACGCTGAGCGGCCATTCCCGCACGTGGAACCAGTCCGCGTACCGCGATTTTTCTCCCTTCTCCAGGCAATCCTGGAACGGCGGGAAGGTGCGGCCGGCGTGGTTGAACACGGCGTCGAGCAGGACGCGGATGCCGCGGGCGTGGCAGGCGTCGACGAGCTCCTTCAGCTTCTCGTTCGTGCCGAAATGCGGGTCGACCTTCAGGTAGTCGCGCGTGTCGTATTTGTGGTTCGAAGGCGCCTCGAACACCGGCGTGAAATAGATGGCGGTGACGCCGAGCTCCGCAAGGTAGTCGAGATGGTCGATCACGCCCTGCAGATCGCCGCCGAAGAAATTCGACGGCGTCGGTTCGCCGCCCCAGGGCTCCACGCCTTCCGGATCGTTGGACGGATCGCCGTTCGCGAACCGTTCGGGGAAAATCTGGTAGAACACCGCGTCCTTCACCCATGCCGGCGGTTCGAAGATATCGCACGGGTTGATGTACGGATATTCGAACAGATGCTGCGGGCCGGCGGGTTTGTCCGGCGAGAAGCCGCGCTCGGTGAGCCACATTTCGCTTTCGCCGTCGACGATCCGGAACGCGTAGCACAGCCGTCGGTAAGGCGGCGTCACGGGCGCCCGCCAGTAGTCGAACAGCGCGTCGGAGGCGAATTTGCGCATCGGAAGCAGGACGGACGTCCGATCCCACGCGTATTTGTCGCCGGCGAGCACGCTCACGTCCCGCACATCGTCCCGCTTCGTCCTGATCCTCAGTTCCACCGTGCCGGGGCCGATGGCGCTGGCCCAATTCCCCTTGGGCCGGTGTTCGATCGCTTCGAGCAGCATGGTCCCGATTCCTCCCGTAAGGCGTCCGGATTGTGTCCTCCGTGGTCAATGGTCCCGACAAAAAAAGTACAACCCCGAGCCCGAACCAGCCGAGGTTGTACCCTTTGGGGTAGCATTGCCTTCAGATTGTCGATTCCAGTATATCAGGCGGCTTTTGCGCAGGTCAAGGCCGCGTGGTCCCCCTCCTTGCCCCCCAAACACGCTCTCCCTGCCGGGGTTGTGGATGGGATGGACGGCACGGGTGCCCCTGTTGAGCGAAAGGAGATGGTCAAGGCCCGTACCTTCTCCGCACCGCGCGCATATGCTGTCGGCAGGACAGGTATCCGTTTTTTCGGGGGAGGAGGCGAACGGCATGACGCGCGAGCAGTTTTTCCGGACGCTGGCGCCGATCGCGATCCGCGTCCGGCGCGAAGGTTCGCCGCTTTTCGTATCGGTCCGGCTGGCGCAGAGCCTGCTCGAGACCGGAGGAGTGATCCCGTCCTGGAACAATGTGTGCGGCATCAAGGTCGGCAGCGGCAAGCCGAACGCGCACTGGCGGGGCAAAACCGTCAACCGCAACACATGGGAGGTGCGCGACGGCCGGAGCGTCGTCGAGGCGGCCGACTTTCGGGCTTATGACAGCGTCTACGACTGCTACAAGGACCAGGACCTGCTCCTGCAGCTTCCGCGCTATGCGCCGGTCCGCGCCGCCGACACGCCGGAGCGTCAGGCGCGGGCGCTGCAGGCCAGCGGTTACGCGACGGACCCGCGCTACGCGGACAAGCTGATCGACATCCTGAACGCCCACGACCTGCGGCGGTATGACCGGGAAGCGGACGGAGCGCCGGCAAGCGGCACCGTGCCGGAGGCGGACGGGCCGGAAGGGGACCGGATCATGCACGGAACGCCGGTCGTGATCGAGCTGAACGGCGACCGGATCGCGGACGGCTTCGTGATCGCGGGGGTCACGTGGGGACCGGCACGGTTGATCGGCGAAGCGCTCGGCGCCATCGTCGGCTGGAAGACCGGCGAGGTGCTCATCAACGGCGAGCCGTATCCGACGAAGTTGGTCGATGGTTCGGGCTTCGTGCCGGTCCGCCGGCTGGCCGAATCGCTCGGCGCCCGCGTCGCCTGGGACGGCGCCGCGCGGAAAGTCTCGATTTGGCGTTGAGGCCGGAGGGGTGGGATCGAAATGGCGCTTCACGTCACACCCGGACTGGTCCTGTCGTCTGCGGGAGCGGTGCTCGGCTCCATCCTTTCGTTCGCGTACGGCGGCTGGTCCGAGGCGCTCACGGCGCTCGTCGTCGCGATCGGGGTCGATTACGTGACCGGCGTGGCGGCGGCGGTGAAGCAGAAGCAGGGGCTGTCCAGCGCGATCGGCTTCCGCGGACTCGCGATGAAGGGGGTCATGCTGCTCGTCATTCTGCTTGCCCACCGGATCGACGTGCTGCTCGGCAGCGGATCGGCGGTCATGAGCGGCGCCATCTATTTCTACCTGGTCAACGAGCTGATCTCGATCGCGGAAAATTGCGGCGAACTCGGCGTGCCGTTTCCCGACAAGCTGAAATCGCTGATCGCGGTGCTGCGCGACCGGCAGCCGCCCGACCGGCAGTGACGGGAGCCGCCGGGGCCCGGCCGGGCGCTCCGTCCGCGCCCCTTGACCTCCGCGCCGATCACCGGCTATAATAAGAACACATGTTCGCATCATGGAGGGATCCATATGGCCGCGGAGATCAGCGCACGGACGGGAGGCGACGGAACGGCGTCCATGCCGGTCGCCGCGGTGCCGGCGGCGGACGGACGGACGCCGGCCGGCATCGCGCCATCGGAGGGCGAATCCGCGCAGCCGGAGGACGAGCCCGCCTGGCCGGGAGCCTGGACGGGCGGCCCCACGGGCCGGAACGCGCCGCCGGGCATGGCATCCGGCCGGCCGCGGGACGGGACCGGGCGGCGGGCGGAGGCGTCCGGGCAACCGGCGGATCGTTCCGGGCATCCCGGGGCCGCCCCCGGACAGACGGGCCCGCAGCCGCCCCGGCCTCCCCTGCCGGGCGACGACGAACTGGAGGCCGTCAAGCGGTACGTGCTGCTCGGCATCGCCGTCCGCATCCTCGATCACGACATCCGCGTCGTCGGCTCGTCGAAGCTGAAGCTGCCGCGCTTCTACGAATCGGTCCTGCGCGGGCTGCAGGACCGGGCGCTGCTCGAGCTGGCCGCGCTGCGCCGGCTGTTCCGTTCGTCCGGCATCAAGGTGTACGAGGAGCGGAAGGAGGCGGAGGGGCTTACGGCGGCCTGGGTCTGCCGGGGCTACCACCACCGGTTCACGATGCCGTGGAGTTTCGTGCGGGCGGAGGCGGAGAGGCTGCTCAAGCGGTACGCCGCCCCGGAATGAATGTTCAACGTTTTGTCACACATGGCCGAAAACTTTGTGTCTTCCCGCAGTTGGTGGTTGAGAAGTTTCCATCGGGTTGGTTAATATAAGGGGTGGACATTTTACCGCACGAAGGGGAGCACGTGGCAATGCACAAATGGATCATGTTCGGCGTCTTCATCGCGGCATGCGTGTTCGGATTGTATCTGCTCGCGTTCGAGCTTCCGGAGAAGCCGGTCGATGAGTCGGAAGGTCTGCCGGAGGGCATGACGCTGCTCAAAATCGAGGCTTACAACGACTTCACGTTTGACCAGACCGAATACCGCGTGAAGCAGGGCGAGAGCGTCCGTCTCGTGCTGAAGAACGTGAGCGGCATTCACGGCATCGAGATCAAGGAACTCGGCATCAGGCTGGAAGGCGACAAGCTGCAGCAGGACGTCGTGTTCGACCAGCCCGGCGAATACGAGATCGCCTGCTCGGTCGCGTGCGGCATCGGCCATGCCGACATGAAGGCGAAGCTGATCGTGGAAGCGGCGTGACTGGCGGCGAGCCCGGCATGACGAAGGAGCCCGCGGGAAAGGCGGGCTCCTTTTTGCGTGCGGCGTTGCGGGCAGGTCAGGCCGGGGCGCGCTTTCGGTTCCGTCCGCGGCGGATCAGCCGGTCCGCGATCCAGCCGATCAGCGCGTAGGTGAGCAGCGTCAGCGCGTACAGGAGCAGGACGCTCGTCTCGTGGATGTCGACGATGAGGTCGGCCACCCACGCCGGCGGACTGAACATGAAGAAGAAGAGGTTGTGCGGATCGTATCCCGTGTAATTGTACAGGCAGAGCGCCAGCGCGATCAGCGTCATGACGATCGTGACGGGATATCGCATCGGGCATGCACCCTCCTTCGGCCGGGGCGGTTGCCCGGAATGGTGATCGTGGTATATTATGTGACCGTAAGCGCAAGGCCATGCATTTGCGGGGAGGGATGTCGGGGTGATCACCCATGTCGTCTTGTTCCGTCTGAAGGACCGCAGCCCGGAGAACATCGCGCGCACGGCGGAGGTGCTGCGCAGCATGGAAGGGAAGATCGACGAGCTCCTGTCGCTGGAGGTCGGCGTCGACGTGCTGCGCTCCGGCCGGTCGTATGACATCGCGCTCACCGCGAAGTTCGAATCGCTGGAAGCGCTGGGCGCATACCAGATTCACCCCGTGCATCAGGAGATCGTCAAGTACATGAACGAAGTCGGCGAGACGAGCGTTTGCGTCGATTACGAGTCCTGATTGGAATGCAAGTCCGAACCAATGGACAGCGAATCCGACCGGAAGGAGCGGGTGCGGCGGCATGAGCGACGTTTATGAAATGATGACCTATCTGCTCATCATCATCGTCAGCTGCGTTGTCATGACGGTCTGGTTGAAACGCAAGGCGCGCAAGCGCAATTCGCAGTAACGGAGGAACGGTCGGGTGTACTACGTCAACCGCGAACAGATTGACCTGCGCTTGAGCGCGCTGTCCGACGTCGCCGATGCGCTCGAATCGCTGGCGGCCGACTGGCAGGGCACCCTCCTGCAGGGGCTCGCGCAGGAGCGGGCGCTGCATCTGGCCGGCGAGATCGTGACGGACGTCGGCAGCTATCTGATCGACGGTTTTCTCATGCGCGATGCGAGCAGCTATGAAGACATCGTCGAAATCATCGGCGAGGAAGGGGTGTTTCCGGCCGAGCGCAAGGCGCCGCTGGCCGAGCTGGTCCGGCTGCGCAAGCCGCTCGTGCAGGATTACTGGCGGTGGGACCGCGCCGCGCTCCATCCGCTGACGCCCCGGCTGCCGGACGTGCTGCGCGCGTTCCGGCGGGATGTCGAATCGTATCTCGAGCGGGAGCTCGGGTAAGCGCCGCGCGGCAGCGTGTGGTCGACGGTGGGGAAAGAACCGGACACCGGTATCAGCGAGCCATCGCGCGGCTTATCGGTGAACGCCGCCATATCCCGTGTCGGATGCCATCGACCGCCGGTCCAGCGACCGGCGTTTTTTGTCGATTTACGAATCACATGCCGTAAGGTACAATATCAATATTCAAGGAGATGATTCGGGGACCCGGAGGTGGGCGCATTGACGGCTAGAAGCAGCAGGGAGCGGCTGTCCGGCGATGTCCGGCCGATCGGGCGGCACGACGGTCCGACCCGGCAGACGGTGCTGAAGCTGCTGAAAATCCGGGGATCGGCGACCGCCGGCGAACTCGCGCGCGAGCTCGGCCTGACCGAAATGGCCGTCAGGCGCCACCTGACGGCGCTGGAGCGCGACGGCTATGCGGTGTCGAGGCCGGTGAGGCAGCCGATGGGCCGTCCCGCCTACGTCTATGAACTGACGGAGGAGGCGGAGCAGTTCTTCCCGAAGAATTACCACCTGCTCGCGCTCGATATCCTGGAGCTGCTGGATCGGGAGGCGGGAGGCGAAGGCGCGGCGGAGCGGATGTTCGAAGCGCGCCGGAACATGCTGTACAACCGCCATGCCGGCCGGATGGCAGGCAAGACGCTGTCCGAGCGGGTCAGCGAACTGGCGGCGATCCAGAACGACGGCGGTTACATGGTCGAGGTCGAGTCCGCTTCCGGCCGGGAATACCTGCTTCACGAGTACAACTGTCCGATCGCCCGGATCGCGGAGCGCTACGAACAGGCCTGCGAATGCGAACTCGCGCTGTTCCGCGATCTGCTGGAGACGGACGTCGAACGGATCGAATGCCTCGCGAAGGGCGGGAACAGGTGCACATACCGCATTTCTGCCCGATCATGACCGAACGGCGGGAGACGCTCTCCCGCCTTTTTCATTTTGCTCGCGAGACAGGTAGCTCCTGCTCCACATTACAAATTCAACCGTAATGAGCCAACGCAAATCCGGAACCAGGCACGATCAGCCCGCCGCAAAATCCCCGCCGGACACCCGTCCCGCTGTGTCAGGACAAGCGCCCGCCGACTATAATGGCTATACGAATTGGGCATTCGTCCAGAACGCGGCCGAAGGGAGGGGCGGATATGGCGGAGTGGAGCGCGGCCGTCGCCGCGGCGTCGCTCGTCGTCCTGACGATCGCGCTGCTCGCCGTCCTGCGCGATGTTCGGAAGCGGATCGGCCGCTTCGAACAGGCGGTCCGCAGCATCGAGGCCGAGGCCGTGCCGCTGCTGCGCGAGATCCGCGGACTCGCGGCGGAGGCGGAGCGGCTGGCCCGGCAGGCGGAACGGCCGGTGGAACGGCTCGACCGGATGCTGGAGGCGGCACAGCGATGGGAAGAAGCCGTCCGCCGGTCCGCATCGACGGTGAGCCGGATCGCGGACGCGGTCGACAGCGCGGCGGCCGTCCATGTCGAGCGGGCGATCCTGAACAGCCGGGCGCGGATCGCCGAGACGCTCGACTGGGCCGAGCTCGGCTGGTCCGTCTGGAAATGGTGGCAGGCGAAGCGGGCCGAAGCGTCCGACTCCGGCCGCGCAACGGGCGAAATGCGCGATCCGGAATGAAAGGAGCGATATGCGTATGGCAACGAAACGCGAGATCAAGGGCTTTCTGATCGGCTCGGCCGCCGGCGCGGTGGTCGGGGCGGTCACGGCGCTGCTCTTCGCGCCGAAGGAAGGCAGGGCGCTGCGCCGGGACATCGCCGAAGGCGCGCGGAAGACGGTGAAGGCGGCCGGCGAAGCGGGCGAACGGGCGGGCAAATTCGCGGCGGATCTCATCGACGCCGCGGCCGTCTGGCGCCGGAAGAAGCGGGAGGGCGCGGAAGAGGCGAACGCCGAAGGCGCCGCGGAACCGGACGGAGCGGCCGGCGAGCAGGCGGTGTGACCGGAGCGGTTCCGACCGGCGCAGCGGGGAGGCGCCGACCCCTGCGTGCTGAACCGGCCTGAATCGGCGGTCCGGACTTACGGGACGGACCGGACGGGAGGCGGAAGGAGACCGCACGCCGCCGGGGTCCGGCCTCTACGGAATCAGGCCTTCCCCGCGTCCTCGCGGCGCTTCCGGTTGCGGTAATCGGTCGGCGACATCCCGCTCCATCTGCGGAACTGCTTCGAGAAATAGAGCGGATCGCCGAAGCCGACCGAGGACGCGACCTGCTCGACGGGCAGGTCCGTCATGAGCAGCGACGCCGCGCGCTCCATCCGAATCTTCAGCAGATACTGCTTCGGCGACAGGCCGACGGCCCGCTTGAACATCGTGGAGAAATGGGTGCGGTGATAGCCGAACGAGCGCGACAGCCGGTCGATCGAAATCGGCTGCGCGTAATTCGTCGACAACAGGCGGACGGCCTGCGCGATCTGCCGCTCCATGACCGGAAGGTTCTCCCGCTCGTCCCGCGGAGCGGCGGCCCTTCCGTAGGCGGCCAGCAGCACGCGGAGATAGCCGGCGCTTTCCAGATCCGCGAGCTGCGGCGATTCGGCCCGCTCGAGCACCGCGCGGATCCGGCGCAGCAGCGGAAGCGCCCTGCGGGCGGCGCCGCGGATGACGGGCCGGTCCGCCGTCACGCCGTTTCGCGTCAGCAGCCCGTATGCGGCCGTTCCGGTGAACGCGACCCAGGCATAGCGCCACGGGTCGTGCCTGTCCGCTTCGTAGCTGAACAGTTCGCCGGGGAAGATGACGAATGTATCCCCCGCTCTGCATTCAAACGTCTGTCCGCCGGCGACGAACAGGCCGCAGCCGGAAATGACCGTGTGGATCAGGTAGTAATCGTGCACCGCCGGGCCGATCTTGTGCCCCCCGACAGGATCGCCCTCTCCGCAGAAAATGACGGACAGTTCGCCGGAACCGGGAGCGGGATTGATGCCCAGCAGGAAGCGGGTATGGTCCGTAAGCATGGCCGTCGACACCCCGATGCGATGTTTGCTGCTACCCGATGATAGCGGAGCGCCGGACATTTGTCCATATGCCCCCGGCGCACCGGGGCCCCTGCGGCCGGCAACGCCGCATCCGCCCGCTATCGTCCGGCTTCCGCCGCGCCCGCGCCGAGTCAAATCCGCTCCGACGCAGGTACGTTTCCTTCCGCCCCGTCATAGTGTATGGTTGACGGCACCCGGCGGAATGAAGACGAAGAAAGCGGTGTATTTGTGCGACAACCGATTGCGATACTGGATTCCGGTGTGGGCGGGCTGACGGTCGTCAAAGAGGTGATGTGTCAGCTCCCGCGCGAACGAATCGTCTATTTCGGGGATACGGGGCGCGCGCCCTACGGACCCCGGCCCGCGGAGGAAGTCATCCGCTTCACGCGGGAAATCGTCGATTTCCTGGCCCGCTTCGACCCGAAACTGATCGTCGTGGCCTGCAACACGGCGACCGCGTACGCGCTGGAGGCGGTCCGGCCGCTCGTGAAGGTGCCCGTCGTCGGCGTGATCCAGCCCGGCGCGCGGGCGGCCGTCAGGCGCACGGTGACGGGGACGGTCGGCGTGATCGGCACGGAGGGCACGATCCGGAGCGGCGCCTACGAGCGGGCGCTCAAACGGCTCTCTCCCCGGATCGAGGTGGTGAGCCTGGCGTGTCCGATGTTCGTGCCGATCGTGGAGAAGGGCGAGTTCCGGTCGCCCGAGACGTACCGGATCGTCGCCGAGACGCTGGAACCGCTGCGCCGCGCGCCGATCGACACCCTGATCCTCGGCTGCACGCACTATCCGTTCCTCGCGGACGCCATTTCGGCCGCGATGGGACCGGACATCGCGCTGATCAACTCGGCGGAGGAGACGGCGCGCGACATCGGCGCGATGCTGCAGGAGTCGGACCGGCTGTCCGGCGAACCGGAGACGCCGGCCCATCAGTTTTATTGCAGCGGCGATCCCGGACTGTTCCAGGCGATTGCCCGGCAATGGCTGCGGGAACAGACCGCCGGCGTGCCGATCCTCTGGCAGGTCCCGTGCATCCGCTGATTCTTCCGGTTGAACTTCACCGGCCGGTTCATTACAATAGGATGAAGCGCGGCCGGGCGGCCGGCGTCCGCCGTCATCCTGACGCGGGCGCATGCGCGGCAAGAAGGGAAGGATCGCGGATGAAGGTCGGCATTTCCCGCACCATGGGCGTCATGCAGGACAGGAACGGGCCGTTCTCCGGCGGCGTCGGGATCGATGGTTTCCTCCCGCCGCGGGGAAGTTTCGGGATCGCGCTTCCGTCCGGGAGCCGCTGCGGTAATCCCTGAACAGGCCGGGACGGAAGCGGAGCGCCGGACCATGGCCAACGATATCCGCATCTGCGACAAATGCCGGTTCATCCGGGTGAAGACGCTGGTCCCGAAGCTGAAGAAGCTGGCGCCCGACGCCGAGATCCGGATCGGGTGCCGGAATTACTGCGGTCCCTGCTCCCGGAAGGCGTTCATCTGCGTCAACGGCAGATACGTCACCGCGCCGACCGAGGACGAAGCGCTGGCGAAAGCCGCTCAATACATCCGAAAATCCTGATCGACCGGGCGAAGATCAGCCGGCCCTGCCGGCGATCTTCGCCTTTTTGCCGTCCGTTCCCGCGCCGCGCCATTGGCCGACGAGGCCGTGTTCCACCACGCGCGCGGAGGCGGCGATTTCCGCTTCGGCCGCGCGCCGGGCTTCCGCGCAGCGGGCTCCGTCCGTCGGCCGCCCGGTCTCGAGATCGAAGCAGACACCGCCGCCTTCTTCCGGCGGCCGCGCGGCGTAGTAGAGGCGGCCGTCCGTACACGAGCCGTTGCGGAAGGCG
>Ga0207871_100377_pt1 | contig 17942 bp, 15 predicted proteins | sample Passage260A_FD_187371 | JGI IMG/M metagenome (GOLD analysis project Ga0207871, IMG submission 187371) | Cellulose adapted compost microbial communities from Newby Island Compost Facility, Milpitas, CA, USA - Passage2 60A (SPAdes) (version 2) ...
ACGCCTCTTTTGTAGAGCTGCTGGAGAATCTCCCGCCATCCGTAGGCGCTTTCTTGTCCTCCCACGAAGAAATCCAGAATTTCTCGATACCCTTCTTCATTCACTCCTAACACCACATAAATAACTTCTTTCTCTACCGTATCCCGGCGAAGTTTCACGTACAAGCCGTCCAAATATAAGACCGAATAACGTTTGGATAGTGGACGATGGTGCCATTTCTCGATGTCTTCTTTCACGACATCGGTAATCCGGCTGATCGTCGCAGGAGAATAGGTGCTTCCTAGAATTCGTTCGATAAACTTGCCAATTTCCCGTGTACTCATGCCGCTTTGATATATCTTGATGATGGTTTCTTCCAGCCAGCGGTGTGACGTTGGCAAGGGGTAAACAGCTGCGTTTGAAATTCCCCGTTTCGGTCTCTCGGGACCAAAAGCCCCTCAATCCGGCCATATTGCGTATCTAGATTTCGATGATAATATCCGTTTCTCATATTGGATGTGTCCGCTTGTTCGATTTCGAGGAAATTTTTGATCTCTTCCTGCATAATCAGCTCTCATTTTTCTTTGACAAACTGACGAATGACACTTTCCAGTTGATTTGCCCAGTCAATATTCGATATACTTTTAGACATAGGTAGGGTTCTCCTTTCACTGGAATGTTTTTCGTCCAATCCGAGAATACCCTGCCTTTTTTCTTTTGGTCTAGCAAAATGTTTTACACAAAATTTTATACATCATCGCTCCCGAAGCATTTCACTCAATGGTGAAAACGACTCTACTGTCCTTGTAAGACTTTTAATAATTTCTCTATCTAATCCTGCTTGCATGCATTTCTTCTCCCTTCATAACCATTTTTAAAAAACAGATGCCCCTATAAGAGACATCTGTTCTAGTCGTTACGCATTCATTGGCCAGTCTTTATATTGTTGTTCGGCTTGTTCCATGAATTTGTTTGTTAAGAATTGCAATTGTTGCCCCGTAATTTTCTCTTTCATGAGCACTTGCTTGACGGCTAATTTCACTTTAGCGTAGACATCTCGACGGTGAGGGCTTGTCCAGTCTACGGCTAATTGTTTCTTTAAGGCTTTGACCACCTTATGGATTAAACTAGCAAGAAACTCGTTTGAGAACGCTTCCTGCTCCATAGCAGTAATCGCTTTGTAAAATTCAATTTCTTCCTCTGACAGTCCCAAATCGTGTCGCTTGCGCATTTCTTCTTCCATTTCTTTGCGCATGTTAATCATAACCCTGACCACATCGGCAGCCTGAATGACACGATTATGATAATCCCTTAACGTTTTCTCCAGAAGTTCGCTTAACGCCTTTGACTGTGGGCTTCCTTGGCTAAATGTCACTTTAATTTGGTCCTCTAAAAGTTTTTTCAGCAACTTTAAGCGCAAGTCTACATGCTCTTTTTTCATTAAATCTGCCAAGAACGCTTCGTCCAATATGCTGATATCCGGACGTTCAATTCCTGCTATTTGGAAAATGTCAATGGTTTCTTTTGCTAATAGACTATTGTCAATAAGTTCCGATAATCGCTCTTCTAATGTTTTATTTTCACTCGGTTTTTCAATTGGTGGCCGCAAATGTTTGCGAAGTTGTGCTTTTATCATTAAATAGAGCATGACTTCATCTGCAAGTTCAAGCGCTTTTGGCTTATGCTTCACCAACTGATACGATTTTTCCAGTTTGGTGGCTGCTTGGATATATTCCTCGGGATCTCGGTTTAAAAGAATGTTAACAAGATCTGCAATGAAGTCTTCGCGCTCTATCTTTGGTTTTGCGCGCCAGTTTTGCACATCAATCTCACTTGGAATAAATCCTCTTACTGACTTCAGATGATCCATGAAGATATTAACGGCCTCGGAAATATCATAAGCAGGACTTCCCGTGCCACCGCTTTGCGTATATTTATCAGTTGCTTCTTTCAGGGAAGTGGCAATGCCAATATAATCAACGACGACACCGCCTTCTTTTCCCGGAAACACGCGGTTTACACGGGCAATAGCCTGCATCAGGTTATGTCCCCTCATCGGCTTATCGACATAAAGGTAAGAAAGCGGTTTGGCGTCCATTCCTGTCAGCCACATATCGACGACAATGACAAATTTCAAAGGGTCTTCCGGGTCACGAAGTTTGGCTTTCACTTCTTCTTGCTCTTTTTTCGACTTAATATGCGCATATTTGCTTCCCGGCTGAACCTCTCGCCACTCTTTAGGATCCTTAGATACATCCCCTGTCATAATCACTTCAACAGGAGGACATTCAGGAATTTCTCTTAGATAATTATACAAATCCACCGCAATGCGCCGGCTCATGCAGACAATCATTGCTTTTTGAAACGGATTGGCGACTTGGTTAAAATGTGATACGATATCTTTGGCTAAACGACGGAGCCGTTTTGGAGTACCGACGACTTTTTCCAGAGCGGCCCATTTTCTTTTATAGCTCTCTGACTCCTCGTCGTCTCCACCTGCTTCTTCGATAATTTTTCTGTATTTTTCATCAATGTCCCCAACGGATAAATCAAGCGGAATGAGGCAGCTCTCATAGTAGATTGGCAATGTCGCTTTGTCTTCGACCGCCTGAGCCATATCGTAGCGGTGGATAATATGTCCAAAAATTTCTTCTGTATTGTTATCAGCGAAATCAACCGGAGTCCCTGTAAATCCAATATAGGAAGCATTCGGCAAAGCATAACGCAATTGAGCAGCAAATCCGCCTGCAAAACCGGCTTGGGTACGATGTGCTTCATCGGCAATCACAACAATGTTTCGTCTTTCCGATAAAACAGGGTGTCGGGTTTCTCCTTCTTTTTTACGGAATTTTTCAATGGTGGAGAAAATAATTTGTCCCGCTTCCCCTCTCAGTAATGTCCGCAACTGTTCGGTATTCTCCGCGTGATGCACATGGCCGATGTATGATTTCCCTTGCACAAACGTATCATGCAACTGTTCGTCTAGGTCATTGCGATCCACTTGAATGACAATAGATGGATTTTCCATTTCCGGGTGGCGAGACAAAATTCCTGCGAAAAATAACATGCTTAGCGATTTGCCCGAACCCGTTGTATGATACATTACCCCGATTTTCCGGTCCCCATCCGGACGCGTTGCACGGATCGCTTCATTGACAGCGAAGTTTACGCCAAAAAATTGGTGATATTTCGCGCCAATTTTTGTAATTTTACTTCCTTCCTCCAAAAAGACAATAAAATTACGAATATAGTTTAATAGACGGTCTTTTGGAAATAATCCTTCAATCAGCGTGCGCATCGTATTGGCGCGGTTGTTATCGACATTTCGTCCATCAATCGATTTCCATGAGGCAAAGAAATCGTAATCGGCAAACGGCATTCCATGCTTCGTTTCCACGTTATCGGAAATGACAACAAAAGCGTTGTAGTTAAATAATTGCGAGATATCATACGTATAGTTTTGGATTTGGGTATATGCATCATAAACAGTCGCCTGCTCGTTGTTCGGGTTTTTTAACTCAAATACAATCATCGGCAAACCGTTAATATATATAACGATATCTGGACGGCGGGACATGCGTCCTTCAATCGGCAATTGATTGACCACTAAAAAGTCATTGTTCTCCGGATGTTCCCAATCGATCGGGAAAACATGAGGTGTGTACGTTTCATCGTTTACCTCATAAGAAAATTCAAGTCCTTTCGTCAACATTTGGTGAAAATGCATATTTCGGTTGATCAGTTTTACCCCATCCGGCGCCGTTAAAATTTGAGCAAGCCTTTTGATTTCTTGTTCCGGTATGGCCGGATAAGCCTTCTTTAAGAAGGCTTCCAGCCGACCGTATAGAACTACCTCGTGAAGACTGTCCCGCTCTCCACGCTGAAACAATTCCTGCGCATGAAGATAGTCATAACCTAACCGCTTTAAACGTTCAATCGTCGTCTCTTCAAATTCCGTTTCACCTAGAGGTCTCGTTGCCATGCTGCTTGCACCTCCTAGTCGAATGTAAGTCTATTTAAAGCACTTCTTCTACTTGCTTTTCTGCTTGAGATACATCAATTTCACCTGATAAAAGGCGAGGGAGGAGATAGTCCCTTAAATTTATTAAATAACGATTTTCCTGTTCATTAGTTCGAATTAATTCAAATAACTCCAATAACTTGGGCTGGATAATATTTAAGGCCTTTTCGGTTGGAACTACTATTGGTAAATCTCTAATAATTTGCTGATTAATATTCTGTTGCGCTCCTCCATTAGCCAGACCTACTATCTTTGTACGGTTAAATAACAAATATAGATATACTAAAACATAACTAAATGATTGGTTTTTCTCAATAACAGCACAACATGCTTGATTGGTACTAGATGGTTCAGAAAGAATACCTAACTTTCCAACAGTTGCACCATACATTGCAATAATTACTGTATTTTTAGGGAAGACTTTGGCTGAAGAGTTTTCTAATCCTAACTCTGTTATTTTCTCTTCCGTTTCAAATATAAAATTATCATTAAGTTCCTTTGTTTTTAGCCAGTTGATCGTCCCGTCCTGATAATATTCCGTTTTTCTTCTACTAGGTGTTCCTCCTGAAGAGGTGTCATATAAATCCCCCAATTTCTTAGCCTTCCATCCCTTTGGAATCATCCCTAATTCCGACTCCACAAACTCTCCATCTTGAAATGGTCCAAAATCCACAAACCAATGCTTGTAAAGCGTCATTGCCATTTCTTCGAGGGTTGTGTTCATTTTTTGGTTTAGTTCGATTTTTCTATCTAAACTATCAAGGATAGACGAAATTTTAATTTGTTCTTCATAAGAAGGATAAGGTATCTCTAATAAATCAAAAGTTTTTTTTGTAATAGTATCAAAGACTGTGCCATAAGACGCACTTTTAATGCTATCTGTAATATATTTAAGAGCATAGAATAAATACATATTATCGATATTATCCTTGCTCACTAACCCATAACAAGACTGATTAAAAGCCATCGGCTGACCTAATAATCTCAATTCACCTACAGTTCCTCTTGCTGTAATAACAATTGTATCTTTAGGTAAAACCTTCGCAGCACTATGTTTAACCCCTTCTTCAGTAATTGTTTCTAATGTTTCAGTAATATATCGCGAAGATGTCTGTGCAACGTCTTTTGCACTTGCCCATTTTATATCTCCACCCCAATATCTACTCTCTGAACGTTTTGGAGTTCCTCCCAATATTGGGTCTGCAACAGCAGATACCTTAATACTTTTAAATTTCACACTAATCCCTCCAAGTCTTTCTTAATCTTCTCTTGAAGGCGATTCGATTCTTCAAACTGTTCTAAAAGACGCTGAGTTAATTCAGCCATTTTTTCTTCAAATGGTATATCGTCTTCATCTGATACTTCTGTTCCAACATAAATGCCCGGCGTTAATTTGTAGTCATTGGCTCGTACTTCTTCAATTGTGGCAACTTTACAGAACCCGGCAATGTCTTCGTATCCTTCTACCCCTTCGTATTTGTAGGCACGATAAACGGCTGCGATTTTATCAATTTCCTCTTTAGACAGCGCTTTTTGCTTGCGGCTGACGAGTGTCCCCATTTTGCGGGCATCGATAAACAAAATTTCATTTTTTCTTGCCCGATAGCCGTTTTTGCCGTCACGGTTTTTGCTTAAAAAGAATAAGCAGCATGGAATGCCTGTGGTAAAGAACAGTTTTTCAGGCAATTGAACAATGCAGTCAATATACCCATCATCTACTAATTTTTGACGAACTTCTTTCTCCTCTTTCACATTCGTTGTCATCGCTCCGTTTGCCATGACAAATCCTGCGGTGCCTGCATCGTTTAAATGGTATAGAAAGTGTTGCATCCACATATAGTTCGCATTGCTGTTTGTGACCGGCCCGATTAAGCGAGGGTCATTTTTTGATAAACGGTCTGCTCCCCAGTCTTTTTGGTTAAACGGCGGATTGGCAATCACGTAATCGGCCTTTAAATCAGGGAACTGATCGTTTAACAGTGAGTCTCCTAAACGAATTTCCGCATTGATGCCATGCAATAAAACGTTCATTTTTCCAAGACGTACGGTCGTTACTACATTTTCTTGCCCGTAAAACGAAAGTGCGTGTTTGTTTGGCGCATATTCTTCACTTTGTATAAACATCCCGCCGCTGCCGCACGCTGGATCAAACACAATCCCGCTTTTCGGCTCCAGCATGGCAACAAGCAATTTAACGATACTTGACGGTGTAAAGAATTCTCCGCCTCTGTTGCCTTCGGAAGCGGCAAAAGAACTGATGAAATACTCATAGGTACGGCCCAAGATATCTACACTGTCATCCGTATTGGCGCTAAATACATCACGGGAAAAAATTTCGATTAATCCCGCCACGTTTTCAGGTGGTAAGTTCGAACCTTGGTAAATTCGCGGCAATATGCCTTCCAGTTCTGGGTTTTCCTCTTCAAGACGCTTCATCGCGTGATCAAGAATCTCTTTAATATTCGGCTGCTTGGCGTTTTTCATAATATAAGACCAACTTGCTTCTTCAGGCACGACAAAGACGTTTTCCGCCTTATATTGGTCCGGGTCGGTGATGATGATTTGCCGCATTTCATCATCTTCTGTATACCAATCGCTGCTTGGATCTTTTACAATTTGCTCTAATTCTTTTCGGCGCTGTTCGTACTTGTTAGAAAGATAGCGCAAAAAGATTAACGGAAGAACATAATGTTTATAATCAGCAGGAGCCACACTCCCGCGCATTTTAGTGGCCGCTTCAAATAAATCCTTTTGAAAATCGATGTCTGCTTTTACTGTCATGCTTCTTCCTCCTGTTTCTATGTCTTTTTCCGGTTTGATTCGCTGAAAACAAAGGGAAGATCCGAATTCCGTTGGAGTCCGTGATATCATGTACAAAGAAGCGGATGGGAAACGTCTCATTTGCCGAACTTCAGTCCGCCGGGCGTGGCTCCGATTTTTTCCACAAAGATTTGAAGGAAAACCCGAAATCCATCGGAGATGCCTATGGATTCCAACTTTAATTATATCGCGTTCCATACGTCTTCGGCACGCATACTTAGGACAACTTCAGCCGTTTCTCGGGCGCGAAACAACAGTTGTTATAGATGTATTCGGATAAAGTGACAGCATCGTCCTGGATTTTCCCCACGTCCCATTCATCCGCGAACAGCCGCTTCCTTGCCGTTAAAACGATATTCGGATTTTCTGTCTTTATTTTCCAATCATAAGCAAAGCTGGCCTGTTGAGCGGCTTCCGTCAGGATGTCCCGGATCGTTCCCGCGTCTTCCCTTCTTCTCATCCAAATCTTCGGCGGCCTTTTCCCATGACCGTCACAGCTCATCGTCGTATATAACCCCGCTTTATTTAAGGCAAATACGAGGCTGGCAATCCCGCGGTCCAATTCCTTTATGCGGATGTCATTTCGCGAATCATGCGGCCAAAAGGCCGGGACTTCTTGCCATCTTGAAATGCCGTACGAGTACCATTTTTCCCGGTCAAAACGCTCAATTTGCCGGAAAATTTCATCCGAAACATGGGCATTCGGCAAGATCCGAATTCCTCTTTTGCCTATTCCGAAGTTAATTCGCAATACTTTTAAGATCGTGGTCATTTCGAAGAAGTTGACATCCGAATACCATGGGTCCAAAACCAATTCCCCATCCGTGAGCTCCACCCAAAAACCCCGTCTTCTCAAAACGTCTCTGAATGCAAGCAGAAGTTTCTTTTGCAACGCCCGGTCCCCCCTACTTTGACACCGGCCGGATAAACGGTCCGATGCCTATTTTTTGATATGCTTCCAAATACTTTTCCTTTCTGATTTCACAAGCCTTGCGAAGGATTTCATCCGCCTCTTCCAGTTGTCGGATCATCTCCCGCTGCCGCTCGACAGGAAGCAAGGGCAACTCGACGGAACGGATGTCGGAAGGAGTCAATACCGTCCCGATGGAGCCGCTTTGATGGGCCTCAAAGTAATATTGGCCAACCGGACTTTCCAAAAAACGTTTCACGTATTCCGGACTGATTTCTTCCGGCGAATGGAGGCGGATGATAATGAACATGTGCGATACCAAGATCGTACCGTCGTATTCCGGAACAACGGCAATCTTCTTTTGGGTCCCCCTGCCCGAGACCAGTATATCGCCCGGCCGAGCGGTTACCCGCTGCAGATCCCTCGTTTGCACCGGAAATTGATCGATGGAATCAAACCGGATTTCTCCGTTTTCGATATCCCGTAATTGAATAACCGGGAATAACTCCCCATCCCCGTTCTCGGTTTCCCGGCGAAGGGGCAGATTGACGCCGCGGATGACTTCCGCAATGTCCCCGATGTGCACTAGATTTTCCGCTTCGTTTTCGTATTTTTTCTTATTAAAAACGATCTTGCCGAATTCCGTGTCCAGTTCCACATGAATGAAGTATAAGGTCGGGTTTAAATCCCAATTGTTCTCGGCAATTTCATCGATCTTAACAATCCGGGAGTATTTTTCTTTGTTTTCATAGGCCTCGAGGGTTTCAACGATTTTCCGGACATGTTTGGAAGTCAAATATTTCTGTGTTCTCGTCCGCTCATAATCCCCTTCGGCATTAATGATTTGCACCTTGCCTTTTTTATGGTCCGGTTTACGTTTGTTCAACAGAAGAAGCGCCACGGGAAGGGCCGTTCCGCTAAACAAATGATTCGGAAGGAAAACGATGCTTTCGATGACATCGTCTTTTATCAGCATGGAACGGATTTTTCTTTCCGCCGCACCCCTGACCAGCGTTCCGAAAGGTACGATCAATGCCGCTTTCCCTTCCGGCTTCAACGAAGCCAATGCATGCAAGATAAAGGAATAATCCCCAAGCGATTTTGACGGAAGATCGTAAAAATCGAACCGGTGGTAAGGATCATTGACGGCGAACTCGTATCCCCAATCCCTTAAACCGAAGGGAAAATTCATGAGAATATAGTCAAATTGCATCAGGCGCCCATCTTCGAGCCATTTCGGGTCACGGATCGTATCGCCCAGTTTCAGGTCGCCCCGATCCGGCAAGATGCGATTGACAAACAAATTCAGTTTGCCGATCCGGTATAACTCTTCATGAATCTCCTGCCCAAAAACGGAGACATCCTTTCCTTCGATTTTCGCGTACCGGTGGGCTTCAACGAGCAGATTCGCGATCCCGGCCGTTCCGTCGTAGACGGATCCGCCGGTCGGCTTTAACGCGCGGATCATCAGCCGGGCCAGGCCATCGGGTGTGAAATCATAATCTTTGGAGGAGGCAAGTAACTCTTTGATTAACGTTTCAAAAAAAACGGCCGCAGCCCCATCACTTTGATATTCCGTTCTTGATAATCCATATCGTTCAAGAAGGACCACCAATTTATATAGGGAGTTCTCCCCGATGTTCGTGAACGAGTCGTTAAGAAACACGCCGGAGAGGGGAGGCTCCAAGCTTTCAAGCATCCGGTACGAAGATCGGATGATCTCCTTTACGTTTCTGGGGCGATTTTTCAGTTCTTCCCTAGTCACGATGTTCGCGAGCTTCTCGCCATATTTTTCATCCTCCATGGCAAAAAACAGGGCGTGCAACTTGAATAATTCAACTGCCAACCCTTTTTCCGCTTCCATTTCTTTCTTGCCGAATTGATCTTTTAATTCTTGAACGAATCGTAGCGCTTTGTCACGGATCATCATTATACCTCCTCAATTTCTTAATAAAGTATTCCTAATACCTTAAAATTTTTCCTGAAAAAAAAGAAACTTTTCTATGCAAGCATTCCATGGCCGATGAAGTCCAAATGCCTAATCGAAGCGGACATAAGCACTCCGTTTCGGGAGTGCCGTGTTCCTTCGACAGGGCGCGGAGTTATACATAAATGGGGACTTGCCCCATGTCGCAAGGGCGCAATTCAAAGGCATCTCCTCTTGCTGAAGGTTGATCATCCCTGCGAGTCTAATATAACATAGAACAAAGGGTTTATAAAGGGTATTTATAATTCTTTTTTATTTTTTTCTAATTATCTTCTTAAAAAATTTATGTTTGTAACAGATTCAGGGAAAAGGAACATGAAAAATACGAAAAAGGAAAAAGCCATCGCGTCCTTGCCATGGCTCCACGAACATAGGATTCCGGCGGGGTGCCACTCCCGGATCTCCACCGCGGCGACGGCTGCCTGTTCCGTCCTCGGAAATCCTGTTTTTCAGACAATTACCGAATTTCGATGATGTGGGTACGCGAAAGGTTCTGCAGGGAGAGGATCCTTGTCATGGACTGGTGATTACATATGATTTTATGGGACGCCGAACCATTCCAAATGATCCATCCTTTTTCGCCTTGAGAAGAAATAATGATTTTCCTTTAAGTGGGATTTCTCCTGTCGTTGAAGGGGAAGCCCCAGCGCAGAAAAAGACCGTATCCAACGGACGCCAATCATTCGTCAATCATTATCTCGGGGCAGCGAAACCAGCGAAAGAAATGATTCAACCGAGATATTCCCGGCAACCGTACGGCGATTCTGCCAGCGAAATCCATTACAGAAATTTTTCGACTTCCCCGTATTCATCTTGTCATTCATTTTGTGAAAGATTTATTCCGGATTACGGAAGACATGCCGTTTTTCTGCGGGAGAACCGAATAATCATTTGATTTCTATTTGGACAAATTCCCTGTATTTTTTAAATCCCAGTTTTTTGTAGAAATCGTTGGCGATTTTATTTTCAATCCAATAATCCAATTCGACCAAATCGATTCCTTTGTTTTTCGCAATTTCATAAATCTCTTTCATTAATCTCGAGCCATAGCCTTTTTTTCTCTTGGTTTCCGTTACGCTAATTTGATGGACATATTCGGATTTATAGGCCTTTTTAAAAGGGGTTTCCGGATCGTTTCTGATCTCGATCCAAGCGTATCCGATCGCTTCGCCGTCATCCTCGACAAGGAGAAAAATAAAACGTTCGTCATGAATAATACCTTTGAAAAATTCTTTCATTGCCTCATAGTCATATTGCTTAAAATATTTCGGATACAATTCATAATGCAAATCATGGACGGACTGATTCAGTTTTGCAATCGTCTCATAATCAGTTGTTCGGATAATTTTCATATTTTTTCCCCACTTGCCATTTCATTTATCCTGATTATATCCATATTGCGGTTTTAATGGAATCATCATTATAAAAGTCGGATGGAATACGGATGTACGCAAATACTTTATTGCATTCCGATCGCGCCGGCCTCCCCCGTATTCCTGATTGATCCTATAAGGTTATTCGCTTTTTACCAAAGGTACGGTCTCATTTTTTGCCCAAAAAAATATCCCAAAAGCGCACACGGTGCGAACGCTTTTGGGACAGTTCCAAGCGAACCCAAACGATTGTTCAGTCGGCCAAAAGTTTCAAGGCCTCGCGGTTAAACGCCGGGATGTCATCCGGGGTGCGGCTGGTGACGAGTTGGTTGCCGCAAACGACGACTTCTTCATCGACGAAATTCGCGCCGGCGTTTTCCAGATCGACGCGGATCGATTTGTAGCCGGTCACTTTGCGGCCCTTCAGCGTTTTTGCGGTAATCAAGAGCTGCGGACCATGGCAGATCGCAAACACCGGTTTTTTCGCATCCATAAACGCTTTGGCGAAATCGACAAAACGGTCATCGGCGCGAAGGATGTCCGGCGAGAACCCTCCCGGGATAAAGAGCGCATCGAAATCCTCGGGTTTCACTTCATCGATCGACGCATCGACGGTAACCTTCACTTCACCGTGTTTGCCCGTGACGGTCTTGCCCTTTTCTTTCTCGATGACGGTCAATTCGTGCCCGGCTTGTTTAAAGGCTTCGGCCGGTTTCGCGTACTCGGAGTCCTCGAACTCATTCGTCATAACAACGGCAATTTTTTTCGCCATACGGCTTCATTCCTCCTTACGATCGGATGATACCCGCCCAGGGCAGGTGTCTAATTAGATTGTAAAACGCGCGGCAGGAAACTTCAAAACATCTGCTTTCGCCATGCCCGGCAGTCGGCCGCATGGGTTTTCCGCAGAAACTTCGGCGGCAACTTCCGAAAAACCCTCCGATGTCCGGCCCGGCCGCGGTTCACGGGGCGGCCGCCCCGCGATCCGGACAAAGCTTTAAAGCACGCGAACACCCAGCTGCGCCAACATGTCCGCAAGCATGGCGAGCGGCAGCCCGACGACCGTGAAATAATCGCCTTCGATTTTCTCCACGATGGCCGAGCCGAGACCTTGAATGGCATAAGCGCCCGCCTTGTCCATCGGTTCGCCGGTCCGGATATAGCGGCGGATTTGCGCATCGCTCAACGGTTTCATCGTCACGAGCGTCCGGCTGTGGCCGGTGAGGACTTTGCCGTCGGCGCAGGCGATGCAGGAGATGCCGCTGTAAACGGCATGGGTTTTCCCTTGCAGCAGGCGGAGCATGCGAAAGGCGTCGTCCTCATCCTTCGGTTTTCCGAGAATCTCCCCGCCGTAGACAACGACAGTGTCGCCGGCCACCACGACGGCGTTCTCCCTCGGTCCGATCGCTTCATAAGCCGCGCGGGCCTTCCGCTCCGCGAGCCGCTCGACGACTTGCTTCGGCGGAAGATTACCCTGGACGCATTCATCGGCGTTGTTGACCGCAAACTCGACCGGCAGGCCGAGCTGTCGGATCAATTCCTTTCGCCGCGGAGAAGCGGACGCCAAGATCAACGTCACCCGATCCATGCGGGCTCTCCCTCCCTGTCAGTTTCGATGCGGTGCCATTGCCGCCAAATGGGTTTTCCCCTTTATTTTACCCAAGGAATGGGCGGGACGGTCGTCTCAAAAAAATAAACGGCCGTGCTTCTTGCAAAAGACCGTCTTTCGTTTTCAAAGGAAATCGAGTTTTTTTGAGGCCGGTTCGTCCGGCAAAATTTCCCGCAGCGGCGCTAGCAATTTCATTATACCTCCATTTGCTTCAATCAATCCCGCCTCACAACGGCAACGATTCGTCATCAGAAAGTTTCCCCCGGTCAAAAAGAAAAAAGGGATCAGGAGCCCCGGCTCACAACGGCAACGATTCGTCATGCCCAGATCCGACGGATTGCACCATGCCGGGCGGACAAAAAATGCCAACCATTTGGTTGGTTTTATCCTTTGAATTTCCATATTTTCTTTTCCATTTGCTCCGGCATAAAGTCCACCATCGCCATGGCGCAGGGGTTCCTGATGGGCGGTAAAATATTTATCTGTCCTTAACGAATTGGATTTGAACTTCCCTTTGCAAAAATTTAGCAACAATTTCGTGAATCAGATCGCTGTAATTTGTCTCCAGCCAATCCCGGCCAAAGTCATTATTTGCGTAAATAATCAGCAGATCCTCTGTAAGCCGCGCATCCGTAATGGTACCCGTAAACCATGTTTCAAAACTTGGCAAGGAAATTTTCTTGGCCGCTTCATAAAACAAGTTTTTGATCAATTCGCGGGCGGATTCATCGATTTGTTCAAAATTATATTTTCCCGCATAACCGATCCCTTTATATTCACGATAATAAAGTTCCAATCCCGAATTCACTTTCTCTTCCACCCGCTTTATCCGTCGTTCAATCTCGACGACCTTATCCAAGGTCACATCCAATAAATTCCGCAAATATTTGTTTTCCCGCTTTAACGATTCCAACTCTTGCCAAATATCTTTCCATTCGGTTTCAGCCACAGCCAAACTCCTCTCCAAAATTTTTCCAATTCTCTCGGTCGATGGGCAACTGCAACTGAAGTCGACCGCGACGGGATCCAAACCCGTATGAATGATTTCGATATCAATTCCTCTGTTCTCTTTTCTGAAGCACTTCATGGATCGAATACAATGCCGCTTCCGTATCGTATACAGAAACACGGTCAACAATATTCGCCGTCAAGTCAATAAAATGAAAAAACCGCGCCAAACGTTGATTTGACGCGGTTTCCTTGATGTTCGATGATTCCGACTGGGCTCGAACCAGCGACCCCCACCCTGTCAAGGTGGTGCTCTCCCAGCTGAGCTACGGAATCATTTTTGTCGGACATTTAGTACTATAAGGCATCTTGGCCTGTTTGTCAACAGGGATCAAAAAAATTTTTCCGCTAAAACGTTTCCCGAATCGGAATTCGAAGGCAATATGCCGGAAATGCGCTACAGACAACCGATCCGATTCAGGTTCCGGATATCCGGCGGACGCGGCAACCTGGGCAATAAGGCATATGAAGACCAAAAACCGGCGGCCTTCTCCGGCGCAGCCTTCAAGTTTCCATCTTTCTTCGCTGCCGGGGCAGTCGTGCCATTACCGGTTTTCATTTTCCCGTCTTTGCTCTCCCCCGATCGTAAAACCAAAAATGTTATTGTTTGAATAGGTGAATGAATCTTTGCCTGAATCCCCAATCATTAAATTAAGATCGTGAACTGATCATGGCCGGATCCGGCATGGCTTTGGCCCGATCCCTCATCGGATCCGGACCGAAGCCGTTTTTTAACGAACCGTTAAAGCGCAGCCGATAGACGGCGGGGAGCCGCGCCCATGAACAAGCCGTGTGCCGGACGGGACCTTCCCCGATTCCCTCAACGCAAGCCATGGGGCCCCCTTTGCCGAACGCCGACCAAAGCGGCCCTCCCCGATTACTTCATCTTAAACTGCTGCTTCACCAATTTTTGATACAAGGCATGGGCCACCAGCAGCTCTTCGTGGGTCCCTTGACCGGTGACCCTGCCGTCTTCAATGACGATGATCGTATCCGCATCGACGACCGTGGAAAGGCGATGGGCAATAATGAAGGTCGTCCTTCCCTTCATCAAGTTTTTCAGCGCCTCCTGCACGAGGCCTTCCGATTCGCTGTCCAGGTTGGACGTGGCTTCGTCCAGCAAAAGCAGCTTCGGGTCGCGCAAAAGGGCCCTCGCGATGGCGATTCTCTGCCTTTGTCCCCCGGAAAGTTTGACGCCCCTTTCCCCCACTTCCGTGTCAAACCCTTGCGGCAGTTTCTCGATGAATTCGCTGGCATTGGCCAGCCGGGCCGCTTCCTTCACTTTTTCCTCGGGGACGGGTTTTTCGATGCCGTAACAAATATTTTCCCGTATCGTGCCGGAGATGATCGGGCTCTCCTGGGAGACGTAGCCGATGGCGCCGCGCCAGCTGTGAAGATCGAAGGCTTCGATGTTTTCCCCGCCGATCGTAATCATGCCTTCCGTCGGTTTGTAAAACCGTTCGATCAAGGAAAAAATGGTCGTCTTCCCGCCCCCGCTCGGCCCGACAAAAGCGACGGTTTTTCCGGGTTCGGCGGTAAAATCGACCGCCTTCAACGCCATTTTCCCCTCCTCATAGGCAAAAGACACGTTGTGGAACGCAAGCGGCTTTCCAAAGTCGATTTCTTTTTTCCCGCCGCCTACTTCCCCTTTCATGTTCAACATTTCCACGATCCGCTCCGTCGCCCCCATCGTTTTTTGGAAAGTGGTAAAGAAGGAGGCGAACTGGCTGAACGGCATGACAATTTGGAAGAGATAGATGATGATCGCGACGAGGGATCCGGGAGACATCGCGCCGGAGGCCACCCGCGCACCGCCGTAGCCGATGATGACGACGACCACCAGCATGATCAGCATCGTCATGAAAGGAGATACGACGGCTAGGATCTTCGCCTCCTTCAAACCGAAGCGGAGCAGCCGGCGGATCTCCTCTTTTCCTTCCATCTCTTCAGCCGGTTGGGCATTGTATGCCTTGACGAGGCGGATCTCATGGAGGACGCGCCCGAGATGTCCGCTGAACGCCGCCATTTCATCCTGACTTTGCATGGCGATTTTATAAATGATCTTTCCCAGCGGCAAGATGGCCAAAAGCGCCAAAGGGACGGAAAGGAACATGATGAGGGTGATCTGCCAGTCGATGATGAGCAAAATGATGACCGAACCGACAATGGAGACGATGCCCGAAAGAAAGGCAACGAAATGGTTCGTCACCAGCATTTTGACCATGTTGGTGTCCTGGATGATGCGGCTCATCGTTTCTCCCGACTCGTGTTTGTCGAAGTAGGAGACCGGCAAATCCAACACGCGGCTCCACAAGTTTTCCCGCAATCGCGCCACGATGTTTTCCCCGACGTACGTCATGGCGTAGAAGGAAAATCCGCCGGCAACGGTCTGGAAAAGAAAGGCGGCCAAAAGGAAGACGATGATCGTCCAATCGATGCCGCCGTCGGACAATTGATCGATCAGATTTTTCGTCAACAGCGGGACGACCAATCCCGCCCCCGTTTCCAAAAGGCCGAGAAAGAGCGCCGCGGCGATGAGGGGTTTGGACGGATTTCCCATTTTCAACAGTTGAAAAAAATCGGCGAGTTTCATCGGATTCCTTGGCTGGTGGTTCAAGGCGATCTTCCTTTCTTATCGGCAAATTCTTTTTTCAGGGGCTGGGGGGGCCATTTCCCGGCCTCCTTTCCACGGGAAACGCGGACAAGCGGAAACGAAGGGGAACGGCGGGTGAGCGGGTAGCTTTCGTCGGATCCGATCAATCGATGGTGCTCACTTGCTGTCCGCCGGTTCCGCGTGACCGGCCGGCCCGTCGGCTCCCATTCCTCAAGCAGGCTTAAAAGGGCCTTGCGGCTCGCCTCCCCGCCCCTCCCCTTCGATCATACCTCCTTACGTAACTGGAAGTGCAAGGGCTTCATGAAAAAATCAGGGAATGGCGCTGCCCGATTTCCTGAGATCGCTAGCCTTTTCACAATCGAAAGCTGCCCTGGTGAAAGGAGGCAGAAAGGCTTCCGCGTCTTCCATTTGCAATCGAACATATGTTCGATTATACTGGAAGAAAAGGAAGGGATTCCGATGGACCTGTTTCACCGTTGCCTCAAGGAACAAATTCCCGTTGAAATCATCTATCTGTCCGAAAAGGGCGAATGGACGAAAAGGATCGTCCTTCCGCGCAAATTGGACGGCGGTGCCGTCCTTGCCTTCGATTTGTCCAAAGGGGGCATTCGCCGTTTCCGGATGGACCGGATTTTTGCCGCCCTGCCCGCCGCAAAGGCAAACAAACGGAAATTCCCAACCTTGATCGCATAAATTCAAACCCAAATGCGGAAAGATTATGTTATTATTTTTGTATAAAACTTTCTCCAGGTGAGGCCCATGGAACGCGGTACGGTAACCGATCTGACGGTCCGTTCCGGCGCGTTGGCGGAAACGGTCCCTTTGTTCGTCTACCTTCCTCCTTTTTATTCCGAATTCAAAAAATATCCGCTGATCATCGCCCAAGACGGCCGGGATTATTTTCAATTGGGCAGGATCGCCAAGACGATGGATGAACTGATCCGGGAAAAACGGATGCAGCCCGCCATTTTTGCCGGCGTCCCCTACCGGGATGTGCATGACCGGCGCGGCAAATATCATCCATCCGGCGAAAAACACGCAGCCTATCTGTATTTTCTTGCCCATGAACTTCTCCCTGCCCTTGAACGGGAATTTCCTGTATCGCCCGCCGGATCGTCGAGGGCCTTGGCCGGCGATTCGCTGGCGGCCACCGTTTCCCTGCTGGCCGCCATGCAATATCCCCGCACCTTCGGGAATTTGTTGCTCCATTCCCCCTATGTGAACGGCGATGTGATCGAACGGGCGAAAAACTTTTCCGAATGGCCGCTTTTGAGAATTTACCATGTCGTCGGCCGGCAGGAAACGGCCGTGAAGACGACCGACGGCGCCGTCGCCGACTTTTTGACGCCGAACCGGATGCTGAAGGAATGGATCGAAGGAAGGCCCTCGGAATATTTTTACGAAGAATTCGCGGGAAATCACACGTGGAAATATTGGCAAAAGGATTTAAAGCGGGGGCTGAGTTTCCTTTTCCCGGCGGAATGAAAAAATTCCGTAAAAGTGTTAGGTAACGGTAATAGTTTAAAAATCAATTTTTCTGTTATAATAGAAAAAACTTCGCCTAACTCCGGATCTTTTTTGCCCTTCTTCGCGAAAACCAATCCAAAAGGAGGTCTGTCAT
>Ga0207871_100378_pt1 | contig 17930 bp, 14 predicted proteins | sample Passage260A_FD_187371 | JGI IMG/M metagenome (GOLD analysis project Ga0207871, IMG submission 187371) | Cellulose adapted compost microbial communities from Newby Island Compost Facility, Milpitas, CA, USA - Passage2 60A (SPAdes) (version 2) ...
AGCGCCGGGTCGCAGGGGTCGTGGTGGCGTTCTTGTGCAGTCGAACCATCATGACTTTTGCCTCCTGAGTTCCTCGATCAGCTCACGCATCGTCTCGCGACCTATGAATAATGCACGACGTCGCGGATCAATGCAATCGTCCGGGACCTGACAGCTACCTGTTGAAGCGCTTCGTTCTCACCTCTGAGTCTAGCATATTCAGTTTCTTGTTCTTTGGTTCCACCCAGAGCAAACAATGCTGGCCAAAAAAGAATCAGTCCCACGCCTGTGAGAATTTTGTCGTTTTGCGCTGCTTCGTCCAAACGCCCCGCTAGCTGTAAAGCTCGGTTATGTACGCGCTGCATTTCTGCCGTGATCTGTTCACAGTCGAATTGTTGATATTGTAGCGGTGAAACCGATTGAGCTGCAATGTCCTTGGATGCAGTAGCGCATCCAGTTATTTGGCTTGTAGTAAAGATGGCAGCGGTAATGAGCGTTGCAGTTTTTTCATATTTCCTCCGTTTCTTCCTAAATTTAATGCCGACTGCATCTGTTATTTTGCCCATACGTGATAACGCTTGTTGATACCACAAGCTTGTGCTAGCGGGCTGTGAACAGGCATGAAGAGGGTTGATGCTTTCTTTTTGCTTTTCTTTTGAACGAGGAGGAAGAATGGAGTTGTGCCTTTATTGGGAATGTGGCTTGTTCGGGAATTACGAATGCGCAAGCGTCAGGTGGTATTTTCCTAGACCAAAGGTGGCTTCTTTACCCACATGAACCCACTGCCCCAAATGAAGGAAAGGAGCAAAAGGGGTGAGGTCGCCCGTGAGTTTCCAGGTGCCCACTACGCCGCCTAGCGCCATGTGTTTTTTCTGTCGGGTGGAGTAGCGCGTCCAATCGTGCCAGCGTAATTGGGTTTCGCTGGTGATGAGGTTCGCTTGGTTTGCTAGTGCTTTGAGGTCGAGCACGAATGGTTCGTTTCCGTGGTAGGCGTTGAGCAGAGCAATGCGACGAATTAAAGCGGTAAGGAGTTTGCGTGCGGTGTGCTCTTCCCGAGTAGCTCGTCGACCGTTGGTCTGCAATCGCAGCGGTGTGTGAAACTGCAACGTGACCGTCCCGCGCAGATCGGGTGTTTTCGGAATGGCGGGATCATGCGGTTTGAGAGCCTTGCCCGGTGCTTCGAGCACGATGGTTTCGGTTTCGCCCATATGGATGGCTCGCAAAAGTTCCGCCGTACCGTCACCGCTGCCAACGCCGCGCCGGAACGCTTTGACATAGGCCCACAGGATGAGAGAGAGATGTTCCAGTGCGCGACCAACGAGTACGATATGAAAGGAGAAGCGTTCGCCCGGTATATAACTGCGTTTGCCCATTTGCGGAGGCTCGATCACGTAGGGGCGTGGCACGTGTGTGAAATTCTGCAAAAAGGATGCGCGGCGCTGATGCGGGCGCGTCTCGAAGATTGCTGCATAAGGGCAGGTATCGAGCAGCGGGCAGTTGTCACATACAGGTAAGCGCGTCATGCAGCAGATTGCGCGCAGCGCGCTCCCCCATGCGCCGCGAAGCGTGGAGCCGGCGTAGGCTGGCAGGTGCAAGTCCTTCGTGACTTCGAACTCGAGGCGGTAGCGCGCCACGGGAAGGGCGATGTCTGGAGCGTTCATGGGGTGTTGGTCAGTCGATTCAAGGTTGCTTCAAGCTCACGCGCAAGTTGCTGCGGGTTGCGCAAAAGCTGGGCGTGGCGGGCGTGGCTTGGCGGTGTGCCATGGGCACAGGAATTGCGCACATTTTTGAGCAGCCAAAAAGCTTCCCGTTTCCAGTCCGGAACTGAACCGTCCCGTACTTGTGCCTGAAAATGTTCGTCGGCAGCTTTTCGCTGCGCGTAGTCAAGGGGGTTGCCGGCAGCGGCTTCTACTTCACGGGCAAGAAACGCTTCCAGCCCAAAGATGCTGGCTCTTAGAGCGTCGCCGCGCTCTAGACTCTGAAGGGCAAGTTGGCGAAATTTACCCGAAAGGGTGCTTTCTTGACTCCAGCGCAGCACTTTAAGCAGGCGCGCCCGGAAAAGTTCTGATGCGCCCGAAAGCGGCTCGCCAAGCTGCTTTAGCACAGGTTGTAGGCTTTTGGCCGCATCATTGACGTTAGTGACCATGAGCAATTGCCACGCACGTTCAAGCGCAACCGCTGCCTCACTGGGAAAGCCATCTTGAACCAGCAGCGGCGCAAAGCGGGAGAAGTCGCCGCTGGCTTCATAGGCTTCGAATGCCTCGGCCCATTCTTGTAGGTGTGCCAGCCCGTCGAGCGTGACCACGGGTGTGACGCCATTGTGCGTCATGTCGAAGGCGCCGTAGTAGAGTCCTTGTACGGTAACGCCGCGCGCGTGGACAAGATAGCGGGCTGCGGCAAAGCCCAACATCGCCAAGTGGCGAAAACCGTGGGTAAGGTCCAGCACGACGCACTCACTTTGATGGAGATGATCGGCCAGCCGGGTGAGGACTTCCTGCTGTTCGGCGAAAGTGGCACAGGACGGAATGAGCAGACTGGCAACGGGTCGTCCGAGCTGTGCCGCCATCGAAGGCGCAACGTCATCGAGTAGGGACTGGGTGACGCGACTTTCCTTCACGGCATCGAACAGTTCCAGACGGAGTTCATCCGCGGCGTGGTCACCTGCGACGTTTTCCACCAGCAGGTCCCACATGCTCGATTCGGTGCCCAGCAGGATGACGCGCTCGGCTGCAAGATGCTCGGCCAGTGCCAGGCCTAAGTATGCGGTTTCGTGAATGGTGCCGTCCGGCATGCGGTAGCGGGCAGTGCGGTATCCGGTTTTGCTGTCGAGTTGGCTTTTGCCGAGAAAGGAGATCAGGGTGGTCATGATTGCGGTCACTCCTGCGCGATGTGATAGGCCTCTAAGCGGGCACCGTAGCGTTCGAGGTCGTCGGCGGAAAGTTCCAGGCCGCGTGCCTCAGGTGGTAAATCGAGTGATAAGTGGAGATAACGCGCTTTACGTGCACAGACCTGTGCGGCCAAATGTACGGGCAGGGTGCCGATCACGGTGTCGCCTGCCTGGACCTCATCCGGATCGAGATGCGCCACTTGCCGATCTACCTTCAACCCTTGTCGCGCAGCCCATGCTACCGCACCGGGGTGACGGGAAACGAACCAGATCGTGCCTTCTGAAGTTTCCGGTTTGGTTGCTAGTTGGGCCTGTTCGAAGGTGTCGAGAAAACGTTGCAGTTTTTCCCTGATCGTTTGCGGCGGCAAGGGTTGCTGACGAAACCCTGCGTGTTCGATATCGTTGCGTAGGCCAGCAAGTTCCCGTTCGGTATTGCCCGCCAAACTCATGCGTTTTTCGGCTTTCTCACGTTCTTGCTTGTCGAACGATTGGCCAGGGCAAGTGGCTTGCGATGTGGCATAGAGATTCACCCACCCTTCACGCAGTACGATGCCGGTTTCGGCATAGCGGCCAAGGGAGAGATACAGCCGGGCAAGGCTGGCCATGAGCGCTTTTCCTTCGTCTCCGGTAAGATCCGTCCGCTCAGGGGTAAGTGGTTCCACCATGGCGCGCATTGCATCGAGCACCCGTGCAACCGGGGGTAGATGCTGGGTGAGGTCGGCCTTGGCTTCGTCGATGGCTTGAAGGAGTTGCGCCGCTTTGGACGGTTTTCGACCATTTGACAGGAGTATCTGTCCGACCCGGACCGTGGTGAGCGATTCACTGAATTCACGAAGTGCCTTGGCGAAATTGTCGAGCTGGGGGCGTGGCCCTTGTTTGGTGCGCGCCCATTCGCAGGCCAGCTTACGCCCGAGTTCTTCGATGTGGGCTGCCAAATTCTCTGCCTGACCAGATTGCAGGAAGATGTGGATGTTTTGGGTGATGTCCAACAGTTCGACGAATGGGGTCAAATCCCAAACAGGTGTTTGGTTGTTTGCGTCACGGGCTTCGAAGGCACCGTAGACGACGCGCACAGATGACGTTTTGTTGCGGATGGTGCGCAAGAACGCGACCACCGCCCCAGCGAAAAACGGCTGAGAACGAAATCCGTGGGTGATATCGAGGAGTGCGGGCTCTTCAGTGTCGAGCAGGTCGGTCAGGATGGAAAAGTTGTCCCACAGCTCATCTGGGGATTGGCCATTCCGGATGCGCTTGAATTGACAGTCAATGGCTGCGTTGGCAAAAGCGTCTGCCAACGCTTGACCATGGGTTTGTTCCGCTCCCTCTGTGGCCAGAATGACGGCGGAAGTGACATTGCTCAGACGTGCCAGCGCTTCAGCAACGAAACGTGATTCGTAGCGCTTGCCTTCCCAATGGTAGCAAACGCTTTCGTATTTGCCAGTACCGAGGAAACTGATGAGCTTCATTCGGCGATACCTTTCAATTCGAAAAGGTTTTCTTGTTTGCGCACAGTGACCGATACGTTGGCAAGCTTTTGTTTTTTCTTGAGCCGGTTGCGCCGTTCTTCACCAAGCTGTTCCAGGAATTCTTGTGCCGCTTTTTGGCGCAGAGGAGCGGTTTTCTTGTTTTGGAAGGTTGCCGTTACCTCTTGGGTGTTGGGTTTGTATTCGAGTGTGGCCTGTTCCCAAATTTCGATTGTTTCAGGGGCCACGTTACGGAACTCTGACTGCTGCGTATTGTTCGTTGCTTCTTCGTCTGGTTTTTTGGTCATCGCACCATAGCCAAGAGCAGTCTTGGCGCCAAAACCGAGCCATTCGAAGGCATGCTCGAAGGCAGCTTCCAACAGGTGTTGGCAGCGGGGGCGACCGTTGACCGGGGCGAGAAGGTCCGGCGCGCCGTCGAGTTTGTGTGCCGTCAGGCGCGCGAGGTGCGCCGTGTCGCAAGCCACGTGGAAAGTGAATTGCGAGCCGGGAGGAACGGTAAGGAAACAGATGGGTTTCGGCTGGCCACTGTCGTGGGGCGTGGTGCTGTTGCCGCTCTTCCGCTCGGTTTTTTGCTGGTAATAATGCGACTGGTGCGGTGTCATGACCTCGACCATGAGGCTGTCGCCAGCAATAAGCGGGATTACGTCCCAAAACGAAAGTGCCCCGCGCACGGCGTTGGAGTCACCCGAAGGCGGTTCGCGGCCAAAGAGCACGTCGAGCACGGAAAGTTGGATGCGCGTCCTTTCTTTGCCGCTTTTCACTTCGATTTCATAACCTGGTTCCAGGCTCCAGCCGCGGGTATCACCCCATAGCCCCTCGGCGAGCTCTTGCGCTGCTCGGCGCACTACCCCTTTGACGCCACTACCCGGCAAGTAGGGAAGGCCATACGGCCAGAGAAAAGAAAAACCATTTTCCAGCGGGTGTTCGTTGCCCAAGCCCGTGACGAAGGGGGCGGTGGCTTTTGCTTCCAGAGAGAATCCGCGCGCCTTTCCACCCAAGGTCTCCTGACGCTGGGCGAGAGCCTGCATGAGTGCTTTATCCGCTTGTGAGAGTTTTTTGATGGCATCCCACGCTTTTCGGGCGGCATGATCGTTTTTTTCCCAGAGGCCGGGAAGCCGGTTGCGCTCCCGGTTGCGCAGTGCCGCGATGGTGGCGTCCATGCCGTGCGTGCTTAGCATCTCGGCCACTTCCTGACCTTCTTTACTTTTGGCTTCAGCGCGTTTTTTGACTTGTGCCTCCTGATCGGGACGGTCGGTCCAGATGGAGAGATACATGCCAAAGCGCATGCCAGGCGAGGCATCATTGAAATCGTGGCCCATATAGGCGGGTACCGCGGCGATCGGCATGAGAGAGCTCCTGTGTTAAGATGTCTTACAGTTGTCCCTGAGGTGATGAACCATGTCCACGACGCTGACCATCCGTCTCGACGAAACGCTCGATCGTGAGCTGACGCGTCTTGCCCAGACGCTACACCGACCGAAGAGCGATCTGGCGCGTGAGTTCATCCGGCGGCAGCTGGCGCTGGCCCAATTTGAGCGCGCACGCACGCTGATCGAACCCGCCGCCGAACAGGCCGGATTCCTCACCGATGAAGACATCTTCCGCGAGGTTTCGTGAGGCTGTTTTTCGATACCAACGTCTGGATCAGTGCCTTTGCCGCCAAGGGCTTGTGTCGGGACCTGGTGCGGCTGGCGCTGGCGTTGCATGGTGGAACACGGGTGACACTCGTAACCAGCGGCTGTGTGCGTCTGCGGGGGTTGGGGTGAAATCGGTCCCATCGCGTGCTTCATTCCCTTGTGTTGCGGGCGCTGGCCATCTGCCGCAGCCACTTGAGCCAGGCGAACGCTTCGGTGGTGACCATCTGGTACTGGCGTGGTCCGGCCAGTAGCAGCATTTCCATGAAAACCTCGAAGCCCGGATCTTTATCCACGCCATTGAACCGACGGTTGAGCCAGTGGCGTAAATCCCGGGCGATCTCTTCGTGTTCGCCCCCTTTTTCGTGGCAAAAGGCGAGTACCTGCATCAGGCCCGAGTTCATGATGAGTGCCGGCATGCTTTTGGCGAAATTGCGGTGTTTGTCGGTATAGCGTGCGGATTTGTTCCAGGCATCCTGCGCGCGCTGTTGTTCGAGTGTCGCCATTCCTTCAGCCCTCCATGACCCTGGCCACGACCAGTCCACGCCCGGTGGTGGCGTCGCCCCCAATCTGCAAATACTTGGTGTGGTTAAGGACGGTGCACACTTGTGTCATCACGGCTTCGGCCTCGAGCTCGTTCCCCTTCCCGGTCCGGGTCTGACTGGCGAGCAGGGGTGCGATCATGAGACTTTCTGGCGGCAGGTTTTCGGTAAAGAACAGTCCGCCGTCGTCAGCCGTTCCGGTAGCGTCGTTGATGCGGACATGGGGTTCCACGAGCGTTGCGTGTTCGCAGAAATAGGCAAAATCGGTGTCGGAGAGTACCACCAGGTCGCTTTTGAGCTTGTTGCGGAAGTGATCGTATCCGTTGCCTGCGGGCAAGGCGTTTTCCGCGAGCCACGTCGCGATCGTTTTCACTGTTTCGTCATTGCCATCGGTTGCGGTGTATTCGAATGCTTCCAGGTGCAGTTTTTTGTCCGAGAGCAGTTCGGTGTTGGCGATTAAACACTGCCCTTCGGCAATAGCAGGTAGCGCTGGCCAAGAGGGGGTTACGCCAATCAAACTGAGCAGCCTGCGCGCCCGTTCGATTGCAGTTGGGCAGGTGGCATAGACGAAACCGCCTTTGAGCGAACGGATCGGGAAGAGCACGAGCTGTGCGTCACCCACGCTTACCGCACCGGCGTGCAGATCCTTGTTCGATTCTGGCCCAAAAATGGCGTCCAAGTGCGCTTGGAGTTTGCTTTTTTCACCGTCTGGGACAGCTTTGCACAGCGATTCCCAGGCGTGCCGTAGCGCCCCTTTGATACCGGAACCGGCAAAACAGGGATGGTTGGTGTGGCGCTCGCGCTGGATGGGGTTGTCGATCACGCCAGTGGCTTGTCCAGCACCCATGTGGACGGGACTGACGGCGTACAGAAATAGTGCAGCGTGCTTTTCAAACATGATTCCCTCACTGGTTCCAGTTGGCCAAGATGATACGGTTGAAGCCTTCGGCGCGTCGTGGATTGGTATCGTACTCCGCGTTCGTCCACAATCCGAGCGCGACAAGCTTGCGCAGGGCTTCAGCGGAGACATCTGCGTCGAGTTCCAGCCACCAGACGCTTCCAGCCGGGGCGGCGCGCACCGCGGGTTTGGGCGACCATTGCGCGAGATCCCAACCGGATACGACTTCGTAGCGGGAAACGGCGGCAGAGACGATCCAGCCAGAGACGCTTTGCAGTTCAAAACGGATAGCGCCATCGTTACGCCGCTGGTCAAGATTGGCGCCGGTAGGAAGCCATCCGCCGGGGAAAATCCCGGGGGTGGTCAAAACCATCCGGCAGCGCCGCGCTTGGGCGATGGCTTCGAAATTGGCCTGCGGCGGCTGCCAATCTGCTTTTTCAATTGCGGCGGCGCGGCCATCGCCGCCCAAACGTACGACGCCTTCCTGGGGAGGCGTTGCCCCGTCGATGGCGACAATGAATCCCACATCGAACGAGTCGCGAGCATGGTGCCGGTGGTGGCGTTGTCGCACGGCAATGGCCTGCATGCTGAAAAGCTTTCCTTCGCTCGCTTTGCGTTGCGTTGTGTCGAGCCCCACGCCCACGCGTAGGTCGAAGGACCACAGTTCCGAAGTGTGCACCAAGTGGTTTGCGTTGGGCGGCTGCCCTTGAAGATAGGTGCACCAACCCGCTTCTGTGAGCCAGTAACCCGTAGCAGGTTTCGATCGTTGTTGTTCGGCGAGTACCGGCGGCAGAGGCAGTGGGGCAGAGCAAGCGAGCTTTGCTGCTAGAGCGGTGGGGCGCAGGGATCTGACCGCAATTTTGGGGTGACAGTTGCCTGCGCCGCTGTCTGCTTCCGTGATCACCAGGTCCGCTGGTGGCGTATAGAGCGTCTCCACGCGCCCGTCGGCAAACCGACGGCCAAGATGAAAAGCCGTGACTGTAAACGGGCCGGGTGCCTGAGGTGTTCCGAGCTCCGGGTGCGTCTTCTCGCCCCGCGCGAAGGTGGAGAGATCGATGTTACCGTCGGCTAGCATGCGGCTGCGCAGCGCACCGGCTGCTACCGAGGGCCACGGGGGCATGAGTGCTGTACCGTAACTTCCTGGGTCACCGAAAAGTTTGTTACCGCGCAGAAACAGGACATCCAGGGGTTCGAGAAAAACCGTCCGACTCATGCGGCATCCTCCTTGGGTACGGGTGCTCCTGGTGCGATGGGCATGCGCACCTCGCGGGCCAAAAATTCGGCTACGGAGAGAAAATTGCTCAACCACGCTTTCGATGGGTTCTCTTCCCGCGCCGCTTCGGTGAGTTTCCGGGCGAGATCGGGCGCCCGTTTAGCGGTGTCGCCGCCGGATTGTCGCGCGAGCTGGTAGGCGAGCAGGGACGCAACCATTTCTGGTGCATTGCTGGGTTCGGGTAGATCGGTGAGCCAGTGAAGACTGTGGTACGCAGCTCTGCGTGACGTTTCTGGCGCGGCGAAATACTCGATAGCTTCCAACAAAAGATCGATACGGTGCCATTGTGCGGTGAGATAGAGCGCCCCACCGGAGCGCTTGATCAGGGTAAGGGAGAAGGCGTTGCGCCCTCCTTCGTGTTTGGCACGTTGTTCTGCGGCATGGAGTTCGCGGAGTACGGCACCGAAGGGTGCCTGATGGTGGGCGACGACCAAACCAGCGGAAGCAGTGGCGCATTTTCCCATCATGCGTAAGAGTTTACCGTCGAGAAGCGCGTAGCCGTTACCAAGCTGGAGTCTGTTGCGCTGGGTATCCTGCATCTTACGTTTGTGGAAACGGTTCTCCCCCGACCAGGCGTCGCGCAGCCGGGCTGCAGCAAAGAGCAGGTCGGCTACGGGCAGTATCGCGAAGACGTCATCACCGCCACCATAGATTAGACGCCCCAGGTATTCGCGCTGGACGATATGGGGCACCACGTGCAGCGCAAAATCGTTGAGCGCGCTGGAAATCGCCATGTGGCGACCTGGTGAAGGCGGGCGCACTGTGTCACCGTAGCGCTTGAGCATTTCGTTGCTCTTGGCCAGTTCGTCGAACTGTTTGCGGATGGTGGGATGGAAGGATTCGCGGAACGTGACCCGGCCGCCTTCTGATAGCAGCGCCCCCATCCGGTCCCCGTCCATGAGAAGCAATCCGTAATAGGTTTCCAGACGAAAATTGGATTGTTGTTCTGGGGAGTGGGTCTGAGCAAGTGTATTACGCACCAGCCGCTGAAGGTGTTCAGCACGAAACGCGTCATCGGTATCTTGCGCTTCTTCCATCATTGCAAGCAGAGTGCGTGCATCTGGCAGCGCAGGATGTTCGCGGTGGCGCAGCATGAGCCGTGTGGGCAGTGCGACCCGTTCTCTTTTGAGTTCTTGGGCGGCTTCGGCAAATCCTGTTGCGGTCAAACCGCCGTGTTCCAACCAGCGGTCGACCTGGTGGGCCAGTGCCATGGTGTGGGTGGAAACCACGAAGCGACCAAATTGCTTTTTGAGCGCTTTTCCTGCTTCTTCGGCGAATAGGGTTGGCCAGAGTCGTTTGATGGCTGAGAGCACCGAAAGATGTTCGCTTTTTTTGGCCCAGGCGGGCTTTTCATCGGCGATCTTCGTCCACAGCGTCTCGAAATGCTCGCCTTCCTGGAAATGCTTGTCCTTACGGCTTTTGCGTTTGCCCGCGGGAAGGGTCAAGTGATCGGGATTGTCCGTGAGCCACTCTGCCTCTCCAGTCAACGAATCGCGCCAGCCGCTCTGTTCCAGTTGGCCGAATGTTCGCGCCGCTTTGGTCGCCGCCAGGACCCGCTCCGCGAGGTCATAGACGGCCGGATAGAGCACGCCGGGATTGGGGACGTAAAAGCGCGTTTGATCTTGCCATTTGATTTCACCAGAGAGCACTTCCCACGCTGGACTTCCCAGGAATCCGGGCTTGACCTCAGTCGGTTCGAAGAAAGGCGCCATTGCCGCGGAAAGCTGAACTGTGTCCGTGACCTTGCCATCGTCTGCGGAGGTGCCGATAAGCGAAAACGGGACGGCAGCCCAGTAAACTTCTGGAAAACCCGCAAGCTGGCTGCGTGCTTGTTCGAAGCAATAGTACTGTGGGTCAATGGGGATGTTGGCTACCTCCAATAGGCGCGTCACGACTTGTTCGCCGATTTTCTGCATTCGGTTTCGGACGGCATCGCAACAGCGCTCCGCCAATGCTCGAGCCTGACTGGCTGGGACGAGCGCGACGAAACGGTTGGGCAACGATGCGACAAAAAGCGGGTTGGTGTCTGCGTTGGCGCTTTGGTGCCAGGGCGTGTTTTCGAACCACTGCTCAGGCAGTCCCTGTTCGATCAGCCAAAGGTCCACTTGTGGGATACCGCGCAGGCGCGGGAAGAGGACTGCGTCCGGGCCAAGCCTTTCGACCAGGGGCTTCATGGCTTCCCAGGCAAGGTGAGCGAGTAAGTGTGAGCCCGCCCAGAGGTCGTCCATTTTTCGTGCCGCGGCAATGAAGGGTTGCACGGGGCCGATGGCAAACGCCAACAGCGCCACTTCCTGCCGGTCATCCGCGGCAAAGGCACCGGCAAAGGCGGAAGCAAGATCGAGATGCTCCCAGATCGAGTGGTCCGGCACACGCGTGTCGGCAGGTAGTTGTTGCCAAAGTGCCCCCAGCTTGCTGGAATCGTTTTCCTCTATGATTTCCGGCCCGAAGCGCCAAAAAGCGAGAAGCGATTTTTTGAGGTCACCGCCTACCGCTTCACGGAGCGATTCGAAATGGGCAAGGCTCTTCGCGGCGATTTCAGCAGGTTCGATCGTGTCGAGTCCACCGAATTGGCGAAGGTCGATTGCGTTGCCGCTGATGGGGTGGATCAACACCGGTTCTTTGGTCCAGAATATTTGGTCGTTGAGCGTGCGTGGCCATTGGGGTCGGTCAGCAGCAGCGGACCACCAGTCTGCGCGTTTCACGATCTGCTCGATGGATTTCGGTATCCCGTTTGGTCCTGGGAAAAACGCTTCGCGTAGCGCCCGCACCGTTCCGCCCTCGTGCCCTTCGCGGGTGCGCATGAGGATGAGCGGCTTTTCACCGGGGTCGTGAATCCGGGCGGCGAGTTTGGCTTGCCAGATGCGTTCGTCGTTCATGGCTCACTCCACGATTCGTTGTAAGCGGACGGATTTGAGTTGCTGCGCTTGTTTTTGCAGGGCGGTGCGGTCAGCCCTCGGGCAAAAGTCCCGCACGTTGGGGGCTTTGCTCAATTCGTCGAGAAATTGATGGACGCAGCGCCAGACCTTTTCTATCGCCTCGCGATCGGGTTTGAACGCGGGCGGCGGCAGGTGTGGCATGTGAAAGATCACGCCCACGAGCTTGCCATCCGCGGTTTGGCGCACCTTGAAGCGGAGTTGGTTGGGAAGGCGCAGCGCGTTCCAATTTTTCACGTCATGGTTCGTGACGGGGTAGGAAAGCCAATGGCGGTCTTCGGGCTGTTGGGCACCGCGTCCGGTCGTGTACCGGAACTGGGTTCTGAGCCCAATCTTGACGATGGCCAGCGTGCGCATGAGCGACTTCCAGTCTTCGTGTTCCGCCGTCTTCCAGATGAGCGCGCCCTTTTCGTCTGTGCCGATGGCATGCGGCCAGTCGCGATCAAAGCAGTGGCGCCAAGGGCGAAGCGGCAGACCCTTATCTCCAACCTCTTTCCCAGGGTGAGCGGGGATTAGATGATACGAACCCCAGCCGTTGCGGGCGCGGCCGCCAAGGGTTCCAAAGCGGTCCATGAGCCAGAGAGCTTGTTCGAGTAGCGAAGCGGTCGCCTCAGGGTATGCGATCGCCAGGGTTGCTTGTTCCTGTTCCTGAATCGCGGCATTTGCTTTCAGCGCCGTTTTGCTGCTGTTTCGGTTGAATGTCAGTGGGCCGTAACCCAGGTAGAGCGTCGAACCTATCGGCATCCTCACGCTTGGACTTGGATGCGTCACCGTCGTGTCTTGGGGCCACTGCCTGAGCATGCCCTCATTCCAGTGGTCCAGCCGGATGCGAACCTGGCTTTGGCGGGCTGCAGTTTTGGTTTTTCTGCCGTCCTGCACGAAAGCGTCGTTTTCCAGCCAAGCATGCCCAAACAACAACCCCTCCTCACGCCGCATCTCGGACACATTGACACGAAAGCCATGGTCCGCAGCATAAGCAACCCGCCACCAGTGGCGCAGTTCGTGCTTGATGGGCGGTGTGCGCCAGCGGGCGTTCTGGTTGGCGTCGCCCAGGAAGGCTGGGGTGGTGAAGGTGAGCGTGAAGGTTGCGGTTTGCATCATGGTTCATTCCTCACTCGATTGCGAGAGGGTAACGGAATGGGATGGGGTGATAGGGGGTTGACAAGCTTGTGGATTGCTGGGTGTGCGATGATCCACAACTGCGATCTGATCGGCTTCCAACGGGAGCGCATTCATGCTTCCGGGAGGGATTTGATACCGCTTTGCCGCGTGACTGCCCAACGCTTCTGCGATGGCACTGTTGATCCGTGATTTGTGGGGTTGGAAGTATTCGGCAAGGAGTTTCCCGTCGTTGCGGTATCGGAACGCCTCTTCAATCCGTTGGTACTCGGTGCTCATCGGATGAAAGAGCGTTTTCGCGATATTGAGGTATTCGTCGCGCGCCTCTGTCGTCTTCCAGTCGATTGGCGGGTCGCCATGGCGCGCACGCTGTGCGAGCCAATAGAGGACGGCAAATTCGGTAGGCGTCAAATCGAGCGCGAGATCGTCCGCCCATGCGGTCCGTTTTTCAGGATCCAAGACCAACCGAGGCGGTTGTTGCGCCCGCTCTGCCGCGGCAACCACTTCGCTCATCGCGGCTTCGCCGGTGAGTAGGCGGGGCGGCAGGCCGTCACGCAGCCGCACGAACGGAATTTCGGCAAGGGTGACGGTTGCGTCCCGGCAGTCGACCAGTTTGCCGTCCCGCGTCTGGATGATCCGTTCGTACGGGGTGGGGTAGAAGAAGTCCCACGTCGATTCGAAGGGTTCTGAGACCAGGACGTGGGAAAGGCGATCTTGCGGGCGGCCGTAGAGCGAAAGGGCGTACCCCAGGTAGTAGCCCATGGTTTTGCGACCACCGGCAATCGAGACGTGAAGGGCGCTTTCCGGGTCGGCAGTGAGGGTGCGGACCCAGGCAAGGATCTGATCCGCCGCAAGCCGGTTGTCCTCCGGTGTTCGGATATCTTCCAGCGGTTGTCCGGATGGGTGGGAGAGCACGTGGAGGCTGCGTTCGTCGAAATCGACGGGCCGCAGCGCATGGTCTTGGCAGAAGCGACGGAACCAACCGGGTTCTTGGGAAAACAGGGCAAGCCTGGCCCGTTTGGCGCCCTCGACGGTAGTGATGAGGTGGATTTCGGTTGGGATAAAGGGCTGCGGCTGATGGATCAGCGCGTAAAGGGTTTCGGTGACGATCTGAGGCGTGAGACCGCTTACCGCCAGCAAGATGCGTCGCGAAAAGGCTTGGGGTGCTTGGCTCGGCACCGGAATCCCCCCTGTTGTGATGGCGTATTGTTTGTGATGGCGTATTGTTATTTTCGCTATCGGATCACAGTGGGGAGATTACCACAAGCTTGTGGGGAGAAGGTCTGGGATGTATCGACCTGAGATTGGCATGGTGCCGGGGAGGGGACTCGAACCCCCAAGGCTTTTGATCGCCGGCGGATTTTAAGTCCGCTGTGTTTACCGATTTCACCACCCCGGCATCGCGCACCGCAATTATACGCAAAGGTAAAACGGCTCGAACGGGTGGGCTTTGGGCAGAGTACTTGTGATTTTATCAGCTTTATGGTGAAATTATGACCAATTGGTCATTATCTGGTTGTGCACATGAAAAAGCTAGAAAACGTTGCAGCGGCAGCGTCGCCCTACAAGCGGCGTCGGCGGCGGAAAGAGGCGCGGCCTCAGGAGCTGTTGGAAGCGGCGATGGCGCTTTTCATCGAGCGAGGGTACGCGGCGACGCGCCTGGAGGATGTCGCTGCCCGCGCGGGGGTGGTGAAGGGAACGATCTATCTTTACTATGCCGACAAATTGGCGCTTTTCACGGCTGTGGTGGAACAAGTGATTGCGCCGCTCTTGGGGGAAGACGAACAGTGGCTCACCGAAGGGGTGCCGTCTGATGCGGCGCCGTTCGATCGGTTGTGGTTGCTGCTCGAACGCTGGGGGGGGCGCCTGTTTCATACGCCGCTGGGTGGGCTGGCGAAGCTGGTGACGGCGGAAGCAAGCAATTTTCCGGAAATGGCCACCGTTTACCACGACCGGGTGATCCATCCCGCGATGGCGTTGGTGGAGCGGGTGATCATCGACGGTCAGAAGCGGGGCGATTTTCCGGTGACGTTGCAGCCGAAAGCCACTGCGCGGTTGGTGGTGGCGCCGCTTTTGCAGCGTTCGTTGTGGCTTTCTTCATTTGCGGTGGTCTGTTCCGAAGCCTCCGAAGCGCTGGATGAGGCGGTCTTCTGGGCCAATTATCGGTTGCTGCTCAGAGACGGTTTGTTGCGGCGTGTGGAGTGATCGGGATTTTTGGAGCGCGCGACGATGACGACGAAATGGGTGATGGTGGGACCCCGATGGTTGCTGGCGGTGGTGCTGATCATGAGCGCTGCCGTGGCTAGGGGGGCAGAAGCGGGTGTGCGATCGGAGCCGCTTGCCCTTCCCATCGCGACGGTGCGGGCGGTTGCGGCGCCAGCACGCACGTTTGCGGCAACAGTACGCGCGCGGTATGAGGTGGGCGTGGCGTTCCAGACAAGCGGCCGCTTGCTTGCCCGCACGGTCGAAGCGGGGGCTTCGGTCAAGAAAGGGGCGGTGCTGGCGCGGCTCGACACGCGCGATCTCGAAGCGGCGTTGGACGCTGCGAAGGCACAGGCGCAACAGGCAAAGGCGCAGTGGTGGTTGGCGCAGAGCGAGCGCAAGCGCGTTGCTGCGCTCTTTGCGAAGGGGTTCGTGGGCGAGCAGCAGTGGGATCGCGCCAAAGCCAGTGAACAGGCCGCGTTGGAAGCAGTGCGCGCCGCAGAAGCGCAGGTGCGCAGCGCGCGTTTGATGTTGGCGCACGCCGAGCTCAAAGCACCGCAAGATGGGGTGGTGTTGACGTGGTTGGCCGAACCGGGACAAGTGGTGGCCGCGGGGCAGCCGGTGGTACAAATGGCGCTGGGAGCGGAGCGGGAACTGGAGGTAGCACTGCCGGAATCGCTTGCACACGATGCCCCCAAGGAAGGGGTGGCGGAATCGCCTTCCGGTGCGCGGTATGTCGTGGTTTGGCGTGAGCAGGATGGGGCGCTCGATCCCCTGTCGCGGACGGTGCGCGCGCGCTATCGTTTCGCGGCTTTCCCCCCTAAAGACACCGCTTTGGTCCTGGGCGCCGTATGGCGGCTAGCCTTGCCGTTCGCGGAAGCGGACGCGCAACGGGTGTGGCAGGTACCGGCAGCGGCGCTCGATGAACGGGGCAGTGGTGCGCGAGTCTGGCGCGTGGCACCGGATGGGCAAGTGACGCCTGTGCCGGTGACAGTGGTCCATTATGGGCGCCACGATGCGGTGGTAGCGGGCCCGCTCGACGAAGGAGCGCGGATCGTTGCCGGAGGGACCCACCGCCTGGTTCCGGGGGTTTCGGTGGTGAAGGCGCGGTAGATGGCTTTCCCCAATCTTTCCTCATTGGCGGTGCGGGAACGCGCCGTGACCCTTTTTTTCTTGATTTTGGCGTTGGCAGGCGGTGCGTTCGCGTTTTTGCAATTGGGGCGCGCCGAAGACCCGGCTTTCACGGTACGGGTGTTGATGGTTTCCGCGGTGTGGCCGGGGGCGAGTGCGGAGGCGGTTGAAGCGCAGATCACGAAACGGTTGGAAAAGCGCCTGCAAGAGGTGCCCAACCTCTACCGGCTGGATGCGACGGTTCGTCCCGGGCGAACGGATATCAAAGTGGAGTTCCACGATTACGTGCCGGAACGCGAACTGCCGCAGCTCTTTTACGAGGTGCGTAAGCGCATGTGGGATGAGACGCGGTCGATGCCCGCGGGAGCGATCGGGCCGATCGTGAACGACGACTTTTCCGACGTCTATTTCGCGCTCCTTGCGCTTACGGGGTCTACCAAGACCCACCGGGAACTGGTCGAAATCGGCGAGGAGATTCGTGACCGGTTGCAGCGCTTGCCCGGTGTGCATAAGGCGCAATTGCTGGGTGAGCGGCCGCAGACGGTCTATCTGGAATTCGATTGGCCGCGGTTGCAGCGCTTGGGTGTTTCGCCGTTGCAGGTGATGCAGGCGATTCAGGCCTACAACGAAATGGCCCCTGCCGGGTTCGTCGAAACCGACGCGGCGCGGCTCTATGTGCGGTTGCCTGCTGCGGATCTGGCTGAGCTCGATCGTCTGGAAGCGTTGCCGTTGCGGATCGGTTCGCGGGTGGTGCCTTTGGGGGAAGTGGCGCGCGTCCATCTGCAGGAGGAGGATCCGCCCAGCTATCTGGTTCGTTCTCGTGGCGACGATGCGTTGTTGCTCGGGGTGGTGATGCAGCGCGGGGAAAACGGTCTGGCGTTGGGCAAGCGGCTCGAGTCGTTCTTGGCCGATGCGCAAAAGCGGCTTCCTGCGGGGGTGCATCTGGAGGTGCTCACCAACCAGGCCGAGGCGATTTCGGCTGCGGTCGACCGTTTCCAGGTGAAGTTTTTCATGGCTGTGGCGGTGGTGACGGTCGTGACCCTGTTGGCGCTGGGGTGGCGCGCGGGGGTGGTGACCGCGATCGCGATTCCGCTGACACTGAGTATCGTCTTCCTGATCATGCTCGCGCGTGGGATCAGTCTGGACCGCGTTTCGCTGGGTGCGTTGATCCTGGCGTTGGGGCTGTTGGTGGATGATGCGATCATCGTGATCGAGATGATGGTGGTCAAGCTTGAGGAAGGGTGGGATCGGGCCCACGCGGCAACCCACGCGTGGCACGCCACCGCAGCGCCGATGCTCTTCGGTACGTTGGTGACGGCGGCGGGTTTTTTGCCGATCGGCTTTGCCAAATCGGGCGTGGGGGAGTACGCAGGCAACATCTTCTGGGTGCTGGCGTACGCGTTGGTGACCTCGTGGTTCGTCGCGGTGCTTTTCACGCCTTATTTGGGGTTCAAGCTGCTGCCCCATTACCACAAGGTCGAGGGGGGTATCGATGCGATTTATGGCACCCCCGCCTATCAGCGGTTGCGGTGGCTCATCAGCGCCTGCGTGCGCTACCGTAAGAGCGTGGTGGCGGTGACGGTGGCGTTGCTGGTCGCGGCAGGAGTCGGCATGGCGAAAGCGGTGCCGAAGCAGTTTTTCCCCAGTTCCGACCGGCCCGAAGTGCTGATCGACATTCAGATGCCGGCAGGGACCAGCATCGCGACAACCGACGCACTCACCCGGCGCATCGAGGCGATGCTGGCACCGATGCCCGAGGTGAAGTCGATGATGGCGCATGTGGGGCGGGGTGCGCCGCGCTTTTTCATCTCGGCAAGTCCCGAACCACCCGATACGGCTTTTGCGAAA
>Ga0207871_100383_pt1 | contig 17631 bp, 16 predicted proteins | sample Passage260A_FD_187371 | JGI IMG/M metagenome (GOLD analysis project Ga0207871, IMG submission 187371) | Cellulose adapted compost microbial communities from Newby Island Compost Facility, Milpitas, CA, USA - Passage2 60A (SPAdes) (version 2) ...
CCGTCGAGCCCCGGCCGGTTGTAGTCGTACAGCCGGTACGTCGTGTCCGAGTTCTGCTGGATCTCCGCCACGACCACGCCCGCGCAGAGCGCGTGCACCGTGCCCGCGGGGATGTAGAACGCGTCGCCCGCCTCGACCGGCACTTCCCGCAGGACTTCCATGATCCGGCCTTCGGCGATCGCCTTCTCCAGCTCCGCCCGGCCGACGCCTTCCTTCAGGCCGTAGATGATCTTCGCGCCGGGCTTCGCTTCGAGCACGTACCACATCTCGGTCTTGCCGAGCTCGCCCTCCGGCAGCCGCTCGTAGTCATCCGTCGGATGCACCTGAACGGACAGGTCGTCGTTGCAGTCGAGCAGCTTCACGAGCAGCGGAAACCGGCCGTTCCGTTCGGAAAATCCCTTCGCGCCGAACCATTCCCGGCCGAGCGTCCCGCGGATTTCGTCCAGCCCCTTGCCGGCGAGCGGGCCGTTCAGGACGCGCGTCGTGCCGTTCGGATGGTCGGCGATCATCCAGCCTTCGCCGATCGCCCCTTCCGGCGGCTGAAGTCCGAAGCGTTCCAGCGCGCGTCCGCCCCAGACCCGTTCCTTGAACACGGGGGCGAATTTGAGCGGATAAGGATGCACGCCCATGGATGTCTCCACTCCCTTTATCGTTTGTTCGGTCAGCTTCTGTGCGGCCGGCTTCTTATCCGCCGGCTTCCCTCGCGGCATGCTTCGCGTTTCCCTTGCGCTCCACCGCAATCAGATAGGGCGCCTGCGGCCGCTGGATCATCCGGTACAGCACCGCTTGTCCTTCGTCCGCGGGCAGCGAGCGCGCCCATTCGTCGACCGCCTCGCCCTCTTCGCGGCCGCCTTCGTGGCCCGTGTAGACGACGACGGTAAGCACGCCGCCCGGGCGGAGGAAACGGAGCGAAGCGTCCAGCGCCGGCAGCGTCGTCTCCGGCCGGGTTACGACCGATTTCGCTTCTTCCGCGCCGGGCAGGTAGCCGAGGTTGAACATGACGGCGGAGACGCGCCCCGCAAGTTCCGCGGGCAGCAGCTCCGCCATCCGGTGGTGGCTCGCGAGATAAAGTTCAAGCCGCGTCTCCGGAGCGGCCGTCGCCACGCGGGCGCGCGCCGCGTCCAGGGCGGCCTGCTGGATGTCGAAACCGTAGACGGTGCCCTTCGGGCCGACGGCCTGCGCGAGGAAAGCGGTGTCGATGCCGTTGCCGACGGTCGCATCGATGACGGCGTCCCCCGGCCGGATCCGTTCGGCGGCCAGCCGGTGGGCCATCGTCAGCACGGACGGGAAACCCATCAGCAGCTCCCCGGGCAGCCGCCGGCTCCGCCCGCGCTGGCGGCGAGTTCGTCGTCTTCGTCCGTTCGCTCGGCGCCGCCTGCGGCGAATCCGTTCGCGAATCCGGCAGCCGTCCCCGCCGCGGCGGCATCCGGAACGCCGGGAAGCATGCCGCCGAACGAGCGCGCCGCGTCCGGACGGCCGGCGACATCGCCCCCGCCGACCGCGCCGGGACCGCCGCCCGAGCGCGGCATCCCCGCTTCTCCCGCGTCCGTCGCCGCAGCCGGCGCCTTGGCCCCGCGCTTCTTGCCCTGCCAGGTATTCCGCCGTTCGAGCTCCGCGTCGATCGCGTTCAACACTTCCCATTTCTTCAGGCTCCACATCGGCCCGATGAGCAGCTCCCGCGGCGCGTCGCCCGTCACGCGGTGGACGATCATCTCCGGCGGCAGCATCTCGAGGGTGTCGACGACCAGGTTCACGTATTCGTCCATTTCGAGAAAACGAACCAGGCCCGCCTGCCACTGCTTCACCATCGGCGTCTTCTTCATCAGGTGGAGCAGATGGATCTTGATCCCCTGCACGTCCATGTCCGCGACCGCGCGCCCCGTCTCGAGCATCATGTCATGCGTTTCGAGCGGCAGCCCGTAGATGATGTGGGCGCAGACGCGGATGCCGCGTTCGCGCAACCGCCGGACGGCGTCGTAGAAGCAGGCCGTGTCGTGCGCCCGGTTGATCAGCTTCGAGGTCGACTCGTGGATCGTCTGCAGTCCCATCTCGACCCACAGATACGTCCGCTCGTTCAGCTCGGCGAGGTAGTCGACGACGTCGTCCGGCAGGCAGTCCGGCCGCGTCGCGATCGACAGGCCGACGACGCCGGGCTGCGCGAGGATCGTCTCGTAATATTCGCGCAGCACGTGGACCGGCGCGTACGTGTTCGTGTACGCCTGGAAATAGCCGATGTAGAGCGCGTCCGGCCACTTCTTGTGCTGGCGGTCGCGGACCGTGTTGAACTGCGTGACGAGGTCGTCGCGCCGGCTGCCGGCGAAGTCGCCGGACCCGCGCGCGCTGCAGAACGTGCAGCCGCCGATCGCGAGCGTGCCGTCGCGGTTCGGGCAGGTGAAGCCGGCGTCCAGCATGACCTTGAACACCTTGCGGCCGAACTGCCGGCGCATCTCGTAGTTCCAGGTATGAAACCGCTTGTCGCCCCACAGGAGCGGCGTTTCGCCGCCCGCGGGCATCGTACCGGCGGATTTCACTTCCACGTTCCTCCGTCCCCCGGCCGTATGAAGGCCGTGCAATCATGGGACCATTATAGCGAAAAAAATTTTTTTTCGCCATGCGCCCGCCCGTTCCTTCCGCAGCGGACCGGTTCGCGCCGAAACCAGAACGATCGGCCGCCCGGCGGGCCGGAAAACGCGCTTTCCGGGTCCGTCCGGCGTACGAATCCCGGACCCGGAAAACGCATCGTTCGGAATCGGGAACTGGAAAAAAATCGCCCGTTCCGGAGCGGTCGGATTGCGGGCGTCTTGATAAACCTTACATGATATGTTATATTGAAATTGCGTCAAATCAACAAAAAAACCTTACATGAGATTCATTCTCGGTCGAAATAACGGGCGTCCAATCGTTTACAGAATTGACAGCAACACATTTCAAGCGAGGTGAACGGCATGGATCGGCTGAGGATTCCGAACGGCGACGAGAAGGTGACGGTCGAACTGACGGTCAAGGAGCTGCTGGCGCTGGCCGGCCAGAAGTTCCGCCTCGACCGGAACGTCGAGATTTCCGCGCGCAGGAAGCTCAACGAAGCGATCGAAGACACCTACCATCTGGAGCCGAAGACGGTTCACTGACGGCGGGACGCGGCGTTCGTGCGGGACCTTCCGGATTCACCCGGAAGGTCTTTTTGCTTGCCTTCTTTACATCCACGCCGCCATCGGGCACAATGGGGAATAGCGTGCAAGGGGGGAATGGACGCATGCGATTGCGCGGAAGGAAAGGCATCCGCGAAGAAATCGAGAACCAGCCGGATTTGGTCGTGCTCGATCCCGCGCCGTACAGGGGCCGCTGGCGCGAGCGGTTCGGCAACGACCGGCCGATCCATGTCGAGCTCGGCATGGGCAAGGGGAAATTCATCAGCGAGATGAGCGTGCGGTACCCGGACATCAATTTCATCGGAATCGACATGTACGACGAGCTGATCCGCCGGGCGGCCGTCAAGGCGCGGACGGCCTGGGCGCCGTTGGGAGTCGATCGTCCGCCCAACCTTCAGCTCGTGCGCGCCAACATCGAGTATCTGGAGACGTTCTTCGCGCCGGGCGAAGTCGAGCGGATCTACCTGAACTTCAGCGACCCGTGGCCGAAGAAGCGGCACGCGAAGCGGAGGCTGACGCATCCCCGCTTCCTGAAGAAATACATCGAGATTCTGAACGACAACGGCGAGATCCATTTCAAGACCGATTCCCGCGACTTCTTCGAGTTCTCATTGAACAGCTTCTGCGACATGCAGATCCAGCTTCGGAACATCTCGCTCGACCTGCACCGGGACGGCGTGCGCGAGGATCTCGTCATGACCGAGTACGAGACGAAATTCGCCGGACAGGGCATGCCGATCTACCGGCTCGAGGCCGTCGTCGGCGAGGCGGCGCTCCGCCGTCACCGCGAGGCGGTGCAGGCCGAGCTTGCGAAGATTCGCACGGGCAGGCCGCCGGCCGTCCGGCCCGAATCCTGAGCGTGCGCGGGTCCCGGCCGGGACGGCGTCGAAGCCCGATCCCCGCTCCGCCCGGACGCCGCGCCCGACCGGCTACGGGATTTCGGCCGGCATCCATCCGACGGACGTGACGAAGAGGGCCGTCAACGTGCCGATTACGGCTCCGGCCGCCACGTCCGACGGATAATGGAGGCCGAGATAGATGCGCGACCAGGCGACCGACGCCATGATGACGAGGCCGGCGGGCAGCAGCACCGGCAGCAGCCGGGCGTCCGCCGCCGCGAGAAAAGGAATGACGAAGGCGCAGATCGCCGTCGTGTGCCCGGACGGGAACGACGGGTCGGTGAGCGGCTTCTTCGTTCCGGTCACGATCTCCTTCAGCGCCTGGTACGGCCGCAGACGGCGGACTTTCCGCTTCACGACATAGACCGGAATGTGGCTGATCACGATGGCCGTCAGGCTCTGCCATCCCGCCTCGTTCCAGGGCGCGGGCGCGAGCAGCGCGACCGCGAGCGACGTCATCAGCGTAAAAAAGGCCCCGCCGGCGTGCGTGATCGTCCGCAGCCAGACGCCGAGCAGCCTCCGCACTCCTCTCTCGAAACGGCGCCCGTTCGCCCACACCACCAGCCGCTTCTCCTGGGCGACGAGCCATGCGCGCAGCCGTCCGGCCGCTTCTTTCCATCCGTTCTTCATCGGTTCCTCCGTCCTGCGTTCGGTTCCGGATTGAGTCGGCGCAAACCTCCATTCCGCATCATACCACAGAAAGCCCCCGGTGTTCCGCCGCATGTCCGTTTTTTTCGGTCCGGCGTTTCACCCGCGCGGGGTTCTTTTTGTCCCGTCACGGATGAAAAGGACGCCGGTTGGAAACGTTATACGAGACAGACAGAAAACAGACAGAGAGAGAACAGGGCAACCAAAGGGGGCGCTATCGCACATGTTCAACGTTCTGCTGGTCGCCGCGCAGATTCTCGTCGCCTGCGTCGGCGTGTATCAGTTCGCGATCTCGCTGTTCGGCCTCAGGAAGCGGAAGGCGCGCCGCCGGCACGAACCGAAGCATTCGTTCGCCGTCATCGTCGCCGCCCACAACGAGGAGCGGGTGATCGGCGCGCTGCTCGACAATCTGCTGAAGCTCGACTATCCGCGCGAACTGTACGACATCTTTGTCATCTGCGACAATTGCACCGACCGCACGGCGGACGTGGTCCGCGCATACGGCGTCCATGCGTTCGAGCGGCGGAATCCCGCGCTCCGGGGCAAGGGTCACGCGATCGAATGGATGCTGAACGAGCTGTGGAAAATGCCGAAGTCCTATGATGCGGTCGTCATGTTCGACGCCGACAACCTCGTCAGCCCCGACTTCCTCCGCTGCATGAACGACGACCTGTGCGAAGGGCACCGGGTCATCCAGGGCTATCTGGACACGAAAAATCCGACCGACTCCTGGGTGACGGCCGGCTACGGCATCACCTACTGGTACTGCAACCGGCTGTGGCAGCTGTCGCGCACGAACCTCGGCATGGCGAATTTCCTCGGCGGCACCGGGATGTGCTTCGAAACGCGGCTGCTGAAGGAAATGGGCTGGGGCGCGACGAGCCTCGTCGAGGACCTCGAGTTCACGATGCGCTGCATCAAGCGGGGCATCTATCCCGTGCTGGACTACGACGCGAAGGTGTACGACGAGAAGCCGATCACGCTGCGGGCGTCCGCCCGCCAGCGGCTCCGGTGGATGCAGGGGCATTTCTGCGTGGCGCGGCGGTACTTTCTGCCCCTGCTGCTGGACGCGCTGAGGGAGCGGAATTTCATCAAGTTCGACGCCGCGCTCTATTCGGTCACGGTGTACAACGTGCTGATCGCGTTTCTCGCGACCGCCGCGCTCTGGATCGACAATCTGCTGCCGTCGGCGAACCGTTTCGCCTCGATCTACGAATGGCTGCCGAGCTGGACGCCCGGCGCGGCGCTGACGCTCTCCGCGCTCCAGTTCCCGGCCGCGCTGCTGCTGGAGCGGGTGAAGGAGCCGCGCGTCTACGCGCATCTGCTGACGATGCCGCTGTTCCTGCTGACGTGGTGGCCGATCACGCTGTACGCTTTTTTCACGCAGAACAACAGGGAATGGAGCCACACGCAGCACACGCGGGTCATCCGGCTCGAGGAGATACGGGGCAAGCGGGTGCGGTTCAACGAAAACGGTTGACAAACCCGGTTCCGGCGTGGTAATATTCATCAAGCGTATTCGAGAGTGGCACAAGCAGAAGCACCCGCTTCTCACCTGACCGGCTGCGGCCGGCTGGTTCGCCGTCCGACAGGCTTTGCATGCGCAGGCGCCGTCTGCGCTGCGGGGCGTTCCAGACTGGTCAAGGAATGCGGGTCCGTGCGGCCCGCTTTTTTCGTGCATGGGATCGCCGCGCATATCTTCCTGGAGGTGGAGTGATTATTAGCCGCGAGCATCAGATCAACGAGGAGATCCGGGCGAAGGAAGTTCGCCTGATCGGACCCGACGGCGAGCAGATCGGCATCAAGCCGTTCCGCGAAGCCTTGCAGATGGCGATCGACATGGATATGGATCTCGTGAACGTCGCGCCGATGGCGAAGCCGCCGGTATGCCGGATCATGGACTACGGCAAGTTCCGGTACGAGCAGCAGAAGAAGGAGAAGGAGGCGCGCAAGAACCAGAAGACCGTCGACGTGAAGGAGATCTGGTTCCGCGCCAACATCGAGGAACACGACTACCAGGTGAAGTACCGGAACGTCGTGAAGTTCCTCAAGGACGGCAACAAGGTGAAGGCGACGGTCCGTTTCCGCGGGCGCGAGATCACCCACGCCGAGATCGGCCAGCGCATCCTCGACCGGCTGCGCAACGATGTCGCCGACCTCTGCATCGTCGAGCGCGCGCCGAAGCTGGAAGGCCGCAGCATGGTCATGATTCTGGCGCCGAAGAACAAGGACAAGGACTGACGCGCCGGCCGGCGGAGCCTTTTTGCGCGTTCCGCCGATACCAATTTCGGATGGAGGATCAATCGTCATGCCGAAGATGAAAACCCACAGCAGCCTGAAAGACCGCTTCAAGATTACCGGCACCGGCAAGGTGAAGCGGTTCAAAGCGAACAAGAACCATCTGCTCTACGGCAAATCCGGCCGCCGCAAACGCGTGCTTTCGAGCCAGCCGATCGCGTCGAAGGGCGACGTCAAGCGCCTGAGACAGGGACTCGCGCAGCTCCGCTGAGCGCCCTGCGCCGGAGATTCGCCGGAAACGGCAGCCAACCGCATCATGTGACAGCATAACGGGAACAATGGGAGGTTCACGATATGGCAAGAGTGAAGGGCGGCTTCGTCCGCACGCGTCGCCGCAAGCGGATCCTGAAGCTCGCGAAGGGTTATTACGGCGCCAAGCACCGCCTGTTCAAGTCCGCGAAGGAACAGGTGATGAAGTCGCTGCTGTACGCGTACCGCGACCGCCGTCAGCGGAAGCGCGATTTCCGCCGGCTGTGGATCACGCGGATCAACGCGGCGGCGCGCCAGAACGGCCTGAGCTACAGCAAGTTCATGCACGGGCTGAAGCTGGCCGGCGTCGAAGTGAACCGCAAGATGCTCGCGGACCTCGCGGTGAACGACATGAACGCGTTCAACGCGTTGGCCGGCATCGCGAAGGAGAAAATCAACGCCTGAGATCCGGGCCGCCCGACAGGGCGGCTCGTTCGCGTTTCAAGCGAGCGATTCAACCGGAAAGGGCGGGGACGAGCGGTTTCCAGAGCTCCCGGCAGCGGAGCGACGGCCAATACCGGACGGTCCGGTACCCGGCCCGAAGATAGAACCGGTGCGCCCGGTCGTTGCCATCGTCCACGAAGAGCACGGCCGAGGCGCAGCGGCGGGAGCGGCCGTATGCCTCGGCCTCGGCAAGCAGCGCCGATCCGATGCCGCGGCCGCGGCTTTCGGGTTCGACCGCCAGCAGGTCGATATGGAGCCAGGCGGGAGCCAACGGCGGTTTCGCCGCCATGAACATGAAGTGGATGAATCCCAGAACCTTGCCGTTCCGTCCCGCCGCGACCAGCGTCCGGCCCCGCCGGATGCGCGCGGCGAGCGCGCGGTCCGTCAGCGCCTCGCGCCCGATCGGCACGCGCGACAGCGGCGCGAGTTCGCTGCGGATCAGCCGCAGGATGGCCGGGGTGTCGCGGTGCGGACGGTACGGACGGATCTTGCAGGCGTGGGCCATGGCTTCCCGCTCCCTTGGTGTGTGCGCGTTCGCAGCCGGGGCGGCGCCGCCGCGCCGGCATACCATCGTATGCCGGACTGCCGGTGCGGGACCCGGCGGACGCTCCGGGGCGGGAGCGCGCGGCAGGGACGGGGCCGCCGGTCCGGCTGAGCGAAGGGGACAGGGTCACAAAGAAAAGCGAGAAGGGGAATGCAGCGCGGTTGGGCGAGGGGGATGGGATCGGCGAGTCGCGGAAGACGACCGCGCCGCCGCGGAATGTGCGCCTTTTTCGATGCGGGCGATCCGGTGCGACTTCGAATTCACTATCATTTTGGTTGAGCGACCGCGGGCATATTGACGGGCACCCGGGGTGAGACTATAATATACGATAAACGTTGAACCGCATATGTCATCGGCAATGATGAGGAGAAAGCGTTCAGGGCTCTTTCGTCCAGAGAGCGTGCGGAGTGTGCTGAGACCGGCGCCGAAATCCCTGTTGACGCGATGTCGCCTCGGAGCTGTTCCCTTGAACGACGTTGCTTAACGGATCCGGCGTCCAGTAGAGGGGATCGTCTGGCAAGCGTTACCCTGCCCAAGGTCGGTTCGGCATTGCGAAGCCGGACTTGTACCTGCAGAGGCCCATCGCCGCGAGGCATGGGCAAATCAGGGTGGTACCACGGAAGTGTCAAGCCTTTCGTCCCGGAGTGCGCTGCAGCGCATTTCGCGGCGGAAGGCTTTTTTGCTGGATCAGAATGCAAGATGCAAGGGAGGAAGGGTCTGATGAGCACGCAACCTGCCGCATTGCGCTCGAAGAACGAGCTGATCGAGAAGTGGTCCAAGCCGGAGGTCATCACCGGCTCGGAAATGCTGCTTCGCAGCCTGGTGCTGGAGGGCGTCGAGTGCGTATTCGGCTATCCGGGGGGCGCCGTGCTGTACATCTACGACGCCATGTACGGCTTCTCGGATTTCCACCACGTGCTGACGCGCCACGAGCAGGGGGCGATCCACGCGGCCGACGGCTACGCCCGCGCCACGGGCAAGGTCGGCGTCGTCATCGCGACGAGCGGTCCGGGCGCGACGAACCTCGTCACCGGCATCGCGACGGCGTACATGGATTCGGTCCCGCTGGTCGTCATCACCGGCAACGTTCCGCGCAGCGCGATCGGCACGGACGCGTTCCAGGAAGCCGACATCGTCGGCATCACGATGCCGATCACGAAGCACAGCTATCTGGTCCGCAAGGCCGAGGATATTCCGCGCATCATCCGCGAGGCGTTCCACATCGCGAGCACCGGCCGCCGGGGTCCGGTCCTGATCGACATCCCGAAGGACGTCTCGGCGGAGAAGGGGCTGTTCAAGCCGGTCACCGAAGTGAACCTGCGCGGTTACAATCCGACGATCGTGCCGAACAAGCTGCAAATCGAGAAGCTGCTGAAGGCGATCGCCGAAGCGAAGCGGCCCGTCGTGCTCGCCGGCGGCGGCGTCATCGCCTCGGGCGCGCATGAGGAGCTGCTCCGGTTCATCGAGACGACGCAGATTCCGATCACGACGACGCTGCTCGGCCTCGGCGGCTTCCCGAGCGGCCACGAGCTGTGGATGGGCATGCCGGGCATGCACGGCACCTACACGGCGAACAAGGCGATTCAGGGGGCGGACCTCCTGATCAACATCGGCGCCCGCTTCGACGACCGGGTGACGATGAAGGTGCAGGGCTTCGCGCCGAACGCGAAGATCGCCCACATCGACATCGACCCGGCGGAGATCGGCAAGAACGTGCCGACCGACATCCCGATCGTCGGCGACGTCAAGAAGGTGCTCGAGCTCCTGAACCGCGAGGCGAAGCGGACCGATCAGGCCGACGAATGGCGCGCGCAGATTGCGGCCTGGAAGCGGGAAATGCCGCTCCGCTACGAAGATTCGGACACCGAGCTCAAGCCGCAATGGGTCATCGAGATGATCTACGAGACGACGAAGGGCGACGCGATCGTGACGGCGGACGTCGGCCAGCATCAGATGTGGGTCGCCCAATACTACAAGTTCAACAAGCCGCGCTCCTGGATCACGTCGGGCGGCCTCGGCACGATGGGCTTCGGCTTCCCGTCGGCGATCGGCGCCCAGATGGCGCATCCGGACCGGACGGTCGTCTCGATCAACGGCGACGGCGGCATGCAGATGTGCGCCCAGGAGCTCGCGGTCTGCGCGATCAACAACATTCCGGTCAAGGTCGCGATCATCAACAACCAGGTGCTCGGCATGGTGCGGCAGTGGCAGGAGATCATCTATGACGAGCGATACAGCCACATCGACCTCGCCGGCAGTCCGGACTTCGTCAAGCTGGCCGAAGCCTACGGCGTGCGCGGATTCCGCGCGACGAACAAGGCGGAGGCGCGGGAAGCGTGGGAGAAGGCGCTCAGGCATGACGGCCCGGCCGTTGTCGAGTTTGTCGTCAGCAAGTACGAGAACGTCTACCCGATGGTCACCCAGGGCAGCACACTCGACGACATGATTCTGGGGGATGCGTGAGATGGAAAGGCACACGATCTCGATTCTCGTCAACAACCAGCCCGGCGTGCTGCAGCGCGTCGCCGGCCTGTTCGGCCGGCGCGGCTTCAATATCGAGAGCATCACGGTCGGCGAGAGCGAAGAGCCCGGCCTGTCCCGGATGGTCATCGTGACGACCGGGGACGACAAGACGATCGAGCAGATCGGCAAGCAGCTTTACAAGCTCATTGACGTGATCAAGGTGGTCGATCTGAGCGAGAGCCCGATGGTCGCGCGGGAGCTCGCCCTCATCAAGGTGCACGCGGAGCCCGCGCATCGGCCGGAAATTCTCGGCGTCGTCGAGACGTTCCGGGCTTCCGTCGTCGACATCGGCGCCTCGACGATGATCGTCCAGGCCGTCGGCGACTCGGACAAGATCGACGCGATCATCGAACTGCTCAAGCCGTATGGCATCCGTGAATTGAGCCGGACGGGCGTAACGGCGATGACCCGCGGCACCCGGTGAGCGGCCCGGGCCGGCACGGACCGCGGCGGAGATCGGCCCCGGTCCCGCGTTCGCCGATTTTTCCGCGGCTTCGTCCGATTTGGGGGATGCAACCTGCGGAAAGATGCGGTAAGATGGAAGATGTGCATATTTCGAAGGAGGCGCTCGAAACGCAATGGCAGTCAAAATGTACTACGAACAAGACGCAGACCTCAGCGTCCTGCAGAACAAGACGGTCGCGGTTCTCGGCTACGGCTCGCAGGGCCACGCCCAGGCGCAGAACCTGCGCGACAGCGGCGTGCGGGTCGTGATCGGCCTCCGGCCGGGCAAGTCGGCCGAGAAGGCGAAGAACGACGGATTCGAAGTGCTCTCCGTCGCCGAAGCGGTGAAGATCGCCGACGTCGTGCAGATCCTGATGCCGGATGAGACGCAGGCGAAGGTGTACCGCGAGGAGATTGAGCCGAACCTGAAGCAAGGCGCCGCGCTCATGTTCTCCCACGGGTTCAACATCCACTACGGGCAAATCGTGCCCCGGCCTGACAACGACGTGCTGCTCGTCGCCCCGAAATCGCCGGGCCACATGGTGCGCCGGACGTACGTGGAAGGCTTCGGCGTTCCCGGCCTGATCGCGGTCGAGCAGGATGCGACCGGCAACGCGCTGGCCATCGGCCTCGCCTATGCGAAGGGCATCGGCTGCACGCGCGCCGGCGTCATCGAGACGACGTTCCGCGAAGAGACGGAGACGGACCTGTTCGGCGAACAGGCCGTGCTCTGCGGCGGCGTCAGCGCGCTGATCAAGGCCGGCTTCGAGACGCTCGTGGAGGCCGGCTACGCCCCGGAGATGGCCTACTTCGAATGTCTGCATGAAATGAAGCTCATCGTCGACCTGATCTATGAAGGCGGCCTCGCCGCGATGCGCGACTCGATCTCGAACACGGCCGAATACGGCGACTACGTGACGGGTCCGCGCATCATCACGGAAGAGACGAAGAAAGAGATGAAGCGCGTGCTCGCCGACATCCAGTCCGGCAAATTCGCCCGCGAATTCATCCTCGAGAACCAGTCGAACCGGCCGGTGCTGACGGCGATGCGGCGCCGCGAGGCCGAGCATCCGATCGAGCAGGTCGGCAAGCAGCTTCGCGAAATGATGCACTGGATCAAGAAATGATGCACGCGATCATGAAATAAAATGATAATCAAGGAAAGGACGAAACGGCGCCTTGCCTGCGCGTCCGCGCGGGCAAGGCGCGCCGTGCTGTCCGGAAGCGTTCGGCCCCGCGGCAGACGACGGGCGGCAACCTGATGCAGGCGGGCGCCATGGAGGTGCACTATGCGGAAAATTTACATTTTCGACACGACGCTCCGGGACGGCGAGCAGACGCCGGGCGTCAATCTGAACACGCAGGAGAAGGTCGAGATCGCGCTGCAGCTCGAAAGACTGGGCGTCGACCGGATCGAAGCCGGCTTCCCGGCCGCCTCGCCCGGCGACCTGGCCGCCGTGAACGCGGTCGCGCGGGCGGTCAGAAACGCGACGATCGTCGGCCTGTCCCGTTCGCGCACACAGGACATCGATGCGGTTCGGGAAGCGCTTCAGGGCGCGGAAGACGCGTGCATTCACCTGTTCCTCGCGACATCGCCGATCCACCGCGAGCACAAGCTGCGGATGACGAAGGAGCAGGTGCTGGAGACGGCCGAGGCGGCGATCCGGTACGCGAAGAGATATTTCAGCAAAATCGAGTTCTCGCCGGAGGACGCCGGCCGCACCGAGCTGGACTTCCTGTGCGAAGTGGTGGCGATGGCGATCCGCGCGGGCGCGACCGTCATCAACATACCGGATACGGTCGGCTACATGACGCCGCTCGAGTTCGGCAACATCTTCAAGACGCTGCGGGAGAAGGTGCCGGGCATCGAGAACATCCAGCTCAGCGCCCATTGCCATGACGACCTCGGCATGGCGACGGCCAACTCCCTCGCCGCCATCGAGAACGGCGCCGACCAGATCGAGGGCACGATCAACGGCATCGGCGAGCGGGCGGGAAACACCGCGATCGAGGAAGTCGCGCTGGCGCTGGAGACGCGCTTCAACCACTACCAGGCGAAGACGACGCTGAACCTGAAGGAGATCGCGCGCACGAGCCGGCTCGTCAGCAAGCTGACGGGCATGCCCGTTCCGGCCAACAAGGCGATCGTCGGCGCGAACGCGTTCGCCCACGAATCGGGCATTCACCAGGACGGCATGCTCAAGGAGAAGTCGACGTACGAGATCATCTCGCCGGAGACGATCGGCCTCGTCGAATCGAAGCTCGTCCTCGGCAAGCACTCCGGCCGCCACGCGTTCCGCGAGAAGCTGATCGATCTCGGCTACGATCTGGATGAAGAAGCGCTCAACCGCGCGTTCGCGAAGTTCAAGGATCTCGCGGACCGGAAGAAGCGGGTGAGCGACGAGGACATCCGGGCGCTGATCGAGGAGAAGATCGTCGAGACGCCGGAAGTGTACCGGCTCGAGAAGCTTCGGGTTTCGTTCGAAAGCGATTCGGTGCCCACGGCGTATGTCGCGATCCACGTGCAGGGCGAAGGCGTCCGGGAACAGCGCGCCGAAGGCAACGGCTCGGTCGACGCGATCTACAACGCGATCGACGCGCTGACCGGCGAGGAGGTCGAGCTGGAGGACTACGCGATCAAGTCGGTATCGCAGGGCAAGGACGCGCTCGGCGAAGTACACGTCGTGCTCGCGCAGAACGACGTGTCGGCGCAGGGCCGGGGCCTCAGCACCGACATTCTCGAGGCGAGCGCCCGCGCGTACATCGACGCCCTGAACCGGCTGATCGAACGGCGCAAGTCGCCGCGGCGGCGCGACCGGATGAGCCTGATTTGAAAGACGGGCGCGGCCGGATCGGCGGCGTCCGGGCGGATCGGCGACCCGAACGTCGCCTTCATGAAGCAAGGAAAGCGGACGGGGGCTGCCTGCGGGCGGCCCCTGTTTTGATTCGCGCAAAACGCGGAGCGGCTCGATGACGGTCTGCCTGTTCGCTCCGTCGAAGCCGGATTGTGAAGGCATCACCGTTTTCAATCCGTGCTGCGACACGATCCTGCAGCCCCTCCCCGGGCGGTGTGAAGCAGAAGCCAGTTGCCCGTCCCTCCTGATTTTTGGGCGGGGCGGTGCAGGAATTCGGACTTTCCGCGCCGAATACAATGTGTCAAAGAAAATGCCGGCCTTACGGGCAAGGATCCGGCCCGGCCGAATCGGAGGTGACGGCGATGAGCTTCTGCTGCGGCGCGAGCATGATCGGCACGCGGGGCACGATGAAGTATTACCGCACGTTCATCCACAACGTGCCGATTCTGTTCTGTCCGGTCTGCCATCGTGTGGAAGTGCATCATCTGGTCGAACGGGAATACGAGCTGCTCGCGGAATACGCGCACGGGGACGGCGCCTCCGAGGTCGATTTCCGCGATTATGTCGATCAGGAGCGCGAGGAGCTGCTCGCCAACTGCGTGAATCACGAAGACGAGGATCCGATGGAGATCGTGCTGAACCAGATCGACATGGCGCTCGATTTGCTGGCGTTTGCAAAGCAGATCGGCGATCAGGAGTGGGAAGAACAGTTGAAGCGGCGCCTCGTCGTCCTGAACAACCGGCGCAACAAGCTGGCGCAGCGGCGGCCGAGCGGTCGGCGGACGTGATCACGGAACATCATGACAGCCTCCCGCAAGGAGGCTGTTGTTTTTTTGCCGAACCGTAGCGGAAACGATGCGTTTTTGCGCCATACCCCCCGAAAATTGGACAAGCCCGCGAATATTGTCTGAACGAGACGAAAGCCGCGACGCATGTTGTCGGCTTCACATTTCCCGAGGCCTGGCGATCCGAAGGCATGCGGCCCGGACCGTCAGGCGGTCAGAGGTGAAGCGATTGATCCTCTTGTTGATCAAGCGGCTGTTCGGCAGATCCGGAGACGGCCGTGCGCGGGACGGCGCGCAGGAGCCGCCGGAGAAGATCGTGGCCCGCATCCGGGCCGGGGACGAGAGGCTCCGCGAATCGTTCATCGCGGACTACGGCCCCTACATCGCCCGGACGGCGAGCCGATTTTGCAAGCGATACATCGATCCGTCACGCGACGACGAATACAGCATCGCCCTTGCGGCGTTCAACGAGGCGATCGACGGCTATGACGGCACCGCGGGAAAATCGTTTCTCGGCTTCGCCGAAACCGTCATCCGCCGGCGTCTGATCGACCATATCCGCCGGGAACAGCGGCATGCCCGGGCGCTGCCGATGAGCGCGTTCGAGGATGATCCGGCCGGCGAATCGCCGCTCAACGCGGTGGAGACGGCGGGCGCGCTCGATGCGTACGCCTCCGAGAACCTCCGCGAATCGCGCCGGCTCGAGATCGAAGCGCTGGCCGAGCGCCTTGCGCGCTGCGGCATCACGTTTGCCGATCTTGCGGACCGGTCTCCCCGGCATGCCGACTCCCGCGCCCTGCTGCTCGGCATCGGCGCCGCGCTGGCGAGCCGGCCGGAGCTCATGGAGGCCATGGAGCGGCACGGCCGCCTGCCGATCAAGGAACTGATGGAGTGCTGCCGGGTGTCGCGCAAGACGCTCGAGCGGAACCGGAAATACATCATGGCGACGGCCCTGATCCTGTCGGGAGACTATCCGCTGCTCAAGTCCTATTTGCTGCCGGCGCTGAGGGAAGCGGCGGCGTCGAGGGAGGTGGGATCGTGAGAAAGGGAATTGTCATGGCCGAAGGCCGCCGCGGCCCCGTCGTGCTGACGCCGGACGGCGAGTTCCTGGAGCTGCCCGGCCTTGACGGGGTGGTCGGGGAGGAAATCGCGTTTGCGCCTTCCGTCCGCCGGACGGCTGCGCGCAGACGGCTCCTGTTTTCCGCCTCCGCGGCCGCCTTCCTGCTGCTGATCGCGGTCGGCCTGGCAAGGCTTCCGGTCTTCGGCGGCCCGCAGATCGCGGCCTATGTGGCGATCGACATCAATCCGAGCGTCGAGATCGGCGTGGACCGGAAACTCGACGTCGTCGAACTCCATGCGCTCAATCCGGAGGGCGCGAGGGTGATCGAGGGCGTCGCCTACCGGAAGCGGCCGGTCGGCGAGGTGGCGGCGGAGATCATCCGCAATGCGGAGGCGGCCGAGTATTTGCGGGACGGCGGCGAAGTGTTCGTCACGAGCATGGCGGCGGACGGCGTCGGCGAACGGTTCGAGGAGGAACTGGTGCGGGAGATCGACCGGGCCGTTCATGCGGCGGCGCTGCACCCCGGCGGAGAGCCGGAGGACGGGGAGGGCGCGGCCGCATCTTCCGGCGGGGCGGGACCCGATTCCGGAAAGGAAGGCCTGGAGGATGCCGGAAAGGACCGGGGAGCGGACGGGGCGAAGGCGATTCCCGGAGCGGGTTCCGGATCGGGAGGCACAGCGGCGCATCCCGGAGCGGGACCGGACGGGACCAGGGCGCAATCCGGATCGAACGCCGGAACGGCAAAACCGGGGCCGGCCGCCGGCGGCGCGGCTCCGAAACGCGAGCCGGCTTCGTCATCCGGGCGGGACATCGCGGTGACGATCGTCCGTGCGCCCGGCGAGCTGCGGGAGACGGCGAAGGCGAACGGCGTTTCGCCGGGCAAGATGGCGGTCTATCTGCTGGCGGAGAAGCGGGGACTGCCGATCAAGCTGGACGATCTGAAGCAGGGTTCGATCCGTCAGGCGGTCGAACCGTACGGCGGTCTGGCCGGCTTGCTCGGCGACGGGAATTCGGGTGAAGATCGGAAGCGCGAGCTTGCCGAATTGCTGGCGAAGGAAGCGGCCGCGAAGGCGCGGGACAAGGCCGCAGACGCGTCCGGCGGCAAGAAAGCGGAGGGCGGCAAGGAACCGTCGGGCGGCAAGAAAGCCGCGGCGGACGGAGGAAAGGACAAGACGGCGGTTGCCAAGAAGACCGCGGCGGACGGCGGCAAGGACAGGACGGGGGCCGCCGGCAGGAAGCCCGCGGCGGATGACGGAAAGCGAGCACAGGCGGATAACGGGAGGAAAGCGCCGGCGGTCGACGGGAGGAACGCGTCCGCGGCCACGGGCAGGAAGGCCGGGGCGAACGGCTCGCAAAACGCGTCATGGACCGCCGGCAAGAAGTCCGCAACGGAAGACGGAAAGAAACCATCTCCGGATAAAGGGAAGAAGACGTCGGCAGACGACGGACTCCGGTTTGGGACGGCCCCCGGCGGCAGGCTGACGCCGGCGCCCGCGGGCAAGGTTTCGGCCGCCGACGGGAAGGCCCCGGCGGGAGCCGACTGCCGGGATGACGGGGAGCCGCGGCGGAGCCTGACGGAGCCCGGGCCGGTTCAGCGGCGCGAGGTGCATGACCGCCGTGACCGGCGGGAAGAAGAGCCCCGGAAGAATGGTGGGCAGGACCGCATGTGGCAAATTCCGGGATCGCCGCAGGATTGGATGCGGCGGGTACCGGACTTGTCCCGGGACGATGCG
>Ga0207871_100393_pt1 | contig 17112 bp, 18 predicted proteins | sample Passage260A_FD_187371 | JGI IMG/M metagenome (GOLD analysis project Ga0207871, IMG submission 187371) | Cellulose adapted compost microbial communities from Newby Island Compost Facility, Milpitas, CA, USA - Passage2 60A (SPAdes) (version 2) ...
CGTCTGAAAATTCCGTCTATGGGCTGGGTCAAGTTTCGTATTGCCTTTTTTAGGCTCAAAACAGATTTTTCTCAAGTTTCCTTCCAATTTTCATTGATCAACCCCTTGACATTCCACCGCTAGGCTTGTTCATGACCAGGCTCGGCGCAGCTTCCGGATTTGCCGCGCCCATTGGTCGAAGTCCCAAACCCTGCAGCCCATCACATCGCGCTTGCCGTCATCTCTGATGTATTGGACGCACAGCAGCGGGCGGATGGAGAGTTTTCCGGTGAAATGATACTTTGAGTGCACATTTACGATGGACTTCACCGGTATGACAATCTGCTTGCGCGGGACAAGCCGGACCAGGACGATCTCCGAAGGGGTAAGCCACAGCAGCGCCAATCCGCGCCATTCGAAACCTTTGCGCGATTGATGCCCGTAGTAATTCACGAGTTCGGAACATACCGGTTTGCCGTACTTCTCCCGAAGTTGGCCTGTGACTTTTCGCTTCGTCAACCAGGTGTGCAGCGCTATGCCCGTCAAGAATACGACCAATCCGGCCATCCAATATACAGTTTCCATCTTGACGTTATCCATTTTGCGATCGCTCCGGGATACGGGGTTGATAAGAAATCTTTAGCTAATCATAATATAAAAAGCAAGAGATTGATTCAAAACCATTCCGCATGTTTCGCATGGAAGTGCCGCCGCAATCAGACAAATAAGAAGCAGCAGCCGGGACAGGTTCCTGATTTCGTCCAGAGCTGCTGCTTTGCCTGTTCTGAAATTTTTTAGCAGATGGAAGTATATGGATGAAGTTCACCAAATGTTAACTTGTAATCCCGTTTAATCCGATATATTATATAAACATTAATTTTTGAAGGTATCGGACCACAGGAGGTAACAGCATGACCAGAATTCGATCGACTGCACTGATCTTCGTATTGCTCGCGCTCGTCATCGCGGCTTGCTCGGGCAACAACGGGAATAACGGAGGAAATAACGGAAATAATGCCGGTTCCACGAACGAATCCTCCTCTTCCGGATCCGAAGTTTCCGGGGAGATCAAGGACGGCGGCAGCCTCATCTTCGGCGTGGGCTCCGACCCGCTGGTGCTCAACCCGATCTATGCGGGCGACCGTGTCAGCCTCACGATCGACCAGGCGCTGTTCGCGCCGCTGTTCCAGGTGAACAACGGGGAGAAGACGTTCTATCTGGCGGAGAGCCTGACCCCGTCCGAAGACGGCCTGACCTACACGCTGAAGCTGAAGGAAGGACTCCAGTGGCATGACGGCCAGCCGCTGACGGCGGACGATGTCGTGTTCACGTTCGACACGATCCTCGACGAGAAGCAGAACAGCCTGTTCCGCTCGAACCTGATCCTCGGCGGCGAGCCGATCAAGGCGGTCAAGGTGGACGACCGGACGGTGGACTTCAAGCTGCCGCAAGTCAACCCGGCCTTCGAAGCGACGCTCGTGCAGCTGACGCCGATTCCGAAGCACGTCTTCGAGAACGAGGCGAATATCGAGCAGAGCGAGAAGAACCTGTACAACGTCGTCGGCTCCGGTCCGTTCAAATTCAAAGAGTACAAGCCCGGCGAATATCTGACGCTGGAACGGTTCGATGACTATGTGCTCGGCAAGCCGCATCTCGATTCGATCACGTACCGCATCGCGAAAGATTCGAACGCGGCGCTCCTCGCGCTGCAAAACGGCGAACTGAACGTGAACTACATTAACCCGCAGGACGTGCCGACGATCGAGGCAAACGGCAATTTCGAGATTCTGCCGTACAGCGAAGGCCGGCTCGCCTACCTGCTCTTCAACGAGAACAGCGCGAACGGCATGCTCGCGAAGAAGGAAGTGCGTCAGGCGATCTCCTACGCGTTGAATCGTGAAGAGATGATTCAAACCATCTATTCGTCCGGCGAATACGCGGATCCGGCGAAATCTTTCGTTACGCCCGACGGGCTGTTCTGGACGAACGACGTCACGACCTACGACAACGACGTGGAAAAAGCGAAGGAACTGCTGGCCGCCGCCGGCGCAAACAACCTGAACCTGAAGTTCATCATCTCCAGCGGCAACAAAGCCATGGAAGCCGCGTCGCTCTATGTTCAACAGAAACTGAAAGACGTCGGCATCACGGTCGAAATCCAGTCGCTTGACGCTTCCGCGTTCAGCCAGAAGTTCGCCGACGCTTCCGCGACCGACTTCGATCTGGCGTACTCCGGCTACATCATGGGCTACGACCCGGACGCTTACCGGATTCTGTACCAATCGGACGCCGATTCGAACTACTCGCACTACAACAACCCGAAGGTCGACGAGCTGTTCGATCAAGGCGCGAGCGAACCGGATCCCGAGAAGCGGGGCGCGATCTACCGGGAGCTGCAGGAGATCATCGCGGAAGACGCGGTCATCTATCCGGTCGCTTACACGAAGACGATCGTCGCGGTTGACAAACGTTTCGGCGGCATTGAGGAAGCCGTGCTGAAGCCGGTTGTCATTTTCGAAGATCCTTCGAAGCTGTACCTGAAATAAGCACAAGGCGTAAGGCTGCGAACCAAACCATAAGGAAGGCAAAAGAGCTGGTTTAACCAGCTTTTTTGCCGTTACAGGCTGGGAGACTGCCATATGAGACAACTTATCGCCAAACGTTTGATTCAGACGATCCCTTTGTTGTTCTTCGTCTCCATCGTCTGCTTTGCGCTCATCAAGGCGGCGCCGGGCGACCCGGTACTGTCGTTCGTGACGCCGAACATGCACGCGGAAGACATCGAGCGCGTACGGGCCAATCTCGGTCTGGACAAGCCGGCATACGTTCAGTACGGCCTGTGGCTGAAAGAACTGCTCAAGGGCAACCTCGGCTACTCGCTGGTCAATCACCAGCCGGTGGCCGCGCTCATTCTCGAGCGGCTGCCGGCGACGGCCGGCCTCATGGGCTGCGCCATCCTGCTGGCTGTCATCCTTGCGATTCCGCTCGGTCTGATCGCCGGCGCGTTCCACAACAAGTGGGTGGACAAACTCATCACATTCCTATCGTACATCGGCATTTCCGTTCCGTTGTTCTGGCTCGCCATTCTGCTCATTTACCTGTTCGCGATCAAGCTGCACTGGCTGCCAAGCATGGGCATGCGCACGGTCGGTGTGAACAGCGCGGCGGACGTGATCAAGCACGGCATCCTGCCGGTTTCCGTTCTGGCCTTCAGCTTCCTGTCGTCCTATGTCCGGTATGTCCGTTCCAGCACGATCGGCCAGCTGAGGGAGGATTACGTGCAAATCCAGTACGCCTACGGCTCCAGCCGATGGATCGTGCTGTTCCGGCACGTCCTGAAGCACGTCCTGCTGCCGATCATCACGCTGCTCGGCATGTCGCTGGCGGAACTGGTGACGGGCGCGATCGTGACGGAAACCGTATTCTCCTGGCCGGGCATCGGTTCGCTGGGCATGACGGCGGTCAGGGGTATGGATTATCCGATCATCATGGGCATTACGCTGTTCTCCGCGCTGCTCCTGATCATCGGGAATCTGCTGGCTGACGTGCTGTACGGTTTTGCCGATCCGCGGATCAAATCATCGAGGTGATCGCCATGACTCGTTTTAGGATCGTCATCCGGGAACTTGTCTCCAGCAAAATGGGGATCGCCTCGATTGCCATCCTGTCCTTGCTGATCATCGGCGCCATTCTGGCTTTTCTGTCTCCGCATGATCCGAACCAACTGGATGTCACGCGCCGGCTGCAGGCGCCGAACGCCGAGCACTGGTTCGGAACTGACGACTACGGGCGCGATATTTTCACGCGCGTGCTGTACGGCGGCCGCGTGTCGCTGATGGTCGGCTTCGCGTCGATGGTCCTCGCGACGCTCATCGGCGTCACGGTCGGCGTGGTGAGCGGCTATTTCGGCGGGTGGCTCGACAACCTGCTGATGCGGCTGCTCGAAATCATTTTGTCCATTCCGTCATTTCTCGTCATCCTGCTGCTGTCCGTCTTGCTGAAGCCGAATCTCGGCAGCATTGTGATCATCATCGGCTCGCTCATGTGGATGCACATGGCCCGCATCGTGCGCGCCGAGACGATGGCCATTCGGGAGCGCGAGTACGTCCTGTATGCGAAGGCATCGGGATTGGGCAGCGCCGGGATTATCTTCCGCCATGTCCTTCCGGGGCTGGTGCCGGTCATCATCGTCGGCGCGACGAACAATGTGGCGTCGTCGATCATGATGGAATCGTCGCTCAGCTTCCTCGGCTTCGGCGTGCAGCCGCCGAACGCGACATGGGGGAGCATGCTGAACGGGGCTCAAGGGTTTCTGACGCAGGCGCCGTACATGGCGATCTTCCCGGGAGCGCTCATTCTGCTGACGGTGCTCAGCTTCAACATTCTCGGGGACCTGCTGCGCGTGGCGCTCGAGCCGAAGCTGGGCCGGAGATGACACCTTTTCCCGCGCTCACGAGAGGAGAGAACGAGCATGAAGAACCGGTTGCTTGAAGTGGAGAATCTTCATGTATCCTTCCATACCCGGGAAGGAGAGGTTCAGGCGGTCCGGGGCGTCAGCCTGCATATCGACCATGGCGAAACAGTGGGCATTGTCGGCGAGTCGGGCAGCGGCAAAAGCGTGACGGCGAAGGCGATCCTGTCGCTCATTGCGCCCCCCGGAGAGATCACCCATGGCGACATCCGCTTCGCGGGCGAGAGCCTGCGCGGCATCCCCGAGCGCAAATGGCGCACGATCCGGGGCAACCGCATCGCCATGGTATTCCAGGACCCGATGACGTCGCTCAACCCGGTGAAGCGGGTCGGGGACCATCTGACGGAAGTGATCCGGCGTCACCGCGGATTGGGCCGCAGGGAGGCGCTTGCGGAAGCGGTCGAAATGCTGCGGCTGGTCGGCATTCCGGAGCCGGAGCTGCGCGTGCGGCAATATCCGCATGAGCTGAGCGGCGGGATGCGGCAGCGCGTCATGATCGCGATGGCCTTGTCCTGCCGGCCGGAGCTGCTCATCGCCGACGAGCCGACGACCGCGCTCGACGTGACGATTCAGGCGCAGATTCTCGATCTGCTGAAGGAACTGAAGGCGAAGACGAGCGCGGCGATCGCGCTCATCACGCACGATCTGGGCGTCGTGGCGCAGGTGTGCTCCCGCGTCATCGTCATGTACGGCGGGATGGTCATGGAGGAAGGACCGGTGGAAGAGATTTTCTACCGGCCGAAGCATCCCTACACGCAAGGGCTTCTCCGTTCGCTGCCGAAGCGGGGCGGAAGCTCGCGGGAGCGGCTGTCTCCGATCGAGGGGTCGCCGCCGGATCTGAGGAGCGCGCCGAAGGGCTGCCCGTTCCGCGACCGGTGCCCGCACGCGATGGCAAAGTGCGGGACGATGCCGCCGATGGTTGAAGTTGGAGAGGGGCATCGGGCGATGTGCTGGCTGAACGACACGGACGCGCAATCGGACGATCACGCGGGTTCCGGGACGGAAGGAGGCGAGGGAAATGGCGGATGAAGCGAGACCGCTGGTGGAAGTGCGGGGCCTCAAGAAGCATTTCGTGAAGGGCCGCGACATCTGGGGCCGGCCGACGAGTGTGCTGCGCGCGGTCGACGGCGTCAGCTTCCACATCCGGAAGGGCGAGACGTTCGGGCTCGTCGGCGAGTCGGGCAGCGGCAAATCGACGGTCGGGCGCTGCATTCTGCGGCTGTACGATTACACGGACGGGGAGGTCCGTTTCGACGGGCAGGATCTGTCGCGGCTCGGCGACAAGCAGCTGAAACCGTTCCGCCGGCGGATCCAGTCGATCTTCCAGGATCCGTATTCGTCGCTCAATCCGGGCATGAACGTGCTGGAGCTGATCGGCGAGCCGATGAACATTCACGGCCTCTATCCCGGCAAGGAGGAGCGGGCGGAGGTCATCGCGGGTTTGCTCGAGAAGGTCGGCCTGAAGCGCGACCATTTATATCGCTATCCGCACGAGTTCAGCGGCGGCCAGCGCCAGCGCATCTCGATCGCCCGCGCCCTGTCGGTGCGGCCGGAGTTCGTCATCTGCGATGAGCCGATCTCCGCGCTCGACGTGTCGGTGCAGGCGCAGGTCGTGAACATGCTGGAAGATTTGCAGGACGAGTTCGGACTCACCTACCTGTTCATTGCGCATGACCTGGCGATGGTGCGGCATATCTCGGACCGGATCGGCGTCATGTACCGCGGCCGCCTGGTCGAAGTGGCGGACAGCGACGAGCTGTACGACAATCCGCTTCATCCCTACACGCAGGCGCTGCTCTCGGCCATACCGGTGCCGGATCCGCGGGCGGAGATCCGGCGGATTCGCTACGAGCCGCATGATTGGACGGGCGAACCGGCGGAGCTCCGGGAAGTGAGCCCCGGGCACTTCGTCGCCCTGAGTTGAGCGGGGTTGATTATCCAGGAGGGGACGAGGCATGAGTCAGGCAAGGGTGAAGATTTCCCAGCAGCATGCGCTGCTGATCGAATCGCTGCGGGGCCGCGGCTGGACCGACGATGAACTGCTCGGCATTTCCGGTCGAGGCGGTCTGCCGAAGGATGACAGCGTGTTCGCATTTGATTATGAAGAGCTGCGGGAATTCGCGGTTCGGGAGCCGGAGCTTTATGCCTCAGCGGTCCGCGAAGGCTACCGGATGAAGTTCAATACGCTGGGCGGACTCCGCTGCTGGCTGTACCTGGCCTTCGGCGGGGAGCCGCATATCGACCGTCGGCCCGGGCTTGAGGGCATCTCGGCGATTCTGACCGACGGGCAGCTGGCGAAGCTTGAGGAAGCTCTCGCTTACGGATGGCAGGTGCAGCAGGTCGGCGAATCGCTGGACAGCGGCAAAGCGACGTACCGGATCGAGCCGGCCGTGCGATAGCGCAGGTGCGTCCGCAGAAACGCATGCAGGCGTCAAGGCGTTAGGCTTGTCCTGATCACGCGCCAAGCCTCGATCAGCTGCTCCAGGCTTTTCGAAGCGTTGGCGGGGGAGGTGGAGGGCAGGCAGACCGCCTTCCGGCCGATTTTCGGCGCGATCAGTTTGTTGAAAAAGTGTTCCGCCTTCTTGCCGCTGACGAAGATTTGCCGGATGTCCGCGGTGTTCAGGATCGGCGTCAGATCGTTGGGGACGGCATTCCGGATCGTCTGGTCCGAACTGCCCTCGATGTCGCAACGCGCGATCACGTCCCACAAGGCGATTCGGTTCCCCAGCAGGAATGCCCTTTTTTCTTCGACCGTTCGGGGAACGTCCTGTTCGAATACGGCCGCAACCACGCGCCAGAAGCGGTTTTGCGGAGTTTCGTAGTAAAACTTCGCCTCTCTCGATTTCACCGACGGAAAGCTGCCGAGAATGAGAATCCCGCTGTTCTCATCGTAAATCGGCGGCATGTTGTGGATGGCGGTGGTCATAATTCTTCAGCTCCCCTGGGATCGTCTGCGCCATATAAAGATATTTTCAACTAAAATCATACAAAAGTAAATCAGACAGAACCTTAAATTAATGACAAAAGCCCGTTCGACCTCGCCGGTTGAACGGGCTTGCTTACGTTCCGGCTTTTTATGCATGCCCTTGGGCTCCATCTCCATTGCGCAATGCGGCGTCGATAAAATGATCCACCAGCGCAAGGGAATGCCCCCGTCTCCAATAAATGGCGAATTCGAACTCGAAACGCGGTTCAACCAAAGGAAGATAGGCGACCCGATCGTTGTAAAGTTTGTTCAAACAGGCAAACACAACGGCGATGCCCATTTCGGAGGAAACCAATCCGAGCGCCAGTTGATCGTTGGCGGTCTCTTGCACAATCCGGGGCGTAAATCCCGCCTGCCGGCACAGATAAAGAAAGCAATCGTGCAGAAGCGCATTTCCTTGACGATTCACGAGAACGAACGGCTCGTCCGACAGATCTTTCAATTTCACCTCATGACCGCCGGCCAGCGGGTGAGATTGGGGAACGGCCACGGTCATCGGTTCGATGGACAATGTCCTCCATTCATAGGCCGGCAGACCGTTCTGGCCGATGGCTTTGATGTTGAAGGCCACATCGACTTCACCGGCGAGCAGCTTGGTCTCAAGCTCGGCGGGACTCGATTCGAGCAACACCACTTTGACATCCGGATGCCGGTTTCGAAATCGTTTGACCGCGTCAGGCAGAACACCGTAAGACATGGGATGGACATAACCGACGACAAGCCGGCCTCTTTCACCGCGATCCGCGCGGCGTGCTTCATCCACACCCCGTTCCAGATGAACGAAGATGTGCTTCACTTCGTCCAGGAACGCTTCCCCTGCCATCGTCAATGACACTTTGCGGGTTGTACGCTCGAACAATTTGACCCCCAGCTCGGATTCCAACTGTTTGATTTGAAAGCTTACCGCTTGCTGAGCCATATGCAGCTTTTCCGCCGCCCGGGCAAAATGAAGCTCGGAGGCGACGGCTGCAAAACAGCGCAGTTGCTGTAACTCCACCGTAAATCCTCCCATTCATTGTGCTTATTATCATGTTTTATTATATATGATTTTATTGTTAATAAACAAAAATTCTGTGTTGGCCCGTTCGTTAACCCATTGGATATACTCGACACAACCATACGCTGCATGTTCGAGGAGGTTCAGTCGTGGAGATCGCAAGCTCATCTGCCGTCATGACTGACGGGCAACGCACACGCATGGTCGCTGCGCTCATCATCGGGGCTTTCATTGCCGTCTTGAATGAAACGATGATCCAGGTCGCGTTTCCCGATCTGATGAGGGATTTTTCCGCTCCGCTCATGACCGTTCAATGGCTGGCCGCCGTGTATATGCTCGTTGTCGGAACACTCGTGCCCGTCACCGCTTTGCTGCAGCAGTGGTTTACGACACGCCAAATGTTTTTGTCCGCGGCGATTTTCTTTCTTGCCGGGACCGTCGTTTGCGGCGCGGCCCCCGTTTTTTCCGTGCTGCTCTTCGGAAGAGCGGTGCAAGCGCTTGGAACCGGGCTCATGCTGCCGGTGATGATGAACACGATGATGCATATTTTCCCGCCGGAACGCAGGGGGGGCGCGATGGGCATGATCGGGCTGGTCGTCATGTTTGCTCCCGCGATCGGGCCGACGGTTGCGGGATTGATCATCGACTGGCTCTCGTGGCGCTGGATGTTTTATCTGATCATTCCGACCGCGGCGTTTTCGGTGTTGTTTGCGGCGGCCTCATTGCGCAATGTATCCGACCTTGCAAAACCGAAAGTCGACTATCTTTCCATCGTGTTGTCCTGCATCGGATTTGGAGGATTGGTGTATGGATTGAGCGCCTCGGCCATACACCTCACATCCGAAACATGGGGTTCACTTATTGCCGGAGGCATTGCCTTGGTCTTGTTCGTTCTTCGGCAGTTGTCCATCTCCGCGCCGATCCTGGAGCTCAGGACCTTTCGACATCCGATGTTCAGCCTTGCGATGGTGCTCGTCCTGCTGCTCATGATGGTGATGTTCTCCGCGGGGTTGCTGCTTTCGCAATTCATGCTGATCGTACTGGGGATGACCGCGTTTGAAGTCGGATTGTGCGGGTTATTGCCGGGGGTCGCTTATGCCGCCATGTCGCTGGTTTCCGGCAAGCTGTTCGACAGATATGGTGTAAAAGTGCTGATCGTTCCGGGTTTTGTGCTGGTTTTGCTCTCGTTGTGGGCATTCACCTGGTTGGATATGGGCACAACGGCGTTCTATATCATCGCCATGAACGTCTTGCTCAGCATCGGCATACCGCTCGTCATCACGCCCATTCAGACCGCGGGACTGAACGCATTGCCAAGAAGACTGTTTCCGCACGGCGCGGCGATTGTGAATGCCCTCATGCAGATTGCCGGCGCCATCGGAATCGTCACGTTTACGGGAATCGTATCCAAAGTCAGCAGCGATTACATGGAATCGTCGGGCAATGCATTGTCCGACCAGCTTGAGGGATTTGCTGCCGGCATCCAAAGCGCGTTTTGGTGGGCGATGGCGGTCGGAGCGGCGGCTCTGGTCGCCGGCATGTTCATGAAGCGGGCCGAGCCGCCCGAATAGGTTCACTTTCCGCAGCCATTACGCTTCGGACAATGCATCGTAGAAAAATTGCGCCGCCGTATCCCAGCTTTCGTAAACATCCATGGTTTCATGGCTGATGCGTTTGACCGAACCGTCATGGCGCAGGATCACGATATCGCCGTCCGCGCATCTGGCGATTGCGATTCCCGTATGTCGGACGGCCAGCAATTCTTCTTTTTCGATATGCCCGGCGTAGTCCCGGGTTTCCTTGAGCGATTCCGCATAGGACAGAAACTCGTATTCATCCGACAAACTGCCGCCGTCCGAGATGGCATAGTAGGGAATAAGCGGCTCGTACGGCGTTCCGGTCAAGGTGTCGCGGGTCTTTTTGGCGAGCGCTTTTTTGAAGTCTTCGGGCCGCAGCTTTTTAATGGCCCGGAACAATTTCAGCGCGTCTTTCTCGGATGCTTTGCGTTCCGGCTTCGGGTTTTGCTTCAGTTCCGCATAATCGGCATTCAGTTGACGGACGACTTCCCGGGACGGGTACGGGATCGGTTCCGATGTCTGGATATGGTATCCCGCCGGTTCATCCTCATAGAGCACAACCGGCGTCAGATATTCGTTGCGGATGACCTTTTCAGCCAGCAGCTTTTCCGCCGCATGTTTACGGATGAGCGCATAATGGCTCGAGTAATCGCCCCTGTAGAAGTAGACGCAGGCAAAATCGGTTGCCGGCATTTTGTTTTTCGGCAGTTGAATGGGCAAGTGGACTCTCAGGTCGTAAAACATTTGCGACAGTTTCGGCAACCTGCCGCCCAGCGCCTGATACTTCCGGTAGAGCGGGGAACCGGCGGAATGGTCGAAATTTTTGTAGCCGTAATCTTTTGAATCGGAATAAGTCAAATACCGGTCGCACGCGAACTCGGGGACAACGTGATCGATGATCAGCCCGAAGAACTGCGCGGCATGATACCGGCCGATATCCCGGATCCAATAAAAATCGACGCCGCTGAAACCGTGTTTGAGGCAACAGTCCCTGAATTTTTCGTTTACGTGGGGCAACGGGTTATTCCATATCACTTGAACGGTTCCGGGAATTTTATAAGCGCAGACTTCGTCAATGGTCAGCGGATTTCCGTCTCTGTCCGTAACGTTCGCATAATTCCATTCGCCATTTGACAAGTAAGTGGATTCGAGAAGATACCATTCGCTGTCAAAATCCGCATTTTGTCTGGTGTAGATTCCGCGCAAATAATAGCCTTCATTCAATACAAAAGCGTGAATTCGCTCCAGCAGCGCATCAATGTCGGGTCTGCCCAGATCCAGGCTGCACCAGCCGACACTGTCGCACTTCAGCCCCAGGGCATGCACCAGATCGATGGTTTTCCTCAGTCTCTCTTCTTCTTTCATCCGGTTGCTTTCCGCCCATTCGCCGAATGGAACGCTTCTGTCCGGGATATTCTCTTCGCAGGACTTCGAGTCGATCTTATCGTCCATAATCCACAGGAGGTGTTCTTCGAACGGGTAAGCGGGCATATTCGGCACCTCTCTCGAAATAGCTGCATGTAAAGTTCGGGCATATTGCCAATAAATCCTTTGTCCGGGTGAAAAAAAGCCCTCTCCTCGGAGGATTGTTGAAAAAAACAGTGCTTAAGCACCTCTTATTTTGAAAAAACAGTTATGATAGACTATTTTTTTCAAATCGATCCAATGCGTTATACTCCGACCGAATTAACTATGGGGAAGGGGCCGGAGGATGGAACTTTTCTCACGGGCCAAGCCGGAGCATCCCGCGGCATCGGTGACGTTGAACGGGGAGCCCGCAACGGACGGCGGAATATCGGTCGCGCTGGAAGCCGGGGACAATGAGTTCCGGATAGCGGTCCGCGCGAAAACGGCGATGTCCGGACATACACGCTGACGATTCGGCGCACCGTGGTCGAGGCGGAACCGGTCTGCCCGTTCGAAGATATTCGCGGCCACTGGGCGGAAGCGATCATTTGCGATGCGTTCGCCGACGCTTCCGACATTCCGGAGTGGGCGGCAACAGCCGTTCGCGCCGCGGCGGCGAAAGGCATCGTGAAAGGTTACCGGAACGGAAAAATGGTTTTGATTAAGATAGCTGGCTTTAAATAGTTGGACCGCCTGCTCGTATATTTATTCTAATGAAGGATTCGATACTCGTGTCGGTGAGACCCAGGAACGATACGAACCATCGCTCCAAGTGATTCTTTCCGCTTTCCATGCCAATTCGAATGGATCCAGAGGCAGCCATACAAAAGGAAAACCTGCCGGATCGTGCATTAATATCTCATTTTCATTGTAATCCAGAGCCAAACAATAATGATCAGATCCGCCAAGAACATGATGATTTGGATTATATGTCAGGTAGCCCATATCAAATGGCCCTAACATGACCGGCGATCTGTTCAGATCATCTTTCAATTCATTTAACGGGATGGGTTCTCCATCTTTATATACCTTCTCGATAACGTTAAAGCCCAGGATTTCAAATGCATGGTTTACGCCTTTGTCCGGGCTGCTTGTGCAATCATCGAAAAAAGCAAATTGCTTTCATTTTCAACAAAAGCTCCCAACGAAAATCCCGTAAGAACTTCAAATAATGAAGGGGAGATATCTTCTCCGATCGTTTTCAGCAACATTGAAGCCGAATTTGAATAACAATAAGCTCCATTCCCAAGATACGCGGTCATGTAACCATTCCTTTCCGGGCATGATGAGAACATGTGTTCTCTTTCTATTATACGCCAATAAGATAAATTTTCAACAAAAGGAATATGGAGATGGTATTAAATAAATAATGTTTTTATCGTGAGTTGCTAAACGCTGGACGGGTTGCTTATATAAACAAAAATGGAGTGCCAAAACTGTTGCCAGTTTGCACTCCATTTTTCGTGTCTGTTCAGTTTTTGCACCCTGAAAGGGAACTCGTTACCGAACCAACAATGTCACCGACTCCACATGTGTGGAGTAATCATTACTGATATCAATCCAGAAAATGGGGGGGCGATTACGCCCTCGACGGCAAAGGATTTTTGAAATTGTAATGGATCGTGATACCCACGTCCCTGGCTACCTCGATCCGGTCGACCAGCCGTTCCAGAATGCCGCGCAACACCTGTTCGTCCGAGATATCCAGAGTGGCCAGTTTCATGACCTCCTGTTTGAACTGAACGATGAGGCCTTCATTCTCCTGCTCCTCGGTGATCACTTTCTCCAAGCGTTGGGCATTTTCCTTCAGCGACTGGATTTCCGCCTTCAGGGATTCATTGCTGAGCTTGGAAGGTATCCTCGTCGATCGTTTTCTTCGCCAACAGCCGGACGAGTTCCAATTGCTCCTGTTGACGTTCATTGAGCTTCTTCTGAACCCGCTTAAGTTCACGCCGGGCCTGTGATGTATTGGAGTTGACCTTCGCCAAAGCGGCCTTCACAAGCGAATCGCGGTTCACCGCGTTTCGCGACAGCCCCTGCAGATCACGGACGACCGCTTCCTTCAACGCGTCATGACGGACGAGATGGGAGGTACATTTGTGGCTTCCGTTCCGATGGTACGTCTTGCAAACGTAGGCTTGGCGGTCTTTCAGGAAGTTCATGCCGCCGCCGCAATCAGCACAATACGCGATGCGGGCGAACAGCGATTTCTTCCCTTTGCCACGGTAGCGTTTTTGGGCTTTGAAGGCAATCTTCTCCTGCACCTTGGCAAACTCTACCCGGCTCACGAGCGGTTCATGGGCGTTTCTGACAATCAGCCATTTTCCTTCGTCGATGATTTCCCGCTTTTTAAACCCCTTCTGCTGATGATGTATTTTATCCACATTGTCGACCTTGGATCGGCCTTGCACCAGATCGCCCGTATAATGCGGGTTTGTCAGAATAATCTCCACTGCCGACTCATGCCTTGGCGATTCCACGATTAAAAGCAGTAATCCGCTGATACGACACACCACCCAGAGCCTCTGCAATTTCAGTAGCGCTGGACTGATGATTCGGCTGGTTGTATACAAAAGCCAGCATTTTCCTTCCAGTTTCGTCCACGATTTCTGGATCAATAAGCAAAGTAAGCCATTCCTCTTCGGTCAGTTGCAATGGGTCTTGATTATGCCATGAATTAGACATGGATCTATCCCCCCTTCAAAAAGAAGTCAGCTTTGAGATATTGCTAAGGGTATCCTGAACAGAAACTATTATCTAGCCGATATATATCGGTGACAAGGACTGCAAAATTAGAATGGACGGGCTTTGCCACTAGCGATGATACCATGTCATCAAAATTGTTAGAAAACCGATTAATGCTTTCTAACACAAGATATTTTGCTCCAATGTCCTTAAGCAGGATTATACAGTAATATTAGCGAATTTTGTTAAAGTACTGGTCAGAAAATTAGGAAATCATAAATTGCACTTTAGGAGTTATTTTCATGTTAACGCGTTATGCCCAATACATTGAAAATACAATAAAATTGAATCCTGTTTTTATAGTAGGGAGTGGACTTTCAGCAGGTGCGGGAATTTCTAATATGGGACAGTTGGCTACATATCTAATTCAAAATGTCCGCACCGATGGATTTTCAAAGCTAGAATTGCACGAGTGGGAGCAGATAAAGAAAAGACTTGTTATTGAGAAAAAAGGACTTGAAGAAGCTCTTCAAGATTCTGGGGATTCAATTGGTAAATCGCTCCTACGTGAAATCATACAGCAAACATGGTCCTGTATTTCGAGTGATGAACAAAAACTATTGCTTGATATTTCAAACAATCTTGACCCTACGGGTTTTGTTCGTTATTTCACAAATTTCAAAAATTCAAAGACCGAGGTAATTCACATTATCACAACTAATTATGACCATTTGATTGAATGGTCCGCTTCAAGTTGTGGTTGGAGAATCTGGGATGGATTTGATGAAGGACCAATTGGCTCGCCTCTTTCCGTCTCTGAGTTAAGCAACAGAATGAAATCTGTCTCAATGGTTGGACGAAGACCTGTGACCTCAAAGCATCCTCACTTAAGGATATACAAACCACATGGGTCATTAAGCTGGTTTAGACTTCCTGATGGACAGATAAGGAAAATACAAGGAGTTGGGAATCATTTACTTCCCATGCTGAGAAAGGTTCAAATTACCCCAACAATTGTAACCCCAGGAATCGGAAAATATTTGGAGACTCATAAAGAGCCTTACAACATGGTACTTTCAGAAATGAAACATGTTTTGGATAACAGCAAAGCCCTTATTTTTTTAGGGTTTGGTTTTAACGATTTACATATTCAGGGGAGTTTTGACTCAATTCTTCGAAATGACTCCATTCCAAAAATCATTTTAGCAATGGAATTATCTAACAATGTCAAAAAACTAATTAAAAATCAAAAGTTAAAAAATTTCATCGCCGTTCAAAAGTACGCACATGGTAGTGAAGTAATTAGTGATAAGATTGGTTCATTTGTAACGCGTGAACCAGACCATTGGACATTTAAAGTGCTTTTAAATCAAGCATGGGGAGTTGATCATTTTGAAGAAGCACACAAATCTGTTTGATATTAGCGAAGATCAATTCATTGGTTTAGTAAACAAAGTTGATAGTGTCAACGCCGGAATTCATTTGACCCACCAGCGCCGGAATAAAATTGACCCACCTGTGTGCCTGGTGTCGAATAGATTCCGGTTTTTACTTTGTCCTTGAGGCGGTAGCTGTTCCCGCGAATGTTGACGACATGGCAGTGATGCAGTAGCCGATCCAGCACCGCTGTCGCCAGAACAGGATCACCCATCAGTTCGCCCCATTCCCCAAAGCTCTTGTTGCTCGTCAGGATCATGCTCCCCTTCTCATAGCGGGCCGAAACCAACTGGAAAAACAGGTTCGCCGCAAGCGGATCCAGGGGCAGATACCCCACTTCATCCACAATGAGCAAGCGCGGCCTCAGATACACGCGCATCCGCTTGTCCAAACGATTCTCCTCATAGGCCTTTCGCAAATCGTTGACAAGCTGGGCAAGCGAAACGAAATACACCGGCAATCCTTGTCCAATGGCCTCCATGGCGAGGGCAATCGCCAAATGGGTCTTGCCTACGCCGGGTGGACCCAAAAACAGCACGTTTTCCTGCCTGCCGATGAACGTGAGTCCTGCAAGTTCCCGGATGAGCCGTTCGTCTATGCCCGGCTGAAAGGAGAAGTCGAACTCCTGCAAGGTGCGCCGGTACGGAAGATGCGCCAGTTTCATGCGCACCTCGACGTTTCGGCGCTGACGCTCCTGAAGCTCTGCCTCCAGCAGCTCATTCAGGAACGACAGATAGGTGCTCTGGCTGCGACTTGCAGCTTCGAGGATCGCATCCAACGATTGGGCGGCTTGTCCCAATCCGAGCTCTTCCAAACGGTGGCGAGCTTGCTCCAGCTCGATCATGTTCCCACCTCCATCAGCCGCTCATACACATCCAGCGATCGCACTTCCACGTCCTGCACCGGAATCCGGATGCCCTGCGGCTTCGGGTATGCATACCCCTGGGCCGTGCTGAGGTTCGCGTATTGGTGTTCACACATCACCAGCGTCCGTGATCGATGCTGTTTCTTGTGCTGGGCAATGAGCTCTTGTTCCCGGTAGATCTCGATGAATCCATTGATGTCCCGCACCTTCACGTCCCGCCCGCTGTACTTCCAGGGAACGCCATAGCGTACGCCGTCATAGCTCACAAATCCGTCCCGGCTGACTTTTCGCACCTCAAACCGGTATTTGGCCAGACGATCCGCTGGCGGGAGCACCCCGAGCTTCTCCTGCGCCAAACGCTCAATGGGTCTTTCCCCGGTCGTTCCGTGGATGCGCCGGTTTTGCTCGTCACACCACTGCCTTGCCTGACGATTCAGGTCCTCCACATCCGTAAACCGTCGGCCCGCCATGAAATTCTGCTCAATGAATTGGACCGCCCGTTCCACCTTGCCCTTCGTTTGCGGCCGCCGGACGCGGCAGACTTTCGGAACCATGCCAACCGTTGCGGCGAAATCCTCAAACAGCGGATGCCATCGGGGCTTTCGATCATCACCCATGCCGAGGATGACCGTCTTCATCTGGTCCGTCAGCATCGTCTTTGGAACACCGCCGAAGTATTCGAGCGCATGGATCAGGCAGCGCAAGAAA
>Ga0207871_100396_pt1 | contig 16893 bp, 18 predicted proteins | sample Passage260A_FD_187371 | JGI IMG/M metagenome (GOLD analysis project Ga0207871, IMG submission 187371) | Cellulose adapted compost microbial communities from Newby Island Compost Facility, Milpitas, CA, USA - Passage2 60A (SPAdes) (version 2) ...
GGGGGAGCCGGTGGACATTCTCGTCAACAACAAGCTGATCGCGAAGGGCGAGGTCGTCGTCATCGACGAGAATTTTGGCGTTCGTGTGACCGAAATCGTCAGCCAATGGGACCGGATCCAAAAACTACAATAGACATCCCGGGAGGAAAAGTACGATGGCACACCGCATTCTGATTGTTGACGACGCAGCTTTCATGCGAATGATGATCCGCGACATTCTGACGAAAAACGGCTACGAAGTCGTCGGCGAGGCGCAGGACGGCATGCAGGCGGTTGAGCGTTACAAGGAGCTGAAGCCGGATCTGGTCACGATGGACATCACGATGCCGGAGATGGACGGCATCCAGGCGCTCAAGGAGATCAAGAAGATCGACCCCGGCGCCAAGGTCATCATGTGCTCCGCCATGGGGCAGCAGGCGATGGTCATCGATGCCATCCAGGCGGGAGCGAAGGACTTCATCGTCAAGCCGTTCCAGGCGGACCGCGTCATCGAAGCGATCAAGAAGACGCTCGGGTGACAAGATGCGTATCCGCCCGCATATCGTCGCCGCGCTGCCCGCGGCAGCGGCGGCCTTCCTGCATCCCGCGGCGGCGTTCGGATCGGCACCCGAGGACGATCTTTCGGGCACGGAGAACGCGCCGCCGGAACTTCCCGACGGAATGGACGCGCTCGGCCACGCCGTGTGGGTCATCGTCGCGCTTGTCATCGTCATCATTCTCATCGTGCTTACGCTCCGCTTTCTTGCTTCCCGCACGCGCGCCTGGGGACAAAACCGATCGCTCCGTTCGCTGGGCGGAATCGCGCTTGGGCAGAACAAATCGCTTCAGGTCATCGAGGTCGGCGGGAAGGTGTATCTCGTCGGCGTCGGCGAGAACGTGACGCTCATCGACCGGATTGACGATGCGGAGGAGGCCGCCCGGCTGATCGCCGTTCTGGAAAATCCCGCCCCGCAGCCGTTCAACCTTTCGTCGTTCGGCGATTGGCTGAACCGGATGCGCGGAGGACGAAACAAGGCGACGCCGGACCAGGAGTGGAGCATCACCGAATTCGAAGCCGTGCTGCGGAACAATCTGGAACGGCATGCCGGTACAAAAAAGCAGTTCGCGTCGCTGATGAAAGAATCGCAGTCGAAAGATCGGTTGATGGACGAATGAGGACCAAACTGTGGCTGTCCGTTGTCCTGACGGCGGCATTGTTCGCCCTGTTCGGCGATCATCAGGCTTCCGCCGCCATCTTGCCGAACATTGACATATCGATCGGCGGAGAATCGGAGGAACCGAACACGTCCGCGCTGTCGCTTCTGCTCCTTATCACGGTGCTGAGCCTCGCGCCCGCGATTCTCGTGCTCATGACGAGCTTCACCCGGATCGTGGTCGTGCTCGGATTCGTCCGGATGTCGATCGGCACGCAGACGACTCCGCCGAACCAGGTCATCATCGGCCTGGCGCTGTTCCTGACGTTGTTCATCATGGCGCCCACGCTGTCCGAGGTGAACGAGACCGCGCTCCAGCCCTACCTCAGGGGTGAGCTCACGCAGACGGAGGCGCTCGAAGCGGCGGCCGTGCCGATGAAGGAGTTCATGGCCAAGCATACGCGGGAGAAAGATCTGCTGCTCTTCATGCGCTACGCGAAGATGGAACGGCCGGAATCCGTCGAGGACATTCCGATATCCGTGCTCGTTCCCGCGTTCGCGATCAGCGAGCTGAAGACGGCATTCCAGATGGGCTTCATGATCTTCGTGCCGTTCCTGATCATCGACATGATCGTCGCGAGCACGCTCATGGCGATGGGGATGATGATGCTGCCGCCCATGATGATCTCGCTGCCGTTCAAGATTTTGCTGTTCGTGCTGGTGGACGGCTGGTATCTCGTCGTCAAGTCGGCGCTGCTCAGCTTCAATCCTTAACGCCGCGCAAGGGAAAGGACGATTGCCGTGAGCGAGGATTTCATCATCGGTCTGGCGGGCCAGGCCGTCTATACGGTGCTCAAGGCGGCGGCGCCGCTGCTCATCATCGCGCTGGCCGTCGGCCTGATCGTCAGCATCTTCCAGGCCACGACGCACATCCAGGAACCGACAATGGCCTTCATACCGAAGATCGCGGCGGTGCTGGTGGCGCTGATCATCTTCGGGCCCTGGATCTTGAACACGGTCGTCGATTTTGCCTACACCCTGCTCAACAACCTGCATAGGTACATCGGATAGGACCAACGGATCATGGACGGCTTCTTGCAAGGATTTTCTGTTTTTTTGCTGGTCTTTTGTCGAATCACTTCGTTTTTCGTCTCATCGCCGTTGTTCGCGATTCGGCAGGTGCCGGCGCCGTTCAAGATCGGGCTCGGATTCTTCGTATCGCTGATCGTCTACCTTGCGGGCGGCATGCCGCGGACGGTGCCCCAGGACGCGACCTATTTGCTGCACGTCATCCATGAGGTGCTTGCCGGGCTTCTGCTCGGTTATCTCTTCTACCTGTTCTTCGAGGTGGCCCATATATCCGGCGCCTTCGTCGACACCATGATGGGATACGGCATGGCGAACATCGTCGATCCGATGACCGGGGCTTCGGCCCCGCTGACGGGCAATTTCAAATATTATCTGCTGATCCTCGTATTCCTCGCCATGAACGGCCACCATTACATGCTGGCCGCGCTGATGGACAGCTACGAATGGCTGCCGATGGCCGGCGATCTGTACGCGGCGATTGCGGCGGGGAATCTGACGGAACAACTTGCCCGGACGTTTGCGACGACGTTCCTTCTCGGGTTCCAATTGGCCGCACCGGTTCTCGTCGCGATGTTCCTGACCGACGTCGGGCTCGGATTTCTCGCCAAGACGGCTCCGCAGTTCAACGTGTTCGTGGTCGGCCTGCAGGTCAAGATTCTGGTCGGTCTGCTCGTCATGATGGCGGCCCTTGCGGGGTTCGGGGCGTTCTGCTCGTATCTGATGTCGGTCCTGTTCCATCACCTCCGGCTGCTGATGGCCGCGATCACGGGCTGAATCCGGGAAGGGTGGCATGGGATGCAACGACGGTATCGGCTCATCCTTGACCTGCAGCTGTTCAGCCAGGAGAAGACGGAGCCGGCGACGCCCCGCAGAAGGCAGGAAGCGCGCAAGAAAGGCCAGGTCGCCTCGAGCCAGGAAATTCCTTCGGCGTTCGTCCTGCTGTTCGCGTTTCTCGGCTTCCTGATGCTGGGCGGTTACTACAGGGACCGGCTGTACCGCCTGTTCGGCGAATCCTTCGAGAGCGGGCTCACGGCGGAGCTGACCGCGGACTCGCTGGGCCGGTTCGTCTCGCATTGGATGACGGAAATCGCGCTGCTCCTGCTGCCGATCTTCGCGATCGCCGTCATAGTCGGCATCGCGAGCAACCTGTTCCAGTTCGGCTGGCTGTTCACGTTCGAACCGATCAAGCCCTCGCTCCGCAACATCAGCCCGATCCAGGGCGTAAAGCGGCTGTTCTCGAGCCGCGCGCTGGTCGAGTTTGCAAAGAGCATCCTGAAGCTGCTGATCGTGGGACTCATGGTCTATGTGACCATCAGCGGCGAGATGGATTCGATCGTGCTGCTGGACCAGGCGACGCCCGAACAGATCCTGTCGTTCGCCGCGTCGCTGACGCTGTCCCTCGGCATCAAGATCGCCGTTCTGCTCGTCGTGCTGGCGTTGCTGGACTTCCTGTACAACAAATACATGCACGAGAAAAGCCTGCGCATGTCCAAGCAGGACATCAAGGAAGAACACAAGAAGCTGGAGGGCGACCCGCTCATCAAGAGCCGGATCCGCGAGAAGCAGCGCCGCATGGCGATCATGCGGATGATGCAGGAAGTGCCGAAGGCGGACGTGGTCATCACGAACCCGACGCACTACGCGGTCGCCCTGCGATACGACGCGGCGGAGATGGACGCGCCGGTCGTCGTCGCCAAGGGGATCGATTATCTGGCCCTTCGCATCCGGGAAGTCGCGAAGGAGCACGGCGTTACGATCATGGAGAACAAGCCGCTCGCCAGAGCGCTGTATGAACGGACCGAGGTCGGACAGACGATCCCGGTCGACCTGTTCCAGGCTGTGGCGGAAGTGCTGGCTTACATCTATAGATTGAAAGGCCGCATCAGGACGTCCTGAACGGGAAGGGGGAGTACCGCATGAAGACCAAAGATTTGATCATCCTCATCGGCATCATCGGCATCGTGCTCATGATGGTCATTCCCATCCCGCTCCCGCTTCTCGATTTTCTGCTCGTCGTCAACATCTCGCTGGCGCTCATGATTCTGCTCATCGCGATGAACACGAACGACGCGCTCAACTTCAGCATTTTCCCCTCGCTCCTGCTGATCACGACGCTGTTCCGGCTCGCGCTCAACATCTCGGCGACGCGGAACATCCTGTCGAAGGGCGAGGGCGGCCACGTCATCGAGACGTTCGGCCGGTTCGTCGCCGGCAACGAGATCGCGATCGGCTTCATCGTCTTCCTCATCCTTGTCGTCGTGCAGTTCATCGTCATCACGCGGGGCGCGGAGCGGGTCGCGGAAGTCGCGGCGCGCTTCACCCTCGACGCGATGCCCGGCAAGCAGATGAGCATCGACGCCGACCTGAACTCCGGCCTGATCAACGAGCAGCAGGCGCGCGAGCGGCGCGAGAAGATTGAGAAGGAAGCCGACTTCTACGGCGCGATGGACGGTGCGAGCAAGTTCGTCAAGGGCGACGCCATCGCGGCCATCATCATCCTGTTCATCAACCTGATCGGCGGCTTCGTCGTCGGGATGGTCGTGCACGGTATGTCGTTTGCCGAAGCACTGGAGACTTACTCGGTTCTCACGATCGGCGACGGCCTCGTCAGCCAGATTCCGGCGCTCCTCATCTCGACCTCCGCGGGTCTCGTCGTGACGCGCACGGCATCGGAGGGCAACCTCGCGTTCGACGTGACGAGCCAGATGTTCAAGTATCCGCGGCTGCTCTACATCGTCGCCGGCACCGTGGCGATGCTCGGTCTGTTCACGCCGATCGGCTGGATCACGACGCTGCCGTTCGCGGCCGTCCTCGCGATCGCGGGATACCGGATGAGCCGGAACATGGAGCGGAAGAAGCAGGAGGAAGAGCTCATGGTCGAGGAGCAGCAGATCGAGGAGGTGCGCAGCCCGGAAAGCGTCGTCAGCCTGCTGCAGGTCGATCCGATCGAATTCGAGTTCGGCTACGGCCTCATTCCGCTGGCGGATACGCAGCAGGGCGGCGATCTGCTGGACCGGATCATCATGATCCGCCGACAGCTGGCGCTCGAGCTCGGTCTCATCGTTCCGGTCATCCGGATCCGCGACAACATCCAGCTCAAGCCGAACGAATACGTGATCAAGATCAAGGGCAACACGGTCGCCCGGGGCGAGCTCCTGCTCAACCATTACCTCGCGATGAGCCCGGGAATCGAAGACGAATCCATCGTCGGCATCGAGACGAAGGAACCGGCCTTCGGCCTGCCGGCGCTCTGGATTGACCATGCCATGAAGGAGCGGGCGGAACTGGCCGGCTACACCGTCGTCGATCCGCCATCCGTCGTGGCGACGCACCTGACCGAGGTGATCAAGCGCCACGCGCACGAACTGATCGGCCGCCAGGAGACGAAGCAGCTCATCGACAATCTGAAGGAACAGTATCCGGCGCTGGTCGACGAGCTGATCCCGGGGATTCTGTCCATCGGCGACGTGCAGAAGGTGCTGGTCAAGCTGCTCAAGGAGAAGGTATCGATCCGCGATCTCGTCACGATCTTCGAGACGCTGGCGGATCACGGCACCTACACGAAGGATCCCGACATTCTGACCGAATACGTCCGCCAGGCGCTGTCGCGCCAGATTACGAACCAGTTCGCGCAGCCGGGCGAGACGCTCAAGGTCATCACGGTCGGACCGCAGCTCGAAAAGAAGATCGCCGAAGCCGTCCAGCAGACGGAACACGGCAGCTATCTTGCGCTTGATCCCGTCTCGACGCAGCAGATCTATCAGAAGCTGAACGAACAGGTCACGAAGCAGATTCAGGCCGGACAGCAGCCGATCGTCCTCACGTCTCCGACGATCCGCATGTATCTGCGCCAGCTGATCGAGCGCACGATGCAGGACGTTCCGGTGCTGTCGTACAGCGAGCTTGAACCGACCGTTGAAGTTCAGAGTGTCGGGGTGGTGAATCTGTGAGGGTCAAACGCTACGTCGTGGACGATGTGCCCCAGGCGCTCCCGATGATCCGCAGCGAGCTTGGTCAGGATGCGGTGATTCTGAACACGAAGGAGATTTACGTGGGCGGATTTCTCGGTCTGTTCCGCAAGAAAAAGATGGAGGTGATCGCCGCCGTCGAGACGAACCCCCCGTTACCCGCCGTTCCGCGGCGGACGGGCGGCGCCGGAACCGCACCGGCCAGGCCGGCCGCAACCGGGGCCTCGGGGACCGGGGCGGCGGGCGCGGCGCCGAATCCCGCCGTCCTCCTGCAGTCGCCGTCCCTTGCATCGGACGCGGCGGCCGAAGCCGGGGCGGCCGGAACCCCGACGGCTCCGCTCCATCACCGGGAGAACGGACAGGCCGATCCGCAGGAGCCGCCGGCCCGTCCGGCTTCCCGTCTCGTCGTCGATCAGGATGCCGTGCTGGAAGAGATCCGGCAGATGAAGGCGATGATGGCGAAGCTGGCGCGGAGCCGCGAGCTGGAAGAGGAATCGGCCGCGATCGCGAAGCTCCGCCAACGGCTGACGGACCAGGATGTCGACCGGGAATGGATCGATCTGCTCATTGACAAGATCAAGGTGCATCCCGGCTATACGCCCGAGGCGGGAAGGGAAACCATCTGGCGGATTGCCGCCGAGGTCCTGGAGGAATGGGTGAATCCGGGTGAGCCGACGGGCATTCGCGACGGCATACGCGTCGTGCACCTCGTCGGCCCGACGGGCGTCGGCAAGACGACCACGCTCGCAAAGCTGGCCGCCGATCAGGTGCTGCGATCCAAGCGCAAGGTCGGATTCATTACATCGGATACATACCGCATCGCCGCGGTCGACCAGCTGCGGACCTACGCCAACATCCTGAACGTGCCGATGGAGGTCGTCTTCTCTCCGCTTGAGCTGGCGCGCGCGTTCAAGCAGCTCGAAGACCGCGAGATCATTTTCATGGATACGGCCGGCCGGAATTTCCGCAACGAACTGTATGTCTCCGAGGTGAACAGCCTCATCCAGCGGGAGGAAGACTGCGACACGTACCTGGTCCTCAGTCTGACGGGGAAGACGCGGGATCTGGAAGCGGTCGCATCGCGCTTCAAGGCCTACGGCGTGACGAAGGTCATCTACACGAAACAGGACGAGACGGATTCGATCGGTCCCGTGCTGAATCTGGCCATGCAGCACAATCTGAAGGCGGCCTATGTCACGACCGGTCAGAACGTGCCGGATGACATCGAGCCGTTCCGCTCCGACCGATATGTGGCGCAGCTCCTGGGGGCGTACGACGATGACTGACCAGGCGGAAGCGCTGCGCAGCATGATGCAGTTTCGGGGGGCGGACAGGGAACCGCTGCAGACCCGGGTCGTCGCGGTCACGAGCGGCAAGGGCGGAGTCGGAAAATCGAACTTCAGCCTGAATTTCGCCCTGGCGCTGCAGAAGCTCGGGAAGCGCGTGCTCGTCTTCGACGCGGACATGGGCATGGCCAACATCGATGTGCTCATGGGGATGCAGGCGCCCTACAACCTCGTCCACCTGCTCCGCCGGGAGAAGGCGATCTGGGAGATCGTCCACGAGGGGCCGCTCGGGCTCCACTTCATCGCCGGCGGCTCGGGGTTCAGGGATTTGCTCAACCTGTCGGACAGGGAGCTCGATTATTTCGGCGATCAGATCAACAAGTTGCACGGGCATTACGACCTGATCCTGTTCGATACGGGGGCCGGGCTGACGAAGGAGACGGTCCGGTTCATCACGGCGGCGCAGGAGACGGTCGTCGTGACGACGCCGGAGCCGACGGCGATCACGGATGCCTACGCGCTGATCAAAATGGTGCGGGCCACGAACCCCGAGGTCGAATTCAAGCTGGTCGTCAACCGGGCGGCCGACAATCGCGAAGGAAGGCAGGCGGCGGAGAAGATCATCCTGGTCGCGCAGCAGTTTCTCTCCTTGAACCTGCCCTTGCTCGGCATCATCCTGGACGACGCGAACGTGCCGAAGGCGGTGAAACGGCAGGTGCCGTTCACGATCGCCTATCCGGGAGGAAGCGCGGCAAGGGCGGTCGAGGAAATCGCGCGCAGGTTCATCTCCATGCCGGCCGCGAAAAAAACCGGCGGCATCCGGGGCTTCCTGGAACGCATATTCAGACAGCCATGATGTTCGGCAGCATAGGGGGTGAACACCGGTGGAGCCTTACCGGATCGTGGTGGTGGACGATTCCGCCTTCATGAGGAAGCTGTTCACGGACATCATCGAATCCGATCCGGCCTTCACCGTCGTTGCCGTCGGGAAGAACGGAAGGGAGGCGGTGGAGCTCCATCGCAGGCTGAAGCCGGATGCCATCACGCTCGACCTGGAAATGCCGGAGATGAACGGGATCGAGGCGCTCAAGACAATCGTCGCCGAAGCGGGCTGCCCCGTCATCATGCTGTCCGGCATCAGCGAGGAGCACACGAAGGAGACGATCACGGCGCTTTCGCTCGGCGCCTTCGATTTCATTCGCAAGCCTTCCGGACCGGGCGAAGAGATCCGCAAGACGGCCGACGCGCTGATGCTCCGGCTGAGGACGGCGGTGACGATTCGCCGGCGGCCGATGTCCGGGCGTTTGCCGGAGTCGGTGCCGTCCCGCCCTTCCGCGAGGGCGAAGCCGGTCGTTCCGAAGCGGCCGGAGCGGCAACCTGCGGCGCGGAAGATCGATGCCCCTCCTTGCTCCCGCGCATCGCAACGAACCGTCCCGGACCTTGCGGGAGCCGGTCCGGAACCGGTACGGCCTGCGCCTCCCGCGCCCGCGAAGCCGGCGGCCGCGGAAACCGCAAGCACGTTCCGGCACATCGTCGCGATCGGGACCTCGACCGGCGGTCCGCGGGCGCTGCACCGGCTGCTCAGCGAATTGCCGGCCGATCTGCCGGCGCCGATCCTGATCGTGCAGCACATGCCGCCGAAGTTCACCTGGTCGCTGGCGCAGCGGCTGAACAGCCACTCCGCCCTGACGGTGAAGGAAGCGGAGGACGGGGAGCCGGTTCAGCCGGGCGTCGTTTATATCGCTCCCGGCGGGCGGCACATGGAGCTGGCGTCCGGCGGCCGCGGGTTCGTCATCCGTCTGACGGATGCGCCGCAGCGGAACGGACACCGCCCGTCGGTCGACGTGCTGTTCGAATCGCTGGTGCCGTTCACCGAGCTCAGACGCCACGCCGTCGTCCTGACGGGCATGGGCAGCGACGGCGCCCGGGGGATGCGGCGGCTGGCGGAGAGCGGCGCCGTTACGACGATCGCCGAGGCGGAGGAGACCTGCGTCGTATTCGGCATGCCGCGTTCCGCCATCGAGGAAGGAGGCGCCTCGCTCGTGCTGCCGCTCCATGAAATTCCCGCCCGGCTGAACGCAGCCGTCAGGGATTGACGTCCGAAGCTTGATGCGCCGTTGTTCCGCCGTGAACCGAGTCCAACCAGGAGGTGCAAGGCCATGGACATGAACGCGTACCTGTCGATGTTCATCGACGAATCGAACGACCATCTGCAGGCTTTGAACGAGAATCTGCTCAGGCTGGAAAACTCGCCCGACGACCTGTCGATCGTGCAGGACATTTTCCGCTCCGCCCATACGCTGAAGGGCATGTCCGCGACAATGGGGTTCGAGGACCTGGCCCATCTGACGCACGAGATGGAGAACGTGCTCGATCTCGTGCGCAACGGGAAGCTGAAGATGGACAGCCACATCTTCGACACGCTCTTCAGAGGCCTTGACGCGCTCGAATCGATGGTGCGGGACATCGTGGGCGGCGGGACGGGCAAGCTGGACGTCTCGGAGCTGGTCGGCCAGCTTCGGAAGATCGTGAGCGGCGAATACACGGCCGCCGCGGAGACGGTCGCGGCGGCGGAAGCGCCCGCCGGGACGGGAACACCGCAGGCCGGGGAAGCGGTGCTTGACCAATTTCAATATTCCGTCCTGCAGCAGTCGCTCGGCACCGGACACCGCGTGTATCAAGCGGTCGTGACGCTCCGCGGGGACTGCGTGCTCAAGTCCGCCCGGGCCTACATGGTGTTCAACGTGCTGGAGCAGGCCGGCGAAGTGGTGAAATCCCTGCCTTCGGTGCAGGACATCGAGCAGGAGAAGTTCGACAGCTCCTTCACCGTGTTCCTGATTTCGCAATGGGCGGCCGACGAGTTGAAGAAGCGGATCGAGGACATCTCGGAGATTGAATCGGTGCATGTCACCGAACTGGACGCCGAAGCGCTCAGCGCGCTGTCCAAGCCTTCGCAGCCGTCCGGACCGGCGCGGCCGGCGGACGGACAGGACAAGCCGAAGGCCGCGGGTTCCGCACCCGCGGGAGCCGCGGACAGGCGGCCGGCGACGGGCGCCGTCGCCAGCAAGACGATCCGCGTCGACATCGAACGGCTGGACGTGCTGATGAACCTGTTCAGCGAGCTGCTCATCGACCGCGTCCGGCTCGAGCAGCTGGCCAGCGAAATCAAGAGCGCCGAGCTGACCGAGACGGTCGAGCACATGGCCCGGATCAGCGCCGATCTGCAGAACATCGTGCTGAAGCTCCGGATGGTTCCCGTCGAGACGGTGTTCAACCGCTTCCCGCGGATGGTCCGGGATCTCGCGAAATCGCTGAACAAGAAGGTCGATCTGGTCATCACCGGCGCGGAGACCGAGCTCGACCGGACGGTCATCGACGAGATCGGCGATCCGCTCGTCCACCTGCTCCGCAACTCGGTCGACCACGGCATCGAGCCGCCCGAGAAGCGCCGGGAAGCCGGCAAGCCGGAGACGGGCACCGTCCATCTGCGCGCCTTCCACAGCGGCAACAACGTCTTCATCGAGATCGAGGACGACGGCGGCGGCATCCGCCGGGACAAGGTGCTCGCGACGGCGGTGAAGCGCGGCATCATCACCGAGGAACAGGGCAAGTCGATGACCGACGAGGAAGTCTACATGCTGATCTTCTCGCCCGGCTTCAGCACGGCCGAGCAGGTGTCCGACATCTCCGGGCGCGGCGTCGGGCTTGACGTCGTCAAGTCGAAGATCAATTCCCTCGGCGGCTCGGTTACGGTCACGTCGGAACTCGGCAAGGGAACGGTATTCTCGATCCAGCTGCCGCTGACGCTGTCGATCATCTCGGCGATGCTGATCAAGCTCGGTTCCGAGAAATATGCGATCCCGCTGTCTTCCATCATGGAAACGACGATCGTGAAGCGCAGCCAGATCCACAACATCCACGGCAGCGCCATGATCGAGTTCCGCGGGGCGATCATCCCCGTCGTGTCGCTGGCGGAGGTGCTCGATTCGCCGGATTACGATGACAGGCGGGAGGAAGAGTGCGAAGCGGTCATCATCCGGAAGGGCGACAAATGGGCCGCCGTCCTTGTCGACGATTTCCTGGGCCAGAGCGACATCGTGCTGAAATCGCTCGGCAAATATCTGTCCGGATACAGTGTCATATCCGGCGCGACGATCCTGGGCGACGGCCAGGTGGCGCTCATCATCGATCCCAACGCGCTGATCAAGTAGACACAGCCGCCGACTCTGCCTGATACCAATGCAAGGAGGGCTTCCCATGGGTGAAGAGCTGAAAGTCATCGTATTCTCGCTGGCGGGAGAGCAGTACGGCATCGAGGTGGACAAGGTCCGGACGATCGAGCGGATGATGCCCGTCACGCGCGTGCCGAAGACGCCGCCGTTCGTCAAGGGCGTCATCAACCTGCGCGGCGTCGTCACGCCGGTGATCGATCTGCGCGGCCGGTTCGGCCTGCCGGAGGCCGAGACGACGGAGAACTCGAGGATCATCACCGTCCAGGTGAACGACATCGAGGTCGGGTTCATCGTCGACTCCGCGAACGACGTGATCGACATCGACAGCGACAAGATCGAGGCGCCGCCGGAAGTCGTGGGCGGCGTCAAGGCAAAATACCTGCGCGGCGTCGCGAAGCTGGACGACGACCGCCTCCTCATCATGCTGAACCTGGTCGAAGTGCTGAACAAGGACGAGATCATCCAGCTCGAGCAGTTGGGGTCCGAATCGTGAATTTCTGGAACGAATTCAAGGACGAGTTCAAGCTCGACGTCCTGAAGGAAGTCGGCAACATCGGAGCGGGACACGCGGCGACCGCGCTGTCCCGCATCCTGAACCAGCCGGTCGACATGTCCGTGCCGACGGTGAGCCTGGTGCCGTTCGAGGAAATCGCGGACCGCGTCGGCGGCTCGGAACAGGTCGTCATCGCCGTGTTCCTGCGCGTCGAGGGTGACGCACCGGGCAACATGTTCTTCATCATCCGGGAAGATTCGGCCAGGCGCCTGCTCAAGCACCTGCTGTCCATCGATCCGGAAGAAGGCGCCTTTTCGGAGATGGAATTGTCTGCGCTCAATGAGATCGGCAACATTTTGGCGGGATCCTATCTGTCATCGCTGGCGGATTTTACCGGGTTGAACCTGACGCCGACCGTGCCGTCGCTCGCGATCGACATGGCCGGTGCCATCCTGTCGTACGGGTTGCTGCAGTTCGGTCAGATGGGCGACGCCGCCCTGCTCATCGAAACGAAGTTCCTCGAGGGCCGAGACACCGTCGAGGGCCAATTCTTTCTCATCCCGGATCCGGATTCGTTCGGCACGATCTTCCGGGCGCTGGGAGTGCCGGGCTCATGACGGAAACGATCAAGGTCGGCATGGCCGACTGGAAGATCGCGCGATCGGGCGCCGTGCTCAAGACGACCGGCCTCGGATCTTGCGTCGGCCTCACCTTGTACGACGAAGCCGAGCATATCGCCGGCATGGCCCACATCATGCTTCCCTCCTCGGAGATTGCGCGGGAGACCTCGTTCAATCGGGCGAAATACGCGGACACCGCGCTGCCGGACATGCTCGAGGCGATGATTGCGGCGGGCGCGTCGCGCAGGCGGCTCGTCGCCAAGCTGGCCGGAGGCGCCCAGATGTTCGCCTTCGGGCAGGATACGATGCGGATCGGACCGCGCAACGTCGAGACCTGCAAGCAGATGCTGGAAAAGCTCGGCATTCCGCTGGTGGCCGAGGACACCGGCGCCAACTACGGCCGGACGATCGAACTGGACAGCGCCACCGGGATCTTGACCATTCGGAGCATTCAGTACGGGACAAAGGAGCTTTGACATGCTGGGATCCATTCGCTGGAATCTCGTGTTGGGACTGACGGGCATGCTGCTGACGTTCTTCTTCTCGCTGGGCAACAACGGATTCGTCGTGTCCTGCATCCGCGCCGTCTACGCGTTTGCCGCGTTCTTCGCCGCCGGCTGGCTGCTGCGCGGAGCGCTGCAGCTGATCGTCGCTTCGAACGAAGCCGAACGGGTGCTCATGGCCGCCGAAGAAGCGCGGGAGACCGGTGCGCACGTCGATCTTCGGACGCCGGACGACGCGGCGGAGCTGGGCGAGATGCTGAAGGCGCAGCGCGATAACGGCCGTCCGTCCGACCCGGCGGCGGAATTCCGGCCGCTTGAACCGAAGCGGCTGTTCTCCATCGAGGGCAAAAACCCGGAAGAACTGGCGGATGCCGTCCGCCATCTGGCCCGGGACGGCGACAACTGACGCATCCGGATGGCCAGGAACGCTTCCTTCAAACAAGACGGGGAAGTCCGGACGGAACGATGCGCCCGCGTGAAGCCCGCAGCCGTCCGGCTTGTCCGCGGCGCGGACGGGCGCACCTCCGGCGATGAAGACGCGGGCCGTTTTGCTTGCGGGAAGCAGGAAGGGGTGAGAGGACGATGATCGAACCGAAGATTTCCCGTCCGTCCGAACCGAATACATCCCGGGAATCCACCTTCGAGCTGTGGCGGAAATGGAAGGAAAACCGCGACATCGAGGCGAAGAAGCAACTGATCGAATATTATCTTCCGCTTGTCGAATACGTGTCGAACCGGATGGCGATCGGGCTGCCGAAGAACGTCTCGAAGGAAGACCTGACCAGCCATGGCGTGATGGGCCTGATCGACGCGATCGAGAAATTCGATCACCGGCGCGGGCTCCAATTCGAGACCTACGCTTCCTGGCGGATCCGGGGCGCGATGATCGACGGACTTCGCCAGGGCGACTGGGTGCCGCGCTCCGTCCGCGAGAAGGCGAAGAAGATCGAAGAGGCCTATGCGACCCTGGAGCAGCAGCTGCTCCGATCCGTCACCGATGCGGAAGTGAGCGCGTATCTGAACGTGTCGGAACGCGAGTTCCAGCAGATGCTGCAGGAGATCGCGGTGACGACGGTCTGTTCGCTCGAGGATCCGATCCGGGATGAAGAGGCGGAGACGCGGCTCAACATGCTCGTGGACGAGAAGGCGAAGAACCCGGATTACAAAGTTCACGAGCAATTCCTGAAGGAGACCCTCATCAAGGGGATCGAGCGGCTGACGGAGAAGGAGCGCATCGTCATCTCGCTCTTCTATTACGAGGAACTGTCGCTCAGCGAGATTGCCGAAGTGATGTCGCTTTCGCCATCCCGCATATCCCAACTGCATTCGAAAGCCATCCTTCGTCTGCGAGGCGCGCTGGACAAGCAGAAAAAACAGTTGCTTGAGAACTGATCCGCCAAAGGGGGGAGTCACCATGGAACCGACCGACCTGGGATCGACCATCGGCGTCACCATTTCACCCGACAATCTGACCGCCGTTCTCTATTTCCACAAGGCGGTGGACAACTTCAGCTGCACGGCCGAGCAGCTGGACGCGTATCTGCGAAGCCGCGGCGTCGTCTTCGGAATTCGCGACGACGTGCTCGAGAGCATCGCCCGCAATCCGAAGGCCTACTTTTACAGCCAGACCGTCGTGGCCGTCGGCCAGCCGCCGGTTGACGGCAAGGACGGGATGATCCGGCTCTTCGTCGATCCCGACGAACAACAGCGAGGACCCGTCGAGCTCGAGGACGGCACGGTCGATTTCAAGGCGATAACGCAAATCTGCAGTGTGAAGAAAGGCCAGCTGATCGCCGAGCGGATTCCCGCGGAAGCGGGCATTCCGGGCATGTCGGTGACCGGGGCCGTCATTCCGGCGAAGAACGGCAAGGAAGCCCGGTTCCGCGTGGGGAAGAACGTCGTGGTCAACCAGGAGCAGACCGCGATGTACGCGGCCATCGACGGCATGGTGACCAAGACGGAGCGGGAGAGGATCAATGTCTTCCCCGTCTACGAAGTGAACGGCGATGTCGATTACAAGACGGGCAACATCGATTTCGTCGGCACCGTCGTCATCCGCGGCAACGTGTTGACCGGCTTCCGCGTCAGGGCGGGTGGCGACATCCGCATCATCGGCGGCGTCGAAGGCGCCGAGGTCGAAGCGGAAGGTTCCGTGGAAATCACGGGCGGCATCATGGCCGGCGGCAAGGGGCATGTGAAGGCCGGCCGCCACGTCCGCTGCGCGTTCATCCAGGATGCGAACGTGTTCGCGAATGAGGATATCATCGTCTCGCAGAGCATCATGCACTCGAACATCCGCGCCTCGCGCAACGTCATCTGCTTTGGCTCGAAGGGACTGATCGTCGGCGGATCGGTTCAGGCCGGCGAGCGGGTGAAGGCCCGGACGATCGGCAACACGCTGTCCACGGCGACGTCGATCGAAGTCGGGGTTGCGCCCGAACTGCGCAGCGAACTGACCCAGCTCAGGCAGCAGCAGCGCCAGCTGTCCGACAACCTGGACAAGACGAACAAGGCCCTTGCCCTGCTGGACCAGATGGCCGCAACCGGACAGCTTGCCCCCGACAAGCTGATCATGCGGCAGAAGCTCGCGACGACGAAGCGCCAGTTGACGGAAGAGCTGGAAGTGGTCAAGGAGCGGATTCTCGAAATCGAGAAGATTCTGGAAAATACGGAAAACGCGCGCGTCGAAGTCTTCAACACCGTCTATGGCGGGACCAAGATCGTCATCGGCAGGTACACCCGGTTCGTCAAGGAACCCTGCTCGCGCGTCTATTTCAAGTTCGCAGACGGCGAGATCACGATGCTGCCGCTGTACTGACCCGAAGCCGGCTGCGAGCATCAGGATGACGATCCGAACGAATGGGGGGCACGGCGATGCCGTTCAGACCGATCGATTTTCAGACCTCGATCCCGCGCACACCGGACGCTTCCACTATGTATGGCCAACAGATGGCGAGGCCGGCCGCCGAACAGCAGATGCTGGCCGCGCAAAGCGAGAAGGAGACGGAGCGGCTCCGGCAGAAGAGCACCGCTCCGGAGGAAACCGAAAACCGCCCGATCCGCGACGGACAGCCGAGGCAGCAGGGCGGCGGGCGGCAGCGGCGGCAACAGGGATCGGTCCAGCCGGACGGGCCCCGTCCGCCGAAGGATGCTCCGCATCCGTACAAGGGCAGGCACATCGATATCTCGTTCTGAACAGGAAATGCGGGGGATGAGTGTGGAGCCATGGCAGCTGATCGTGCTGCTCGGAGCCGTAACCGTTGCGGCCGCGCTTCTCATGCCGCGGCGCGGGACCGGCTCCCGGCCCGATGACGCAAGCGCCGTGCAATTGCAGACGGCGCTTGAACAATTCATGGAGACGATGGAAGCGGACAACCGGGAGATCGCCGCGTCGATCGCCGGGTTCGAGCGCAGGGTCCGCGAGGAGAACGCGGGCCGCGACGAGCGGATCGCCGCGCTCGAACGGCGGACGGAGGAACTGGAGCGGATGCTGAGCCAGACCGAGCGCAGGCTCGCGGAACGGATCGAAGGACTCGGCCGCAGCGACACGGCCGGCGCGGCCGAGGCGG
>Ga0207871_100397_pt1 | contig 16746 bp, 14 predicted proteins | sample Passage260A_FD_187371 | JGI IMG/M metagenome (GOLD analysis project Ga0207871, IMG submission 187371) | Cellulose adapted compost microbial communities from Newby Island Compost Facility, Milpitas, CA, USA - Passage2 60A (SPAdes) (version 2) ...
CCTGCCGGACCTTCAAGGGATGGCTTTCAGATACGTCTCGATCAGATGAAGGGCGTTGTCGATCCGCTCCGAGTCCCGCCGGATGCCGACGATGAACCGTTCCTTGTAGACCGGCAGTTCCCCGATCAGCGGACTGGACGTCAGATCGATGCCGTAGACGTGCTCGCCGTACTCTTCGCCGCCCGACGCTTTGGGCGCGGCATCCTCCGGAAGCAGCGATGCAAATCGTCCGGCCACATACGCGTCCAGCTCGAGCAGGATGCCGGACTGGGCGAGCCACGGATACGTCTGGGAGTCCAGGATGTAAATATCCGGTTTCTCGGTCGCGAGAAGGGCCGTCGCCTTCTGGAGCATGGCGAAGTCCAGCTCGCTGCGCGGTTCCAGGGAGAACGAGAGCAGTTCCAATTCCACGCGCTGCCAGTCGGGGAAATGGCCGAGCATCGCGGTTTCGATCGCATCCGTCTCCATGTCCAAATCTTCCGTATAGAACTGTCCAAGCATCATGCCGTAGATGTCCATCGGCGGCAGCGCGGCGAGACGGGCCTGTTCTTCCCGGTGCTCGATGTAGCTGTGGATGCCGTAGATGATGAGGGCGACGATCAGGAGCGCGCCGAGCGTGTGCCATTTGTAGTAGGTGATGAAGTGGTCGATTTTCTCGGCCAGGCCGGCGTACCGTTTGTATTTGCCGTATTGCTGCTCGTTCAGCTCCGAGACGGCCTGCTTCTCTTCCTGCTCGAGGATGAACCGGTAGGCGCGCGTAATCTCCGCGAACTCGGGGCTTTCGCGATCGTCGCCCGTCTCCCTGCGCCGTCGGCGTTCCTGGCGCAGGTACATGTCATAGCGCTTCTCCACCATTTCGCGGGATGCGTTCTCGGGAAGTCCGAGCCGTTCGTATGCGGTCTTCAGATCCATCCGTCGGTCCACCTCCAGCCATTCTACGATGTCTGCGTTCCGCGGGTTGCGCCGGGCGATGAACCGCGCTTCAGGCCCGTTGGTCCCGGGTGCCGTCCGGCGGCCGTCCCGCGACGGGCAGGTATATCGCAAACGTCGTTCCTTCGCCCGGGCGGCTGTCAACCTCGATCCTTCCGCCGTGGTTCCGCACGATCCGGTAGCAGACCGTCAGCCCCAGCCCGGTGCCGTTCTCCTTCGTCGTGAAAAACGGGCTGCCCAGCCGATCCAGCTTGTCCGGCGGAATGCCGGTTCCCTGGTCGGTCACCCGGATCTCGGCGGTGTCCCGGTTCACGACGGCTTCGATCGTGAGGACGCCGCCGTGCTCCATCGCCTCGATGCCGTTCTTCACGATGTTGATCAGCACCTGCTTGATCTGGTTCTCGTCGCAGTAGATATGGGCCTCGTCCGGGATCGGCAGCACCCGGATCTCAACGCCGCGCATGACGGCCTGCGGCTGCAGGAGCAGCACGACATGGCGGATCATCTGCGCGATGCCGGTCCTGGCGAATTGCGCGGCGCGGGGCCGGGACAGGACGAGCAGCTCGCCGAGAATTTGCTCGATCCGTCCCAGCTCTTCGAGCATGATGGTCAGGTAGGCTTCCCGTTTCGCCGCGGAGGACGATCCCGATTTGAGCAACTGCAGAAATCCCTTCAGGGAGGTCAGCGGGTTGCGGATCTCGTGCGCGATGCCGGCGGCCAGTTGACCCGCGGCGGCAAGCTTCTCGGACTGGATCAGGTTCTCCGCGCCGTACATCGCGTCCGCGTCCCTCGTCAGCCTGCGGATTTCGTTCTCCAGCTTGACGGAGTCGGACAGATCTTCCACCTGCAGCATGCCGACCGCGGAACCGGCGTCACCCTCCCCGGCTCCAACCAGCGGCGTCAGGTGCACGAGCAGCCATTTCACTTCGCCGCCGGGCCGTTCGTACCGGCATCTGGCCGACTGCGGCTGCGGCGGATCGCGCCACGCCAGGTCGGGAAAAAGCTCCGACGCGAGGCGTCCGGCTATCGCGTCAGCTTCGAGTCCGAGCATGCCGCACAGGGCGGGATTGGCGCACGACAGCCGTCCGTCGCGTCCCACGAACGCTTTGCCGATTCGGTCGAAGTGGTAGGCTAGCCTGTAGAGCCGGAAATCGTCCCGAAGATTCACCATTCTGATTGGATGCTCCCGTCACAGGATAACCGCCGGCCGGTTGGATCAAGCGGGATCCGGCCGGTTGCGCGGTCTCGGTCAGGATCGTTCCGGGATGGCGATTCTCAAGACGTTCGATCCGTATTCATTATCTATCACCCAGGGATGTTTTTCAACGATTACCCAAAATACGGAAACGGGACGATTCGTTATCCCACCGGAATGTGGCGGCCGCCATGGACAGGCAGAGCAGCGTGAACGCGGCCAGCGCCGCCAGGGAAGTCCAGGTGGAAGCCTGCCAGCCGCCGCGCACCCCGTCGGACAACACGTTGACGAAGTGGGAGAACGGATGGAGAAGGCTTGCGATTTGGACCCACCGGGGAGCATGTTCCAGGGAATAGAAAGCCTCGCTGGCGAACAGCATCGGCATGCAGATCAGGTTCGAGATCATGCTGGTGGCGCTCTCGTTCCGGCCCAGGTTGCCCGAGATGAAGCCGACGGCGGTGAAGCAAAGCGAGCCGATCAGGACCGCGACCAGCATCAGCGCAAGGCCGGGAAGCGTGAGCCTGACGTCGAAGACGAGGCAGCCCGCCGCCGTCAGACAGGCGCAGACCACGAGGGACAGGGCCGTGCGGGCGCCGGCGGATGCCGTGATAAACGCCGAAGTCGGCAGAGACGCGGTGCGGAGCAGTTTGAACACGCCCCGGTTGCGAAGCGTCATCACCTGGAACGGCGTGACCATGCCGGGGCCGAACAGGACGTTCACCGCGAGCACGCCGGCCAGCAGCCGTTCGGCATAGCCGGGCTTGTCGAACCAGAACCCGAGGCCGAGCAGCAGCACGAACGGGGTCACGATGGTCCAGAACAACGTATGCGGATCCCGGAACTGGCCGATCAGCATCGTGCGGAAAACGGTGGACATGCCATGAATCCTCCTTCATGATGCGGATGATTGCGGGCGACCGGCTTATTGCACGGCCACGGCGTTCGGCGCTTCCTGCGTGAGCCGAAGATAGAGCTGTTCCAGATCGGAAACGTTGTATTGTTCCAACAGCGCCGCGGGCGAACCTTCCGCCAGCATGCGTCCGGCGTCGATGAACACGATCCGGTCGGCGAGGCGGTGAACCTCATCCAGCTCGTGCGACGTGAAGACGACGGATGTGCCGCCTTTCGCGAGCGAGCCGATGAGTTCCCGGATTTCCAGCCGGGCGCGCGGATCGAGCGCCGCCGTCGGTTCGTCGAGGAAGAGCAGTTTGGGGTCGTGCACGAGCGCCATCGCGATGGCGAGCCGCTTCTGCTGGCCGCCGGACAGGCGCGCGGCGTCGGTATGCGCCATCTCGGCGAGTCCGCAGGCGGCAAGCCGGCGCAGCAGCTCGTCATCTCCGGGCCGCAGGCGATGGAACGCGGCGGCGAGGCGCATGTTCTCGAGCGCGGTATAGCCGGGGAAGATCGGCGCCGTCTGCAGCTGGACGCCGATGCGGCGCCGGAGTTCCGGTTCGGCATATTCGACGGATCCCGCGTCGGGCCGGCGCAGCCGGAGGATCAGCTCCAGCGTCGTCGATTTGCCGGCGCCGTTCGGACCGATGACGGCCAGCACCTCGCCCTCGTTCACGGCCAGGCTGATGCCGTCCACCACGTTGCGCCGGCCATACCGCTTGACCAGCGACGAAGCGCGGATCAGGACGCGGCGGGTTGCCAGGTTGGCCATGGGACACACTCCTTGTTATCCAATGTTATATAACCAATGTTGGATATTCGAGCAGAAGCAAGCCGCGCGGGAACGTTCCCGTGCGGAGACAGGCGTCCGGGTGCGATTGCGGTCCGGCGAAATTCAGCCCGTTCCGTCGCCCGGCGATTCTTCCCGCAGCAGCTCGATCAGACGTTTCAGATAGGCGATGTCCAGCTCCATCACGCCGATGGCGTTGTCGAAGGCGGTCATGACGATCGGCGACAGGCCGTAGCTGCTCTTGATCTTGCGGCCGAGCAGCCATTGATCCCGCGTCCGTTCCACCTGCTCCAGATTCCGCTCGAGCAGCCGTATGGCCTCATCCCGCGGCACGGCGTCGATCCAGGTGAGCCCGAGCGCGAGATCGGACTTCATGGAATGGGGACTTGCGAGCAGCGACTCGCGGACCATCTCCCGGAATTGCGCTTCGCCCTTCTCCGTAATCGTGTAAATCTTGCGAAGCCGGTTGCCGGTGCGCACTTCCGCCTCGGCGCGGATCAGGCCTTCCTGTTCCATTTTGCCGAGCGCGTAGTAGATGGAGCCGGAGAGCAGATTCGCCCAGGAGTCCATGCGGTTCTGCTGGATGAGCTGCTGGATTTCGTAGCCGTGCATCGGCCGCATGCGGAGAAAGCCGAGCACGATGAGATTCGTAGCGTTCACGACGGCATGCTCCCGTTCCGAAGTTATATATCCAACATTGGATATCCGTTGTTGAATATATCATGGCCGCAGCGGTTCGTCAAGCGCGCCCATCGGGAGCGCCGCCTTTCGAGACGCGTCCGGCGTCGAAGGGCGGGGAAAGGCCCCGCGCGCTGCGCACGGAGCCTCCCGCGGCGGTCATCGCCGGTCAATTCGCGCCCGGCTGCCGGCGGCGGAGCGCTTCGAGCTGCTCGTCGACCCGTTCGGCGATGGAGGCGTCGTCGTGCGGCGCGGTCGGATTCCAGCCTCCGCCTGCCCTGCGCGCCTCGTTCTCCGCTTCCCACCGCAGAATCTTCTCCTCGATCCGCTCGAAACCGCGCACCGCGGCCCGGCCGATTCCGGCGACGCCGGAAGCGAACCTGACGCCGAGTTCCGTGCCGCCGGACCCGGCGCCCGCGGCCGCCGCCTTTTCCGCCCGGTCGGCCAGTTCGGCGCGCTTCGCGCGGAGCCGCTCCAGCTCCGCCTTCGCCTGTTCGACCTGCGCCTCCAGTTCGGCCGCGCGCGCGCCGGCTTCCTCGTGCCAGGTCAGGTAACGGGCGGCCTTCTGCTCGAACGCCAGCTTATCCGCGATCGCGGCCCGCGCCTCGGCTTCCCGGCCGGCGGTCAGCGCTTCGGCGGCGCGCGCCTCCAGGTCCGCGGCGATCCGGAGGTATTCCTGGTGCCTGAGGAGCGCCGTCCGCTCGATCGCCCGCTGGCTGAGCAGCGCTTCCTGCGCGTCTTCCAGTTCCTCCTCCATTTCACGGATGTAATGGTTCAGCATCATGACGGGATCTTCCAGACGATCCAGCGCTTCGTGGGCCGTGGCCTTCGCGACGTCGGCGATGCGTTTCCAGATGCTCGTCATCGGTCATGCTCCTTTCGGTATGATCGGTCGGGGGGTGACGCGTGCCCCGCTTCCGTCAGCGGTACCGGTAATCGTGATACGGGTGCAGGGGATACGCATGCGGTTCGGACGGAACGACAAGGCTGCACAGGAAATAGACCAGCAGCGCGGTGCCGAAGCTGAAGAGCGCCGCGATGACCGCCGCGAGGCGGATGAAGGTCGGATCCGCGCCCATCCAGTCCGCGATGCCGCCGCAAAGCCCCGTCAGCATGCGGTCCCTTCTGGAGCGGTAAAGCTTTTGCATGGACGATTCTCCTTTCGCGGGATGGCGGAATTTCCGGTCGCTCCCGGTTGATCTCTTGATGATCATATTGTAGCGCCCGGCGAAAGATGCCCGTAACGGTCCGTCGGCGGTTTTCGGGTCCGGACCCGGGTCGGGGACGCACCCCATCTCCGGGCGGAGCCGGACGGTCGGGTCCGGCCGGGCGCGATCCGGCTGCGCAGGGGCGGCGGTCCGGAAGCGTGCGGCGGGACCGGTTGAGCGAAGGGGATGTGATCGAAAAGGGGAAGGCATCGCGCGCTCTGTTGGCGGGATGCGGTCCGGAAGCGTGTGGTGCGGGACGATGGAGCAGGGAACAGGTTCGGAATGCGTGCGGAACATGCAAAACGGACCGCCCGGGAAACCGGGCGGTCCCGCGGCCGTCAACTGGAACGCCGCCCGCCGTCCTTCGTCCGTTCGGGCAGCTGCGAGACGTAGCTGTGCGACATGCGGAACAGATCGAGCGCCCGCCGGTACTCGTCTTCGGTGACCAGCGGCTTGCCGTCGGGTCCGGCGGCATCGGCGCCGACCGGTTCGCCGCCGTCGAGCGGATACGCCGTCCCGTCTCCGAACGCCTCGCCGGGCACGAAGATCGCGCGGTCGTTGATGAACGATCCCGTGGGCAGATAATAGCGGATCGGCAGCAGGTTGCTGTCGTAATTCAGCAGATCCTGGCCGAACGCGATGCAGTCGTCCAGCCGGATGCCGGCGAGATTCGCAACGGTCGGCGTGATGTCGCTGTGGCCGCCGACGGTCCCGACCGTTCGCGGTTCGAGCGCGCCCGGCGCGATGATCAGGAGCGGCACGCGCAGCATGTCATAATAGCCGTACGTCCGGCCGAGCAGCTCCTTCAGCAGCTTCCGGTCTTCCTTCGTCAGCGAGTAGACGGGCATGCCCATGTGGTCGCCGTAAATGACGATGAGACTGTTCTCCCACAGGCCCGCCGCCTTCATTTCTTCGACGAATACGCCGAGCGCCTTGTCCGCGTAGTGCTGCGAGCGGAGATAGTCGCCGACGAACGTGCCGCGGAACCGCTCCGGCAGATCGAAGGTGTCCTTGTGCGCGGGCAGATTGAACGGATGGTGCGCGGACATCGAGATGAGGTTCGCGAACACCCTGTCGCCGTCTGCCGCCAGCCGCGCGATTTCGGCGACGCTCTTCCGGTACAGCACCTCGTCGGACGAGCCGAAATGGACGAAGTCTTCGTCCTGGAAAAACTGCTGGTCGTAATACCGGTCGAAGCCGATGGCGGCGTACAGATCGTTGCGCCTCCAGAAGGCGACGTCGTTCGTATGGAACGTGACTGTCTTGTACCCCCGCGCATGGAGCAGCTTCGCGAGGCTCGGCAGCGCCTTCTTCCCGTACGTTTCGGAGGCGGCGCCGACGGGCGGCGTCAGCAGGGATGTGTTCGCCACGTACTCGGCGTCGGACGTGTTGCCCGCGCCGACCTGCTGGAAGAACCGCGGGAAGAACAGTCCCTCCTCCTTGAGCCGGTTCATCACCGGGGTGACTTCGGCGCCGTCCACCTTCAGATCGAGCAGCATCGTCTGGAACGCCTCGAGCTGCACGAAAAGGATATGCCGTCCCTCCGCCGCCCGAAACGCCTCCGGCACGGCCTTCCGCGGCAGCCGCTTCACTTCCCGCACGGCGTCCGGCGTGACGGCGCCGGGCTCGAACAGCGTCTCCCGCCCCGACGTCAGCATGACGTCGACCTCGTAGTTGATGATGCCCATCCGTTCGGCCCGCGCCAGCTCGTTCAGGATATTCCGGTTCGGCACGATCTGCATGGCGCAGACCGCGGTCATGGCGACGAACAGCGCGGCGGCGGCCAAGCGGTGTCCGCGGCCCGGCTTCGGCCGCGACGCCCAGCGGCGGAACCCGCGGTGCCGCGAGGCGAACAGCAGGGCGATGACGACGAGATCGACGAAAATGAGCAGGAAGTAGGGATGCAGGAGCTGGAAGACGCTTCCCTTCACTTCCTTGACCTGTCCGATCTGCGAGAACGCGTGGTAGGTCACGATGATGCCGAAGTATTTGTAGTACATGATGACGGCGAAATAGATGGCGGTATAGACCAGGTCCACAAGCGCGTAGGCAAGCGTCTTGCGCCTGTCCGCCAGAAGCTCGATCAGCGCGAAGGCCGCCCATACCGACGGCAATGAAGTGACGAGCGGATTCCATATGGAACCGTCGAATATGACGGCCGACGCCAGGTAGAACTTGACGGTCATGATCAGCGTGAACAGCACGAACGGGCTGAGCAGCGCCGCACGTACACGAGGATTCATGGCCCTGATCCCCCTATCTTGTCTCCCTATTCATCATAGCGCAACGGGCGCGCGGGTGAGAAGTCCGGCTGCCGGCCGTCAGGGACCGGGCCGTTCGTGATAAAATGGTAATCTTAGAAGCGGTATCCCAGGGAAACGGAGCGATCGGGATGACGGAATCGACGGCTTCGCGGACCGGACAGGCCGGAAGCGGCGAAACCCGGGGCGCGGGAACCGGGGAGCGCGGACCGGCGGCGCGGCCGGGACGGGCGGAGCGGCTGCACGCGGCGGGCATGGCGGCGGCGGTCGCGCTGTGCGTCGCCGGGCAGCTCGTCTGGCTGCCCGACGCCCTGCCGCTGCCCGGCGGCGTGCGCTGGATCGAGGCGCTGGACGTGCTCGTCTACGCGCTCGCGCTGCCGCCGGCGCTCTGGACGGCGGCGGCTTCCTTCCGCCTCGCGGAAGGCGCGCTGGGGGGCGCGCCGAAGCGGGCGCTGATCCCGCCCGCGGCGGCGGCCGTCCTCGGCGCTGCCGCCTGCGCGTGCGTCTCCGCGATCAGCCTGGAACCGGCGCGCATGTTCACGGCGCTCGGCGCGCTCGGGGCCGCATGGCTCGCGGCGTTCGCGGATCTCGCCTTCGCCGAGCGTCGCCGCCGGAAGCGGCGGCTTCCCGCGCGCACGCTGCGCGCCTTCGCGGGGATGCTCGCGCTTCTGGCCCTGCTCTTTACGCCCACGGGCGAGATCGTGACGACGCCCGGCCTGACGTTCGACGTGAACCGCTATGCCCGCGCCGCGGACGGCGAGCCGAAGGGGCGGATCGACGGCGTGCTCGTCCTCGGCCGTCCGGCCTTCCTCGCCGACCGGCTGTACGCGCGGCTGTTCCCGCATTACGAATTTGAGCCGATCGCGTCGCTCGGCATGCCGCTCGCCGAATACGACGAGCTCGTCCGCAGCCAGAAGCTGGACGCGGAGGCCGCGGCAGCCGCGATCGCCGCCGAGCGGACCGGCCGCGGCGAAGGCATCCGCATGCGCGGCGCGCGGGTTGTCGCCGTCATGAAGGACGCTCCCGCCGCGGGCGCGCTGCATGCGGGCGACATCATCACGGCGGCCGGCGGCGCCGCCGTCCGCTCGACCGCCGATCTCGCGGAGGCGATGCGGCGGATCAGGCCGGGCGAGGCGGTCGAGCTTGCCGTGCTGCGGGACGGGGCCGCGCTTCGGATCACGGCGGCGACGGGGCCGGCGGAGGACGATCCGGAGCGGGCGGTTTTCGGCATCGTCATCGAGACCCTCCTCGACCCGGACGTGCCGGACGGGATCGCGTACCGGCGGTATTTCATGCACGAGGGAGGCCCGTCGCACGGCGCGATCCTGGCGCTTGCGCTGATCGACCAGTGGACGCCGGGCGGCGTCACCGGCGGGCGCTACGTCGCGGGCACCGGCACGATCGGACCGGGCGGCGTCATCGGCCCGGTCGGCGGCGTCCGGCAGAAGGCGTACGCGGTCAGCCGGACGGGCGCGGACGTCTTCTTCGTGCCGGCCGGACAGGAGACGGAAGCCCGCCTCGGCGCACCGGATCTCAACATCGTCCCCGTGGCGACGCTGGATGACATGCTCAATTGGCTGAAAAGGGGCGGATAACGCGGCATAACGGGCCGGCACGGCTCGAGAACGAGCCTGAGCCGGCTTTGTTCCGTTTGCTTTCACGGCGGGGGAATCTACAATAGGGGGAAAACGGCATCACCGGACTAGCACCGGAAGGAGAAAAGCGGCATGGGTTTATGGTCCCGGTTGAAGGCGTTTACAGGTGCGGGAGGTCCCGTCGATCCGGACCGGCGTCTGTCGGGCGAAGCGGTCCTGACGATCGGCATCCACAGCCTGTTCCAGTTCGGCGCATCGATGGCGGGTCTGTTCCTGAACCTGTACCTTTGGCGCCTGACCGAGGATCTGGCCGTGAACGGCATCTACAACATCGTCGTGTTCCTGCTGACCCCGGTCGGCTTTCTGGCCGGCGCCTGGCTCGCGAAGCGGACCGACCGGCTCGTCACGTACCGGATCGGCATCGTGCTGACGGCGCTGTTCTATCTGCTGGTCATCCTCGCCGGCACGGCCGTGGTGCGGCACTACATCTGGTTCGGGCTGTTCAGCGGCATCGCCTCCGGCATGTACTGGACGGCCTATCTCGTCCTGATGTACGACGTGTCCACCCCCGCGAACCGGATCCGGTTCCTCGGGCTCAACACGACGTTCTTCAATCTGGCCGGGTTGGCCGGACCGGCGGTCGCCGGCACGATCATCGGCGTGATGGAAGGGCTGACGGGCTACCTCGTCACGTTCTCGCTGTCCCTCGCCCTGTTCGTTGCCGCGGCCGCGCTCAGCCTGCGCCTGCGGCCGTCCGGCTTCCGCCACAAGACGTTCTACATCGGGCTCGTGCCGCACGTGATGCGCCGACAGCCCGCCTGGCTCAGGGCGCTCTTCGCCTTCTTCCTGTGGGGGCTGTTTCAGGGCATTACGCTGTTCCTGCCCAACATCTTGCTGTACCGGACGGTCGGGCGCGAGGATTGGGTCGGCTATCTCACGATCTTCTTTTCCGGCCTCGTCATTCTGTCCAGCTTCCTCGTCTCGCGCTTCGGCCGGGAACATTTCGGAAGGCTGTACGTCCTGTTGTCGTCGGCCGGCGTCGTGATCGGCGCCGCTTTCCTGTTCATCGATTTCGCGTTCTGGACCGTCGCCGTGTTCATGATCCTGTTTTCGCTCGGCAATCCGCTCATGAACAATACCCTGTCCAATTTCTACTATCGCCGGATCGCGCTTCTGCCGCTCAGGGGCCAGCTCCGGAACGAGGCCATTGTCATGCGGGAAGTGTTCCTGAACGCGGGCCGCGTTCTGTCCATCGTGGCGCTGCTCGCGTTCGCCGACAACCCCGAATCCGCGATGCTGCCCGTCGTCCTGTTCGCGGCGGCTCTGACGCAGATGCCGATCTTCTTTCTCGTAGAGAAGCCGGCGCGGCAGCCGGCGGAAAGCAGGTGAGAAGTCCGTTGGGAAAATCCGGACTCGTCCCGGCGCAGTTGAAAAAATATTGGTTCTGGTACTTGCTCGCGGCTCTCTCCATCGGGGCGGCGAACGTCGTGCATGCGCTGTACCCGTCCGTGCTCGGCGACTTCGCCGACCGGGTGGAGTCGGGAGGTCTCACCGCCGCGGCGGTCCGCGCAAGCGGCCTCCGGCTGCTCGCGATCGGAGCCGGTTATTGCGTCCTGTTCGGCATCGGCCAGTACATCAACCACCGGCTCGGACGCTATTTTGAATTTTCGACGCGCCAGAAGCTGTTCCGGCATTTCACGAACCTAAGTGAAGCCTGGCTCTCGAAGAACGGCATCGGAAAACTGCTCAGCTACGTGATGAGCGACGTGACGACGGTGCGCGAATCGATCGCGAACGGATTCAACCAGCTCACGAACGCCGTCGTCCTGCTGATGTCGACCGTGACCATCATGTTGCTGAGCGGCATTCCGCTGCCCGTTCTGGCCGTCAGCGTGCTGCCGCTCGGCGCCATTCCGTTCCTCGTCACGTACTTCGGCCCGCGCATCCGCGGGCAGTCGCTCAAGGTGCAGGAGTCGCTCGCGGCGATGACCGAATCGGCCGAGGAGCAGTTCGGCGGCATCAGGGTGACGAAGACCTTTGCGGCGGAAGAAATCGCGCGGGCGCGGTTCGGGGAGACGGTCGACCGGATCCGCGAGCATCAGCATCGGCTCGTCCGTCTGAGCGGCAAGTTCCAGGCATCGCTGCCGCTGGCGGGCGCGATGGCGCTTGTGGTGGCGATGACCTGGGGCGGCGTGCTCGTGTCGCAGGGGAAGCTCTCGCTCGGCCATTTCGTCGAGCTGACGCTGTATCTGCGCATGATCGCGACCCCCTTGCAGCAGATCGGCAACGTGATCAATCTGGTGCAGCGCGCCCGCGCCTCGCTCGAGCGGCTGAACGGACTGCTCTCGATCCGGCCGGACATTGCCGACGAGGAAGGCGCCCGGCCGCTGCCGGAAGGAGCCGCATCCATCGAGATCCGCGGCCTCACCTTCACCTATCCGGGCGCCCGCCGGCCGGCTCTGACGGGCATCGATCTCGAGATCGGGGCGGGCAAGACGGTCGGCATCGTCGGCCGCACCGGCAGCGGCAAGACGACGCTCGCGAAGCTGCTGCTGCGCATCTATGATCCGCCGCGCGGAAGCATTTGGATCGGCGGACGGGACATCCGGCAGACGACGCTCGAGAGCCTGCGCACGTCGATCGGGTACGTGCCGCAGGACGGCTTTCTGTTCAGCACGACGATCGCGGACAACATCGCGTTCCACAACCGGGCCGAGCCGCGGGAGCGGATCGAACACGCGGCCCGGCTCGCGGACGTGTACGAGAACATCATCGGGTTTCCGGACGGATTCGAGACGAAGCTCGGGGAGCGGGGGCTCACGCTGTCCGGCGGCCAGCGGCAGCGGACCAGCCTCGCCCGCGGGCTGATCAAGGAGGCGCCGATCCTCATCCTCGACGACAGCGTCAGCGCCGTCGACACCGTGACCGAATCGCGGATTCTGCGCAACCTGCGGGAGACCCGCCGCGGCAAGACGACGTTGATCATCGCGCACCGGATCAGCGCGGTCATGCACGCGGATCTCATCGTTGTCATGGAGGGCGGGCGCATCGTCGAGCGGGGGACGCACCGCGAACTGATGGAGCTGGACGGCCGTTACGCCGCGATGGCGCGGATGCAGGGAGAGGAGGCGGTCGTCCGTGGCTGAGGAGAAACCCTTGCATCGCCGGCGCGCGTTGCGCGCCTTGCTTGGCTACGCGCGGCCGCATCGCCGGAAGTTCCTGCTCGGCATCCTGTGCACGTTCCTCGCGATCGCGGCCGATCTGCTGCAGCCGGTCATCGTCAAGACGGCGATCGACGACACGATCCCGCTCGGCGAATCCGGCATTCCGATTTTGATCGGGCTCGGGGCGGCTTACGCGCTGCTTGCGATCGTCGCCTTCGTCTTCTCCTACTGGCAGAGCAATCTGCTCCAGCGGGCGGGGCAGGCGATCGTCGCGCAGCTGCGCAAGGATCTGTTCCGCCACATCACGAACCAGTCGATGTCGTTCTTCGACCGGCACCCGATCGGCAGCCTCGTGACGAACGAGTCGAACGACACGGAGACGATCAACCAGTTCTTCACGCAGGTGCTGCTCAGCCTCGTCCGGGACGGGTTCATGCTCGTCATGATCATCGGGTTCATGTTCTGGCTCGACGCGGAACTGGCGCTCTATGCCATGATCCTGATCCCGATCATCGGCGCGATCGCGCTGCTGTTCCGCCGCGCGCTGCGGAATGCGTACCACCGGTCGCGGGCGCAGCTCTCGCGGCTGATCGCGTTCACGGCGGAGAACCTGTCCGGCATGAGCCTGATCCAGGCGTTCCACCAGGAGGAGGAACAATACCGGCGGTTCACCGATACGAACCGGACCTACCTGAAGGAGAACCTGCGCGAGGTGCGCGCCACGATCCTGTTCAACCGCTCCTTCGAACTGCTCGGCAACGCCGCCGTGGCCGCGGCCGTATGGCTCGGCGGGTACGCGGTGCTGCACCAGAAGTTCGAGTTCGGCGTGCTCTATGCGTTCATCACGTACATCCGGCAGTTCTTCCAGCCGATCAACCAGCTGACGCAGCAATGGAACACGCTGCAGTCGACAATGGTATCGATGGAGCGGCTGTGGCGGATTTTCTCCGCCGAACCGGAGGTGCGCGACCCCGAGCCGGAGACGGCGGTTGCTTTGTCGCCGGAACGGGTGAAAGGGCGGATCGATTTCAACCAAATCCGGTTCTCTTACGTAAAAGGTACGGAGGTGCTGCACGATCTCGACCTGCACATCCGGCCCGGCGAGTTCGTCGGCATCGTCGGCGTGACCGGCGCGGGCAAAAGCTCGCTCGTCAGCCTGCTCGCCCGCTTCTACGACGTGGATCACGGCAGCGTGGAGATCGACGGCGTCGACATCCGCCGGATTCCGCAAGGCACGCTGCACCGGATCGTCGGGCTCGTGCAGCAGGAGCCGTTCCTGTTCTCGGGGACGATCCTCGACAATGTCCGCCTGTTCCGGGAGGAGATCGGTCGGGAGCGGGTGATCGAGGCGTGCCGGTTCGTCGGCGCGGACGAGATGATCGCCCGCCTTCCGGACGGCTACGAAACGCGGCTGTCGGAGCGGGGGAGCGGCCTGTCGGCCGGCGAGCGGCAGCTCATTTCCTTCGCGCGGATCATCGTGTTTCAGCCGAAAATCCTCATCCTCGACGAGGCGACCGCCAACCTGGACTCGCATACGGAGCGGCTGGTGCAGCAGGCGCTGGACCGGGCCGCGCGCGGTCGGACGACGCTCGTCATCGCGCACCGGCTGTCGACGATCCGGCACGCCGACCGCATCATCGTCATGCGGGACGGCCGCATCGTCGAGCAGGGCAACCACGAATCGCTGCTCGCCGCAAACGGCTATTACGCCGAGCTGTACCGCCATTCCCGCAGCCCGCACGGGCTTGAGCTGACGGCGGTGAAAGGAAAGGAGGATTAGACGCATGGACGGAAGCAGGACACGCCGCATCTTGCTGCTCGGCGCGGCGGGCATCGCGCTGTTCATGCTCGTGTACCTCGGGTATCCCGCCGTCAAACTCGAAGTGATCAGCCGCCATTACCAGCTGTACGGCTCTTACGCCATACTGCCCGGAGACGCGCCGCGGACCGCCGAAAAGCCCCTCGCGTTGAAAACCCGGCGCGCGGATTACGAACGCGAGGGGATCCGGCTGACGAACGTGCTGTATTACCGCGAGCTCGGGCAGCTCGCCTTCGGCTATATTTACGGCGATGACAGGCAGGCGCTGTACGATATCGCGCTGCTTGACGCCGAAGGCCGGAAGGTTCCGGGGGATTTGATGGTGACCGGCAGCGACCGGTTCCATGCGAAGCGGCTGCAGAAGCTCAATTTCAGGCTGGCGCATCCGCTCGACGGGCAGGCGGCCTACACGATCCTGATCACGGATGAGCGGGGGGAACGCGTCGGCGCGCTGGAATTCGGCGTGTGAACGGTGTGATTTTCGACATTTGGTTGCATGCCGGGACACGGTATATTGGAAACGGATCGACCATTTTGGACGGAAAGCATCCCTTGCCGGAGGTCAGGGTGGGGTTCCATGCGCGCGAAACTGTGGTCCTGGCTCGCTCCCGGGCTGCTGTCCGGCGTCTCCATGGGCGCCTTTTTCATCATGGACGGGGTGTCGCACCATCGGCATGCGAGGCTGGAACATCCGGTCGGGCATTTCTATGTCGTTTCGATCGTGTCGCTCCTCGCGCTGCTGGTGTCGATCGCCGTCGGCGTGGCCGGGATCCGGCTGAGAAACGTGAACGTCACCTTCCTGTCCATCGGCTACATCTCGCTGGCCGGGCTGTTCATGCTGCACGGCCTGTCGACGCCGGGGTTCATCGTGGAGGATGGTGACGCGCTGCCCGCCCTGTCCGGCCGACTCAGCGTCGTCATCGCTTCGATATGGGTCTTCCTGTCCGCCTTGCCGACCGACCTGGCCTTCGTGCGCTGGCTGGCGCGAGCGCAGCGCGCACTCGTGCCGATTTGGGTCGCCGTCCTGGCGATGCTGATCTTCGCGGCTTTCGCGGGCTCCGCCCGCCTCGACCGGGCGTTCCCCTATCCCGCCGTTCATCCCTGGCTGTACTGCCTGATCACGGCGGTCCCCGGTCTGTTCGCGATGTACCGTTACCGCAAGCTGTACGTCATGACCCGCTTTCCGATCCATCTCGGCATCGTCTGCAGCTCCAGCCTGCTCATCGTCTCGATCATCATCATGGTCTACGGCGACATCTGGGATGCGAGCTGGTGGCTGTATCATTTCACCCTGTTCGGGTCCATCGGCTGCATGGTCGTCGGCGTCATCGCGCAGTATGTCGGCCAGCCGTCCGTCGCGGGCCTGTTCAGTACGCTGTTTCGCCCGGATCCGCGCCGCATCATCGAATCGTCGATCTCGCCGAGCGTCCGGGCGCTCATCGCGCAGACCGAGGGCAAGGACGCCTACACGGCGGGGCACAATTACCGCGTGGCGATGTACGCGCTGCGGCTCGCCGAGCACATGGGCGTGCAGCCGCGGATGCTGCGGGCGCTGGCGCAGGGCGGCATCGTCCATGATGTCGGCAAGCTGTTCATCCCCGACGAGATTCTGAACAAGCCCGGCAGGCTGACGCCGGAAGAGCGGGCCGTCATCGAGCTGCACCCCGTGCACGGATACAATCTGTGCAAGCAGCTCGGTTTCATGACCGAGGAACTGGAGATCATCCGCTCGCATCATGAGCGCTGGGACGGCAACGGCTATCCGGACCGGCTGAAGGGCGAGGAGATCCCCCTGCTCGCGCGGATCGCCGCGGTGGCGGACGTCTACGACGCGCTGACGTCCTCGCGATCCTACCGGCCCGCGATGAGCCACGAGCATGCGATGCGGATCATCGAGCAGGAGAGCGGCAAGCAGTTCGACCCGCGGTGTGTGGATGCCTGGATGTCGCTGGCCGAGGTCGATCCCGAGTTTTTCCGCACGATGCACGGCAAGGCGGCGGCCGGGACGGTGCCGTCCGTCCCGGCGCCCGAGCCGACGTGCGGGTGATCGTCACCGTTCATCCGATGCCAGATCGAGCCAGTCCAGCTCCTCCCGCGTCAGCCGGATGTCCATGGCTTCGCGGCAGGAGCGCAGCTCCTCCGCGTTGCGGGCACCGATCAGCGCACAGGTCGGAAACGGCTGGTTCAGCACCCAGGCCAGCCCGATCTGCGCGAC
>Ga0207871_100398_pt1 | contig 16659 bp, 13 predicted proteins | sample Passage260A_FD_187371 | JGI IMG/M metagenome (GOLD analysis project Ga0207871, IMG submission 187371) | Cellulose adapted compost microbial communities from Newby Island Compost Facility, Milpitas, CA, USA - Passage2 60A (SPAdes) (version 2) ...
CCGAGCAGCTGGCGCTCGTCAGCTATGACGAGACGGTCTGGGCGAAGTATCTGGACCCGCCGGTGACGACGATCCGGCAACCCGGCTACAAGATGGGACAAACGGCGGTGCAGACGCTCGTCGACCGGATCACATCGGGGAGCGACGGAGAACCGACCGTCGTCACGCTGGAACCGGAGCTGATCGTACGCGCCTCATGCGGCGCCATGTCCTTTCGTATTACCTGAAAATATCCGCATTTTCGAACATAGATGAGGCAGTTTGAACGCTGTGAAGGAGGGATGCGTCGGCGAAGCATGGTGCGTGCCGAAGACCTGACGTTGAGGGTACACCAGGGGCGAGTCACATTACGACAGAGGGAGGAGAGGCTCAGGTGAGCGATGACAGGAAAGAAAGAGAGGAACTACTCAAGCTGTACGAAAATCTCCGCGTGACAGACGTCCGGGACGGCATGGACTGGGTCGGCTATCACGGTTACGGTACCGTGCACCACAGCATCCGTCCGCTCTGGAGAACCCGGGCGGTGGGCATCGCCAAGACGGCGCGTTACCTGCCGTATGAAGGACCGGTGCCGCGGGTGACCGGGGACGAGTACACGGAATGGGTGAGATGGTACTACAGGGAGGTGTGCAACGATCCCTGGGGCGAGGAGATCCGGGAGGGCGACTTCGTCGTGCTGGACATCTGCGGCCTCGACGTCGGACTGCTCGGCTCCAACAACACGCTGGCCTTCAAGCTCAAGGGCGCGAGGGGTTTCCTGACGAACGGAGGCGGCATCCGGGACACGGATGAAGTGATCCGGCAGCGCATTCCGGTATGGTCGAAATTCGTCTCGCAGGGCATGGATCAGACGCGCATTCGTTATTACGAGAAGGACATTCCGGTCGCCATCGGCGGCGTGGCCGTCTATCCCGGCGACGTGGTGGTGGCGGACGGCGACGGCGTCATCGTGGTGCCGCGCAAGATCGCTTTCGAAGTCGCAAAGTACGCCCATCAGGAACTGAAGGCCGACAAGGAAGCGCGCAGGCGGTATTACCTTCAGTTGGGCTGGGAGCTGGACGAGACGGTCCTCTGATCGCGCGGAGAAAAGCAGAGAAAAAAGGTCAGGAACGAACGGCGTGCGGCATGCGCGCGCGTCCGGCCTGACAAAACAAAAAAGAAAATTTTGTGCAATTTAACATTAGCATTGTATCGCGTCCAAATCAACTTGCATGCCTGGCAGTGCGGCAAACCACAATCGGGCAGGGAACGCCATGACCAAAGAACGTATCGGCTTCATCGGGCTGGGCGCCATGGGGTTGCCGATGGCGCGCAATTTGCTGAAGAACGGGTACCCGCTCGCCGTGGCGGTCAACCGCAACCGGAAGCCGGTCGACGAACTGGTCCGGCTCGGTGCGGTCGAATTGGCCTCGACCGACGAGGTGATCGCAGGGAGCGATGTGATATGCACGATTCTGCCTGCCGATGCCGAAATGGAATCCGTTCTGCTCGCCGACCGGGCGCTGGCCGGGGTCCGGCCGGGGCAGGCATTGATCGAGATGACCTCGGGCACGCCTTCGATGATGAGGCGCGTGGCCGAAGCGTGGCAGGTCCGGGGCGCACAGGTGCTGGACGCGCCGGTGAGCGGAGGCACGGTCGGCGCCGAGCAGGGGACGCTCACGGTCATGGCCGGCGGCGATCCCGGAGTGCTGGAACGCGTCCGGCCGGTGCTGGATGCGATGGCCCGGAAGATTTACAGGGTGGGCGAAATCGGCAGCGGCAAGGCGATCAAGGCCATCAACCAGATGCTGGCCGCCATCCACATGATGGCTGTGGCGGAAGCGGCCGCGCTGGCGGAAAAGCTCGGCATCGACGCTTCCATATTAAAGGAAGTCATCGGCGCCAGCTCCGGCGCCTCCTGGATGATGGCGAACAAGCTGGACGGCTTGCTCGGGAGACAATTCGACCCGGGCTTCAAGCTGGCCCTGATGAAGAAAGACATCGGGATTGCCGTCAGCGAGGCGGGCGGAGATCTCCGGCTCGATCTCGCAAGGTTCGTGCTGGACGCCTATGAGCAGGCATCCGTACGGTACGGTGAACTTGATTTCTCGGCCATCAGCATGCGAATCAGGGAGGATTGACATGAGGACACGCTTGAAAGCGTTCGCAATCATCCTGTTGTCCGCCGTGTTCGTGCTCGGACTTGCCGCATGCGGCGGAGGCAAGAGCAGCAGCGGAGGCTCGTCGGACGGCTCCGGCAATGCCGGCGGCACGACGCAGACCGGAAACTCCGGTTCCGGCGGCCCGTCCGGCGGCGGGTCCCAGGAGACCGTCGAGATCCGCTTCACCTGGTGGGGCGACACGGCACGCAACGATCTGTACAATGCGATCGTCGACCGGTTCGAGGAAGAGTATCCGCACATCAAGGTCAAACGGGAATTCGGCGGCTGGGCCGACTACTGGGACCGTCTGGCGACCCAATCGGCCGGCGGCAATGCGCCGGACGTCGTGAGCATGCACCAGTTCTATGTCGCGGACTACGCCGCGCGCGGCGCGCTGCTTGATCTCCAGACGGTCATTGATTCGGGCGAACTGGACGTCTCGCTGTTCCCGGAAGCCGCGCTGGACAGCGGCCGCGTGAACGGCACGCTCGTCATGATTCCGAAGGGCATCACGATGCCGGGCTGGGTCTACCACACCGCCACGCTCGACAAACTCGGCATCGCGTATCCGGACATCAACTGGACGTATGACGACCTGATCGCCATTTCGCGGCAGGTCGTGGAGAAATCGGGCGGCACGATGTGGGGTACGCCCGACATGGGCGGCGGACAGCTGCAGCCGAACTTCCGCTATTTCGTACGGCAGAACGGCGAAGACCTGTACACGGAAGACGGCAAGCTCGGTTTCTCGCGCGACACGCTCGTGAAATGGTGGTCGATGTGGAAGCAGATGCGCGACGAGAAGCTCATCCCGGATGCGGCGACGTCAGCCGAATACGACGGCGTGCCGCTCGAACAGAACCTGTTCGTCACCGGCAAAGTCGCGTTGTACCAGATTCCGGCCAACCAGATCTATCTGTACGAGCAACAGTTCCCGGAAGGCGAAATCCACATGGTCCGGATGCCGTCGCTGCCCGGCGGCCAGAATGGCGAATATCTCGAAGGCGCTTATCTGAGCATTACCGCCCAGTCCAAGCATCCGAAGGAAGCGGCGCTGTTCATCAACTTCTTCGTCAACAGCGAGCGTTCGCTGGAGTTGTTCAAGGTTGAACAGGGTTCGCCGGCGAACACGGACATGGCCGAATTCGTGAAGCCTTTGCTGGCGGCGCCGCAGGCACGGGCGGTCGACTTCATCCAGACGGTCATTCCGTACGCGACCAGCGCGGCGTACGCACCGGCCGGTGCAACCGAAGTCGAAGCCGCCTTCAAGGACAATGCCACGGCCATCGCGTTCGGCCAGAAGACGGTCGAACAGGCGGCGGACGACTTCCTGGCGGCCGCCAACCGGATCCTGGGGCAATAAGCGGCTGATCCCTCGGCAATTCACAGCGTTGAAAGGAAGAAGACGCCGTTCTTCTTCCTTTCAACCTTAAAGGGGCTTGATCCATGAACCCGAAGCTGATCAACGTGTTGAAACGCAACGCGGTCGGCTATCTGTTCCTGTCTCCCTGGCTGCTCGGTCTGATCGGGCTGAGCGCGCTTCCGATCCTGGCATCCCTGTACTTTTCGTTCACCCGCTACGATATGCTCACCGCACCCGATTGGATCGGTCTCGACAACTACCGGGAAATGCTGCTCAACGACCAGAAGTGGCGCAACAGCCTGAAGGTGACGCTCATCTACGTCCTCCTGGGCGTCCCCCTGCAGCTCGTCTTTGCCCTGTCGATCGCCCTGATGCTCAACCGGGGCATCCGGGGTCTCCGGATCTACCGCGCCATCTACTATGTGCCCTCCCTGTTCGGCGGCAGCGTCGCGGTGGCGCTGCTCTGGCGGCAGCTGTTCGGCGGGGAGGGGCTTGTCAACCTGCTGCTGCGGCAAATCGGCCTGCCGGGCCACAACTGGATCGCCAGCCCCGACACGGCGCTGTACACGCTGATCGTTCTGAAGATCTGGCAGTTCGGGGCGCCGATGGTCATCTTCCTCGCCGCGCTGAAGCAGGTTCCGACGGAGCTGTACGAAGCGTCGCGGATCGACGGGGCGGGCCGGTGGAAACAGTTTTGGCGCATCACGCTGCCCCTGATCACGCCGATCGTCTTTTTCAATGTCGTCATGCAGACGATCCAGGCGTTCCAGGCGTTCACGCCGGCTTACATCGTCAGTCGGGGCACGGGCGGTCCGCTCGATTCGACGCTGTTCTACACCCTGTACCTCTACCAGAAGGGGTTCACCCACTTCCAGATGGGGTACGCCGCGTCGATGGCCTGGGTGCTGCTCATTGTCATCGCCTTCGTGACCGCCATGCTGTTCCTGTCGGCTCGCAAATGGGTTTATTACCAGGAGTGAGGTGGCGGAGCGTTGCAATCGATTCTTGCCTCATGGAAAAACAGCAAATGGCCGACCCACCTGCTGATCATCGCGGGCGCGTTCATCATGATTTACCCGCTGTTCTGGATGATCAGCGCATCGTTCAAACCGAATACGGAAATTTTCCGGAACACCTCGCTGATTCCGGAGACGTTCACGCTCGAGAACTACCGGTACGGCTGGAAGGGATTGTCCGGCGTGACGTTCGGCCACTTCTTCCTGAACACGTTCATGCTGGTTGCGGCGTGCATCGTCGGCAACATCTTCTCCTGTTCGATGGCGGCGTACGCCTTCGCCCGGCTTGAATTCGCGCTGCGCCGGGTCTGGTTCGCCCTCATGCTGGTCACGATGATGCTGCCGTTCCATGTGACGATCATTCCGCAGTACATCATGTTCAACCAGCTCGACATGATCAATACGTACTGGCCGCTCATCCTGCCGAAATATTTCGCCGCGGAAGGGTTCTTCGTCTTCCTGATGGTGCAGTTCATCCGTTCCATTCCGAGGGAGCTGGATGAAGCGGTGAAGATCGACGGCGGCGGTCCGTTCATGCTGTACGGTTATCTGATCATGCCGCTGGCGCTTCCGGCGATCATCACCACGACGATCTTCACCTTCATCTGGACGTGGAACGATTTCTTCGCGCAAATGTTGTACATCAGCGAGCTCAAGCTGTATACCGTGTCCCTGGGACTCCGGATGTTCCTGGACGCGATGGGTCAGAACCAATGGGGCGCCATGTTTGCCATGTCAACGCTGTCCTTGATCCCGCTCTTCGTCATCTTTGTCTTCTTCCAACGCTATCTGATCGAGGGCATCGCGACCGGCAGTCTGAAAGGTTAAACGAGACGGAGGGAATGGCGTGACAATACCAGGTTTTCGCATCTTGCCCATGGGGCGGCGTCCCGACCCGTCGCTGGTGAAACAATTTCGCAAGATCGCGACTCCCCTGATCAGCGACAACATGAACCGGATGCACGCGATCTCGTGCGAGCTGAGGCCGTTTCACGGCGGAGGCCGGATGGCCGGCACGGCGTTGACCGTGAAGACAAGGCCCGGCGACAATCTGATGGTGCACAAGGCGATCGACCTGGCCGAGCCCGGGGACGTCATCGTGGTGGACGCGGGCGGAGAGATGACCCACGCGATCATCGGCGAGATCATGGTCCGTCTGGCGGTCAAAAAGGGGCTCGCGGGGTTCGTCATCGACGGCTGCGTCCGCGATACGGAGGCGATCCGCGAGGGGGATTTTCCCGTGTTCGCGCGCGGCGCGACGCACCGCGGGCCCTACAAGGACGGACCCGGCGAGATCAATGTGCCCGTATCCGTGGGCGGCATGGTCGTGCATCCCGGCGACATCATCGTGGGCGACGGCGACGGCCTGGCCGTCGTTCCGGCGGATATCGCGCAGGAGATCCTGGATCTGGCATTGGCCCAGAAGAAACGGGAAGAGGCGATGTTCGCCGCCATCGAAGACGGCACGATCGACCGGAGCTGGATTGACGCCGTGCTGATCCGGAAGGGATGTGAATGGGTTGGGGATTCCGACAAGATTTGACTGGCAGCGATTGCAGCAGTTCATCCAGCGGTTGTTCATGGCGGCAGGCGTTCCCGAATACAACGCGTTCCTCGTGGCGGAATCCCTCGTGCAGGCGAATCTGCGGGGCGTCGATTCCCACGGCGTCGTCCGGACGCCGATCTATCTTGCCCGCATCAGGCGGAAAATGGTCGACCCGAACGCCGAGATCACCGTCGTCCGGGAGAGCGAGGGCACGGCGCTCGTGGACGGGGGGAACAATTTCGGCGCGGTGGTCGGCGTGCGTGCGACGCAGATCGCGATCGACAAGGCGAAGCGGGCCGGTGCCGCGTTCGTCGGCGTGAAGCGGTCCAATCATTTCGGCACGGGCGCGTATTACGCGCTGAAGGCGATCGAGCAGAAGATGATGCTGATGGTCATGTCCAACGCGTCGCAGACGATGCCGCCGACGGGCGGCGTGCGGCCGTTCATCGGCACGAACCCGCTGGCCGTCGGCGTCCCCGCCGGGAGGGCGGTTCCGTTCCTGCTCGACATGGCCACGAGCGTCGTGGCCCGGGGCAAGATCATCGTCGCGGCGCAGAAGGGCCAGCCGATTCCGCTCGGATGGGCGGTCGACAGGCACGGCAATCCGACGACCGACCCGGAAGCCGCGCTGGAGGGCGCCGTGCTGCCGGTCGGCGGCGCCAAGGGATACGGCATCTCGCTGATGATCGATATCCTGTGCGGCGTGCTGACGGGCGCCGGATTCGGCAGGTATGTCAACAACATGTACGAGAACTGGGAAGAGCCCCAGAATGTCGGACACGTGTTCATTGCCGTCGACATCTCGCGCTTCATGCCGCTGGAACGCTTCGAGGCGCGCATGGAGCAATACATCCGGGAAATCAAGCAGGAGCCGAAGGCGCCCGGCGTGGAAGAGATTCTGATCCCGGGCGAAATCGAACACCGGCGCACGCTCGAGCTCATGAAGCACGGCATCGAGCTGCCCGAGAAGCTGGCGGAAGAGCTCGACGCGATCGGCCGGGAATACGGCCTGCGTCTTGCGGATGCGGCATATTGAAGGGATTACGGGAGGCGTCATGATCATGGACTTGCGGAAGCGGTTCCGATATGAAATTCCGACCGCCATCGAGTTCGGCTGCGGCTCCATCCAAACGCTGGCCGATCATGTGAAAGCGTTATGCGGCAGCCGGGTGCTGGTGGTCGCCGATCCCGGCGTCGTGAAGGCCGGCGTGGTCGAACGCGTCACCGAACCGCTGCGTTCGGCCGGCATTCCGTACGACATTTTCTCGGACATCGAGTCCGATCCCGATATCGCCTCGGTCGAGAAAGGGACCGGGCAGGCCCGGGACGGCGGCTGCGACCTGATCGTCGGCGTCGGCGGGGGCAGCTCGCTGGATACGGCGAAGGCCATCGGCATCATGCTTACGAACGGCGGCCATATCCGCGACTATGTCGGTCTGGGCAAGGTGAAGAACCGGCCCGCTCCCGTCATCGCCGTGCCGACGACGGCGGGGACGGGCAGCGAGCTCACGATCTGGTCGGTGCTGTCCGACAAGGAGCGGAAGGTCAAGCTGAGCGTCGGCAGCGTCTACAACTGCCCGGCGCTGGCGCTGCTCGATCCCGAGCTGACGGTGCCGCTGCCGCCGCATGTGACGGCCTTTACCGGCATGGATGCGCTGACCCACGCGATTGAATCCTACGTCAACCTGAACACCCAGCCGATCTCGGAAGGCATGTCCGTGCAGGCGATGAAGCTGATCGCGGCCAACCTGCGGACGGCCGTCGCGAACGGGAACAATCTGGAGGCGCGCGCGAACATGCTGCTCGCGAGCACGATCGCGGCGATGGCGTTCAATGCGACCCGGCTCGGACTCGCACACGCGCTGGCGCTGCCGCTGGGCGCGCATTTCGGCATCCCGCACGGGCTCGTCAACGCGATGCTGCTGCCGGAAGTCATGCGGTACAACCTGATCGGCAATCTGCAGAAGTTCGCGGAGATCGCGGCCATCTTCGGCGAGCGGACGGAGCATCTGTCCCTGCGCGAAGCGGCCGAGCGGTCGGTTGAGGCGGTGCGCCGGCTGAACCGCGACATCGGCATCACCCAGACGCTGGGCGATTTCGGCGTGCGGGAGGAGCATCTGGACATGATCGCGAACGAAGCGATGGAATCCGGCAACGTACCGGTGAACCCCGTCCGGGCGACGGCGAAGGATCTGATCGGCATCTGCCGGCGCCTGCTCGGTGACTGAGGAGGGATGCGTTCCATGCTGACCTGGCTGGAACAGAACTGCGGCAAGACGTACGGCAACTTCATCGGCGGCGAATGGACGGCCAGCGAAGGCGGAACGGTGCCGATTTATCATGCCGCGCGGCGGAGCCAGGTGCTCGGCTACTTCCCGAACTCGACGGAAGCGGACGTGAACCGGGCGGTGGAGGCGGCGCATGCCGCCTTTCCGGCCTGGGCCGCGACGCCGGCACCGGAGCGCACCGCGATTCTGATGAAGTTCGCCGATCTGCTCGAACGGGATCAGGAGGAGCTGGCCTATCGGCTGTCCGCGGAGCAGGGCAAGACGCTGTCCGAAGCGCGGGGCGAGGTGCTGCGCGCGGCCCGGGAGACCCGGTTCGCCGCCGGCGAAGCGCTGCGGATCGCGGGAGATACGCTGCCCGGCGAGCGCGGGCGGACGTCGATCCGGACGCTGCGCCAGCCGATCGGCGTCGTCGCGGCGATCGCGCCCTGGAACTTCCCGGTGATCACGCCGGTGCGGAAGATCTCTCCGGCGCTCGCCTACGGCTGCACCGTCGTGTTCAAGCCGGCGACCGCCACGCCCTGGGCGACGGTCAGGCTGATGGAGCTGTACGCGAAAGCGGGCGTGCCGGCCGGCGTCGTCAACCTGGTCATCGGCAGCGGTTCGAAGATCGGGGATGCGCTCGTCAGCCATCCGCTGGTCGCGGGCATCAGCTTCACCGGATCGACGGCGCAGGGGCTGCGCATCCAGCGCCTGGCGGCCGGGCGGCTTGCGCGGACGCAGCTCGAGCTGGGCGGCAAGAACCCGGCCGTCGTGTTGGATTATGCGGATCTGGAGCATGCCGCGCGGCAGATCGTCTCGGCTGCCTTTACCTGCAGCGGCCAGCGCTGCACGGCGATCAGCCGGGTCATCGTGCTGCGCGAACGGGCCGAAGCGCTGAAGGAGTCGCTGCTGGCGGAGATCGCGAAGATCAAGGTCGGACCGGCCTGGGATCCGGAGGCGACCATGGGGCCGCTGATCAACCAGGCGCAGATGGATGCCGTGCTCGAGTACATCCGCATCGGGAAGGAGGAGGGCGCGCGGCTCCTCACGGGCGGGGAGGTGCTCCGCGACGGAATTTACGCGGAGGGATGCTACGTGACGCCGGCGCTTTTCGATCGGGTGACGCCGGAGATGCGGATCGCGCGCGAGGAAATTTTCGGCCCGGTGCTTTGCGTGCTCGAGGCGGAAGATGCCGAAGACGCGCTCCGGATGGCGAACGATACGGATTACGGGCTGGCGGCCGCCGTGTTCACGGACCGTCTCGCGGACGCGGAGGATTTTGCCGGGCGGCTGCGGAGCGGGATGGTGCACATCAACCATGGAACGGCCAGCGCCGTCCACGCGCCGTTCGGCGGCGTGAAGATGTCCGGTTACGGACCGTACTCGATCGGGCGGTCGAATCTCGAATTCTTTACGGAGATGAAAGTGGTGTACGTTCAATACTGACGGATGGGTGATGGCCGTGAAAGTGGTGCTGGCGCCGGATTCCTTCAAGGGATCGATCTCCGCCCGCGATCTGTGCGCCGCCCTGCGGGAGGGCGTCCTCGAAGTGTTCCCCGACGCGGAGGTCACGGAGCTGCCGCTTGCGGACGGCGGGGAAGGGACGGTGGAAGCGCTCGTGCACGCGACCGGCGGCAGGCTCGTCGAACGGGTGGTCCGGGATCCGCTGGGCCGGCCGGTGCGGGCGGCGTACGGCGTGCTCGGCGACGGGCAGACCGCGGTCGTCGAGATGGCCCAGGCGTCGGGGTTGCCGCTGCTCGCCCCGCATGAGCGCAATCCGCTGATCGCCGACAGCTTCGGCACCGGACAGCTGATCCGGGACGCGCTCGCCGCCGGATACCGCCGGTTCATTATCGGCCTCGGCGGAAGCGCGACGAACGACGGCGGAGCGGGCGCGCTCCGGGCGCTGGGCGTCCGGTTCCTGGACGAAGCGGGCGAGGAGCTTCCGCCCGGCGGCGAAGCGCTGCTGCGCCTTGCGCGGGTGGATGTGACCGGGCTGGATCCGGCCGTCCGCGCGTCGCGGTTCATCCTTGCCAGCGACGTGACGAATCCGCTGTGCGGTCCGAACGGCGCCTCGGCCGTATTCGGGCCGCAGAAGGGCGCCACCCCGGACATGGTCGCGTGGCTTGACGCGGCGCTGCTGCGGTTCGGCAAGGTGCTGCGCGAGGCGACGGGCCTGGACGTTGCCGCGCTTCCGGGAAGCGGCGCGGCGGGCGGTGCCGGCGCCGGGTTCATGGCCGTCCTCGGGGCGGAATTCCGCAGCGGCATCGAGATCGTGATGGAAGCGGTCGACTTCGGGGGGAAGATCCGGGGAGCGGACTGGATCGTCACGGGCGAAGGCAGGCTGGATGAACAGACGCTGTCCGGCAAGGCGGTGGCCGGTGTCTGCCGGCTGGCCCGGACCGCCGGCGTTCCGGTCATCGGAATATGCGGCAGCCTGGCGCTGTCGACGCGGCAGATGGAGGAGCTGGGGCTGGCCGCGGCCTTCAGCATCGTGCCCGGACCGTGCCCGACGAAGGAAGCGATGAAGCGGGCCGGGGAGATGGCCCGCGGGACGATGGCGCGCGTGATGCGGCTGATCCGTTCCGCGAAGGGAACGGACGGGTGAGGGGAGCGTTTTTGGTGAGGGGGAAGGACGGAAGATGAAACCGAAGGTCGTGGTCACCCGCAAAGTGCCGGACCGGGCGATCGAGCTGCTCGCTCCGCATTGCGAGCTGGACGTGTGGCCGGAGGAGGAGGCGCCGATTCCCCGGGAGGTGCTGGAGCGGAAGATCCGGGACGCGGACGGGCTGTACTGCCTGCTGACGGACACGGTCGACCGGGCGCTTCTGGATCTGGCACCCCGGCTCCGGATCATCAGCAACATGGCGGTCGGCTACAACAACATCGACGTCGCGGAGGCGACCCGGCGGAACATCATGGTCACGAACACGCCGAATGTCCTGACCGAGACGACCGCCGATCTGACGTTCGCCCTGCTGATGGCGGCGGCGCGGCGGATCACGGAAGCGGAGCGGTTCCTGCGGGACGGGAAGTGGAAGACGTGGTCGCCGATGCTGCTGACGGGGCAGGACGTGTACGGCGCGACGCTGGGCATCATCGGCCTCGGCCGGATCGGGTCGGCCGTGGCCCGGCGGGCGCGGGGCTTCGACATGCGGGTGCTGTATCACGCGACCCGCCGGAACGAGCAGGCGGAACGGGAACTCGGCGTGCGGTACGCCGGTCTGGACGAGCTGCTCGCCGAATCGGATTTCGTGGTGATCATGACGCCGCTGACCCCGCAGACCCGGAACCTGATCGGCGCGCGGGAGCTCGCGCTCATGAAGCCGACCGCGGTGCTCGTCAACGCGGCGCGCGGCGGCATCGTGGACGAGCGGGCGCTCTATGACGCGCTGAAAGAGGGCAGGATCTGGGCCGCCGGGCTGGACGTGTTCGAGGAGGAGCCGGTCCCGACCGACCATCCGCTGCTGTCGCTGCCCAATGTGACGGCTCTGCCCCATATCGGCAGCGCTTCGGTCCGCACCCGGACCCGGATGGCCGAGCTCGCCGCGGAGAATCTGCTCGACGGGCTGGCGGGCCGGGTGCCGAAGTGCCTCGTGAACCGGGAGGTCGCGGACGGGCGGGGGTGACGGTCTGTCCGCGGCAGGAGCGGCGCCGGGTCGGCGGTGCTCATATTTTTGCGAAGCGGCCGCCGAGCGCCAGCCTTATTTTGTCGTCGCCCTCCGGTCGTGCCGCATTCCCGTTTCCTGCTATTGGCCTTTCTCATACCGTGTTATGCGGGTGAGAGGGGTCTTTTTTCTTTGGCCGATTTGATGGAAAATAGAATCGCGGAACCGCGGCCGACAGCTTTTGACACGGAGCGACGTGCGGCTGCGGCCGGATCGTACCTAACGGAGGGATGAAGAGTCGTGCGCATGATGCTTCATTTTGTGAGCGAAGAGCCGCTGGATCTGCCGATCAACTATCAGGACTTGCTGATCGGATTCATCTACCGGAACATCAGCGACGAGGCGTATCGGCGATTCCTGCACGAGGAAGGGTACGCCTACCGGGGCAGGACGTACAAGCATTTTGCGTTTTCGCGTCTGGACGGTCGAAGGAAGGTGGATCTGGAACGGAAGCGGATCGTGTTTTTCCCGCCGTTCCGGCTGCTGGTGACGTCGCCGCTGAATGCGTTCCTCGAGTCCTTCGCGAAATCGATGCTTCTCTCGGACGAGCTGCGCATCGGGCGCTACCCGGTGCATTTGATTTCGTTCGAGTCGCAGCCGGAGCCGGCGGAAATGCCGGATGCGGTTCGGATCCGCATGCTGAGCCCGCTCGTCATTTACAGCACGCTGACGAATCCGAACGGCGTGAAGTATACCTATTATTACAGGCCCGATCACGAACAGTTCTCCCGCAAGGTCGGGGAGAATTTGAAGCGGCGGTATTTCAGCCTGCACGAGGAAGATCCGGAGCTTGCCGCGAGCCCGTTTTCGATCCGCCCGCTCAGGGTTACGCCGCGCGACAAAGTCGTGACCCGCTTCCACGGCACGATCATCGAGGGATGGATGGGCGAGTACGAGTTGCGCGGCGATCCGCGCCTGCTCCATTGGGCGTACCACACGTGCCTTGGCGGCAAGGGCTCGCAGGGGTTCGGGGTGTTCGAGCTGATCTGAGTTCGAAGGTGTCGGGAAAGGTATCCTGGCGTGCAAATTTGTCGTCGACCTCCGGTGCTGCAAAAACCCCGGGGGGTCGACGACAAATGAAAAACCATGAAAATGCTGATGGGACAAAGGTTCTGTGATATACTGAGGGTGGATATGGAGATTTAAGGAAGGTATAGCATTGACAAAAATGGTTTATTTTTCGGGGGTTTTTGGGGTTTTGATCGTACCTATGAGGAATTGAAACTTCGTTCCGTATGGAAGAACGCTCTTGCGGCGATGCTGGGTTTTGATCGTACCTATGAGGAATTGAAACTTGGACAAGACCGCAAACCTTGACATGGGAAGGCATTGCAGTTTTGATCGTACCTATGAGGAATTGAAACTCTGCAAGGGAACAGGCGCTGTATGAGCGGGGAAATGGTTTTGATCGTACCTATGAGGAATTGAAACCGTACCGTGTCCTTGACCGCCTCCCACGCGCCTTTCGTTTTGATCGTACCTATGAGGAATTGAAACTCCCATATGTTGCCGATGACTTCGCACACCTCGTTATAGGTTTTGATCGTACCTATGAGGAATTGAAACTTGTATCAGAAACGATGGGAATGACGCAGATAAATTGGAGGGTTTTGATCGTACCTATGAGGAATTGAAACATGGTCGCTGGACACGGGAACTGAACGCGGTCTATTAGTTTTGATCGTACCTATGAGGAATTGAAACTTCGCCATAATGCGCAGGCGCAAAAAACCGCCACCTGGTTTTGATCGTACCTATGAGGAATTGAAACCTTGAGCGCCGTAAGCGGCTCGAAGAGCAGATCGAAGTTTTGATCGTACCTATGAGGAATTGAAACCTTGAGCGCCGTAAGCGGCTCGAAGAGCAGATCGAAGTTTTGATCGTACCTATGAGGAATTGAAACTTTTTCCAAATCATCCCTATCCACGTCAACCGTGGACGGTTTTGATCGTACCTATGAGGAATTGAAACCTCTTCCCATTTTCTGACAACACCTTTCGCAATTCGTTTTGATCGTACCTATGAGGAATTGAAACTACTTGTACGGACCCTCGTCGTAATCCGTGATGCCGTTTTGATCGTACCTATGAGGAATTGAAACTTTCCGAAGTTGGCTCCAGATGGAGCCCGGAAGTGACGTTTTGATCGTACCTATGAGGAATTGAAACTGCGGCAGGACTACGCTGACTTGGTGGAGCGCGTCGTTTTGATCGTACCTATGAGGAATTGAAACTCAGCGCGAAGACGACTGTGGATGCCGCACAGAAACTGGTTTTGATCGTACCTATGAGGAATTGAAACCCGCTAATGTCATATTGTTTTCTTGACGTCAAATGCGTTTTGATCGTACCTATGAGGAATTGAAACCCTGCGTGAACGTCGGATACGCGGGCACGCAGCGGAGTTTTGATCGTACCTATGAGGAATTGAAACTTCGTTTCAAATTCAAGTTTTTATGCACCCTTTTTGGTGTTTTGATCGTACCTATGAGGAATTGAAACTTCGTCCTGGTTGTAGCGGAGCACGTTTTGGATGCGACGGGTTTTGATCGTACCTATGAGGAATTGAAACGTTGTAACCAAAGACCACACTTGCAAGTGCATGGAGTTTTGATCGTACCTATGAGGAATTGAAACCGGTCGCGCTCCTCGCCGGCCGGAATGCTGTTTTCGTTTTGATCGTACCTATGAGGAATTGAAACTAAATTGGGCGTTCTACCAGGGTTCAGACGATGAAGGGTTTTGATCGTACCTATGAGGAATTGAAACCAGCAGAAAATGATGAATTGCCATGAATATTCCTCCTCTGCCGGTTTTGATCGTACCTATGAGGAATTGAAACATCAAAAGGGCCTCACCCTTCGTTTTGTAAGTGGCTCACGTTTTGATCGTACCTATGAGGAATTGAAACCCATGTGCGACGCTGCCGCCTCCAACGTCGTCGCCGGGTTTTGATCGTACCTATGAGGAATTGAAACATGGTCCAGAATCTCGCGGTAGAACCAATGCGCAGGCGGTTTTGATCGTACCTATGAGGAATTGAAACGAGGGATTAAACATGAACATCAAATTCCTGTGGAACGGTTTTGATCGTACCTATGAGGAATTGAAACATTTCAGAAACATCAAATTCTCCCATATGCTTTTGGGTTTTGATCGTACCTATGAGGAATTGAAACCCGGCCGCCGCCAAAAGTTCCGGCTCCCTCTCCTGGCCGTTTTGATCGTACCTATGAGGAATTGAAACGCGAGATCGCGGATCTCGCGGCCGGCGGGAGCGCCGTTTTGATCGTACCTATGAGGAATTGAAACTCCCATTCCCCGACGCTGGAAGCCTTGAGCTCCCAAGGCCGGGTTTTGATCGTACCTATGAGGAATTGAAACTTGGTGCTTTTCGAAATTGGTGATCTGAATGAATTTCTCGGTTTTGATCGTACCTATGAGGAATTGAAACTCGTTTCACGATGACGATGCAACAGGTACGTGTGGCAAAGTTTTGATCGTACCTATGAGGAATTGAAACCGCCGCGTGAACCTGACAGTCGATGAAGCGTGCCTCAGTTTTGATCGTACCTATGAGGAATTGAAACTTCGGAAATTGACCAATCTCCAAATTTCCTAATCTCAAATGTTTTGATCGTACCTATGAGGAATTGAAACCAGAGCCTGAACGCCAATCGCCCGTATCTCGAATACGGGTTTTGATCGTACCTATGAGGAATTGAAACTCCCTTCGCAAAATCCCGACGGGACACGACGGGACAGTTTTGATCGTACCTATGAGGAATTGAAACTCCCGTATGGAAACAAGGCCACTTTTCAACTCGGATATAGTTTTGATCGTACCTATGAGGAATTGAAACGGCGAATGATCAGGTCCGATCCATGTCGAAAAAACGCGAGTTTTGATCGTACCTATGAGGAATTGAAACCTGGTGCACGTGTAAAATGGGAGGCGGGACGGAGCGGGTTTTGATCGTACCTATGAGGAATTGAAACATACTGACGTGGTCGACAGTAACGACGCTGCTGAAGGAGGTTTTGATCGTACCTATGAGGAATTGAAACCCCGCGAGTACGGCGTCGTCTTCTGGAAAATTGGCGTTTTGATCGTACCTATGAGGAATTGAAACTCCGCAACAGACGGCAGACGGAATAACGCGTGCGACCCAGTTTTGATCGTACCTATGAGGAATTGAAACCTACACCGTGCCGTCCCAAAGCTGGCGGAACTGGTGCCGAGTTTTGATCGTACCTATGAGGAATTGAAACCTCCAGAAACGCGAAGAGTTCAAGCGGAAGGTGACCGTTTTGATCGTACCTATGAGGAATTGAAACTTTTGCGCATCTCGGTTGAGCGGAGGCCGCCGTAGCGTTTTGATCGTACCTATGAGGAATTGAAACCGAAGCCGGACGCGGACAACTATCTCAAGAGCGTGAAAGGTTTTGATCGTACCTATGAGGAATTGAAACTTCTTCACTTCGCACACAGCTTTGTCGAAGTCAATCGGTTTTGATCGTACCTATCCCGAAAATTAAAGTAGCTTAGAAGCACAAAAAAGGTGGTACCCGGACATCGTCACTACTTTAGAGGAATAATATGGTAATTTCGTCTATGCAGTTTGGTCCATTTCCTCCACGACAACCTTGTAACCCAGG
>Ga0207871_100400_pt1 | contig 16451 bp, 14 predicted proteins | sample Passage260A_FD_187371 | JGI IMG/M metagenome (GOLD analysis project Ga0207871, IMG submission 187371) | Cellulose adapted compost microbial communities from Newby Island Compost Facility, Milpitas, CA, USA - Passage2 60A (SPAdes) (version 2) ...
CGTAACTCGTCCTCGACCTGAAGGAAGATGACATCTACTGGTGCACGGCGGATCCGGGATGGGTGACGGGGACGAGTTACGGCATCTTCGCGCCCTGGCTGCACGGCGTGACGAACGTCGTGCGCGGCGGCCGATTCAGCCCGCAGGATTGGTACGCCACGATCGAGAAATATCGCGTGACGGTCTGGTACAGCGCGCCGACGGCGTTCCGCATGCTGATGGGGGCCGGCGACGAGATCGTCAAGCAATACGATCTGTCCAGCCTCCGCCATGTCATGAGCGTCGGCGAGCCGCTCAACCCCGAAGTCGTCCGCTGGGGCCTGAGGGTGTACGGTCAGCGCATCCATGATACCTGGTGGATGACGGAGACGGGAGCGCAGCTCATCTGCAATTATCCGTGCATGGACATCAAGCCCGGTTCGATGGGCCGGCCGTTGCCGGGCATCCGGGCCGCCATCATCGACGACCAGGGCAACGAGCTTCCGCCCTACCGGATGGGCAACCTCGCGATCCGTACGCCCTGGCCGTCCATGATGCGCAAGATCTGGAACAATCCCGCGAAGTACGAGGAATATTTCCGCATTCCGGGCTGGTACATCTCCGGTGACTCGGCTTACATGGACGAGGACGGCTATTTCTGGTTCCAGGGCCGGATCGACGACGTCATCAACACGGCGGGCGAACGGGTCGGACCGTTCGAAGTCGAGAGCAAGCTCGTCGAGCACCCGGCGGTCGCGGAAGCCGGCGTCATCGGCAAGCCCGACCCGGTCCGGGGCGAGATCATCAAGGCGTTCATCTCGCTGCGCGAAGGCTACACGCCCTCCGAGGAGCTGAAGCAGGACATCATGCGGTTCGTGAAGGAAGGGCTGGCCGCCCACGCGGCGCCGCGGGAAATCGAGTTCCGGGACAAACTGCCGAAAACCCGCAGCGGCAAGATCATGCGCCGCGTGCTGAAGGCCTGGGAGCTGAATCTGCCGACCGGCGACCTGTCGACGATGGAGGACTGACCGGCCCGGCATCTTCCGCAAGCATGACAGAGGGCGCCCGACGGTCCGCAGGGACCGGGGCGCCCTTTTCCCGTCATCACCGGCGTCACGGGCTTGGCAGCGCGACAGATTCGGACGCCGGCGATTCGCCGTACTCGTTGACGGCCGTAATCCGGATGAAGCCGCTGGCGAGCGGCGAGACATACTCGAACCGGTTCGCGTTCACTTCGCCGATCCGCCGGAACCGGTTGCCGTCCTCGCTGAAATAGATCCGGTATTTCTCCACGCGTTCGGCGTCCGGATTCGGATTCCAGCTGACGGAGAAGCCGATATCGGTCCGCTCGACCGCGAGCCCGCGCGGCGCCGAAGGTTCGGCGCCGTAGGGTTCCTGCGCGGTTCCGCCGTCCGGTACAGGCTCCTGATGCTGCGGAACCTGCGCCGGATCCTGCGGCGTCTGCTGCGGATCCTGCGGCAGGAACGGCGGTGTTTGCGGGCCGTACGGCATTTCCGATTGCCCGGGGGATCCGCCGCCCCAGGTGACGATGGCGCTCGGCGCCGATTCCCGTCCCGCGACGTCGACCGCCGTGACGTAATAGCTGTAGCGGTAGGACGGCGAGACATAATTGACGAACCGCAAGTTGTTGCCGTGGTAAATCGACTCTCCGGTCTTGACGAACGGGCCGCCGTTCAGCGAACGGTACAGCCGGTAGCCGACGACGTCTTCCTCCGGCGAACCCTTGAACGTGATGCGGACGGCGGACATGTCGTCCACTTCCTCCACCTTGAGCCCCGTCGGAGGCGAAGGATTGCGGCCGTCGTCGACGCGGGGATCCACCTTCGAAGGCGCGCTGAGGGCCGCGTCCTTCGGCAGGAAGTAGGAAAGCGGCTTCCGGCTCGACGCCGGCATCTTCGCCATCGCGGCCTCGATCTCTTCCATCAGCTCGTCGAGCGGTTTCTCCCGGACGATGAGCACCTTCTCCCGGATGAAATCTTCCGGCGTCGTCGGCTGGGGAATGTACAGCACGCCCTTGTACTCGACGACCCGCATCTTGACGAGTCCGTCTTCGCTCTCCTTCGGCAGATAATCCTCGTTGAACCAGTCCGTGACGAGCTTGCCGTATGCCCGGGTCAGCTCGGTCGGGCGCTTGCCGCTCACGCCGGACACCGTGGCCTTCACGACGCCCTCCGGCTGCGGGAACTCCTTCGTCGGAAACAGGTCGGGCCGGGCCTGCGTCACCTCGTTCATGATCTTCGCCCAGATGTGCTGGGCCCGGTAGCGCGCGTCGCCGGTCAACGTATGGATCGGCTTCTCGTAGCCCGCCCACACGCCGAGCGTGATGTCCGGCGTGAACCCGATGAACCAGACGTCGCCGTAGCTTTGCGTCGATCCCGTCTTGCCGGCGATCGGAATCTCCTTGTTCGCGTATTCCCGACGTACGACGGAGCCGGTACCGTTCGTGATGACCGTGCGCAGCATGTCCGTGACGAGGAACGCCGTCCGTTCGGAGAACACCTGGACCGGGCGCGGTTTGTGCTCGTAGATCACCTTGCCGTTCGAGTCCGTGATCTTGCGGATCAGGAACGCGTCATGGAATACGCCGCCGTTCGGAATCGCGCCGTAGGCGTTCGTCAGCTCCTCGACCGTGACGCCGCGGCTCAGGCCTCCGATGACGCCCGTCTGGGCATAATCATCCTCCGGCTGCAGCGTCGTGATGCCCAGCTTGCGCACGAATTCCCACGCCTTCGGGATCGTCACCTTCTCCAGGAAGATTTTGAGCGCCGGCAGGTTCAGCGAGCGGTTGAGCGCCTCGCGCGCCGTCACGAGCCCGTTGTAGCCCCCGTGGGACGAATTGCCCCCCGAGTTCTTCGGCAAGTGGAAGCCCTTCTGGCCGTCCTTGAGCACGATCGGCGCGTCGTCCAGGATCGACGCCGGCTGGACGAGCCCCATCTCGATGGCGGGCAGGTAGGCGGCGATCGTCTTCATCGTCGAGCCCGGCTGGCGCGTCATCTGCGTCGCGAAATTCATCTGCTCCTCGTAGAAGTCGCGCCCCTCGATCATGCCGAGAATCGCGCCGGTCTTGTGGTCGATCATCATGGCCGCGACCTGCTCCATGCCCTTCTCCTCGTGGTCGGGGGAGAAGTTGTTCGGATCCGACGCGATCTTCCGCATCAGATCATAAACTTCCTTGTCGATCGTCGTATAAATATGGTAACCGCCGCGCAGCAGCTCTTCGCGCTTCTCCTCGAACCGGTAGGCGTATTCCGGGGAATGTTCCTTCAGTTCCGGATTTTCCAGCTCAAGCAAAATCTTGACGGCCTGGCGCTCGGCTTCGAGCATCAGGTACGGATAGGTGTTGTACGCCTTTTTCTCCGGTTTCGCGAACGAAGCGCGGATGTCGAAGGCCAACGCTTCTTCATATTCCTGCTTCGTGATGCGGCCCGTCTCGAGCATCCGCCGCAGGACGAGCTTCTGCCGGTTGATCGCGAGCTCGATGCCTTTCTCGTTGTACTCGCCCTTGCTCGTGAAGACCGAGTAGGCGGACGGCCGTTGCGGCAGCCCGGCCAGGAAGGCCGCCTGGGCGAGATTCAGGTCATGCAGGTCGTCGATGCCGAAGATGCCCTTGGCCGCCGCCTTGATGCCGTACAAATTGTAACCGGACGAACCGTTGCCGAACGGCACCTTGTTCAGATAGGCGGTCAGAATTTCCGGCTTCGACAGGAAGCGCTCGAGCCGGAGCGCAAGGAAAATCTCCCGCACTTTGCGGCTGTCCGTCACCTCGAGGGACAGGAACACGCGCCTTGCGAGCTGCTGGGTCAGCGTGCTGCCGCCCGTCTGGGTGTCTTCGTTCAGCACCTTCTGCTTGATGGCGCGGCCCAGCGCCCAGATGTCGACGCCCGGGTGCTTGAAGAAATCGTCGTCCTCGATCGCGAGCACCGCATCGATGACAACCTGCGGAATCTCGTCGAACTGGACGAGCTGCCGGTCCTCTTCGGTGCGCAGCTGGCCGATCGGCGTATCGTCGTTAAAGTAGACGTAACCCGTCACGTCATATTCGCCGATCTTGCTCTCGATATAGGAACGCGGCCGGACCGGTTCGTCCTTTACGAGGGAAGCGACGTAGCCGGTCACGGCGCCGCCGACGAACATGCCGGTGATGATGCCGAAGATGACGAGCCATTTGAAGGTCGCCCATACGGTGTAACCGAAAATCAGCCACCCTCTTTTCACGGACGACCGTTTGCCCATGTCCATATGGTTGTATCTCCCCCTCCGAGTCACGTCTACCATTATAGCACATTTTTGTGGGGGGCGACGCGCCGCGTCCGGTTGACGATCCCCGCGGGCGTGTGGTATAACGCAGGTGTCGGATTTGCATGACAGAAGATGTCGGCAGGACAGGCGATGACGGGAACGAGTAGCCGGCGGATGGCCGCATCCAGAGAGCCGGTGGGGGCTGCGAACCGGCTGCGGGCCGCCGCGCGAATTACCTCCCCGAGCCGGTCCGGCGAACGGGCGCCGTCCCGAGTAGCCGGACCCGGTTGCGCCCGTTACAGCGCGCATCGAGCGAAAGCGTACGCCGTGCGGCGGCGCTTTAACGAGGGTGGTACCGCGGGTGGCACAGTCCTTCTCGTCCCTTGGGAGAAGGGCTTTTTTTGTTGATCCGCGGTCTGCATCGCCGCGCGGACGGACAGGAACGATACCGGTGAATGGAGGAGTCGGAAACATGTCGGAACGCACGGATCTCACGCCCGCCCAGCGGGCGGAAGTGGAGCGGCAGCTTGCGGTCATCCGCCGCGGCGTCGTGGAAATCGTGCCGGAGGAGGAGCTGGAGGCGAAGGTGGCCGAATCCGTCCGAACGGGGAGGCCGCTCAAGGTGAAGCTCGGCCTTGACCCGTCCGCGCCGGACATCCACATCGGTCATACGGTCGTGCTGCACAAGCTGAGGCAATTCCAGGAGCTCGGCCATCACGTCCAGCTCATCATCGGCGACTTCACCGGCCGGATCGGCGACCCGACCGGCAAATCCGAGACGCGCAAGCAGCTGTCCGAAGAAGACGTGAAGCGCAACGCCGAAACGTACCGGAAGCAGATCTTCAAGATCCTCGATCCGGACAGGACTTCGATCCATTACAATTCCGAATGGCTGGCGCCGATGACGTTTGCCGACGTGGTCGGGCTCGCCGCCAAGATGACGGTCGCCCGCATGCTCGAGCGGGACGATTTCACGAAGCGGTACCAGTCCGGCCAGCCGATCAGCATCCATGAATTCTTCTATCCGCTCATGCAGGGATACGATTCGGTGGCGCTGGAAAGCGACATCGAGCTCGGCGGGACCGACCAGAAGTTCAACCTGCTCATGGGCCGGATGCTGCAGAAGGAATACGGCAAGGCGCAGCAGGTCGCGATCATGCTGCCGCTGCTCGAAGGGCTCGACGGCGTGAACAAGATGAGCAAGAGCCTCGGCAATTACATCGGCATTGATGAAGACCCGAACGAGATTTACGGCAAGGCGATGTCCGTGCCGGACGAGCTGATGCTGAAATATTTCGAGCTCGCGACGGACATGACGCTCGAGGAACTGGAGGCGCTGCGGAGGGGACTTGAGGACGGTTCCGTCCATCCGCGCGATGCGAAGATGCGCCTGGCCCGCACGCTTGTCCGGCTGTATCACGGCGAAGAAGCGGCGGAGGCGGCGGAGCGGCATTTCGTGACCGTATTCCAGCAGCGCGAGCTGCCCGAGGACATCCCGGAAGTGGAACTTTCGGCCGGCGAGCTGGAGGACGGCGCGATCCGGATCGTAAAGCTGCTGACGGCGCTCGGGCTCCAGCAGTCCGGCAGCGAGGCGCGGCGCAGCGTGCAGCAGGGCGCAGTGCGGGTGAACGGGCGCCGGATCGAAGACCCGAACGAGCTCATCCGTCCGCAGGACGGCGACATCGTGCAGGTCGGCAAGCGGAAATTCGCAAAAATCCGGCTGGTTTGAACAAACCGCCGAAACGGCAAAAGGGCCGCCTTCCCCGGACAGGGGAAGGGGCCCTTGTTCGTTCCGGCCGGCATCAGCGGCTGTAGAACTCGACGATTTGACGTTCGTCAATGTCCTGCGACAGCTCGGAACGTTCCGGCAGCCGGACGTAGCGGCCTTCCATCGTCTGCTCGTTGTACTCGAGGTAAGCCGGCAGGTGGCGGCGAGCTTCAAGCGCTTCCTTGACCACCTTCAGGTTGCGGCTGCGCTCCCGCAGGCTGATGACGTCGCCCGGCTGAACCGTATACGACGGGATGTCGACCTTCCTGCCGTTGACCGTCACGTGGCCGTGGGCGACCAGTTGACGCGCCGCCGGGCGGCTCGTCGCGAAGCCGAGGCGATAGACGAGATTGTCCAGCCGGCTCTCCAGCAGGATCATGAAGTTCTCGCCCACGATCCCTTTCATCTTGGAGGCCCTTTCGAAGAGGTTGCGGAACTGTCTCTCGCTCAGACCGTACATGAAGCGCAGCTTTTGCTTTTCCTGCAGCTGCAGGCCGTAGCCGCTCAGCTTGCGGCGCTGGCCCGGGCCGTGTTGTCCCGGCGGATAGGGCCGCTTCAGTTCCTTGCCGGTGCCGCTCAGCGAAATGCCGAGCCGACGGCTCAATTTGAATCTGGGTCCAGTGTAGCGTGCCATGTGTGTGAATGTTCTCCTTCTTCAAATGGTGGTTTGAAAAAGGGTAACGATTCGCCGACGCCGCCTTGCAACCGGACAAGCCGGTCCCAGCGGGCAGAATCCAGCCGCGGCCCGCCGGCGGCAACGCCGGGAGGGTGACACACAAACCGTAGCCCCATTCAACAATATAGATATTATAGAGAAATGCGGAACAATGTCAAGGCGCTTCTGGCGCTTTCCGTTCCTCCGACCGGCCGCGGACGCATCCGGTTTCCGGAGGCGGTGAATGCGGATGCCGTCGGAAGCATCTTCCCGAGTAGGAAAAAGGTCCCGATCCTGCGTCCGCAGGGTTCGGCATGAAATGAAAAACTAGTGCAAAAAGATTAAAAATAAGGTATGATAGGGTTATTATGTGACCGGATGGAATCGAAAGGTTCCAACTTGAATCGCCGTATGCGGCAGGAAGGGTTGCCTATGCGCGATCACGAAGTCGACGGTTCGCCTTCCCCGGCCCGGAACGCGGGTGAAGAGCGAAATAGGCCGATCCGGCCGCTGCTTGCGGACAGTTTCGGGAAGTGGTTGGAAGAGATCAGGGACGGCAGGGCATGGTCCGGGTGCGCGTTTCTCCTGTTCGGCATCGATGGCGAAACGCTGGCGCGATCCGGCGACGTGCCGGAAGAAGCCGAAGCGGCGCTTCAGCATTGCGCGCTTCGGGCCGTCCGGTCCGGCGCCGCCGTGGAGGCGGACCGGACACCTGACGGAACCTTTCTGGCGGCGTATCCCGTGGCGGAGCCGGACAACCGGAGCATTTGCGCTGCGCTCGGGTTTGTCATGCCGTCCGATCTCGGAACGGATGCCTGCCGGTTGCTGACGGAATCCGGAGCCCTGCATTTCCGGGGCAAGCTCGCGTCCGCCGCGGAACATCGCCTGCTGCACCGCATCATGCTGTTCCAGCGGGAAGCCGACAAGATATGGAAGCGAAAAGATCTGCTTTACGACTCCGTGCGCAGGTTGCATGATCAGATCGACGTCCCGTCCCTGCTCAAGGAGATCATCCGCATCATCGAGACGCTGTTCCCCGGCGCGGAATTGGAACTGCACCTCTCCCAGGACCATGCGGCTGTCGACCGGCGCATCAAACCGCTTGTCTTCAAGCAGGGCATCGACGAGATTTGCGCGCGTTCCTTCCTCGAAAACCGCCCGATTACGGAATACGGCGAAGACGGATCGGTCGAGGTCGCCGTGCCGTTCTCCGGCAAGCAGGCGGTGTACGGCGTGCTGGATCTGAAGCTGAAGGCCGGGGAATGGAACGAAGCGGAGCTGCCCCACTTCGTCATGCTGGCGCAGGAAGCCGGATCCGCGTTCGAACATGCGAAGCTGTACGAGCAGTCGAATCAGCTCATCGCGGAATTGCAGCTCATCAATGACATGGCGAAGCGGCTCAACCGGTCGCTCCGTCCGCAAGAGATCTTCGAGTTCGTGACGACCGAGTTCCTGAACGTCTTCAAGGCCGAATTCTGCTGCGTGCTGCAATTCGACCGCGACGAGCGCCGGTTCGTCGTGGTGTCTTCCAACATACCGGAGCTGGTGAACGAGAGATTCCCGTCGGATTACGGTTTCTGCGGCGTCGTGATGCGGACGAGGGAACCGCTCATCATATCCGATTACAGGGAAACGGGCAACGTGCCATCGAAGCTGATGGAGATCACCGGGGCAAGGTCGCTCATCGCCTCGCCGATCTTCGTCGACGGAGAGGTCGGGGGCGTCATCCTGGTCGCCCACCGAAGCCCGAATTTCTTCTCGTACGACAATTACAAGCTGCTGCAGGTCATCTCGTCGCACGTCGGGCTTGCCGTCGCGAACGCCACGCTCCATGCCGCCGTCCGGCGAATGGTCATCACGGACCATCTGACCGGCCTGCACGCCCGGCATTACCTGAACGAGCAGATCCAGCTCAGGCAGCGCCAGGATCCCGCGGGCTCCCTGATTCTCGTCGATATCGATTATTTCAAGCGCGTGAACGATACCTACGGACATCAGATCGGCGACCGGATCCTGATCCAGGTGAGCCACGTCATCAAGTCCTGCATCCGCGAGACCGATATCGCGGCGCGATGGGGCGGCGAGGAGCTGGCCGTCTATCTGCCGCTCGTGCGCATCGATCAGGCGCTGCGCGTCGCCGAGCGGATCCGGCAGCGCGTCGAGGCGGAGACCGACCCGGACGTCACCGTCTCTTGCGGCGTGTCCGAATGGACGCGGGACGACGAGAAGATCAGCCCCGAGACGCTGTTCTACCGCGCCGACATGGCGCTCTACGCGGCCAAGAATCACGGCCGGAACAGGGTGATCGCCGGGTAGGCGGTCGCGGATCCTCCTGCGGCGCCGGACCGACCGGCTTTTTTGCTTTCGGATTCCTTCCGCATAACCGGGCGGACGGCGGGGACAGCCTATAGCGGAGAAACCCGGAAGTGCGGGAGGAATGTTGCATGAACCGCCGATTCCACATCCGCCGTTTCGGATGTTTGCTCGTCGCGCTGCTCGCGTCCGTTCAGGCCGGATGCGCCGGACCGGATGCGGATGAAGATCCGGAGAAGGTGCTCTCCGTCGCCTCCGCCGGACTGGAAGGGGTCGACCGGTATACCTTCCGGATCCGTTCGTTCGTTCGCTCCGGCGGAATCGAGCTGCAGGAGCTCGAATCCTGCGAGGGTGAGATCGCCGGCCATGCCGTGCGCGCGATCCGCAGCCTGTCCGGCGGGAGCGCGCGGGCGGCCGCCGCGGTCGAAACCCCGGCTTCCCGGCTGGCGGCGCTTGCGCGGGAGAGGGCGCGGGTCGAATTCGCCGACCGGGACGCGCGCCGCCTGATGCTGCGCGTGACGCTTGAGGGCGACGCGGCGGTGCGGCAGGTCAGGGAGAGGCTGGTGAAGCGGTTCGAACGGGCCGCGGAGCGGGCAGCATCCGAACGGTCGCTGCGGGCGGGCGCGGACGCCGGGGCCGCGGAAAGATACCGGGCGGCCGTCTCGCGGGAGACGGAGCGCTTCCGGCGGGAGCTGGCCGGCTTGCTGGACGGGCTCGAGGCGGAGATGACCGTGCTCGTCACGATCGACCGCAGGACGATGCTGCCGCTCGAGCTTGAGGAAACGACCATGCTCCGGTACGAGGCGGGCGGCAGGAAGCGCACCGAAGAGCAGGTGACCCGGATGACGCTGGACGGCTTCGACGGAAGGCCTTCGTAACCCTCATGTTGCGGAAATTTGCGGGAGGTGGAGAAAATGCGGGATCCGCGGATGATCGAACTGGGGACTTGCTGGCCGGCTACTCCATCGAGGTTCAGCCGGGCGAAAATGTGCTGATCGAGACGATCGACGGCGGGAAGGAGCTGGCCAGGGCGCTGGTCGAAGCCGTCGCGAAGCGCGGCGGCCGGCCGTTCGTCTCGTTCACCGACCGGTCCGTGCTGCGCGCCGTTCTGCATCATGCGACGCGCGAACAGCTCGAAGCGTGGGCGGCGTTCGACCTGGAGCGCATGCGCCGGATGCACGGCTATATCGGCATCCGTGCCGGCGACAACATCAGCGAGCTGGCCGACGTGCCAGAGGAGAACATGCGAATGTACGAACGGCTGTACATGAAGCCGGTACATCTCGAGCAGCGCGTCAAGCACACGAAATGGGTCGTCCTGCGCTGGCCCACGGCGTCGATGGCGCAGCTTGCGGGCATGAGCACGGAAGCGTTCGAAGATTTCTATTTCCGGGTGTGCAACCTCGATTACGCGAAGATGGAACGGGCGATGGAGCCGCTCAAGGCGCTGATGGAGCGCACCGACCGGGTGAGAATCACGGGCCCCGGCACCGATCTCGGCTTCTCGATCCGGGGCATCGGCGCGAAAACATGCTCGGGCAGGCGCAACATCCCCGACGGCGAGGTGTTTACGGCGCCGGTGCGCGATTCCGTGAACGGCACGATTACCTTCAATACGCCGAGCAACCGCGACGGATTCACGTTCGAGGGAATCCGGTTCACGTTCCGGGACGGCCGCATCGTCGATGCCGAAGCGAACGACACCGCGCGCCTCAACCGGATTCTGGACACCGACGAAGGAGCGCGATACATCGGCGAATTCAGCCTCGGGTTCCATCCGCACATCCTGCACCCGATGAACGATACGCTGTTCGACGAAAAAATCGCGGGCAGCCTCCATTTGACGCCGGGGCAGGCCTACGAGGAAACCGACAACGGCAACCGCTCCGCCATCCACTGGGATCTCGTGCTCATTCAACGTCCCGAGTACGGCGGCGGTGAAGTGTGGTTCGACGATCGGCTGATCCGCAAGGACGGCAGGTTTGTCATCCCCGAGCTGGAAGGGCTGAATCCGGAAAATTTGACGTAGATTGCCCGATCAAGCAGGTTCCTCTTGTAGACGGCGGGAAATCACGTTATCATGAAGGAAAGCTCAACCTTTTTCCTTTGGAGGGAATCGACATGTCCAACAATGCGGCAATCGTGGATATTTCCCAGACGGCCAACCGGTTCCGTTCGTCGATCGTGCTGCAAGCCGAGAACAAGTACATCGACGTCAAGAGCATTCTCGGCCTGTTCACGACGCTGGTGAGCGGCCATTCGTACGAGCTGCACGTGCACGGACCGGACGCCGAAGAGGCGAAGGCGGCGATGGCGGAGGTATTCGCGAAGCACAATCTGAACGTCAAGATCGTCTCGGACTGATTCCTCCCGCTCTCACCCTCCCGTCCCGTGTCCCCGGTCGCGGCCTGCGCGCCCGGACGCCCGAACTTGAGGTTGAGGTTGAGGTTTGCCCCGAATTCGTCTAATATATTTTTGTATAAGGCGGCGCGGGCGGCCGGAGGAGGGAGAGTACCGTGTCTTCACCGTCGGATGTCATGGTTCACCTGAATCAGAAGGCGCTCCTTCTTCTTCAGGAAGATGCGGATAAAATCGAGAAACTGATCAAGGTCCAGATGGACAATCTGACCACGCGCAAATGTCCGCTCTACGAGGAAGTGCTGGACACCCAGATGTACGGATTCTCGCGCGAGGTCGATTTTGCGGTCCGTGCCGGACTCATCAGCGAATCGATCGGCAAGCAGATGATCCAGACGCTGGAACGGAAACTTGCGTTGCTCTACGAAGCGCTGGGCGAAGGAAGGCCGCCTCGCTGAAGGCGGCCTTTCGTGCTTGGCTGTCCCTTACTTGCGAGCTTCCGGTTCCTTTCGATACAATGGGTACATATGGAAGCAGAGGAGATGACGAAGATGACCGACAACGTTCTCGGCGGCAACATTCGCATATCGGACGACGTCGTCGCCACGATCGCCGGGATGGCGGCGCTGGAGACGCCGGGCATCGCCGGCATGTCGGGCGGCATTTCGGAAGGGCTCGCCAAGCGGCTCAGCGGCAAAAATGCGCAAAAAGGCGTGACGGTCGAAGTCGGACAACTGGAAGCCGCCATCGATCTCCGCGTGATCGTGCAGTTCGGCATTCCGATCCATACGGTGTGCCGTCAGCTTCAGGACAATGTGCGTCAGGCCGTGGAGAACATGACCGGGCTTCGCGTCGTCGAGGTGAACGTGAAGGTGGAAGGCGTCGCGTTCAAGGACGAGGAGAAGGAGGAGACGCCGCAGCGCGTCAATTGATCAAGAGGTTCAAGCAAAGCGGGACGGTTCCCGGAAGGGAACGCGGTCCCGCTTTTTTGCCGCATGAGGCTCATCTCCGGCGCGCCTGGATCGTGGCGAACCTCGGAGCGTCGGGCCTCGTGCCGCGCGTCGCCTGTTCCTGTTCGAGCCGCGTTACCCGATTGTATTCCCGCGAGATGCTGAGCAGGATGCCGATCGACGCGAGCGTGACGATGATCGAAGAGCCGCCGTAACTGATGAGCGGCAGCGTTACGCCGGTGATCGGAATGGCTCCGATGACGCCGCCGATGTTGATGAACGCCTGGAATCCGATCATGCTCATGATGCCGACGCCGACGAGCGTGCCGTATGGATCCGGGCAGCGCAGCGCGATGACGAGGCCGCGCCAGATGAAGGCGAGATAGGTCAGCAGGAAGATGACCGATCCGATGAATCCGAATTCCTCGGCAATGACCGAGAAAATGAAGTCGTTGTACGGAAAGGGCAGATACTTCAGCTTTTGCACGCTGTGCCCGAATCCCGCGCCCGTCAGCCCGCCGTGCCCGAGCGCTTCGAGCGACTTGACCAGATGATAGCCGCTGCCCAGCTCGTCCTCCAGCGGATGGAGATACGAGGTGAGCCGGTCGATCCGGTACGACCATGTTTTGGGGTCCGTCAACATCGAGACGCTCACGAACGCCGTCATCAGGATCGCCGCGACCAGGCCGAGCACGGCGAGGTGCTTCAGCCTGGCGCCGCCGGTGAACAGGATGACCGACGCGAACACCGCCACCACCAAGGCGGAGCCGAGATCCGGCTGCAGCATGATGAGGATGCAAACGAACGCGATGACCAGCGCGACCGGCAGCAGGCCGCGCTTGAAATCGCGGAACCGCTCGTCCTTCTTGGTGATGACGGCGCCCAGGTACAGGATGAGCGCCAGCTTCGCGAATTCGGTCGGCTGGATGCCGAGCGGGCCGACGCCGAACCAGCTTCGCGCGCCGTTGCGCTCCACGCCGACGAACGGCACGAGCGCAAGCATGATCATCGCCGGAATGAAGAACAGCACATAACCCCTTTTGTACCGTCGGTACGGAATGTTCATCAGCACCAGCAGCAGAAACGTGCCCGCCGCGATCCAGACAAGCTGCCTTTTCGTGAAATAGAGCGGATCCCGGTTGAACACATCGGAGGCGAGCGTATAGTTCGAACTGGCGCTGAACACCATGACGAGCCCGAATCCGACCAGGAGCAGCGTCAGAATGAGCAGCGGGAAGTCCGGTCTGCCGCGCGGGCCGCTGTTCTGCTGCGCGTTCATGGAAATCCGCCGGTCAGCTCAGCAGCGTTTTCAGTTCATTCAGCCGCTGCTTCGCCGCGTTCAGGATCGGTTCGGGAATGGGCGATTCGTAGTCGAGTCCGTGCGGGAACGTCGCCTTGCCGATATAGACGTGCTCGATGGCCAGAATGGCGTCGGGAGATTCCAGCCTGCCTTCCACGGCGCGCGCGTTGATGCGAAGGTAGTAGTCGTCTCCGTTCGCCTTGTCTTCCAGCTTCAGATCGTAGGTCGCGCGGTTATATTCCCACTGCCAGCGTACGAACCCGAGCTTCTCCGCGGATTCGTCGAGATGTTCAAGATCGCAGGTGATGCCGTTCAGGCCGGTCTCTTCGAGAATCATGGATTGCGGTTCCTCCTTCGGTTGTGCCGGGCTGAATCTTGGGCCGGCGATTCTCTTAACTCATATTAGTATGTTTGACCCTGCGCGCGCAAGCCTGCAAGGCACGGCGAATTTCACACGGGAAGCCGGTTTTGATAAACTGATGGAGTGGAATCCTGCGGCGGCGGCCGGAAAGAGGAGGCGGAAGCATGCGGGAGAAGACGGGATCCGCCGGAGATCTGGCGCGGCTCCTGCCGGACATGACGGCATGGAGGCGGCATCTGCACATGCATCCGGAGCTGTCGTTCCGCGAGGTACGGACATCCGCCTGGATTGCGGAGCGGCTCAGGGAATTCGGATGCGACGAGGTGCGCACGGGCGTCGGCGGCACCGGAGTGGTCGCCGTCATCCGGGGATCGAGGCCCGGACCGGCGATCGCGCTTCGCGCCGACATCGACGCGCTGCCGATCCAGGATGAAAAGGACGTGCCCTACCGTTCGACCGTGCCCGGCGTCATGCACGCCTGCGGTCATGATGCGCACACGGCGGCGCTGCTCGGCGTCGCCGCCCACTACGCGGCTAAGCGGAACGGCATGGCCGGGGAACGGCGGCTCATCTTCCAACCGGCGGAGGAGATGACGCCCGGCGGGGCGGTCGGCATGATCGAAGGCGGGGCGCTGGACGGCGTGTCCGCCATTTACGGCGTCCATCTGTGGACGCCGTTGCCCATCGGCACGGTGGCGAGCGCGCCGGGGCCGGTCATGGCGACCGAGGATGAGTTCGAGCTGGAGTTCCGGGGCAGGGGCGGCCACGGCGGCATGCCGCATGAGACGGTCGACGCGATCGCGGCCGGCGCCGCGTTTGTCCAGGGCGTGCAGACGATCGTCAGCCGGTCGGTCGATCCGCTCGAGCCGGCCGTCGTCTCGATCGGCATGTTCCATGCCGGCTCGGCACCGAACATCATCGCGGAGGTCTGCCGGCTGTCCGGAACCGTCCGCACGTTTGACACGAACGTGCGGGAGCGGGTGCGGGAGAGGCTGCAGGCTTCGGCGGAGGCGGTCTGCCGGCAGTTCGGCGCGGAATATTCGCTTGACTGGCGGCACGGCTACCCGCCGGTCGTCAACGACGAGCGGGAGGCGGAGCGGTTCTTCGCGGTGGCCCGCGGACTGTTCGGCGAGGAAGCGGTCCGGAGGATCCGGCCGCTCATGACCAGCGAAGATTTCGCCTACTATCTGCAGCGCGTTCCCGGCTGCTTCATGTTCGTCGGGGCGGGGAACGCGGAATGCGGCGCCGCCTGGCCGCACCATCATCCGCGATTCGACATCGACGAGCGGGCGATGCTGCAGGCGGCGCGGCTGCTCGTCGCGATGGCCGATCATCGCGCGGAAGAAGCGGCGTCCGCGTGATGCGCGGCCGCGGTCGACGGCCGCACACGCCGTGTGACCTGGCTCGCCTGGCATTCATCGCTTCGTATGCCCCGCAGCCGATCCGGCAAGCCTAACGGAGGGCCGGCGCGCAGGCTGTGAGGCAAGATGGGCCGGCCGGCAATGATCCGTCTGAGGAGGGTAAGCCATGGCGAAGACGGTCAGGGACATCATGTCGACCAATCCCGTGACGGCGACGACGCAGGACAACATCTACGAATGCGCCCTGCTGATGAAGCGGCACGACATCGGATTCGTGCCGATCGTCGACGGCCGCAGGCTGGTCGGCGTCGTGACGGACCGCGACCTCGTCGTCCGCGGTTATGCGGAGAAGCACTCGGGATCGACTTCCGTGACCGAAGTGATGACGACGGATGTCCGCACGGTGCCTTCTTCGATGAGCGTCGACGAGTGCGCGCGGATGATGGCCGAGAACCAGATCCGGCGTCTGCCGGTCGTGGACAACGGCGATCTGGTCGGCGTCGTCTCGATCGGCGACCTGGCGGTCCGCGAGATCTTCGTCAACGAAGCGGGCGAAGCGCTCAGCGCCATCTCCGAGCACGAACACCGCGAGCCGTCGGCGGTCCATTGACGGACGGGGCCCTTCGGCTTACCGCCGAAGGGAGTTTCCCCGCGGGGGAACCCGAACATTCCGGTGATGGCGATATCGGATTTCTTCGCATCAATGGAGGCATACATACATCATGGGCATTGACATATCGCCAGGGTGGCGGCGGATGGCGGGCCTGCTGCTGCTCGCCGCGGCCATTTCGGCCGCCGCGGGTTGCGCGGCCGGGAACGAACGGACGGGAGCATGGGAGTCCGTATGGGATGACTATCCGGAACTGCGCGGCAAGAAGGCCGAGGAAGCGGTCGTGGAGCGCGTGATCGACGGCGACACGTTCGTGACCCGCGAAGGCTGGCGGGTGCGGCTGATCGGCGTGAACGCGCCGGAAATTTCCGGACCCGTCGAATACTTCGGGAGGGAAGCCGCCGACTACGCGAAGCGCATGCTCACCGGACAGCTCGTCTGGATGTTCCGCGACGTGTCGGAGACCGACCGCTACGGGCGCCTGCTGCGGTTCGTTTTTCTTCCGGGAGACCGGCTCATGTTCAACGAACGGCTCG
>Ga0207871_100403_pt1 | contig 16399 bp, 13 predicted proteins | sample Passage260A_FD_187371 | JGI IMG/M metagenome (GOLD analysis project Ga0207871, IMG submission 187371) | Cellulose adapted compost microbial communities from Newby Island Compost Facility, Milpitas, CA, USA - Passage2 60A (SPAdes) (version 2) ...
CCCCTGCAACTCTAGACTTCAGCCTTCAATTCAAGCAGCGCGTCGCGCAGTTCGGCCGCACGCTCGAACTGCAAGTTTTTCGCCGCTTCCTTCATCTCGGCCTCCAGCCGCTGGATCAGCTTCAGCTTCTCCTTCTTCGACATCTTGCCGAACGACTCCGCGCCGTACTCCGCCTTCGGCTCGGCGACCTTCACGGCTTCGATGACGTCGTGCACCTTCTTGCGGATCGTCTGCGGCACGATGCCGTGCTTCTCGTTGTACGCGATCTGGATCGTCCGGCGGCGCTCCGTCTCGCGGATCGCGCGGCTCATCGAGTCCGTGATCGTGTCGGCGTACATGATGACGCGGCCCTCCGCGTTCCGCGCCGCCCGTCCGATCGTCTGGATCAGCGACGTCTCGGAGCGGAGGAACCCTTCCTTGTCCGCGTCGAGAATCGCGACGAGCGACACCTCGGGCAGGTCGAGCCCCTCGCGCAGCAGGTTGATGCCGACGAGCACGTGGAACACGCCGAGGCGCAGGTCGCGGATGATGGCCATCCGCTCGAGCGTCTTGATGTCCGAATGGAGATAGCGGACCTTGATGCCGATGTCCTTCAGGTAGTCGGTCAGATCCTCCGCCATCTTCTTCGTCAGCGTCGTGACGAGCACGCGCTCGTCCTTCGCGATCCGCGCCCGGATCTCGCCGACGAGGTCGTCGATCTGCCCCTTCGTCGGCCGCACCTCGACGACCGGATCGACGAGGCCCGTCGGCCGGATGATCTGCTCGACCACCTCGTCGCAATGTTCCAGCTCGTACGGTCCGGGCGTCGCGGACACGTAGATGAGCTGATTCGCCTTCGCCTCGAACTCCTCGAACCGGAGCGGCCGGTTGTCCAGCGCGGATGGCAGCCGGAATCCGTGCTCGACGAGCACTTCCTTCCGCGACCGGTCGCCGTTGTACATCGCGCGCAGCTGCGGAATCGTGACGTGCGACTCGTCGATGACGATCAGGAAATCGTCCGGGAAATAATCGAGCAGCGTGTACGGGGGCTCGCCCCGCTTGCGGAACGTGAGCGGTCCCGAATAGTTCTCGATGCCCGGGCAGTATCCCATCTCCTGCAGCATCTCGAGGTCGTAGCGCGTCCGCTGCTCCAGGCGCTGCGCCTCGAGCAGCTTGCCCTGCGACCGGAGCTCCGCCAGCCGCTCCTCCAGCTCGCGCTCGATGTTCTGCAGCGCGAGCTTCAGCTTCTCCTGGTGGGTGACGAAGTGGGACGCCGGGAAAATGGCGACGTGGTTCCGCTCCCCGATGATCTCGCCGGTCAGCGTGTCGATCTCGGTGATCCGCTCGATCTCGTCGCCGAACAGCTCGACGCGGACCGCCCGCTCGTGGCTGCCGGCCGGGAAGATCTCGATCGTATCGCCCCGCACGCGGAACGTGCCGCGGACGAAGTTGATGTCGTTGCGCTGGTACTGGATGTCGACCAGCTTGCGCAGAATCTCGTTGCGCGGTTTCTCCATGCCGACGCGGAGCGACAGCACGAGGTCGCGGTACTCGTCCGGCGAGCCGAGGCCGTAAATGCACGACACGCTGGCCACGATGATGACGTCGCGCCGCTCGAACAGCGAGCTGGTCGCCGAGTGGCGCAACTTGTCGATCTCGTCGTTGATGCTGGCGTCTTTCTCGATATAGGTATCCGTCTGCGGAATGTAGGCTTCCGGTTGATAGTAGTCGTAATAGCTGACGAAATAGGAGACCGCGTTGTTCGGGAAGAAAGACTGGAACTCGCTGCACAGCTGCGCCGCCAGCGTCTTGTTGTGCGCGATGACGAGCGTCGGTCGGTTCAGCTCCTTGATGACGTTCGCGATCGTGAACGTCTTGCCCGTGCCCGTCGCGCCGAGCAGCGTCTGGTGTTTCTTGCCCTTCCGGACGCCTTCCACCAGCTTCGCGATCGCCTGCGGCTGATCCCCGGTCGGCTTGAAATCGGAGACAAGCTCGAACGGCTTGTCCAGAATCGCTATCGGTTCTCGCATCGGTCTCGCTTCCCTCTCCTTTCGGCTGTCCGCCTCCGGCGGCGCACCTTGGACGATGACGATGCGCGCCGGGCGCCCCGCCGACGTCCGGGTCTCTCCGGTTCGTCCGCCATTATCCGGTATGCCCCGTGCGGCCGGCCGGCAGACGCGGGACGGACCTGTCCTTCCCGCGTCCCCGGCCGGATGGGAATAAATGTTCCCATTCGATTATATCGGTTCTCCCGGCGCAGCGCAATCGCGGGTCGGATCTTCCATCCCCGGACGAGCCGCCGCCGGAATCGCCGCTGCATGCGCAACGGGAATACCAAGAAAAAAACACCCCCGTCACGCGGGGCGGGGACGGCCCGATTCCGGAACCGGCGGCACGGCCTGCGAATCGCCCCCTGCCGTTCGGTCGGCCCGCAACCGTTGGACCGAACGGACAAGGGGCGCGGACAGGCCTGCCGGCGCATGGTCATCGATCTTTCGTTTGCGGGACGACGGCCGCCCCCTCCCGGGCGCCGTCCGGTCCCCGGGCGCCGCCGTTTCCGCCTTCACCCCCCGCTTGGGCCGCATGCAATCCAGGGGCGGGCATTCCGCCCGGCGCACCCCCGGTTTCGGCGGCCGGCAGCGCCAGGGACGCGGCATCCTCGTCCCCGCCGGCGGCGGAACCGGCCGCTTCACCGGACGAATGCCCGGCGGCGGCTTCAGTCTGCACGGCGATCCCGTCGGCCGGTCCGGCCGATGCCGCCTTCCGGCGGCGGTAGGGCCGGCTCCAGGGCAACAGCCCGATCAGCGTTCGGGAAGCGCCGCTCACGGTCCAGGAGGCGTCTTCGAACGGCGCCATGATCAGGCCGAGCTGGTGATGCTCGTTCTCGTAGCGCGCGCGCTGCGCAAATCGCACATGGCCCTCGTGGTTGAGCAGCTCGATCTTGCAGAACGCCGGGTTTGCCGCGAGGCCGTCGTACAGGTCCTCCGGCGAGCGGACGGCGACGCCGTTCACCTTGCGCACGACCTCGCCGGGCTCGATGCCGAGCTGCGCGCCCGCGGAGCCGGGCAGCACCGCGAGCACCCGCAGCCCGCCGCTTTCATGGGCGTACAGCGGGGCGGATGCCGCCTCGCGGGTCCGCTCGAGCCAGAGCGCGATCTCGCGCAGCGCCGGCAAGGCCGCGGCGGCCGCGGTCAGCACCAGTTCCCAGCGGGAAGCGGCCGCGCCCGCTGCGGCGGCGATCAGCCCGGTCCAGAGGAGCGGCTTCGCCGCCCGCGCGGCCTTCGCGGCCGGCAGCAGCGAGGTCGTGCGCCAGACGGAGCCGACGACGACCGGCAGGCCGAGCATCGCCCAGCCCGCCGCATCATCCGCGTTCCAAAACAGCGGCGTCCACGGCAGCGCGGGGGACGACGCGTCCGCCGGCACGAGCAGCAGCAGCGGCACCGGCCAGACGGCGTCGATGCGCCAGCCGCCGATCGGCCGGCCGCGCTTGCCGTCGACGATGACCGGCCCGGCGAGGCGGCGGCTGAAGAAGCGGAGCATGAGCGCCTCCAGCGGCAGCAGCAGGCCGGCGACCAGCAGCAGGCCCGCCGCGTCGAACGACGCGAGCGACGCCGTCAACCGGCGGACCCATTCGGGCGCGCCCGACCAGTCGAACCAGCCGGCCGCCCATTGCAGGAACGCGACGAGCCCCGCGCCGTAGGCCGCCGACACGAAGCGAAGCCGCACGAGCCCGAGCAAAAGCGACGCGCACCAGAGCCAGATCACGGCTTCCGCGTTCAGATCGACGCCCAGGAACTGGACGGCCGCGGAGACGATGACGCCGGCCATCAGCCCCGCCGGCAGCGCCGCAAGCATGCGGCCGGGCCAGGCCGTCAGCCGCGCGTGGAACAGCCTGCGCTCCGTCCGAATCTGACGGAACGCCAGCAGCAGCACCAGCAGCACGGCGATGTATCCGAACGGCTGGAGCAGCGCCCGGACGATGCCGTATCCCGCCTGCACCAGCCATTCCAGCCACCATTCCATCGGCCTTCACTTCCCTTCCGCTTCGCTCTTGCCCGCCTGCTCCTTCCGCGCCGCGGATCCCGCTTCCGCCGTGCCTCCGTCCGAAGCCGACGCGGCGACCCGCGCGCGCAGCGCATCGATCGCCCGGTTCAGCTGCCGGTCGTTCGCGGGATCGCCGATCCGTTCCCGCACCCGCTGCTCAAGCCGGTCCGCCGTCGCGTCGTCCGTGCGGCCGGTCGCCGGGAGATCTTCGGCCTGCTGGAAAGCCTTCAGCGCTTCCTCGGTCGCCGCGTCGAAATAGCCGTCCGTCCTGCCGGCATGGTACCCGAGCGCCTTCAGCATGATCTGCAGGCTCTTCACATCCTCGGCGGCCATGTCCCGGGCCAGCGTCCGTTCCCTGGACAGGCGCGCCACCCGGAAATAGTCCGGCTGCTCGACGGCGATGTCAGGGCTTACGCCCTCGTCGTGCACCCACCTGCCGGAGGGCGTCAGCCATTTCGCGATCGTCAGCTTGACTTGGCTGCCCGGAGAGGCATGGCTCTCGTAGCTGACCTGCACCGTGCCCTTGCCGAACGTCGTCTCGCCGACCAGCAGCGCGCCGGCCGACTCCTGCAACGCCGCCGCCAGCACCTCGGCCGCGCTCGCGCTTCCCCGGTTGATGAGCACCGCAACCGGATAAGGCTTCTTCTCGCCCTGCGACACCGTCACTTCGCGTCCGCCCTGCCGATTTTCGACCTGCACGATCGGCTCACCCTTCGGGATGAAGAGCTGCGCGATCGAGACGACGGCCGGCAGCGGCCCGCCGGGATTGTTCCGCACGTCGATGACGAGCGCCTTCATGCCGGACGCCTCGAGCTCCTCCAGCGCCTTCCCGAATTTGTCCAGCGAATGAAGCGTGAACTGGCGGATTTCGATCACGCCGATGCCGTCGGGCGTCAGACGCGTGAAGATCGTTTCCAGATCGATCTCGTCCCGCACGAGGATGAGCTCGAACGGCTCCGCAACCCCCTCGCGCTGCACGAGCAGCTTCGCCTTCGTTCCCTTCGGTCCGCGGATCAGATTCACGGCCTCGTTCAGATCGACGCCGACGAGCGAATGGCCGTTGACCGACAGGATGACGTCGCGGGGATGGAGCCCCGCCCGCTCGGCGGGCGAATCCTTGATCGCCGATTCGACGATCACCAGGCCGCCCCGGACCTGCAGCCGCGCGCCGATGCCCGAGAACGTCCCCTCGAGCGAATCCTCGAGCTGCTCCGCCTCGCTTTTGTCCAGCCAGGCCGAATACGGATCGTCCAGCGTCTCGAGCATGCCGCGGATCGCGCCCTCCAGCAGCTTCTCCCGGTCGACCGGGACATAATATTTCCGTTCGATCAGATCCAGCACTTCACCCAGGCGGGCGGCTTCCCGCTCGGTCAGCCCTCCGTCTCCGGACGGCGCCGCTCCGGCCTGCGGCTCCAAATCCCGCCCCTCAAGCAGCCACCGCTCCGCGGCCGTCAGCGTGACAAGCGCGGACGCAAGCGCCGTGAGGAGGAGCATGGCGGTCACCGTGCGGCCGCGAAACAGCATGGATCGTCCCCCCGTGTTCCGCCGTTCCCGGACACGTTCGCGAAGGCCCGCGCTCCCCCGCGGAAAGGCGGCGCCGGACGGGACGGTGCAGGCGTCCGAAGCCCGCGCGTTCCTGCCTGTGGAGAAAGACCGCCATCCTCCGCGGGATCGCTTCGGGTGGCGGTCCGGAGTTACGCGCGCGGCATGCGCCGTCAGCGCAAATAACTGTCGGGATCGACGGGTTTTTCATTGAGCCGCACCTCGAAATGGAGATGCGGACCGGTGGAATTGCCGGTGCTGCCGACTTCGGCGATCTTCTGGCCCTTCTTGACTTCGTCCCCGGCCTTGACCAGGATGCCGCCGTTGCGGATGTGCGCGTACAGCGTCCACAGGCCGTTGCCGTGGTCGATGATGACGGTATTGCCGTAACCGCTCATGCGCTGCGCCACGATGACCGTCCCCGACTCCGCGGCGTAGATGTCCGTGCCGGCAGGCGCCGCGAAGTCGATACCGTTGTGCTGCTTGCCTTTCTCGCCGGTGATCGGATGCGTGCGCGGGCCGAATTTCGAGCTGACGTACTTGTAGTCCCTGATCGGCATGCCCAGCTTGCCGCCGGTGTAATACACCTTGTTCTTTTTCTTCTTTTCGGCCTCGATGGCGGCCTTCTCCTTGCGGGCGAGCTCCATCATGAGCTTCTCCTGCTCTTCGGAGATTTCCTCCAGTTCCTCCGCCCGCTGCTCCAGCTCCTCGATCTTCCGGTTGTACTCGAGGATCATGACTTCCTTCTCTTTTTCTTTCTCGACAAGTTGATTGTAATAATCTTCCTTCTGGCTGTAAAGCTCCCGCAGCTCGGCCAGCTCCCGCTCGATCCGGGCTTTCTTCTCCTCGATGAGCGCCTTGTCCGCCCGGTGCGCCTCGAGCAGCGCCTTGTCCTGCGCGAGAATCGACTGCAGCGAGTCCAGCCGGTCCAGGAAATCGGAGAAGCTCGTCGCGCTCAGGAGCACGTCCAGATAGGAAACGAACCCGCTCGTGTACATCAGCCGGACGCGGGCGTCAAGCAGCTCGCTGCGCTCCTCGATGCGCGTCTGGGCTTCCTCGAGCTCCTGCCCCGCCTGGACGAGCGCGTCCTCCGTATCGGCGATCTGCCGGTCCACCTGGATCAATTCCTCTTCGAGCGCGTTGATCTCCGAGACAAGCTCGTTGATCTCGTCCATCGTCACTTCCTTCTGATGGAGCACGTACTGCTTGTCCCGCTCGACCTTCTTCAGATTCGCGTCGACATCGCTCATCTGCTTCTGCAGCCGCTTGATCTCGCTGCGAATCTTTTCGAGCTCGGAAGCCGCCTCGGTGCGGTAAGGCTGGGAGACGGCGAAAGCCAGAAGCATGCAGGCGAGAAATGCGAGCGTTCGTTTCACGATCCCGATCACCTACACTTTCAGGTACTTGCGCACGGAAATCGCGCTTCCCCAGATGCCGATCAGCGTGCCGATCCCGATCAGCACGCCCGCGACCAGCAGGCCGGATTCCCGAACGGTGACGAGCCGGATCATCATCAGGCCGAATTCCAGCTGCAGGGACTGGACCAGCCAGTTGTAGGCCGCCAGCAACACGGCCGTCGTCACGGCGGAACCGATGAACCCGAGAAGCGCCCCTTCGACGAAGAACGGCCAGCGGATGAAGCTGTTGGTCGCGCCGACGAGCTTCATGATCCCGATCTCCCGCCGGCGGGCGAAAATCGTGATCCGGATCGTGTTGGAAATGAGCAGCGTCGCCGTGAACGCCAGTCCGAGCACGATGACGAGCCCGACGTTGCGCACGGCGTTCGTGACGCGAAACAGCATCTCGACGGTGCCCTGGCCGTACCGGACGCTCCGGATCGGCCGATCCGGATCCGCGTCGCCGATCGCCCGGATCTTCGCGGCGACTTCGGCGATCCGCTCCGGATCGACGACCTCGACGGTGTACGAATCCGGCAGCGGATTGTTCGTGTCGTCGTACTCGTCGAGGATGCCCTGCCCGTCTTCGCCGAGGTTCCGGCGCAATATCTCAAGGCCCTCCGCCTTCGACACGAAGCGGATGCGGCTCACTTCCGGCAGCGCGCCGATCGACCGCCCGATCGCCTCGATTTTCTCCCGGCTGATGTCGAGGCTGAGGAACACCCGGATCTGCACCTGGTTCTCGATCTGCTTCGTCAGATTGTTCACGTTGAGCGTGAGCAGCAGGAACACCCCGAGAATGAACAGCGAAATCGCGATCGAGCTGATCGACGCGAACGACATCCAGCCGTTCCGGACAACGCTGAGCGAGCCCTCGCGAAGATGCCGGAGGAGCGTGCTAAATTTCATATCCGTATTCCCCTTTGGGCTCGTCGCGCACGATGACGCCGTTCTCGATCGCGATGACGCGCTTGCGGAGCGTGTTGACGATCTCCTTGTTGTGCGTCGCCATGACGATCGTCGCGCCCCGGAAATGGATCTCCTCCAGCAGGTTCATGATCCCCCAGGACGTCTCGGGATCGAGGTTGCCGGTGGGCTCGTCCGCCACGATGACGGCGGGATTGTTCACGATCGCGCGCGCGATCGCGACGCGCTGCTGCTCACCGCCCGAAAGCTGCGCGGGCAGGCTGTTCGCCTTCGACTTCAGCCCGACGAGCTCGAGCACCTCCATCACCCGCTTGCGGATGAGCCTGCGGGGAGCCTCGATGACCTCCATCGCGAATGCGACGTTCTCGTAGACCGTCAGTTTCGGCAGGAGGCGGAAATCCTGGAACACGACGCCGATGTTGCGCCGGATGTACGGGATTTTGCGCGGTTTCAGTTTTCCGATATTGAAGCCGTTTACCGAAATTTCGCCCCTGGTCGGCACTTCCTCGCGGTAAATCAGCTTCATGAACGTCGACTTGCCGGCGCCGGAAGGGCCGACAATGTAGACGAATTCGTTGCGTTCGATGAGCACGGAGACGCCTCGCAGCGCCTGGCTGCCGTCGGGATAAATCTTCCAGACGTCGCGCATCTCGATCAACGATATCACATCCTGTAGAAGGCTAAAATGTTCTTTTCGACAGAAACGGCCGAATTCCTTTAAGAAAGTACAAATTTGCAGATTTGAGATTTTTCATTTTCCGAAAATGCGACGGCGGTTCCGGACGGGCGTTCGGCGCGTTTGCCGTCGACGGGCGCGGAATGCGGCAATTGCCGTCCCGCTGTCATAAAAAGGGTCCGCGCCGCATAGGCATGGTGGATATCTCCGCGTGCGAGGTGATTGCATGCGAAAACTGCATTTCTGGCTGACCGCCGTCCTCGGCCTGCTGCTCGTCGCCACCGTCGTCTGGGGGCTCGCCGGCCTGTACGATTCGCGCTGAACCGCACAAAAATTCCCCCGCTTCCGACCATCGCCGCGAATGTCCGTTCATTCGCAGCGCGGTTCGGGCAGGGGACGATCGGAAACGGATTGCGCGCTTTCCCGGTGCTTACGCGTGTTCCCGGTGCGCGGCCACCCAATCGGCGATCCGCGCGAGTTCCTCCTCGGCGCGTCCGATGGCGGCAAGCACCTGGTTCTTCGCCGTGCCGCCGTAGACGTCGCGTGCATTTACGACCGATTCCGGCTTCAGCACCTCGTAGATGCGCTCGTCGAACAGCGGCGAGAACTGCCTGAATTCATCCAGCGTGAGATCAAGCAGGAATTTCCCGTTCTGAATGCAATACAGCACCGTCTTGCCGATCACTTCATGCGCCTGGCGGAACGGCATGCCCTTGCCGACGAGGAAGTCGGCGATGTCGGTCGCGTTCGAGAAGTCGCGGTTTACCGCCTGGCGCATCCGCTCGCGGTTCACGGTCATCGTCGCGATCATCCGTTCGAACAGCTGCAGCGAGCCCTGCAGCGTGCGAACCGTGTCGAACATGCCTTCCTTGTCTTCCTGCATGTCCTTGTTGTACGCGAGCGGCAGCGACTTCAGCACGGTCAGCAGGCCGATCAGGTGGCCGTAGACGCGGCCGGTCTTGCCGCGCACGAGCTCCGGCACGTCCGGGTTCTTCTTCTGCGGCATGATGCTGCTGCCCGTGCAGAACGCGTCGTCAAGCTCGATGAAGCCGAATTCCGTGCTCGACCAGAGGATCAGCTCCTCGCTGAGCCGCGACAGGTGCATCATGATGAGCGACGCGTTCGCGAGGAATTCGACGATGAAATCGCGGTCGCTGACCGCGTCGAGGCTGTTCTCGTAGATGCGGTCGAAGCCGAGCTGTTCGGCGACGAACCGGCGGTCGATCGGGAACGTCGTGCCCGCGAGCGCGCCCGCGCCGAGCGGCAGCACGTTGATCCGCTTGTAGCTGTCCATCAGCCGTTCCGCGTCGCGGCCGAACATCGAGACGTACGCCATCAGATGGTGGGCGAACAGGATCGGCTGCGCCCGCTGCAGATGGGTGTAGCCCGGCATGATCGTGTCCGTGTTCGCCTTCGCCTGTTCGACGAGCGCGGTCTGAAGCTTGTGCAGCAGATCGACGATTTCGACGACCCGGCGGCGAAGATACAGGTGCATGTCGGTCGCCACCTGGTCGTTCCGGCTGCGGCCGGTGTGCAGTTTGCCGCCTACCGGGCCGATCTCCGCGATGAGATGCTTCTCGATGTTCATGTGGATGTCTTCGTCCGCGATCGAGAACTCGATCTCGCCCCTGCGGATTTTGTCGCGCACCTTGAGCAGCCCTTCGCGGATCCGTTCGGCGTCTTCCGCCGGGATGATCCCCTGCCTGCCGAGCATCGCCGCGTGGGCCAGGCTGCCCTCGATGTCCTCCTCGGCCAGTTCTTTATCGAACGTGATGGACGCCGTAAATTCTTCCACCAGCCGGTCCGTCTGCTTCGTGAACCGGCCGCCCCACAGTTTGCTCACGACTGACACTCCCCGCTGTCCCGCCTTCGGGACGAATGTTCCGTTCGCACCTGACCGTTCGTGCCGAAAAAGAGGGCCGCCCGAACCCCGGGGCATCGCATGGCCCCCGGTCCGCGGCCGGCCCTCCCGGACAGGCCCCGTTCAGTTCTGCTTCGCCTGCGCGTTCCCCTGCGCGGCGGCGTAGACCTTCAGCCGCAGCGCATGCAGCCGGATGAATCCGGTCGCGTCGCCCTGGTCGTAGGCCTGCGTCGGATCCGCCTCCATCGTCGCGATGTTCGGATTGTACAGGCTGACCGGGCTCTTTACGCCGGCGGCGATCACGTTGCCCTTGTACAGCTTCAGCCGGACCGTGCCGGTGACGTTCTTCTGGCTTTCCGTCACGAGCGCCTGGATCGCGAGCCGCTCGGGCGAGAACCAGAAGCCGTTGTAGACGAGCGCCGCGTACTTCGGAATGAGCGAGTCGCGCAGGTGCATCACTTCGCGGTCCATCGTCAGCGACTCCATCTTCCGGTGCGCGACGAACAGGATCGTGCCGCCCGGCGTCTCGTACACGCCGCGGCTCTTCATGCCGACGAACCGGTTCTCGACCATGTCGACGCGCCCGATGCCGTGCTTGCCGCCGAGCTCGTTCAGCTTTTCCATCACCTGCAGCGGCGTCATCCGCTCGCCGTTGACCGCGACGCAGTTGCCGGCCTCGAACTCGAGCTCGACGTACTCCGGCTCGTCCGGCGCCTCCTCCGGCGACACCGTCAGGATGTACATGTCCCGCATCGATTCCGCGCTCGCGTCGAACCACGGGTCTTCGAGCACGCCGCTCTCGTAGCTGATGTGCAGCAGATTGCGGTCCATCGAATAGGGTTTCTCCGCGGTCGCCTTCACCGGAATGCCGTGCTGCTCCGCGTAGGCGATCATCTCCGCCCGGCCCGGGAACCGCTCGCGGAACGCCTCGATGCGCCACGGCGCGATGACTTTGATGTCCGGCGCGAGCGCCGCCGCCGTCAGTTCGAACCGCACCTGGTCGTTGCCCTTGCCGGTCGCGCCGTGGGCGATCGCCGTCGCGCCCTCCGCCCGCGCGATCTCGATCATCCGCTTCGCGATGAGCGGCCGGGCGATCGACGTGCCGAGCAGATACTGCCCTTCATAGAGCGCTCCCGCCTGGAACATCGGGAAGATGAAGTCGCGCGCGAACTCTTCGCGCAGGTCGTCGATGTACACCTTCGACGCGCCGGTCGCGTAGGCCTTCTCCTCGAGGCCTTCCAGCTCTTCCTTCTGGCCGATGTCGGCCGTGAAGGCGATGACCTCCGCGTCGTACGTCTCCTTCAGCCACTTCAGGATGACCGACGTATCGAGCCCGCCGGAGTAGGCGAGCACGATCTTTTCCTTCGCCATGTTCGGATTCCGCTCCTTGTTCTGAATGGATCACGACATGATGGCCGCCATGATCGCCTTCTGCGCGTGCAGCCGGTTCTCGGCCTGGTCGAAGACGATCGAATGATCGCCGTCGATGACGCCCGCGCTCACCTCTTCGCCGCGCTTCGCCGGCAGGCAGTGCATGAAGACGAAGTCGGGCTTCGCGTAACGCACCAGATCCTCGTTCACCTGATAGTTGGCAAACGCGATCCTGCGCTTCTCCTGCTCCGCCTCGAAGCCCATGCTCGCCCAGACGTCGGTGTAGACGACGTCCGCGTCCTCGATCGCCTCGCGCGGATCGCGCACGACGCGAATCGACGCGCCGGTCTCCCCGCACGTCTCCTGCATCTGCCGGATCAGCTCCGGATCGGGTTCGTACCCTTCCGGCGACGCGATCGACATGTGCAGGCCGAGCTTGGCCGCGCCGACGAGCAGCGAATGGACCATGTTGTTGCCGTCGCCGATGTAGGCGATCTTGAGCCCCTCCAGCCGGCCCTTGTGCTCGAGGATCGTCTGGTAGTCGGCCAGCGCCTGGCACGGGTGGGCGTAGTCGGTCAGCCCGTTGATGACCGGGATCGTCGCGGCCCGCGCCAGCTCGATGACGGTGCGGTGCGCGTACGTCCGGATCATGATGCCGTCCAGATAGCGGGACATCGTCCGCGCCGTGTCGGCGATCGTCTCGCCGCGGCCGAGCTGCAGGTCGTTCCGGCTCAGGAAAAGGGCGTAGCCGCCCAGTTGATACATGCCGACTTCGAACGACACGCGCGTGCGGGTGGACGATTTCTCGAAGATCATGCCGAGCGTCTTGCCCTTGAGCGGTTGGAACGGCTCGCCCGCCTTGTGCAGCCGCTTCAGTTCGATCGCGAAATCGATCAGCCACCGGATCTCCTCCGGCGTGAAATCGACGAGCGCGAGAAAATCGCGCCCCTTCAGCGAAGCGGCGATCTCGCCGTTCAGCAATTCCGAAAGTTGCGGCATCCCATCCATCACTCCTTGTCCATGCGGACGCGCCCCTCGCGCGCCCGTTACGTTTGCGCGGCCGCCGCCTGCCCGGCCAGCACGCCGGCCAGGATGTCGACGGCCTGGTCGATCTCTTCGCGGGTCACGAGCAGGTTCGGCAGGAGACGGATGACGTTCGGTCCGGCCGTCACGACGAGCAGGCCGCGGCGGTGGGCCTCCGCCACGTAATCCGCCACGGGCCGGTCGCACGCGATGCCGACGAGCAGCCCGAGCCCGCGCACTTCCCGGACCGCCGGACAGCCGGCCAGCGCCTCGCGCAGCCGGGCCATCAGATACGCGCCGGATTCGGCGGCGCGCTGCGGGATGTTCTCGGCAAGCATCGTTTCGATCGTCGCCTTGACCGCAGCCATCGCGATCGGTGTCCCGCCGAAGGTCGAGGCGTGGCTGCCCGGTCCGAACGCCCCGGCCAGCTTCGCCTTCGCGAGCATCGCGCCGACCGGGAAGCCGCTGCCGAGCCCCTTCGCGAGCGTGAAGATGTCCGGCTCGATGCCGTAATGCTGGAACGCGAACAGCTTGCCCGTGCGGCCCATGCCGGTCTGCACCTCGTCGACGATGAGCAGCAGCCCCCGCTCCTCGCACAGCCGCGCGACCGCCTGCGCGAACGCGGGATCGACCGGGATGACGCCGCCCTCCGCCTGCACCATCTCGAGCATGATCGCCGCCGTCCTGTCCGTGACCGCTTCGCGCAGCGCCCGCTCGTCATGCAGCGGCACGCTGACAAAGCCCGGCGGCAGCGGATCGAAGCCGTCCTTCACCTTGTCCTGCCCCGTCGCCGTCAGCGTGGCGAGCGTGCGGCCGTGGAAGGACTGATGGAACGTGATGATCTCGTACCGGTCGTTCCCGAGCACCTTCCGGTGATAGCGCCGCGCCAGCTTGATCGCCGCCTCGTTCGCCTCCGCGCCGGAGTTGCAGAAGAAGACGGCTCCCGCGTGGCTGTGCGCCGTCAGCATCCGGGCCGCCTCCTCCTGGCCCGGAATGCGGAACAGGTTCGACACGTGCCACAGCTCGTCGAGCTGCTTCACGAGCGCTTCCTTCACCTTCGCCGGCACGTGGCCGAGGTTCGTCACCGCCAGACCGCTCATGAAGTCGAGATACCGGTTGCCCCGGTCGTCCCACAGCCAGCTCCCCTGCCCCTTCACGAGGGTGATCGGAAATCTGGCGTACGTCGGAAACAGCGCGCTCGCCGGCGCGCCCTCCGTCCCATGCGCTCCGCTCATTTGCCGCGCCACCTTTCCTTGTTCCTTGCGTATGGAAACTATCGTTCCGCGCACCCGTCAGGCCTTCACGATGCGCGTGCCGACGCCGCCTTCGCGCACCGCGCGGGCGAACGCGCCCGGCTCGGCCCCGCTGATGATGACGACTTCGCGCACGCGCCCCTGGAGGCACTGCACGGCCGATTGCACCTTCGGAATCATGCCGCCGTAGATTTCGCCGGAGGCGATCATCCCGTCGATCTCCGCCGTCGTGACCTGCGGCAGCACCCGCTTCTCGCCGTCAATGGTGCGCAGGATGCCGGGCACGTCGGTGACGACGATCATCCGCTCGACGCCGAGATGCGACGCGACGGCGCCCGCCGCCGTGTCCGCGTTGATGTTGTAGCGCTGCCCGCGCTCGTCGATGCCGACCGGCGCGATGACCGGGATGTAGCCCATCGCCATGACGCCTTCGATGATCGCCGTGTTCACGCCGGCCACGTCGCCGACGAAGCCGATCGCGTCCGCGTTCGCGGCCGGCACGGCCCGGATCAGCATCCCGTCCGTGCCGGAGAGGCCGAGCGCCCTGGCCCCGCACGACTGGATGCGGCGCACGATCTCCTTGTTGATCCGGCCCGCCAGCACCATTTCGACGACGTCGAGCGTCGCCTCGTCCGTCTTGCGCAGGCCGTTCACGAATTCCGATTCGATGCCGAGCCGGCCGAGCATCTCCGAGATGGCCGGCCCGCCGCCGTGCACGATGACGGGGCGCCAGCCTTCCTCCTGCAATTGCCGGAGATCGCGGAAGAACGAATCCGGCAAGGCGGCAAGCGTGCTGCCGCCGCATTTCATCACGAACCGCTCCTGTGTCATCGCTTCCCGCCCTTTCCGTCAGGTCCGGTACGCGGCGTTGATCCGCACGTAATCGTACGTCAGATCGCAGCCCCAGCCGACCGCCCGCCCGGTGCCGATGTTCAGGTTCACGTCGATCCGGATCGTGCCGCCCTTGAGGTACGCGAGCGCCTCGTCCTCGTCGAACGGAACGGGACGGGATTGCTCCAGCACCCGGATCGGCCCGATCGAGATGTCGACCTTCGCCGGATCGATCGGACGACCCGCGCGGCCGACCGCCGCGATGATGCGGCCCCAGTTCGCGTCGGCGCCGAACATGGCCGCCTTCACGAGCGACGAGCCGATCACGGTCTTCGCGATCGCGCGGGCGTCGTCGTCGCTCGCCGCGCCTTCGACGCGCACCTCGATCAGCTTCGTCGCGCCCTCGCCGTCGCGCGCGATCGCCTTCGCGAGCTCTTCGCACACATGCGTGAACGCCGCGGCGAACCGGCTCCAGTCCGGATGGTCCGGACCGAGCTCGGCGTTGCCCGCCAGCCCGCTCGCCATCGCGACGACCATGTCGTTCGTGCTCGTGTCGCCGTCGACGGTGATCATGTTGAACGTCACGTCCACGGCCTGCCGGAGCAGCGACCGCAGCGCCTCGCCGCCGACGGCCGCGTCGGTCGTGATGAAGCCGAGCATCGTCGCCATGTTCGGATGGATCATGCCCGAGCCCTTCGCCGCTCCCGCCACATGGACGGTTTTCCCGTCCATGTCGAGCTTCACGCAGGCCGTTTTCTTCACGAGATCGGTCGTCAGGATCGCCTGGCAGAACGCCTCCGCGCCCTCCGCGTCAGCCCGCAGCTTCTCCGGCATCGCGGCGATGCCGGAGCGGACGCGGTCCATCCGGAGCCGTTCGCCGATGACGCCGGTCGACGCGACCGCGACCTGGTGCGGCGGCACGCCCAGCGCGCGCGCGAACGTCTCCTGCATTTCGCGCGCGTCGGCTTCGCCCGCCTCGCCGGTGCAGGCGTTCGCATTGCCGCTGTTGACGAGCACGGCGCGCAGCCGGCCTTCCTTCTCCAGCCCTTCGCGGGTGACTTTGAGCGGCGCCGCCTGGACCTGGTTCGTCGTGTAAACGGCCGCGGCGACCGCCGGCACTTCGCAGACGATGGCGCCGAGGTCGTTGCGGTCGGTCTTCTTCAGGCCGCAATGCAGACCGCCGGCCCTGAAGCCGAGCGGCGTCGTGACGGAGCCGCCGGGCACGGTTTCGAACGGTTTCCCTTGTCCCATGTTCGTATCGTGGTCTCCTTGCAGAACGTATGATGAAGGCGTGTCCTTTTTCCCGAGAATCCATCCGCCGGTCGTCGGCGTTACGGGTAGACCGGAACGAAATCCAGCCCGAGCCCCTCGTCCCAGCCCATGCGCAGGTTCAGGTTCTGGATCGCCTGTCCGGCCGCGCCCTTCACGAGGTTGTCGATGACCGACACGATCGTGACGCGCCCCGTCCGGCCGTCCACGGCGAAGCCGATGTCGC
>Ga0207871_100408_pt1 | contig 16264 bp, 14 predicted proteins | sample Passage260A_FD_187371 | JGI IMG/M metagenome (GOLD analysis project Ga0207871, IMG submission 187371) | Cellulose adapted compost microbial communities from Newby Island Compost Facility, Milpitas, CA, USA - Passage2 60A (SPAdes) (version 2) ...
GCCCCAGGGGCGACAGGTCGCGGAAAGGCTGCATGGCCACCGTGCTCGGGCCGGACATGCTGACGATCGTCGAGGAGCCGGTCTTCGTCCTGCCGAGCGAGCCGTACAGCGCGGGCACCGGGTTCGAGGGGCACGAGTATTTCGAGGCGCCGTCGATCCGCAAGCGCGGGGACACGTACTATCTGATCTATTCCTCGATCCACCTGCATGAGCTGTGCTATGCGACGAGCAAGCATCCGACGAAGGGGTTCCGGTACGGGGGCGTCATCGTCAGCAACGCCGACATGCACATCGACTCCTACAAGCCCGCGGACAAGCCCATGTATTACGGCGGCAACAACCACGGCAGCATCGTGGAGATCGGCGGACAGTGGTACATCTTCTACCACCGGCAGACGAACGGCCACCACTACTCCCGGCAGGGCTGCGCGGAGCCGATCCGGTTCCGCGAGGACGGGAGCATCGTGCAGGCGGAGATGACGTCCTGCGGCCTGAACGGCGGCCCGCTGATCGGGCGCGGCGAATATCCGGCGTACATCGCCTGCAATCTGTTCTGCAAGGACGAGGAACTGTACGTCGGCACCTACGGCGCCTGGATGGACGGCCGGTTCCCGAAGATTACGCAGGACGGCAAGGACGGGGACGAGGAGCCCGGCTACATCGCGAACATGCGGGATTCGGCCACGGCCGGCTTCAAATATTTCGACTGCCGCGGCGTGAAGCGGGTCAAGATCCAGGTTCGCGGCTATGCGAGAGGCGCCTTCGAGGTGAAGACGGCGTGGGACGGTCCGGCGCTTGGGGCCATCCCCGTGGAGTTCTCGAACATCTGGAAAGAATATGCGGCGGACATCGCGATTCCGGACGGCGTGCACGCGCTGTATTTCACGTTCCGGGGCGAGGGGAACGCGCAACTCGCGTCGTTTGCGCTGGAATAACGGGGAAAGGGAGGACGTGCGTCCTCCCTTTTGTCATGCGCATCGTCCGCCCGGTTGACCGCCGGAACGCCGGGCGGATCAGGCGGTTTCATCCGGACGTTCAAATTCCGTCGTCAGATGGATCCCGGCAAAGCGCCGCTGCCACGGCCCGATTCCGCGAATGCCTGCAGAAACGATTCAGCGCACCGCATCACGGCCACTCCGTCATCGCCTTGATGACCCCGCTCTCCGGGTTCAGCCAGTCGCCGAAGACGCCGATCATATCGTCGAACTTCGCGCGGTGCGTAATGAGGCGTTCCGCGTCGACTGCGCCGCTCCGCACGGCCTCGAGCACGCGGGCGAAATCTTCGCGGGTGGCGTTGCGGCTGCCCATCAGCGTCGTCTCGCGCTTGTGGAACTCCGGATGCGGGAACCTGATGTCGCTTTTAACCAGGCCGACGTAGACCAGCGTGCCGCCGTGGGCGAGGTAGCCCAGGGCATCCGCCATCGACCGGGCGCTGCCGGTCGCGTCGAAGACGACGGTCGCGTATTCGCCGTCCGTCAGTTCCGCGATCCGCTCCGCCGGCCGATCCCCGGCATCCACGGCGTCATCCGCGCCCGCCCAGCTCCGGCAGAACGCCAGCCGGCCGCCGTTCAGGTCCATCGCGATCACCCGCGCGCCGGCGAGCTTCGCGAAGGCGGCGACGCCGAGCCCGATCGGACCGGCGCCGATCACGAGTGCCGTGTCGCCCGGGCCGACGCCCGATCGGCGCACCGCGTGCGCCCCGATCGCGAGCGGCTCCAGCAGGGCGGTCTCGTCGAGCGTAAGCCCGTCGGTCCGGATCAGATGGGTGACCGGCACGGCGATGCGCTCGCGCATCCCGCCGTCGGCGTGAACGCCGAGCACCCGCAATCCCGCGCAGCAGTTCGTCCTGCCCCGCCGGCAGGCGACGCAGGTTCCGCAGTGCAGATAAGGGATGACCGCGACCTGGTCGCCTTCCCGCAGGCACGCGCCGTTCGCTCCGACCGCCTCGATCACGCCCGCCAGCTCATGGCCGAGGATGCGGGGGTATTCGAAGAAGGGCTGGTTGCCCCGGAAGGCGTGCATGTCCGTCCCGCAGATGCCGACCCGGCGGATCCGCACGACGGCTTCGCCGGGACCGGGTTCGGGCTCGGGCAGATCGTCCCGCAGCCTGAAACGGCCGATCGCTTCGCATACAATCCCTCTCATGTTTCCGGCACCTCCCCGCCTGCACCTACGCCTTGATGTTCTCGTTGTACTCCGGCCGCCCGCTGACCCACGTGACGTTGCGGACGGGCTCGAGCAGCTTCAGCACGTCGCGGAGCAGCTCCTCGTCGATCGGCTCCTCCACCCACCGGGCGTTCTTCGCGATGTTGTCCGGATTCGCCGTGCTGACCAGCGTCGTCGGAATCCGCTCGTTCGCGGTCGAGAACTGGACGGCCAGCTTCGCGATGTCGGTTCCCCTGGCCGCGCAGAATTCGGCGGCCTTCCGGCAGACGGCCTTCAACTCCGGCGGGGCCGGATGCCAACCGGGCGCGCCGCGCAGGCTGAGCAGCCCCATCGAGAGCGGCGACGCGTTGACGAGGCCGATGCCGCGCGCCTCCAGCTCCGGCAACAGCCCGAGCAGGGACGTGTCGTTCAGCGAGTAGTGGCAGTAGGAGAGGACGACGTCCGGTTCGGTATGCTGCAGCATTTTTTCAAACATCCGGAGCGGCAGGCCGGAGAAGCCCCAGAACCGGATCTTCCCCTGCTCCTTCAGGCGAAGCGCGGCCGGAACCGCTTCCTCGAGAATGATGTCGGCCGGCACGAACTCGATGTCGTGGAGAAAGAACAGATCGACGTAATCGGTGTGGAGGCGGGCGAGACTTTCGTCGATGCTCGTCAGGATTCGATGGTAGGAAAAATCAAATTCGTCCGCCCCGTAGCGGCCCGCCTTGGTGGACAGCAGAAACCGGTCGCGCGGGATTTCCCGGATCGCCTTGCCGAGCACCGTCTCCGCCTTCGTGAGCCCGTAATACGGCGAGACGTCGATGTAGTTGATGCCCGCGTCGAGGGCGGCGTGCACCGTGCGGATGCTCTCGCGCTCGTCCGTCTCGCGGAACACGGAGCCGAGCGAGGAGGCACCGAAGCTCAAGATGGAGACGTCAAGGCCGGTCCGGCCGAGTTTCCGGTATCGCATGGGTGGATGCACCTTCCCGGGAATTGATGGCGGTTCAGATCCGGTAGACCTTCCGTGCGTTCAGGCCGAACAGCGCCGCCCGCTCCCGCTCGCCCCAGTCTTCCGGCAGCGCCCGGAGCAGCACGCCGACCACGTCGTCATAGCCGGCCGCGAGCAGGCAGACCGGCCAGTCGCTGCCGAACAGGACCCGGTCCGGGCCGAACAGGCTGATCACATGGCGGACGTAGGGCGTAAAGTCCTCCGGCTTCCAGCGGCGGTGGTCCGCCTCCGTCACCATGCCGGACAGCTTGCAGTACAGGTTCGGGAAGCCGGCGAGCGTCCGCATGTACCCGAGCCAGGGCTCGATTTCCCCGTCGCGGATGCGGGGCTTCGCGATGTGATCGATAACACCGCGGAGATGGGGAATCCGTTCGATCAGCTTGACGAGCGGTTCCAGCTGGCTGCTGCGCACGAGCAGATCGACGGTCGTTCCGTCGTCGGCATAGCCCCGGAGCGCTTCGACGAACGCGGGTTCGAGGATGCGGCTTGCGTCCGGCATGTCCTGGATCATGATGCGGAAGCCGACGAACTTCGGGTGCCGGCGGAATCGCTCGTAGTGCCTGCGGTGATCGGGATCGAACAGGTCCAGCCATCCGACGACGCCGAGGATCGTGTCATCCTGTTCCGCGAGGGAGAGGATGAATTCCGTCTCCTCGATCGTCGGGGCCGCCTGGACGAGGATGGTGCCGTCCAGTTGATGCGCTTTCAGGTGCGGAGCCAGGTCGGCCGGCAGAAAGTCCCGGTACAGGACGGGATATTCGGGCGTGATCCAGCCGTAGTCGCCCCGCTCGATCTTCCAGTAATGCTGGTGGGCGTCGATGCGCACCGTCGTGCCTCCTTCCGCGCGGATGGGGGGGTTCGTTGACTTCTATTATACGAGTGCGCGGGAGGAATAAAAGGGTCGCGGTTTGCGGAAATGTACCCGATTTTGATGCGCGGGGCCCTCCCGTCTCGTTCGTGTCCGGCCTTCGGCATGTTTCTGTTTATTTGTTAAAATGGAAACAAAACGGGAGGTGCGCCATGATGCACGCGCTTGTCATCGGCGGTTCCGGCATGCTGGCCGGCGTGTGCCTGTGGCTGGCCCGCGAGGGCCATCGCGTCACGGTCATCGGACGGGATCGCCGGAAACTGGACCGGCTCAGCGGGCAAAATTCCCGCATAAGCGGGGTGTCGGCGGATTATTCGCAGAGCGCGGCGTTTTCGGAGACGCTCAACGAGCTGATGAAACAGCGGGGCCCGGCCGGCCTCGTCGTCGCGTGGATGCATCACAGCGAGGAGCGCGTCATTGCCCAGACGGCCGATGCGATCCGGCTCGCGGGCGGAGCCGATTTCGCGTGGCATCTGTACCATGTCCTCGGCAGCAGTTCCAATCTGGATGAAATCCTTCGTTCGGTTCCGGTGCCGGAGAGCTGCTGCTACCATCAGGTCCAGCTCGGATTCGTCATCGAGGGAGACCGGTCCCGGTGGCTGACCCACGAGGAAATCAGCGGCGGCGTGATCGAATGCATCCGTCACCATCACCGGCGCCATGTGGTCGGCACGCTGGAACCCTGGGACAGGAGGCCTTGACGGGGCGTCGCGGATGGAATTCCTTCCTTGCGGATCAAATGCGAAAGGCCTTGGCGGCTCTAGCCGTCAAGGCCTTTCTTGTCGGTTTCCTTCTTCTTCGGTTCGACATAGGTCAGCTTGCAGACGATGTCCTGGTAATAGTTTCCGAATCCGGCGCCGTAGATCGTCAGGCCGCCGACATGCTTCGCGTCTTCCTTCACTTCCAGCTTCAAATCCCATTGCAGCCGCCGGATGTCGACGTCATGGATCGTATAGTCCGACACCTTCGTCCCTTCGATGAACGTGCCGTCGCTGTTGATCCGGATGTGGACGAGGATGCCGTACTGGTTCATCTCGATGTTCCACCACTCGGGCGTGTATTTGCCGCGGGTGCCCCCGAAATCGCCGGGACTCGTCCACTTGCCGATCGGGCGCCCGTTGAATTCGAACGAGATGTCGGACGGCCAGTGGACGTTCGACAGCGGCGCTTCCGACGCGATCTCCATCGTGATCTCCAGTTCCTCCGGCTCCTCTTCCGGCTTCAGATAGTTCGGAATCTTGTACGTAATGTACCCCTTCGAGAACCAGAGAATCTTCGCGTCGACCCGCTCGGGATGGAGGAAGTACCGCGGGTCGTCGAACCCGTCGCCGATGATCTTGTATTTCGTCGCCAGGCCGCATGTCGGTTTGACATCGAAATCGGTGTAGTGCCCGATCGGAATGTTGACAATGTGGAAATTGCGTGGGATGCGCCCCTTGCTCGGGAACACGAGCTCGATCCGGTCGGCGACCAGCGTGCACAGCTTCTGCGACGCGCCCTTGCCGGGAATCATCTCGGTGCGCACGAGGTTGGCGCGTTCGAGCTTCTTCACGTGCATCGTGATGATCGAGTTGCTGAGGCCGAGCGCGGACGCCAGATCCTTCATGATCATCGGCTCCTGCGCGAGCAGTTCGATGATCTTGATCCGTACGTTGCTGGCAAGTGCTTCGAACAGGGGGAGATTGCTTTCCGATACGATGGTTTCCATGCGACCTCATCCAATATTTCAGTTTTGCATTAAATATACCGTACCTAATTCAATTTTGACAAGAGGATGAGAAAATGTTCCGAAATTTTGTCGAGTAAAAATAATAATTTAATTAAAATATAAAATGTTTTATAAAAAACGATTGACATCCGGCTTATCCCTCGTTATCATCCCAAGTAAATTAAACATAAGCGAAATATTTAACATCAATGTAAACTATATGGCGGCAGCGCTGCGCATGGCGGGCAGGCCCGTGCAACGGCATCGCTGCCGGCCGAATGCGGGGTGGTGATCGAATTCCGGATGAACACGAAACATTTTCCGAAAATGTAAGCGCTATTATGGGGTCTTCGATATTCCGAATTCCAGGTTCCGGGAGGTTGTCCATTGTCATGCGTTTCAAAGGGTTGTTCTTGCTGATGCTGGCCGTCTGTCTGCTGATGACGGCTTGCGGCGGAGGAGGAAGCGGCAATGCCGGTGAAGGCGGCGGGAACGCCGGAACGGGCGGCTCTTCCGGCGCGGAGGGCGGTGGAGGCGGTTCGTCCGGCGGCAAGATCGAGATCTCGATCTCGTCCTGGGGCGCGCCGGACGAGAGGGCCGTGTTCGAGGCGGTGCTCGAGGAGTTCGAGAAGGCGAATCCCGACATCAAGGTCCGGTTCATCCACATCCCGAACGACTACACGACGAAGATGAACACGATGATCGCGGGCGGCACCGCTCCCGACGTCATCTTCACGAGCGACGGCGATTTTCCGCGCTGGGTGAAGCAGGGCGCGTTCCTCGACATCACGGACCGGGTGATGGCGAGCACGAAGCTCGATTTGGACGACATGTGGGAGCAGGGGCTGAACCGCTACCGCTACGACGGCAAGAAGACCGGCACCGGCGCCTTCTACGCGCTGCCGAAGGACATCGGCCCGACGGTCATGTACTACAACAAGGAAATCTTCGACAGGCTGGGCGTGCCGTATCCGAGCCCCGACAAGCCGATGACCTGGGATGAGGCGCTCGACATGTGGAAGAAGCTGACCGTGGACGAAAACGGCGACGGCAAGATCGACATCTACGGCGCCGGCCCGATCTGGTGGGAAGGGTTCGTCTGGTCGAACGGCGGCAAAATCCTGAGCGACGACCGGAAGACGTTCATGCTGAACGAGCCGGAGGCCGCCGAGGCGATGCAGTTCATTCACGACCTGACGCACGTGCACAAGGTCGTCCCCGATTCCCGCGCGCTGCAGTCGATGAACGACGGGCAGATGTTCGAAGCCGGCAGACTCGCGACGATCACGGGCGGCCGGTGGATGGTCCCGACCTACCGCAAGCTGAAGTTCGATTGGGACGTCGCGCCGATACCGTCGGCGGACGGCGGCTGGCTCAGCGGCTGGTCCGGATCGGTCGGGCTCGGCGTGAATGCGAAGACGAAATATCCGGACGAGGCGTTCCGGCTGGTCGAGTTCATTACCGGCATCGAAGGCCAGACGAAGATGACCGAGCTCGGTTTCCAGATTCCGAACTTCAAGTCGATGGCCGATGACGAGGTATACACGCAGCCGGGACAGAAGCCGGCGCATCCCGAGGTGTTCATCAAGGCGGGCGAAGCCCAGCAGCCGGGTCCGTGGACGTATCTGCCAAACGGCAAATGGCTGGACACGCTGAACCAGTACCTCGGCGAATTCTGGAACGGCAACGAACCCGCGGCCGAGTTCTTCACCCGGATCAAGCCGGAGATCGAGAAGGCGCTGCGGGAAGGCAATCCGGAATTGTTCGAGTAAGCGCTTCACACACGGCGGGACGCTGCGGCGCGGGCCGGGTCGCCGCAGCCTCCCCGACCGCACGGGGTTTGACATCTTGACCGAAACGGAGGGAACGATCCGGATGGAAGCGGAAGTGGCAGCCGACGTGAAGACGCGGACGGCGAAGCGGAAGCGGAGTGCGCTGTTCCGCAGCGAGATGCGCTGGGGGTATCTCTTCATCGTGCCGCCGTTCATCGGCGTCGCCGTGTTCACGCTCTATCCGCTGCTGAACTCGCTCTACATGAGCCTGACGAACTTCAACTTCGGCCAGCCCGCGGCATTCATCGGTCTCGACAACTACAAGCGGGCGCTGGCGGACGATCCGCTCGTCTGGAAGACGCTCTGGAACACGTTCTACGCCGCGCTGGGCGTGCCGCTGGGCATGATCGTCGCCCTGGGAGCCGCGCTGCTGCTCGACCGGAAGCTGCGCGGGCGCAATTTCTTCCGCATGCTGTTCTTCCTGCCGACGATCTGTTCGGTCGTGGCGCTGGCGATGGTCTGGCGGTGGATTTTCAACGCGGACTACGGCCTGCTCAACTACTATCTCGGCGTCATCGGCATCGACGCGCCCGCATGGCTGATCGACCAGACGTGGGCGATGCCCGCGATGATCATCCAGGGGATATGGGGCGGCATCGGCGTCAGCATCATCATGTACCTGGCGGCGCTCGGCAACGTGCCAACCTCGCTGTACGAAGCGGCGACGGTCGACGGCGCGAACGCCTGGCAGAAGTTCATCCACATCACGGTGCCCGGCATTTCTCCGGTCACGTTCTTCATCCTGATCACGTCGCTGATCGGCGCGCTGCAGGATTTCCCGCGGTTCCAGCTCCTGACCGGCGGCGGACCGAACTATTCGACGACGACGATCGTGTATTACCTGTACACCGTCGCGTTCCAGTACAGCGAGATGGGATACGCGTCCGCGCTCGCCTGGTTCCTCGGCGTCATCATCATGACGATCATCGTGCTCAATTTCGCGTTCTCGAAACGCTGGGTCCATTACAACTGAGGGGGAATGGACGATGTCTACGATCGCGGCGGGCCTCGGGAAGCGCAAGGCCGCGCAGCGGCTGGTCGATCTTGCCGCCTATGTCCTGCTCGGCATCGGCGGAATCATCATGGCGGTGCCGTTCCTCTGGATGCTCGCAACTTCGCTGAAGCCGGACGGCGAGCTGTATTCGTATCCGCCGGAGTGGATCGGGTCGCGGCTGGCCTGGGAGAATTACCGGATCATTTTCGAGGAGGCGCATCTGATCCGGGGCTTCTTCAACACGATGATCGTCGTCGTGCCGACGCTGGTCATCGGCCTGTTCGTCTGCGCGATGGCGGCCTACGCCTTTGCGAAGCTGCGCTTTCCCGGGCGCGACAAGCTGTTCCTCGTGCTGATCGGCACGATGGTCGTGCCGGGGGCGGTCATGATGATTCCGGCGTTCATCATGTTCAAGACGTTCGGCTGGACGGACAGCTGGAAGCCGCTCATGATCCCCGGCATGTTCGGCGCGCCGATCGTCATATTCTTCCTGCGGCAGTTCATCAAGACGCTGCCGGATGAACTGGAGGACGCGGCGAAGATCGACGGCATGAGCCCTCCCGGCATCTTCCTGCGCATCGTCATCCCGCTGACGAAGCCGGCGCTGATCACGCAGGGCATCCTGTCGTTCAACGCGGGCTACAACGATTACCTGGGACCGCTCATTTACCTGAACTCGCCGGAGCGCTACACGTTGCAACTCGAGCTCGCGTCGTTCTCCTCGTATTACGTGACGGAATGGACGCTGGTCATGGCCGGCGCGGTCGTCGCGCTCATTCCGACGCTCGTGCTGTTCGCGTTTGCGCAGCGGTTCTTCATCGAGGGCATCGCGCTGACAGGGATCAAGGCCTGACGGCGAATCGGCATATCGGCATGCCGGCACATCATGCGGAAGAAGGGAAGAAGCAGGATGACTCCATTGAAGATAGTCGTGCACGCGGATTGGCCGGTCGGCACGATCAACCGCCGCATTTACGGGCATTTTGCGGAGCATCTGGGCCGGGGCATCTACGAGGGGCTGTGGGTCGGCGAGGATTCGCCGATTCCGAACGTTGAAGGCCTCCGGCTGGACGTGCTCGAGGCGCTGCGCAGGCTGAAGGTGCCGGTGCTGCGCTGGCCGGGAGGCTGCTTCGCGGACGAATATCACTGGAAGGACGGCGTTGGCCCGAGGGACAGGCGGAAGCGGATGATCAACACGCATTGGGGCGGCGTCACGGAGAACAACCATTTCGGCACGCACGAGTTCTTCCGGTTGTGCGAACTGCTGGGGGCGGAGGCCTATGTCTGCGGCAACGTCGGCAGCGGCACGGTGCAGGAGATGGCGGAATGGATCGAATACATCACGTTCGGCGGCGAGTCGCCGATGGCGGACTGGCGCCGCGCGAACGGGCGCGAAGCACCGTGGACACTGCATTTCTTCGGCGTCGGCAACGAGAACTGGGGCTGCGGCGGGAACATGCATCCGGAATATTACGCCGATCTGTACCGCCGCTATCAGACGTACGTGCGGCAGTACGGCCGTCACCGCATTTACAAGATTGCGGGCGGCGCGAACGTCGACGATTACCGCTGGACGGAGGTTCTGATGCGCCGGGCGGCGCCGCTGATGGACGGGCTCAGCCTGCATTATTACACGATTCCCGGGAGCTGGGAGGACAAGAGGCCGGCGCTTCATTTCGACGAAGCCGACTGGTTCGAGACGATGGAGAAGGCGCTCCGCATGGATGAGCTGATCACGCGTCATGGCACGATCATGGATCAATACGATCCGGAGCGGCGCATCGGCCTGATCGTCGACGAGTGGGGCACCTGGTATCTTCCGGAGCCGGAGACGAATCCGGGCTTCCTGTACCAGCAGAACACGATGCGCGACGCGCTTGTCGCGGCGCTCCATCTGCACATCTTCCACAAGCATTGCCGCCGGGTCCAAATGGCGAATCTGGCGCAAATGGTGAACGTGCTGCAGGCCGTCATCCTGACGGAGGGCGAGCGGATGCTGCTCACGCCGACCTACCACGTGTTCGAGATGTTCCGGACGCATCAGGACGCGCAGGCTCTCGCGACGCACGGCGATTTCGGGACTTGTGGCGCGGGCGGGCGGAAGCTGCCGCGGGTATCCGTCTCCGCTTCGCGCAAGGACGGCGCCCTGACGATCAGCATGGCAAACCTCGATCCCGCGCGACCGGCGGAACTTCGCATCGAGCTGCGCGGTACGGCGGAGACGTTCGCGCTCTCCGGCACGCTGCTCGCGGCGGACGACATCCGCGCCCACAACACGTTCGACCGCCCGGAGCGCGTGAAGCCGCAGCTGCTCGGGGACGCCGTCCTGCGGGACGGCGTGCTGGCGGTGAAGCTGCCGCCGGCGTCGGTCGCCGCGGCGCGTCTGGAGCCCGGGAATTGATCGGGGTGGGAGCGGAATGAAGCGCGGATGGCGTTGCGGATTTGCCGGGCGGAACGCTCCGCCGATGGGCGCGACGGGGCGGGATGCGGGTCATCTCGAGCGGGGCGCGCGGTCCCGGGCGGCGGATGCGGCGGCGGGCGGAACGGCGCGGTTGAAGGTCCGCCGGCTGTGGCGGGTGGCCGCCGCGTGGGCGACTGCGGGGATCCTGCTCACGGGGTGCGGCGCGTTCTGCGGAAATGAAGGGACGGAGGAGGCGGTTCCGGTGTTCCTGGAAGCGTCCGTTCACGATCCCTCCGTTGTGCGGGACGAGGACGGCATGTTCTATGTGTTCGGCTCGCACCTCGCGGCGGCGAAATCGCCCGATCTCATGCGCTGGGAGCTGATCGCGGCCGGCGTCGCCGACGGCAATCCGCTCATCCCGAACGTGACGGAGGAATTGCGCGAGACGTTGGAATGGGCGGAGACGGATACGCTCTGGGCGGCGGACGTCATCCGGCTGCCGGACGGCAGATATTACATGTACTACAATGCGTGCCGGGGCGATTCGCCGCGGTCCGCCATGGGGGTCGCCGTCGCCGATTCGATCGAAGGACCGTACCGGGATCTCGGCATCATTTTGAAGTCGGGGATGTGGGACGAGCCGAGCGAAGACGGGACGATCTATGACGCGCGGATCCATCCGAACGTCGTCGACCCGCACGTGTTCTTCGACAAGGAAGGCAAGCTGTGGATGGTGTACGGTTCGTACTCGGGCGGCATTTTCATCCTGGAGATGGACGGGAAGACGGGCAAGCCGCTGCCGGGACAGGGGTACGGCAAGCGGCTCACCGGCGGCAACCACAGCCGGATCGAGGGGCCGTACATGCTGTACAGTCCGGATACGGACTACTACTATCTGTTCCTGTCGTTCGGCGGGCTGGACTCGTCCGGCGGCTACAACATCCGCGTCGCGCGGTCGCGGAACCCCGACGGTCCGTTCGTCGACGCCGAAGGGAACGACATGGCAGGGGTGAAGGCCGATCCGGCGAAGCCTTTGTTCGATGATGCTTCGATCGAGCCGTTCGGCGTGAAGCTGATGGGCAATCACCGGTGGCGCGACCCGCACGGGGCGTTCCGCGAGTTCGGCTACGTGTCGCCCGGGCACAACTCGGCCTATTACGATGAAGAAAGCGGCCGGTACTTCCTGATCTTCCATACGCGCTTTCCGTACGCCGGCGAGCGGCATGAAATCCGGGTGCACCAGATGTTCTTCAACGCGGAAGGCTGGCCGGTCGTCGTGCCGTTCCGGTACGCCGGGGAAAGGGTGGAGGAAGCGGGTCCGGAAGAAATTGCCGGCGATTACGAACTGGTGAACCACGGCAAGGACATTTCGGCCGAGGTGAAGGAATCGGTGCCGATCCGGCTGGAGGCGGACGGCACGATCACCGGAGCCGTATCCGGCCGGTGGACCGCCGGGGAGGACGGACGCATCCGCCTCACGGTGGACGGGGAGGAATACGACGGCATCCGGCTGCGCGCCTGGGATCCGAAGGCCGAAGCACACACGGAGACGTTCAGCGCGCTGTCCGGGAAGGGCATCGCCCTGTGGGGCGCGCGGCGTCCGGCGCCCTGAACCGCGGGAGCAGGCGTGACGACGGAAGCCGCAAGATCCGGAGATATTCCGGATACACGCGGAACGATTTTGCATGCGGGAGAGGGAGAGAACGATGGATCATACAGTCGGAACGGGTACGGCGGATCCCGCGGGCATTCGGCCCCTGATTTTGCAGCGGGCCGACCCGTGGGTGTACCGGCATGATGACGGCTGGTACTATTTCACGGCATCGGTGCCCGAGTATGACCGGATCGAGCTGCGCCGGTCGCGCACGATTGCCGGGCTGGCTTCGGCCGAGCCCGTCGTCGTCTGGAGCCGGCACCCGTCCGGGCCGATGAGCGCCAACATCTGGGCGCCGGAGATTCACCATATCGACGGCCGGTGGTACATCTATTTCGCGGCGGCGCGGACGGGCGAGGCGAAGGACGGGCTGTTCGACCACCGGATCTATGTGCTGGAGAACGCGTCGGCGAATCCGCTCGAAGGCGAATGGATCGAGCGTGGGCAGATCCGCACGATGTGGGAGACGTTCTCGCTCGACGCGACGACATTCGGGCATCGGGGGACCCGCTATCTCGTCTGGGCGCAAAAGGATCCCGCGATCGAGGGCAACTCCAATCTGTACATCGCGCCGATGGCGAATCCGTGGACGCTCGCCGCGCCCGGCGTCATGCTGACGAAGCCGGAATACGAGTGGGAGCGGATCGGGTTTTATGTGAACGAGGGGCCGGCGGTGCTGATCCGGAACGGGCGCGTGTATCTGACCTATTCGGCCAGCGCGACGGATCACCACTATTGCATGGGGCTGCTCGAGGCGCCGGAGGACGCGGATCTCCTGGACCCCACGGTCTGGTCGAAGTCACCCGTGCCGGTGCTTGCGACCGACGAGGCGCGCGGCCTGTACGGGCCGGGACACAACAGCTTCACGGTCGCGGAGGACGGCGGCGATCTCCTCGTGTTCCACGCGCGGACGTACAAGGAGATCGCCGGTGATCCGCTGTACGATCCGAACCGGCACACGTTCGTGCGTAAAATCAGGTGGGACCCGGACGGCCGGCCGGTGTTCGGCTGAGCGGGTCCGGATGCGCGGCAGAGCCGCGGTGTGAGGCCGGTGCGGCCGAACGCCGCGGCTTTTTCGGCTGCGCGTTTCCCGACGCGCGGAAAAGCCGAGTTGTCCGGTGGGCTTCACGCCGAGGCTGTTTGACCGCGCCGCCTTTCGTATTGAAAGGGCTTTCTGTTACAATAACGGTAGTTGCGTGCGGATGCCGTGAGCCGAATCACATCCCGCCGCGGGGGGAATCAGCCTATAATGGTAAGACAAAACGACGAAGGAGTGCATGCAGCATGGAAAAAGGCAAACGGACTTTTGTCATGATCAAACCGGACGGCGTGGCGAGGGGGCTGGTCGGCGAAATCGTGGCGCGCTTCGAACGCCGCGGGTTCAGGCTGGCGGAAGCCCGGCTCATGCGCATCAGCCGGGAGACGGCGGAGGAGCATTACGCGCAGCACAAGGGCAAGCCGTTCTTCGGAGAGCTGATCGACTATATCACGTCCGGTCCGGTGTTCGCGATGATCCTCGAAGCGGACAACGCCGTGGAACTGGCGAGACAGATGATCGGCGCGACGAATCCGCTCAACGCCGCGCCCGGCACGATCCGCGCCGACTACGCGCAATCGGTGGAAGCGAACGTCATCCACGGCGCCGATTCCGACGAGAGCGCCGAGCGCGAGATCCGGCGGTTCTTCGGACCGCAGGCGTAAGGAGAAGCGGGAATCGGCGCTGCGAGAAGATTCGAGGCTTAAGGCGGGGCGTTTCCGGGAAAACTTGGGGAAAATCCCCATATCGGGAGGAGGCCGCCCCCTTGCGTCCGAACCGCATGTTATCCTGCGGAATCATCGTCTGCATCGTCGGCATGTTCGCATCGCAGCCGTCCTACGCGGCCGATTATGCCGCGGCGGCGGATCTCGCCCAGCTGGAGTCCGCCATGGCCGACGCGCTGCTCGAGCGGCGGGAGGCCGTGCGGATCGAATACACCGGCGACGGCCGGGAGCTGGCCGGCCGCATCCGGGACGTCATCATGCGCGCGCTGCGGCGCGACGATTATACCTATTACATCATGGATTCCTATTTCTATTCGATCCGCCCGCTGGACGGCCGGTCGCACGTCCGGTTGACGCTGAACTGGCGGGAGACGCCGGAGCAGACGGCGGAGGTCGACCGGCAGGTGCGCGACGTGCTGGAGCGGCTCATCACGCCCGGGATGAACGACCATCAGCGGGTGAAGGCGATCCACGATTGGATCGTGCTGCGCCTGGCCTACGATGCCGGTCTGAGCCGTTATACCGCGTACGAGGCGCTGCGGACCGGAAAGGGCGTCTGCCAGGCATACGCGCTGCTCGCGTACAAAATGTTCACCGCCGCCGGACTTCCCGCCCGGATCGTGGAGGGCACCGTGCCCGAGGGCGACCATGCCTGGAACCTCGTGCGCGTGGACGGCCGGTGGTACCATCTCGACGTGACCTGGGACGATCCGGTGCCGGACCGGAGCGGCGCCGTGTCCTACACCTACTATCTGAAGACGGATGACGAGATGCGCCGGGATCACGCCTGGACGAGGGATTATCCGCGCGCGGACACTCCGTACCGGGCGGCTGTCGCGGCGGCGAGGAAGAACGATCCGGAGCGGGCGGGCTTCTACGATTCGCTGGAGTCGTCGCTCGGCTGGAAATGGCTGCGGCCGGAGCATACGGCGGCGACGGCGGACGACCTCAGGCGCAGGATCGGGGAGGCGCTCGCCTCCGGAGCGGACGGATTCAAGGTGCGCTATCTGCGAGGCGACACCATCCGCGGCGATCTGCGACGGGCGATGGAGAAGGCGAAGGCGGCCGGCGTGCGTGAATTCGAGGCGTCGATCGCGCCGTTCGGGGACGACGGATCGGTGCTGCTCGAAGTCACATGGATCAGACGGTAGCGGTGCTGCCGTCTTCTTTTTTTGTCGGCGGTCCGCGCCTTCATCCGCCGCACTACGACATCGTTTGGCTGCAGGACGCGATCGGCCACGCGGCGGAGCTGAGGATTTTTCGAACGTCTGGAAGGAGTATTCGGTGGATATTGCGATTCCGGACGTCGTACACGCGCTGTACTTTACATACCGGGGATTGGCAATACCAGTCGGTTGTCGTTCACTTTGGAATAACAAGGGACGCTGGAATACGGGAACAGCAAGGAGAGGGAGGACGGCGATCCTCCCTCGTGCTTTTTGGTCTCCGGGTGAATCTGGTGTATTTTTGCATCATATTTGCATGGATACCCATGGATATGGGCATATGCGGCGTAAATTTTCCGGCTTCGCGATCGGCTCCGCCGGACGCTCCCCGGTGTTCATCTTGTGATCCGCGCCCGAACCGACCGGAAAGGAAAAGGAATCTGTCGGCTGAAACGCTGTTCATGCATGAAATGTTCACCGCACTAGGCTTCTCGATTGGGAAGGCGCTTTTATGGCCACGCCGTTTGGAGATGACGCATCAGTATTACCTGCAACCACATGGATTAGGCGGTTGTGTTGCGATCGTTTTTTAAAATAAACCTAAATTTCGAAAGCCCATTGTTTCGGTAAAATCACGAGATGTTAGCGCATAACACCCTGTAAATAACAGGGAAGTTCCCAGCCAGACAACTCCCCGTCAGCGTTGAAAGGTATTCCTCCCCCCTC
>Ga0207871_100409_pt1 | contig 16260 bp, 21 predicted proteins | sample Passage260A_FD_187371 | JGI IMG/M metagenome (GOLD analysis project Ga0207871, IMG submission 187371) | Cellulose adapted compost microbial communities from Newby Island Compost Facility, Milpitas, CA, USA - Passage2 60A (SPAdes) (version 2) ...
CCGCCGTGCCCCGGACGGGGGCCCGGCGGGCGGCCGCTCGTTTTCGGCCGGGGCATTCCCCGGGAAGCAAGGTCTGACCGGCCGGGCGTGGTCGACGGCGTCTGGGACGACAGCGTTCCATTGCGTGCACGGTTTCGGAATTCCTTTTGATTTCCTGACGGTTTCTTCGGTCCGGGCCGACCCGGACGTCTTCCGCACGAAGGCGTCCGGGTCGGCCCTTCTTCTTTCGGCCGCGCATAAATCTCGCACGGGATTCATAGAGTAGAATGGAAGATTCGGACGAGGGGTGCGAGCGAGACATGAACCCGAAAGCGCGGATTACGTATCGGTTCGAAACGGTGGCGAGCAGCGGCGGAAACCAGGGCGGGGGCGGCGGACGGACCGTGCGCAGACTGGTGCGGGTCGGTCCGGATGGAAGCCGGGAGACGCCGGAAACGCGGGAGACGTACGGGTTCGGCCCGGACGGGGCGCTGCATGCGGAACCGGAATTCCGTTTCGATGCCGCGCAGTGGAACAGCCCGTTCCAGGACGACACGGACGCGCTCGAGCGGTTGATTCGCGGGACGGACCGGAGTACGGCGGAACAGGATGCCGGCGAAAGCGCGGAACAAGCGGGCGGAACGGAAGGCGGCGAAGGTCGTGAAGATCGGGGTGAAGCGGCAGAGACGGCGGATCCCGGAGCCGTCGAACCGGCGTTCGGCCCGCCGGAGGAAGAGGCGCGGTTCGGAAACCGGCCGTTCGAGGCCGCGGAAGGCTTCCCGTCCGAATCGCGCCTGACGGCAATCGGCGGAGCGGCGGGCCGTTACGTACCCCGCAGGCGGCCCCCCGCCGCCTCCTGGATCCGGGCCGCCGCGACCGTCGTCGGAGCGGTTCTGACGGGCGCGCTGTTCGGCTGGCTCGTCATGTCGCTGATCTTCTGGCAGGCGGGCTCGCCGGGACCGTCCGATGCCGGGGCGCAGCCGGGCGGACCGGCGGATCAAACGCCGCGGGCGGCGGACGAAACGCCCGAAGCCGATCCGGCCGGAACGGAAGGTGCCTCGTATGCGGCCGGGAGCCGGGCCTCCGTCGGAATTCCGGCCGTCCGCTATCATATGATCCAGTACGGCGCGTTCTCGACCGAGGCCGGGTTGAAGGAGGCGCTGGCGCAGCTCGAATCGGCCGGCTTCCCCTCCGGGGCGGACACGGGAGACGGATACCGCGCCTACGCGGGCATCGCGGACAGCCGGGAAGGCGCGGAGGCGCTGGCCGGGACGTTCGGCGGCGTCGAGCTGTACATCCGTCCGCTCGACATTCCGTCCGTCCCGCCGGAGGCGTTCGCGGGACAGCCGGAGGCCGTCCCCGCGTTTCTGCTCCGGACGGCAGAGCTGATCCGGACGGCGGGCGGGCTGTCGGCCAGCCTGCTTGCAGCCGGCGGGACAAGCCCGGTTCCGGAGGAAGCCTGGAGCGACTGGGAGGCGTCGCACCGGAGCTGGAAGGAAGCGGCGGAGGCGCTGGCGGATGCCGCCGCGGCGGACGGCTTCCGCGCCATCCTCGGAGCCGTCGGCAGGGCGGCCGACGCGTTCGCCGCCTATCGCGGGAAGGCGGATCCCGCCCATCTGAAGGCGGTCCAATCCGCCCTGATCGAGGCGGCGGTCGCCCTGCGGGACCGGGCGCTGGCGTACGGCGCATTGTAAACGCAAGGGGCGGCGCGTATAATATAGAACGAGTGTCAGAATCGGGCGAAGGACGATCGGGGATGAAGAAGCATCGCTGGCTGCTGGTGTTTTTTGTCGTGGTCGGGATGGTGGCGGGATCGCTGGCCGCGCAGTCGCTGGAACAGGTTCCCGCGCTGAAATTCCTGACCGATACGGTGCCGATCGTGTGGTCGCCGGCGGTGGATCTGGCCGTCGTCGCGTTCGACTTCACGCTCCGGCTCGACATCAGCCTGCTCAGCATTCTCGGAATCGTCCTCGCGATCTGGCTCTACCGAAGATTGTAGATCCCGCCTGCCGACGGCGGCGGGACGGAAGGAAATCGTCATGGCAAAGGTCGGGTCTTGCAACGGACAAGCCCTTCGTGCGATTGTGCTCGGATCGGCGTCGCCCCGACGACGGGAGCTCGTGCAATTGCTCGGGCTGGAGCTTCCGGTCCGGATCGAGGCGTCCGACGCCGACGAATCCATCCCTCCGGATCTTGCGCCCGCGGATGCGGCGGAATGGCTGGCGCTCTGCAAGGCGTCGAACGTCCGGGAACGGCTGGGCGCGGAGGCGGAGGGAACCGTCATCATCGGCGCTGATACGATCGTCGTGCTGGACGGCGCCATTCTCGGCAAGCCGAAGGATGCCGCCGACGCGCGCCGGATGCTCGGACGCCTGCAGGGCCGGGCGCATGAGGTCATCACCGGCGTCGCCGTCGTGGACGGATCGACCGGAAGGCACAAGACCGCCCGCAGCGTCACGCGGGTGTTCATGAAACCGCTGGACGACGAGCGGATCGCGCGCTATGTCGCGACCGGCGAACCGCTCGACAAGGCGGGTGCCTACGGCATCCAGGGGCTGGCCGCGGGATTCGTGGAGCGCATCGAAGGCTGCTATTTCAATGTCGTCGGACTTCCGGTGTCGCTGCTCGGCGAGCTGCTCGGCGAGTTCGGCGTCCGGACCATGTGACGTCCGGACGACGGACGGATGCGCGGCTGCAGGGCCGGAGTCCGGGGAGGAGCGAGGACACATGGATTCGCGTGTCATTTTGCTGCGCGACGTCCCCAAGGAAGACCGGCCGAGAGAGCGCATGATGGTTGACGGGGCGGAAGCGCTGAGCGATGCGGAACTGCTCGCCATTCTGCTCAGGACCGGAACGCGCAACGAATCCGCCGTCCATCTCGCGAACCGGATTTTGCGCGAGTGCGGAGGCTTGCGGAATCTGGTCGACATGAGCATATCCGAACTCACCCGGATTCGCGGCGTCGGACCGGCCAAGGCCGTCCAGCTGCGGGCGGGCATCGAGCTCGGCCGAAGGCTGGCGCGCCGGGCCGCGTCCGACAGGCCGGCCATCCGCAAGCCGGAGGATGCGGCGAAGCTCGTGATGGAAGATCTCCGCTCCGAGCTCCAGGAGCATTTCGTCTGCCTGTTCCTGAACACGAAGAATCAGGTGCTCGCACGCGAGACGCTGTTCGTCGGCACGCTCAACGCTTCGCTCGTCCATCCGCGCGAGGTGTTCCGTGCCGCGATCAAGCGGGGATGCGCGTCCATCATCTGCATCCACAACCATCCGAGCGGCGATCCGACGCCGAGTCCGGAAGACATTTCGCTGACCCGCCGCCTGCATGAAGCGGGATCGCTCATCGGAATTGACGTGCTGGACCACATCATCATCGGCGACGGACGGTTCGTCAGCCTGAAGGAACAGGGATACCTGTAAAGGGAGAAGGGTCCGGCCGACAGAAGGGAGCAAAGCGATGTTCGGGACGAAGGATCTGGGCATTGACCTGGGGACGGCCAACACCCTGGTCTATGTCCGTGGCAAAGGCATAGTCGTCAGGGAACCTTCCGTGGTCGCCCTGCGTACCGATACGAAGACGATCGAGGCGGTGGGCGAGCAGGCGAAGCGGATGATCGGGCGGACGCCGGGGAACATCCGCGCGGTCCGGCCGATGAAGGACGGCGTGATCGCCGACTTCGACACCACCGCCACGATGATCAAATATTTCATCCGCCAGGCGCTGAAGAATCGCTCGATTTTCTCTCGCCAGCCGAACGTCATGGTCTGCGTGCCCTCCGGCATCACGGCCGTCGAGAAGCGCGCCGTCGAAGACGCGACGAGGCAGGCCGGGGCGCGGGAAGCCTTCACGATCGAGGAGCCGTTCGCCGCGGCGATCGGCGCCGATCTGCCGGTCTGGGAACCGACGGGCAGCATGGTGGTCGACATCGGCGGCGGCACGACGGAAGTGGCGGTCATCTCGCTGGGCGGCATCGTGACGAGCCGCTCGATCCGGATCGCCGGCGACGAGATGGACGAGGCGATCATCCAGTACATCAAGCGGACGTACAACCTGCTGGTCGGCGAACGGACGGCGGAACAGCTCAAGATGGACATCGGTTCCGCGCTGCCGCTGGAGCAGGAACAGGTGGTCGAGATTCGCGGGCGCGATCTCGTCACCGGTCTGCCGAAGACGATTCCGATCTCGTCCAATGAAATCACCGCAGCGCTCACGGATACGGTCGGCGCCATCGTGGAAGCGGTGAAGGTGACGCTGGAGCGCTGCCCGCCCGAACTGTCGGCCGACATCATGGACCGGGGCATCGTGCTCACGGGCGGCGGCGGCCTGCTCCGCAATCTGGACAAGCTGCTCGCCCGCGAGACCGGAATGCCGGTCATCGTGGCCGAGAACGCGCTCGATTGCGTCGCGATCGGCACCGGCCGCGCGCTGGAGAACATCCATCTCTTCAAGAGCCGCGGCACGGCGGTGGCGCGCATCCGCCGGTAAACCGGGCGGGGGAGACCGGAATCACGGTAAGGGGCGGGTGAGCGAACTGTTCAGACTGATTCGCAACCGGAAGCTGTTCGTTCTCTTGATCGTCCTGATCGTATTTGCCGCGATCATGGGATTCTCGCTCGGACAGCGGGACAACCTGACATGGCCCGAAAATTTCATCGGCGATACGGTTTCCTTCGTGCAGCAATGGTTCTACAAGCCCGCCGGTTACCTGGCGGGCTTGTTTGAAGACATCCGCACGATGCGCGAACTGTACCGGGAGAACGAGGAACTGCGCACGACCGTTGCGCGGTACGCCAGGGACCGGGTGATGTACAACCGGATCGAACTCGAGAACGAACGCCTCAAGGAAGCGCTCGCGTTCAAGGAACGGCAGAAGCGGATGTTCGATTATGAATTCGTGATCGCGCACGTGGTGGCCGTCAGCAACGACCCGCTCAACCCGACGTTCAAGATCAATCTCGGATCGACCGACGGCATCCGTCCGAACATGGCCGTCGTGACGACGGACGGGCTGGTCGGGCTCGTGAGCCGCGTGTTTCCGCTTTATTCGACGGTCATGCCGATCACGCAGCTCAACAGCGAATCCGTCAGCGGGGCGCGGGCGATTTCCGCGACGACGATGGAACACGGGGAATCCTTCGGCGTGATCGAGGATTATGACGAGCAGCGCGGCATGCTGGTCATGAACCGGATCGCGGAGAACGATCCGCTCTCCGTGGGCGACGTCGTGATCACGTCGGGACTCGGGGGCGTATACCCGTACGGGTTGGTCGTCGGCACGGTGGAATCGCGCCAGGTCGGCGACTTCGGCCTGACGCACACGGCCTACATCAAGCCGGCGGCCGATTTCGACAAGCTGTTCGAAGTGTTTGTCGTCGTGCCCCCGGACGGGGAGGAGCCGGACGCGCGGGAAGCGGAGGCGGAACCGGGAGAGGCGCGGCCATGAATTCACGGTGGATCGTTCCGCTTCTCGTGCTGCTGTTCCTGCTGGATACGACCGTCGTGCCGTGGCTCATTCCGACGTCGATGTACGGCCGGATCGCTCCGCATTTCGTGTTCGTCGCCGCGCTTTACGCCGGCCTGTATGCGAACCGGCACGCGGCGCTTTTCATCGGACTCATCTTCGGATTGTTGCAGGATATCACGTTCTACGGTCACATGCTCGGCGTCCATACGCTCCTGATGGGCTCCATCGCCTATCTGGCGGGCCTTCTGTTCGAGGGCAAGCGCGTTTCGATGTTCGCGGCGCTATTCGTCATCGCGCTGGGCTGTTTCCTGTACGATGCGGCCGCGTACGGCATCTATCGCGCCTTCCGCGTCACGCACGAACCGTTCGAGTTCGTCCTGCTGCATTCCATCGCGCCGAGCCTGTTCCTGCAGACGGGGTTCGCGCTCGCGGTGTACGTGCCCGCCCGCAGGCTGTTTGAACCGAAGGAGACACGCGCCGACGAGGAAGAATAGCTGCCGACCGGCAGGATTTCGGGCTGTCGAAACCGAATGAATGAGGAATGAGCTCCCTTGGGGGAGGGAACGGCTTGACCGGCAAGCAACGTATCGTGATCAAAGGCGTAAAGGACGGCCTCGTGTTTCTGCTCGACGACCGCTGCGAGATGGACGAATTGCTCGCCGAGCTGAACGACAAGCTGGAACGGTCCCATCAGAAGCTGCTGACGGGCCCTCTCGTCCATGTCCGGCTCAAGCTCGGCAACCGGCGCCTAACGGAAGCGGACCGGGAGCGCCTGATCGATGTGATCCGGCGCCGGGGCAACCTGATCATCCGGTCGATCGAGGCGGCCCCCGACCCCGAGGAACAGCCGGCCGGCGCGGGCACCCTGCACGTCGTGAGCGGCGTCATCCGATCGGGCCAGACCGTCGAACGGGAAGGCCATCTGCTGCTCCTCGGCGACGTCAATCCGGGCGGAACGGTCTGCTGCACGGGCGACATCTACATCATGGGAGCGCTTCGGGGAACGGCCCATGCGGGCTGCCGCGGCGATGCGGGCGCCGTCATCGCGGCCGCGCTGATGCGGCCGACGCAGCTTCGCATCGCGGACATCATCAGCCGTCCGCCGGAGGAATGGGTTTCGGATGACGCGCAGATGGAATTTGCCTATCTGGAAGACGGCCGGATGCGGATCGACAAGATTTCAAGGCTGAACCGCTTCCGCAAAGATCCGATCGTATTCAAAGGAGTGTAAGGCATGGGAGAAGCGATAGTCGTAACTTCGGGGAAGGGCGGAGTCGGCAAGACGACGACATCGGCGAATCTGGGCACGGCGCTTGCGCTCCAGGGCAAGAAGGTGTGCATGGTCGATACGGACATCGGCCTGCGAAACCTCGATGTCGTCATGGGGCTCGAGAACCGCATCATCTACGACATCATCGACGTCGCGGAAGGCCGCTGCCGGCTCGCGCAGGCACTCGTCAAGGACAAGCGCTTCGACGAGCTGTACATGCTGCCGGCCGCCCAGACGAAGGACAAGCATGACATCGAGCCGGATCAGGTGAAGCGAATCATCGACGACCTGAAGCGGGATTTCGACTACGTCGTCATCGACTGTCCGGCCGGCATCGAGCAGGGGTTCCGCAACGCGGTCGCAGGGGCGGACGCCGCGATCGTCGTGACGACGCCGGAGAACGCGGCCGTGCGCGACGCCGACCGGGTGATCGGCCTGCTCGAGCAGCAGCGCATTCCGGCGCGGCTCATCATCAACCGCATCCGCCCGAACATGGTGAAATCCGGCGAGATGCTGGACGTCGACGAGATCGTGCAGGTGCTGGCCATCGATCTGCTCGGCATCGTGCCGGATGACGAGCGGGTCATCAAGGCGGCAAACACCGGCGAGCCGACCGTTCTGGATCCTTCCTCCCGTGCCGCGATCGCCTATCGCAACATCGCCCGGCGCGTGCTCGGCGAGAAGGTGCCGCTCATGCAGCTGGAAGACAAGACCGGCATGATGCAGCGGCTCCGCAAGTTTTTCGGGATGGGATGAGTGCCGTTGTGCTCAGAAAGCTGAAACGAATCGACGTTGGCATCCTGATCATCCTTGGGCTGCTCATGGTCATCAGCGTATTGGTCGTGCGGAGCGCGACCTACGGCAACCCGGGTTACGCGAACTATGACCTGAAGCAGCTCATCTTCTATGCGGCCGGTTTCGCCGTGGCGACCATCGCCACCCTCTTCAATTACCGGTTTTTCATGAAATATTGGTACGTCTGGTACGGCATCGGCATTGCGCTGCTGGTGCTCGTCTATTTTTTCGGCGAGGAACGCAACGGTGCGCGCAGCTGGTTCGAGCTGCCGGGCGGCATCCTGTTCCAGCCGGCCGAGCTCATGAAGCTGCTGCTGATCATGGCGGTGGCGGCCCTCCTCGCCCGGCGCGAAGGCGATCCGCTGTCGTTCCGGCGGGACCTCGTGCCGATCGCCGCCTTGTCGCTCGTGCCTTTCGTGTTGGTCATGATCCAGCCCGACCTCGGCAACGCGGTCATCTACATCGTCATCGTGCTCGGCATGCTCTGGATCGGCCGGATCAAGTACTGGCACGTGCTGACCGGCATCGTCCTGCTCGTCATCGGGCTGATCGCGTTCGTCACGCTGTTCAACACGTATAACGAAGAGATCCGGGAATTCCTCAGGGACAAAGGGAAGTATCACTGGTACGAGCGGATCAACACGTACATCAATCCGGAGACGGCGTCGGACGACGCGAAGCGTCAGGCGAAAAATTCGCTCACCGCGATCGGTTCGGGGGGGCTGACCGGGGACGGATACATGAAAGGCAACATGAAGAATCGCCGCTCGATCCCGTATCCGTATTCCGACTCGATCTTCGTCGTGATCGGCGAGGAGTTCGGCTTCCGGGGAGCCGCGGTGTTGCTGCTCCTCTATTTCCTGCTCATCTACCGCATGATCATGATCGCGTTCCATTGCACCGATCTGTCCGGCTCCTACATCATCGTCGGCATCGTGTCGATGTTCGTGTTCCAGATTTTCGAGAACATCGGCATGATGATCGGCCTGATGCCGATCACCGGCATCACGCTGCCGTTCATCAGCTACGGCGGCACGTCGCTGCTCATCAACATGATCTGCATCGGTCTCGTGTTCAGCATCCGGGCGCACCAGCCCGAACCCGAACAGGCCTTGTAGCAAGGGGGCCGCAACCCGGCCGCAACGGACGCGGCATCGGGCTGCGGCCCTTTGCGCTGCCGCCTGCGCCTTCAGGCGAGCAGCCGGAGCAGGACCACCCCCGCGAGCGTGAACGCAATGCCGGCCGCTTCGCGCCGCGTGAACCGTTCGCGGCCGGAGATGCGGGTGTAGATCAGGATCAGCAGCACGTTCAGCGAGACGATCGCCGAGACGAGGCCCGTGATGCCGGCATCGAAAGCCATGATGATCAGGATCATGCCGCATACGTTCGTCAGGCCGATGAGCATGCCGGTGCCGAACGTGCGGCGGTACGTCCAGATGGCGGGCCGCTTCGGCTCCGGCCGGAAGGGAGCGTTCGCCCGGAACCGGTTCTCGATCCAGCGGGTCAGAAGGAACAGCGCCGTTCCCGTGCCGAACATCAGCGCAAGCACCGGAAACATGGCGGCGTCGAGGATCGTCGACCATTTGCCGGACAGATCGTTGAAGCCGAAGAACATGAGCGCCAGCAGTCCCCATTTCGTGCTGTTCCAATGGGAGAGCGTGAATTCCCCCGCATACCGGATCAGCACGACGCCGGCGACGATCAGAAGGAACGCGGCCGCCTGCCGCCCGTTGAGCCGCTCGCCCCACAGGAGCCAGGCTCCCGCCGCGACGACGACCGGCGGCAGGGCGGACAGCACCGCGACGATGGACGGCTTGCCGGCCGCGAAGCCGCGGTACAACGCCATGTTCGCCACATAGGAACACGCGCCCATCTGGATGCCGACGAGCGTCCCGGCCGTCCAGGCCTGCCCGCCCGCGAGGGCGAGCGCCAGCGAGATCAGGAATCCGGAGAAGAAGACGCCCGCCAGCAGAACGTTCCGGTCAAGCGCAAGCGGCGACAGCCGCTGGTAGAAGATGCCCCGCAGTCCGAACGCCACGGCGGAGCATGCCGCGTACACGAGCCACATGTCCGTCGGATCCTCCCGATGCAATCGGTCGCATGCCGCGTTGGTTCAACTTCCACTACTATATCACCGGTCCGGCTTTCTGTCTTCGGTCATTTTCGGGCCGGCATAATCGAATTCCCGCGCGCATAACGTGGATGGTGAACAAGCCCGCCCGCACGGGACGCGGCGGGCGACGCGCATCGGGGAGGAATCGGCATGGCAAGGGACAGCGGCGTCAAGCGCAGGCGGGAGGAACGGATCCGCGCCATCATCGAAGCGCACAGGGCCGCGTCGGAAGCGCGGAGCGGGGCGGATGCGCGGGATTTCGGTTTCAGGCCCGTCCGGACGGCGGGAAGGGACGGCGTTCCGGCGCCCGGCGGCGCTCCCGGCGGCCGCGCATCCGGGCACCGATCCGACCGCTTCCGGGAGATGCAAGCGGAGCGCGATCCGGAGAAGGAATGGAAGCTGCGCAGCCGCGCATGGCTGCATGGTTCGGACCCGGGACGGCAGCCCGGGGGGTTCGACGAAGAGGAGCCGCGGCGGGGCGGCCTGCTGCGCGGCCTGTTGGTCAAAACGGCGGTGTCGGCGGCGCTTTTCCTGGCCGTATGGGCCCTGTTCCGGGTGGACGAGCCCTGGGCTTCGACGCCGCAGCGGCTGATCGTGCAGGCGCTGACGGAAGACATCGACACGCGGGCAGCGGCGGACTGGTACCGGAGAACGTTCGCGGGTTCGCCCGCTTTTCTTCCCATTTTCCGGCAGGAGCCGCGGACGGGGGAAGGGCCCGGCCTTCCCGTCGTGGCGCCGGTCAAATCCGGAGAAGTGGTCCGCCCGTTCGCGGAGACGCTGGCCGGCATCGAGATCGCGGGCGAATCCGGCGCGATCGTAAAGGCGGCGGAGACCGGCCGGGTGACCCACGTGGCGGGCGGCGGAGACGAAGGCTACAGCGTCGTCATCCGGCACGCGGGCGGGAAGATGACCGTCTACGGCCGGCTCGGATCGGTCGACGTCGAGCCGGACGACTGGGTCGAGGCGGGCGACCGGATCGGCGCGCTGCCCGAGACGGAGGACGGATCGCGGAGCCTGCTTTACTTCGCCGTGCGGGTCGACGGCCGTTACGTCGACCCGGCGGACGTGGTTCCGCTTGATTAGATGCTTCGGGATCCGGTGGTCCGTCCATCCGCTGCTCATCTTCGTCATGCTCGCCTCCGCGGTCACCGGGTATATACGGGAACTGGCCGTCCTGTTCGCGATCGTCATCGTGCATGAGCTCGGGCATGTGTTCGCGATGCGGGCCTTCGGCTGGCGCGTCCGGGAGATCCGGCTGCTGCCCTTCGGCGGCGAAGCCCTGACGGAGGAGGCGGGTACCGTCCCGGCGGCGGAGGAGGCGGTCGTGGCGGTCGCCGGTCCCCTGCAGAACGTCTGGATGGGGGCGGCGGCGCTCCTGGCGGCGCGATTCGAAGGCGTCGACGCGGAGTGGGCGCTGTACATCGCGAAGGCGAACGCGATCATCGCCCTGTTCAATCTGCTGCCGATCCATCCGCTGGACGGCGGACGGCTGCTGTCGGTCTGGCTGGCCGCGAAGCTGCCCTACCAGTCCGCGCTGAAATGGAGCGCGCGGACCGGCCTCGTCCTGGGCGCGGCCCTGATGCTGTCCGCCTGCCTTCCGCTGTTCGGCGGCGTGCAGCTCAACCTGCTGCTGGTCGGGCTTTTCCTTGCGGTATCGAATTGGCGGTTAATGCGGGACCTGCCCTATATCTTCATGCGCTTCCTCGTCAGGCGGGAGGCGGATTCGGCACGGGCCCGGGAGAGGGGCGCGGTGGCGCTGCCGATCGTCGTGCAGCCGGCCTGTCCGGTGGGCGACGTCCTGCGCCTGTTCCGCCGGGGCCGCTACCATCTCGTGTACGTGCTCGGCGAAGGCGGGCGCATCGTGGGGATCGTGCCGGAGGAGAGCGTGATCGGGTCCTATTTCCGTTCCGGCGGACAAGATCGTGCAGTTTCCGAGCTTTTCGGGTAAAATGGAACGGCAGGGGTTGACCCATTCCCGCTCCGGGCAGGTGACGGCGCCGATGAAGGAAATGCTGGTTCACGTCGGCCGGCAGGCGATCGAGATCGCGGTCATGGCGGACGGACGGCTCGTCGAGTACGATATCGAGGAGGCCGCCGGCGGCAAGCTGCCGGGAACCTGTACCTCGGCCGGGTCGAGCACGTGCTCCCCGGCATGCAGGCGGCGTTCATCGACGTAGGACTCTCCCGGAACGCGTTTCTGTACATCGACGACGTGCTGCATCCGCACCTGGAGAAGCGGCCGAAGCGGAAGCCGTCCATCGCGGAGCTGCTTCGTCCGGGGCAGGAACCGATCGTCCAGATCGTGAAGGAGCCGCAGGGGGGAAAAGGCGCCTGCGTCACCACCCGCTATACGCTGCCCGGACGGTATCTCGTCTATATGCCCCGCGCGGATTACGTCGCGGTCTCGAAGAAGATCGCCGACGGGCGGAGGACGAGGCGCACCGGGCGAAGGTCGCGGAGCGGCTCGAGGTGCTGGCGCGCTCCGACCGGACATCCTGCCACGTGCTCGGCTGGACGCGCCTCGGTCTGATGGAGATGACGCGCAAGAAGGTGCGCCGGGACGCGGCGTCCAGGCTGTACGAGCCGTGTCCGGCCTGCGGCGGCCGCGGCGTGGTCGCCGCCGGTCCGGGCGCGGAACGCCGCCGGGACCGCGGGTGACGGGCCCGGCCGCGCCGAAGCGTCCGGAATTTCGCCCTGGTTGAACTGCGGGCGAAAGTATGCTAGAATCACTTCATGTGTGTCCTTCCTGCGGGCACACGGGCTACAACCGCTCGGAACGGGCCGTAAAGCGCGGCCGCGCATTGCGGACGCCGCCCGGATTCAGGCGAGTCTTAGACCGGGGAGGGGCAGGATTCATGTACGCGATCATCGAAACTGGCGGCAAGCAGTACAAGGTCAAGGAAGGCGACGTCATCTACATCGAGAAGCTGGACGCGAAGGAAGGCGACAGCGTTACGTTCGACCGCGTGCTCGCCGTGTCGAAGGCTGACGGCAGCTTCGTGGCCGGCACGCCCGTCGTCGCCGGCGCAAAGGTGACGGGCACCGTCGAGAAGCACGGCAAGGGACGCAAGATCATCGTCTTCAAGTACAAGCCGAAGAAGAACTATCGCCGCAAGCAGGGCCATCGCCAGCCGTACACGAAAGTGACGATCTCCAAGATCGAGGCTTGACGGACGAACCATGATTACCGTCACGTTCGTCCGCAGGCGCGAAGACCGGCGGATCGTCTCGTTCGCGGCCGAAGGCCACGCGAACTACGCGAGGCGCGGCGAGGACATCGTGTGCGCCGGCGTCTCCGCGGTGACGGTCGGCACCGTCAACGCCATCGAGGCGCTGACGGGGGTCAGGCTGCCGTACTCGATGCGGGACGGCTGGCTCCGGTCGGAGATTCCGGAGACCGGCGATCCGGCGGTCGACGGCAAGGTGCAGCTGCTGCTCGAAGCGATGGCGGTCATGCTGGATACCATACAACAGTCCTACGGCAAGCATGTCGTTGTTCGGGAAATCAGCGAATGAAGGAGGGATGCGACATGATCAGGCTCGATCTTCAGCTGTTCGCCTCCAAGAAGGGTGTCGGCTCGACGAAGAACGGCCGCGACAGCGAATCGAAACGCCTTGGCGTGAAGCGTGCGGACGGCCAATATGTCAAGGCCGGCAACATCCTGGTCCGCCAGCGCGGCACGAAGATCCATCCGGGCCGCAACGTGGGCATCGGCAAGGATGACACGCTGTATGCCAAGATCGAAGGCGTCGTAAAGTTCGAACGTTACGGTCGCAATCGGAAGAAGGTCAGCGTATATCCGGTGGAAGTTGCGCCTGTGGCGGCGGCGGCAGAGTAACAGGCATTCCCGGTCTGGCGACAGGCCGGGTTTTTTGTTATAATGATTGGAATTTACAAGGCACGGGAACGGCGGATTCCGCGCCCAACGGACGCGACCGGGCGAAATCGGCGGCATGATGTGTGTACCCAGTGCCGGGAGAGGACGGACCCATGAATCGCTATCGGATGGCGAAGCTGTACGGCGCCGCATCCGTCGCGCTGCCCGCGGCAGCCGTATGGATCTGGCGGACGGAATGGTGGCCGCATCCCGTCTTTCTGGTCTGGACGGCCGCGGCCGCGGTGCTCTGGATCGCGGCGGACCGGAAGGAGCGGGAAATCGGATTCGAACGGACGTTCCGAACCCTGCAGTGGACCGCGATCCGCACGCTCAATCACCACCGCCATGACTGGATGAACGATCTGCAGGTCCTGTATGGCTACATTCGGATGAACAAGCCGGATAAGTCCGTGGAATGCGTGGAGAATATAAGACGGCGCATGCAGGCGGAAAGCCGGATTGCGAAGCTCGGCGTGCCTTCCCTCATCCTGTACGCGCAATCGTTCAGGACGACGCCCGGCCCGATCACGCTGCGCCTGGAGCTTCCGGACGAACTCAATCTCGCCGAACTGCCGCTCGATGCGGAGGCTGCGGCCGCCGCGCTGATCGATGTGATCAACGTGTACCGCTACGGCGCGAAGCCGTCGGGAGAGCCGGCGCAGCTTACCGTGCGGCTAGACCGGGAGGAATCGGCCCTGAAGGCGCTGCTCCGGTTCGACGGCGAGTTCATCCGGGCGCAGGAAGCGCGCGAAAGGATTCGCCGGCGTCTGAAGCGTTCGCCGTTTCGCGCGGAGCGGCTTGAACCGGAATTGAAGGAAGTGCTGCTGGCCGCCGAGCTCGGAAGCTGAACGACGGAGGAAGCCATGTTTGTCGACAAGGCGAAAATCTATGTAAAAGGCGGCGACGGCGGCGACGGCATCATCGCGTTCCGGCGCGAGCTGCACGTCCCGGACGGCGGACCGGCCGGCGGCGACGGCGGCAAGGGCGGGGACGTGATCTTCCGCGTGGACGAAGGGCTGCGCACGCTCGTCGATTTCCGCTATCAGAAGCATTTCAAGGCGGAGCGCGGAGAAAAGGGCAAACCGAAGGGCATGCACGGCGCCAACGCCAAGCCGTTGATCGTCCGTGTTCCGCCCGGAACGGTTGTCATCGACGACGATACGGGAGAAATCATCGCGGACCTCACCCGACACGGCCAGGAGGTGGTCGTCGCCCGCGGCGGCCGCGGCGGGCGGGGCAACATGCGTTTCGCGACGCCCCGGAATCCGGCGCCGTACATAGCCGAGAAGGGCGAGGAAGGCGAAGAACGGTGGGTCGTGCTCGAGCTGAAGGTGATGGCCGACGTCGGGCTGGTCGGCTATCCGAGCGTCGGCAAATCGACGCTGCTGTCCGTCGTGTCCGCGGCGAAGCCGAAGATCGCGGCCTACCATTTCACGACCCTGACGCCGAACCTCGGCGTCGTCTCGGTCGACGAAGAGCGAAGCTTTGTTCTGGCCGACCTGCCCGGGTTGATCGAGGGCGCCTCCGAAGGCGTCGGCCTCGGACATGAGTTTCTCCGCCATGTCGAGCGGACGCGGGTCATCATCCATGTCGTCGACATCTCCGCTTCGGAGGGCCGCGATCCGTTCGAGGACTGGAAGACGATCAACGCGGAACTGGCGAAATACAACGAGAAGCTGGCGAAGAGGCCGCAGATCGTCGCGGCAAACAAGATGGATCTGCCGGGAGCGGAGGAGAACCTCGCCGTGTTCCGGGAGAAGCTCCGGAAGGAGCTCGGGGACGAAGCTCCGGAAGTCGTGCCGATCTCGTCGCTGACGAGGCAGGGCGTGCGCGAGCTCATGTTCAAGGCGGCGGAGATGCTCGAGCGCGTGCCGGAGACGGTGTCCGTCGAGGACCTGAAGGCGACGGCGGATCGCGTCGTGTACCGGTTCGAGGAGCAGGAGGACGATTCGTTCACGGTTCGCCGCGATTCCGACGGCGCGTATGTCGTCGAAGGGGCGCGGGTCGAACGGTTTGTGAAGCGGATGAACCTGAATTCCTACGACGCGCTCATGCGGTTCGCGCATTTCATGCGACGGATGGGCGTGGATCAGGCGCTGCGCGATGCCGGATGCCAGGACGGGGACACGGTCCGGATCGGTGATTTTGCGTTCGAATTTTTTGAGGGCGCCGATTACGGTTGAGCATGACGGAGCCGCGGGACGGCTCTTTTTCTTGCATTTGCATCGCGGCATGGCGGATCACCCTTGTAAGAGACGTTCCGTTTTTGTATAATGTCCACTGTGGGCGTACATTTGTCTTCGCTGGGAGGACGTTTTATGACGGAACGTTATTTTGTCGTTCGGGAGGATCTCCTGCCGGAGGCGATCGTCAAGACGTTCCGGGTGCTCGACATGCTGAAGCGCGGCGAGGCCGAGACCGTGAACGAGGCGGTGGAGCGGGTCGGCCTGTCGCGCAGCGCGTTCTACAAATACAAAGACGGCGTCTACGCGCTGGATTCGCTCGATCGGGAGCGGATCGTCACGATTTCGATGGATCTGGAGCACCGGGCGGGCACGCTCTCGAAAGTGCTCGCCTACGTCGCGCAGTGCGAAGGCAACGTGCTGACCATTCACCAGAGCATCCCGCTGCAGGGGCTGGCCAACGTCGTCATCTCCGTCGACATTTCCGGTCTGAAAACGCCGCTGCCCGTGCTGATCGAGGGCATCCGAAAGCAGGACGGAGTCCGGCGGGCGGCCGTGGCGGGACAGGGTTGAGAAGAGC
>Ga0207871_100413_pt1 | contig 15931 bp, 12 predicted proteins | sample Passage260A_FD_187371 | JGI IMG/M metagenome (GOLD analysis project Ga0207871, IMG submission 187371) | Cellulose adapted compost microbial communities from Newby Island Compost Facility, Milpitas, CA, USA - Passage2 60A (SPAdes) (version 2) ...
TTCATTGATGAACGTCTTGATCGTATCCACGATCTTGTCCGTATCGGTCGTCACGTTGATGACTGCCGTCTTGCCGGGAGCCGCGGCGTTCAGCGTGATTTCAACCCCGTTCACGGTGAACGTGTTGGAATCACGCCGGGTCTCGATGCCGTTGATGACGACGACCGCCTGTTGGCCGGCTTCCGCATCCGTCAGTTTGAACACTTCTTCGAATTGGGAAGCCAACTCGATTTTTCCTGTCCCCGTCTGCTTGGCGGTCAGGGAGAGTCTTCCGGTCGCGTCATCGAAGAACGCAATCAATCCGAGATCGTTGTTGGCGTTGATCTCCCTCACCAGATCACCGATGGTTGCATTTTCGGAGAGCGTAATGGTTTTGTATTCGGGTTCATTTTCCCCGGCATCCTTGTTCTTCACGATCTCGATCTCAATGATTTTGTTTCCGTCTTTTTCCACAGCCGTAAATCCGAGGTTCTTGAGGAGAGTCGAAGAAGTCGCATTGAGCGCATTATTCTCATCGGTACGCGCATAGGCGGCTGTTGCCAGTTCTATCACTTCAATGGAAAGGCTTCCCGCCACGGAAGTGGAATTGGCCTTTGCGGTAACCGCGAAAGCCCCTTCCCCCGTCACCGACGCCTTCCTGGCATTGATCGCGCTGCTCAGGCTGTAGTTGAACAGCTTATTGTTCCGGAAATCGACCAGTTTGGCATTGATGCTGCGATATTGCTCCCGCTGCCATTCCAGTTTCGTCTTCTGTTGATTGAGTCGATCAAGCGGCACCCGCTTCGCCTTCATCAAATCTTTGACGAGCGAATCGATGTCAAGCCCGGAAAAACCGGTTATCCGAATGGCCATGTTTCCATCTGCTCCTTTAAACTCTTTCGTCGATCAAGAGTCCGGCAAATTCCATCATCTTCGCGACCAGATCCAGCGTCTTCTCGGGTGGGATCTCCCGAATCAACTCTCCCGTCTCCCGGTTCAGCACGCGAACAATGATGGCGTTTGTCGGCTCATGCACCCGCATTTCAAACATGGTAAAAGGCCCTTCCAGCTCCTTGAGCGCGCGTTCGACCGCCCGGATGATCTGTTCTTCTCCTATGGAAAGTCTGACGCCTTCCTTTTCGAGGCGGTCGAGTTCACGCCAATTGGGCGTCAAGGTTGAAATCGTCTTCTCCTGTTGAGAAATCGCTTGGTCGTTGGGCTGCCGGTTCTGGATAGCGGACGAAATTATGGCTTGCGCTTTGATCGTTCCCGTTTCCGTAATCATTGGCATCACTCCGTTCTCGGGTCCCTTGTTATCTAATATATCGACAATTTCATCCCTTCAGTTTAGATACATGGAAGAATGTGTGATCAAAAAAATTAAAGGAGGCTCTGTGTTCCAGAGCCTCCGACTGTTGCAATGTCCTGTTACCGCAGCAGCGACAGAACGCCTTGCGGAGCCGCATTCGCCTGCGCGAGCATCGCTTGCGACGATTGCAGCAGGATTTGGTTCTTCGCGAACTCGACCATTTCTTTCGCCATGTCGGTATCGCGAATCCGGGATTCGGACGCCGAGAGGTTTTCGATCGTCGTGCCCAGGTTGTTCGACGTGTACTCGAGACGGTTTTGCAGCGCACCGAGCTTCGCGCGTTCGGTTGCGACAGCTGTGATAGCGGCTTCGATATCGGTCAGCCCCGACCCCGAATTCAAGTTTGCGAAGTTTGTCGTATCGATCTGGCTGATGTCGATGGACGTTGCCTTGTCGTCGGATGCGATAGAAACGCCAGCCGTGATATTGATGCCGTTGAACGTCGTATTGTCCAGGATCGCCTTGATTTGTTTGCCAAGCTCATCAAGCTCGAGGTCGATGTTGTCCTTATCCGTCGTCGAGTACGTGCCGTTCGCCTTTTGCACGTTCAGCTCTTTCATCCGGACAAGCATGGCGCTGATCTCGTTCATTGCGCCTTCAGCCGTTTGCACGAACGAGATGCCGTCCTGCACGTTCCGTTGCGCTTGCTCGAGACCACGGATTTGGCCGCGCATCTTTTCCGAGACCGCAAGGCCTGCCGCGTCGTCAGCCGCACGGTTGATGCGGAGACCGGACGACAGCTTCTCCATGTTCTTCGCCAGCGCCGTGTTGTTGAGGGTCATGTTGCGATGGTTGTTGAGCGCCGTGATGTTGTGATTGATCCGCATGACTCATTTTCCTCCTTGAAATGTTGATTTTCCACTTCCCTGTGGATTGCCCGTCATGAGTCGGCCGCCCCACGACGGTCTCAAATACTATATCGGCAGAACCAATTCACATTTTATAGCTCTTCTCGAAAATTTTTTTTGAGATTTTCGGCTATTTGTTGAAGCCTTCCGACATCGATGGACGCGGACGCCGCTTCTTCGTTCGATTCCCTTACGGTCTGCAGCAATTCTTTGCGGATGATCTGGACTTGGCGGGGGGCGGAAATGCCGATCTTCACTGCATCACCGTCCGTCTCAAGCACCGTAATTTCGATGCTTCCGTCGATGACAATCGACTGTCCTTTCTTGCGCGAGAGCACCAGCATCCGCTACACCCCCTTCGCCTTCCGGAACAGGGGGTGCCGCGTACCCAGATTCGGATCCACGAGGATCACCTGCTTGCCGAACCGGGTCCGCACATTCAGTACGACCGGCGCGACGAGATTGACGGTCGCAGACTCAAGCCGGTCCCTGATGGTGACGATGGTCCAGACGGACAGATCGCCCGGTTTTTCCACGCCAAGCTGCTTTGCTTCCGCGTCCGGAAGATTGAACTCGTAATCGGGGAAAAACACGAACGGATCCACAATGATAAACCCCAGATCGCCACGATCCACGCATTGCAGGCAGGCAAATCCGTCCAGACCTTCCAGACCGATAAGGATAAATCGTTTGTCCTGCTCGAAACCGGGAATCCCTTCCGGAAACGTATAGATGTCCCGCTCGTCGATTTCCAGCTCGCCGAAACGGGTCGTCTCGATTTTCATCCCGCAATCCTCCGTTTGTAAGAAGAAATAGAAAAAGCTACAAGCGATCACCATCTCGCTTATAGCTGTATTTCCGGAATTTACGCCATCAATTCCATTGCAGGCGGCGGAATGATCGTCACCTTCGGATACTGTACCATATAAACCCGCACATAGCCGCGGTGATAGCGGATTTCCGGTCGGTGCAATTGAACATCGATTTCCACGTCTCCCGGCTCGACATCGAGGATCGGTTTGTTCGGAATATAGGTGATCTTCGTGTTGTCGGGCCTCGCCTCGCCGTACATCTGCAGATCCGGCGCCCCTTCGATGAAATCGTCAAGCGCCAAATCGGGGATCGGATTCTTCTTGATCCTCAGATCGCCGATCAGATTGCCTTCCCTGACCATTTTCTCGATGTTCTTGCGCGCAATTTCCTTGTACTGGGAATACAAACGCAGCCAGAATGCTTCCGGCTTGCCGCCGTTGAGCGCGTTGAACGTCAAGGTCTGATCGATCATCAGTTCCCCCGGGCGATTGCGCACTTCGAAGACAGGCCGTTTCGTTTCGACATGAAGTTCCGGCTGACGCTGTCTGATCTCGAAACGGCCAGGTTTCGATTCAACCCCGATTCTGCCGTGCTGCGTGTAAATGGATATCCGCGGAAACATTGCATCAACCGCCGCCTTGTTTTATTTCAGAAAATCCACCAATGACGGCGTGATGATCCGGGCGCCGACGGAGAGCGAAGCCTGATAGATATTCTCGCTGATCTTCGCGTCGATGATCAGCTTCTCGAAATCGACGTCTTCCGTCTTCGACTGCAGATCCGTCAGATTGAGCTCCAGATCCTTCAGCCGGTTCTGCATCAGCTCGACGCGGTTGACGCGCGCACCGATCTCCGCCTGCTGGTTCAGAATCTTGTCCATGCGCGACTCGATGTTCGAAATTTCATCCGCCACCCCTTGGTGGTTACCATTTCGCAGCGCCGAGATGATCCGGTCGAACACCTTGAAGACGTTGTCATTCTCCCCGGGTCTTCCGAATACGTCCGAACCGCTCAGATTGATCTGAAGTTTTACACCGACGCCGACCATGTAGTAAATCGCACCTGTGTCCGTCTGGACCGTGCTCGGATCAAACGACGGTGCGGACGTATCATAGGGTTTGACGTTCGTCTGCTCGCCGTTGAACACATATTTTCCGTTGAGCGTGCTGTTCGCGATGTCGATCATCTGATCCTTGAGCTGCCCGACCTCGTCGGCGATGTTGTCCAGCGCAACATCCGGATTCGTCCCGTTCGCCCCCTGGACGGCCAGCTCCTTGAGCCGCTTCAGCACATCCTGCGCCTGTTGCAGCACCGTGTCGTTGAAATCGAGCCACGAGAGCGCCATGTCGATGTTCTTCTGGTACTGCTCGTTGGCCTGCAGCTCGCTGCGATAGCGGAGCGAATAGGTGATGCCCACGGGATCGTCCGAGGCGCGGTTGATCTTGCGCCCGGTCGTCATCTGTTCCTGCAGTTTCGTCATTTCCGTCAACGTGCGGTTCAGATTCCGGGTAAGCTGCAGATGCATCATGCCCGGCGTCACGCGCAAAGGCATCGGTTATTCCTCCTTGTCGTCAGGCGTCAGCGTCCGACCACGCCGGTGCCGTTGATCAGCTTGTTCAGCATCTCGTCGAAGGTGGTCATCAGGCGCGCGGCGGCGTTGTAGGCGTGCTGGAACCGGATCAGGTCGGACATTTCCTCGTCGAGCGACACGCCGCTGACCGATTGCCGGTTGGCCTCGACCTGATCAAGCTGCATCTGGGCGTTCTGCATGTTGCGCTTCGTACGGTTCGCGATGACACCGATCTCGCCGACCAGGGCGTTGTAATAATCGCCGATTTTGGCGTTCGTCACGCCGTTGCCGGTCGCCGTCTCGTCGAAGGTGAAGGTGATTTCCTTCAGTTCGCTCATCAACAGCGCGAGCGTGTTGTTCCCGCGGACGGCGGCGCCGTCCGAGTCGAGCCGCATCGAGGTCGCGATCTTGTTCACATCGTTCACGATGGCCGGATTCAGGGCAATATTGCCGGCCGTGATCGTGCCCGACCCGTCCGACGCGACGAAGAAGAGGCCGCCGGTGGCCGGGGGATTGCCGCCCTCGAGCGTGTACCCCAGTTGATGCAGGCCGTTGATCCCTTTCACCGTCACGACGATGTCATTCGCCAGCGGCACCGACAGCGGGGGGTTCTGCGCGTTGGCGAAGTCCTGCGGCAAATGGGATCCCGCCGGAATGACGATCCGGAATTCGCCGTTCGCAAGCGTGTTGGCCAACGAATCGAGCTGGCGGCGGTATTCCGCGACATAGACGTCGCGCGAGACGATCATGCCGTGGACCTCGCCGCTGTTCAGATTCCCGTTCTGATAGGCGGCCACGAGCATATCCGCCGTGACCTGCGTCGCGGTGCCGCCGTCGACGACGACGATTCCGCCGATCGAGACGGTGTATCCCGTCTCCGACTCGACGACGGAGACGTTCGCGATCCGCGACAGTTCGTCGACCAGCAGATCGCGCCGGTCGCGCAGGTCGTTCGCCTTGTCGCCCAGCCCCTCGATGCGCCGGATCTCCGTGTTGAGCGAAGCGATCGTCGTGATGTACGTGTTGATCTCGGTCGCCTTGACTTCGATGTTCGACGTCAGGTCCGCCGCAAGATCATTGAGCTGGCGGGCGATCGAATTGAGCGCGTCGACGAGCGCCAGCGCGCTCTCGCGGACGATTTTGCGGCCCGTGACGTTCTCGGGATCCTTGCTCAGATCGGACCAGGCGTTCCAGAACTGCGCCAGCACGGTCCGGAGACCGGCGTCGCTCGGCTCGTTGATGATCGCCTCCAGCTTGTCCAGCGTGTCCGCCTGGATCGTATAGGTGCCGACCAGCTTGTTCTGGTTGCGGTACTGGTCGTCGAGGAACGCGTTCCGGATGCGCCGGATGTCCGTGAACTCGACGCCCGTGCCGAGCTGGCCCGGCGCGACCGAACGGGACAAACCGTAAGCCTCGATCGGCCGTGCGGCCGTCATGCTGACGACCTGGCGCGAATACCCCTTGGTGTTCGCGTTCGCGATGTTGTGACCCACCGTATTGATGGCTGCCTGCTGCGTGAACAGGCTGCGTTTCGATGTCTCGAGCGTATGGAATGTCGATCGCACCATTTACGCCTCCCCGAATCAGGCCCGCGTATCGAAAATGCCGTTCCTGCCCGCACCGCCCGTGCTCTTCTGCGGGTGCTGGTACACGACGTCCTCGGCAGGATCGTCCATCGCGAGGCTGATCGAATATTCGACAAACGACAGCGCCTGACGAATCAGTTGCTGGTTCAGGTCGTTCACGCGTCGCAGCTCTTCCAGGAGCTGCGACAGCTTCCGCTGCTGCCCGATCAGCCGTTCCTTCAGCTCCGGCTGATTCACCGACTGGATGACTTCGCGCAGCGTGTTCATGCGGGAAATATATCCGAGCGATACGAAATGGCGGTGCGTCGCAAGAATGCGCTGCTGTTCCAGCTGCTCGGCCCGGGCGATCAGCTTTCGCTCCTGCTGCACGATCGCGTTGAGTCGGTCGACGTCTCCCTTCACCAGCACGGGCGTCTTCTCGTTCGCCGTCTCGAGCAGCCGGCCGTACAGCTCCGCTTGTTCATCCAATATCCGGACGATGTCCTGGACCGCCATCCGGTTCACCGTCTTTCTTCATGAGATACCGACAGGCCTGCGGTGCGCCTATTTCAGATACGGCCAGAGCTTGTCGGCGATCTTGCCGGCATCGACGTAATACGTGCCCGTCGCCACCGACTGCTTCAGCCGATTGATCTTCTCCGCCCGCTCGGCGCCGAACAGCCGGCTGTCCGAGAACAGTTGCTGCGCTTCCGCGGATATTTGCACTTCGTCCCTGCGCTTCACCGCGCCCTTGCCGCCGGCGTTCGCATCCTGTTGTTTCTGATAGGTGCGGACGGCGCTCAAGCGCCCGATCTCGTAGATCTTCATGGTTGCCACCTCTTCCTGCGCGACAATAACGCAAAAACAACCGATAATCCCTATGTGGGTATTATCGGTTGCCGTCTTCGCAAAATTTATAGGTTTTACGGGAGGTTTAACGATCTTTCCGCTCCGACTGCCGTTCTGCCTGCTTGATCTGGTACGTCTCCGGCCGCACGTGCTGAGCTTCGGCTTTCAGTCGGGCTTCGATCGCCTGCTGCGCCTTGATCTCTTCGGTCAGCTTCTTCAGGCATTTCGGGCACATGCTGCCTTCCCGGATCGGCGCGCCGCAGGATTCGCAGGAGTAATACATGTTCGGATGGGCACTGATGCTGATGCGTCCCTCACGAATGAACCGGGTAATCTGGCGCACGGATACCCCGGTAGCCTCCGAAAGCTGCTGGATCGTAATGTTCGGGTGCTCCTTGAGGTACGCGACGCATTTCTCATAATCTTCCTCGATTTCCTTTATGCAATTCGGACAAATGTCGCGGATACCCCTGGCGAACAGCTTACCGCAACGCGGACAATAGTCGAGCTTCATTGGCCCCTAGTCCCCCATGCACACAGATTCCTTTTGACGTTATTTTATCGAAAATGGAAGAATAATGCGATATTTTGCGAAAAATAGGGACCTTCGATTTATTGCATCGTATTTCCGGGGGGCCGGTCCGGAACGACGGCGTACACCCAATGCCTCATGTTGCCGTGAGCTGATCGATTCACCATGTAAATGAGCCAATCGCTTCCGAAATGTCACGAGCGTGCCCAGGTCAGCACGTAGACCAGAACGTTGCACGGAGCGGCCGAGCGGATCGCCGCGGCGCACGCCTCCGATGTGGCGCCGGTCGTGTAGATGTCATCCACCAGGAGGATGCGCAAGGGTTCGCCGGGAGAGCGCCCCGCCCGCACGAACCGCGCCGCAAGCCGCCGGATTTCGGTTTCGTCGGGTCCGAACGCGGCCCGCATTGCCCGGAACCGCTCGATTCTTCCCCGCTGGCTCTGCTTGCCGCCGTCGCGGAGACGCCGGAGGAGCGGCAGGAGCGGCGCGTTCGCCCATTTCGCGGCCGCCCGGGCGAGCCGTTCCGCCTGGTTGAACCCCCTCTCCTCCGCCCGCTCCCGGCTGACCGGCACATACGTGACGGCGTGCCAGACGCCGCGGCCGGAAGGGCGGACGCCCGCCGGACAAGCCGGATCAGCGCCGTGCCGGCGGAATCCCCATGGTCCGCACGGTCCGCCGCCGCCTCCGGCCCGCCCGGCCATCGCGCCGCACCGCTCCGGTCCGCTCCGGCAATCGCCGCTTCGCCCGCCCGTCGGGATGCGGCGGCCGCCTCCGCGGTCAGCCGCTCGTAGGCCGGAAGCAGCATTTCGGCCAGCAGATCGCCGTAGCGCTCGTCGCCGCGGAATTTGTACAGCTTGAGCCACGCCTTCATGTCGTCGCTGTAGCGCACCGCGCTGCGGTTCATTGCGAAGGCGCGGACCGGCCGCCGGATGCAGTCCGGGCAGAACACGGGGCGGCCGCAGCGCGGACAGGCGATCCGCCGGATCCAGGGAATGCGCCGCAGGCAGCCGGCGCACAGCCATCGTTCGAGGTTCGGGGCTTCCGGGGATGGCACCGGGAGGCCGTTCCGCCGGTCGCCGCAGACGAGGCAGCGTTCGTCCGGCGGCCCGATCCAATCAGCCGTATGCGCAAGCAGCATCTTCAGGAAACCGGTCCAGGACATCATCGCCGGAGGCCTCCCGCGCGGACTTCGCCCGGCGGCGCTTCCATGCGAATATGGCCCCCGGCCGCGGCGATCGCGTTCATCTCCCGGATCCGGCGGATGGCGGCGCGCTGGGCGCGGGTCGCGTGCGGCGCGCAAAAATAAACCCGTCCGTGGGGATCCTCCTTCGATCGGCCGGCCCGTCCCGCCATCTGCTCGAGGGAAGCTTCATCGAACAGCGGCGAGTCCGCATCCAGCACGAACACGTCGCTGCGCGGAATCGTCACGCCGCGCTCGAGAATCGTCGTCGTCACCAGCAAGCGCAGCTCGCGGTTCCGGAATCGCTGCACCGTCTCCGTCCGCCGCTCGTCCCGCGAGGAGGTGTGCCCGATCGCGGTTCCCGGCGGGCAGACGCCGCGGAGCAGCGAAGCCACGGGGCCCGTATCGGCGATGCGCGGCACGAACACGAACAGTTGCGCCCCTCTGGAGAGCGAGGCGAGAACGGCTTGTTTCAGCCTGTCGGGAACCGCGTTGCGGCGGATCAGTTCACGCACGGGCGGAATCCGGAGCTCTTCGGGCACCGGCAGCGGATGGCCGTGGTGCCGGACGGGCACGCGCGCATGCGGCAGCCGTCCGCGGATGGCCGCACGCCTGAGTTCCGCCGGCGGCGTCGCGGTGAGCAGCACGCGCCGGCCGCCCGGGGCCAGGCTCTTCTCCGCCGCGTATTGCAGCATCGGATTGTTGTGATAGGGAAAAGCATCCAGCTCGTCGATCACGACCAGATCGAAGCCGGCCTCGAACCGGATCGTCTGGTGCGTCGTCGCGATCGTGATGTCGGCCTTCGTCCATTTCTCGCGGCTGGCGCCGTGCAGCGCGGCGACGGTGCGCCCGGGGAACGCCCGCCGGATGCGCGGTTCGAGCTCGAGCACGACGTCCCGGCGCGGCGTCGCGATCAACACGTTTCCACCGCGCGCGAGCACGGATTCGATGAGCGGGAACATCATCTCCGTCTTGCCCGCGCCCGTGACCGCCCAAATCAGGAACGCCCGACTTCCTCCGTCGTCCGGGCTTTCCAGCCAACTTAGCGCCGCCTCCGCCGCCGCGGATTGGGCCGGACTGAGGCCCCGGCGCGCGAGCCTGACCGGAACGGGCGGGAGTCCGTCCGCCGGACGCAAGCGGCCGGATGCGCCGCCCGCGGGAATGCCGCTGACGAGCAGCGCGCATTCCCGACTTCGGCCCAGCATCAGGCAGGCTTCGCAATAGGCGCAGAAGCGGCCGCACGCAAGGCATGGCGTGCGGCGCATATGCGCCTCGCCGCTGCCGCACCGCCGGCAGCGGCGCCTGCGCCAGCCGGCGACGGCGCTGCCCAGGCGCAGCCGGCCCAGCAGGGCCGCGAGCTGGAGCGCCGCGTCGACGAACGCGGCGCTCCGGCGGGCGGGCACGCCGAGCAGGGCGTGCGCTTCGCCGCGCAGCAGCGCACGCCCCCCGAGCGCGTCGGCGGCTTCGCAAACGGCCGCCGCCAGCTTCCGGGCCGCCTCCCGCATCCCGGAGGCCCGGTCCCATCGCACGGCGGTATATCGGCGCACGCGCCGCGCGGTCCCCTCCCGGCCGAAGATCCGGAACAAGTCCACGGTTCCGCGCAGGCCGCCGCCGAGCTCCGCTCCGCGCGCGCAGGCGCGCAGCAGCCGTGCGGCCCGCGCCTCTCCCCGCACGCGCCGCGCCTTCGCGGCGAACCGTTCCGCCGCGGCGAAGGCGATGCCGAGCGGCAGCGGTTCGTCCAAGAGCAGGACGACATCGGCGAGGCCGCTTCGTCCCGCTTCCGCTCCGTCCGTAAGCCGCCCCTCCCGGCCGCCACCCGGCCATGTCGCCGCTTCGCCGTTCTGCCGCTCTTCCGCTTTACCGTATTGCCGTTTTCCCGTCCCCTCGCCTCCGCAGCCGGATGCCATCTCTTCCACCGTCCGGCGAAATTCCGCATCCAGCCAAAAGGCCAGATCGACTTCCGGCGATATCGTCACGACGGCCGACCAGCGGCCCGCCGAAGCAAAAGCATAGAGATATCCTTTCATATTCGATGCCCCCGTCCGTCAGACGGCAAGCGAACGTCCGGCGGTTTCGACCTCCGATCCGCCGCCCGTTCACCGCACCCGGTGCACCGACACATGCTTGTGGATGTTCCCGATGATCCGGATCGGTACCGACGTCTCCTTGACGGTCCCGTTCCGGTACCGCACCCGGAACACGACGGGATATTCGCCTTCCCGGATGCTCCCATCGAACGTCATCCAGCTCTTGTCGTGCAGCTCGCCCTCGTACCGCCGACCGCCCGCGGCCTTGAGCTGCACCTGTTTGCGGATCGCTCCGCCCGATTTCGACACCGCCTCCAGCTCCGCCGTCACCTCGTCGGCCGGCGCCTCCGAGATCACCGCGGCCACCCGGATGATCTCGCCCGAGTAGAAATCCTTCGGGTCCCGGTCGACCTCGTGCCCGGCCTCCTCGTGCATCTTGCGCCACTCGGGCGTGTGATGCACTTCGCCGTCGATCGTAAGCGGCAACGCCTCCAGTACGCGCTCCGCCTGCGCCGTCTCCCGGCCGTCGCTCACCACAAGCCGGATCGTGTAGCTGCCCGGTTGCTCCGCCCGGAAGCTCGGCTCCTTCGCGTTGAACGCAAGGCTCCGTCCGCCAGGCCCCGTGATTTGCCAGTCATAAGTCAGCGGGTCGCCGTCGGGGTCGGAGGAACGGTCGATCAGTTGCACCGTGTCGCCTTCGTACACCGGCTTCGGCGTCCAGTCGAAGTCGGCCACCGGCGGCCTATTCGTCTCGATGTAGAAATACTTCGGCGCGCTCCAATCGCCCCACTCGATTCCGTCATGCGCGCGGACGCGGACGTACATCGTCACGCGCTCGGGCAGATCCACGGCAGGCGTCCAGCTTGTGACGGAACCGGATCGCGGCCCGGTGTCGCGCTCAAGCGTGCCGTCCAAGCGGTAGATCTGCACCTGGAACATCGATTGCGCGTCCCCGTCGGCGTCCGAATACGTCCAGACAAACGTCGGACGCAGCACATCAAACTTCGTCGGATTGGACGCACTCGTGCTTGCCGGCGTCGTCACATTCGCCTGCGGCTTGCGGTTCACAATCGTAACGGTCTTGACCGCCTGCGCGGGCTGGCCAAGGCTGTCCTCCACCACGAGCCGGATTTGGAACGTGCCGAGCGTGCTGAACGTCTTCGTCCAGACGGTCCGGGATGCGCTTGCCACCGTCTCGGGTCCGCCGGTCGTAAGGTTCTTGAGGTAATAGGTGTGCTTCAGATTCTCCCGGCCGCCGTCTTCCTTGTCCCACGATTGCGACTCGATCGTGACCTGTACGCCCCTGTAGGTGGTCGACGGGTTCACCGTAAACGCGGCCACCGGCGGTTCGTTGGGCTCGGGAAGCTTCGTGATTGTCACGAAATCGACGTCATATTCGCTCCAGGCACCGTATTCGTCCTTCACCGCCATCCCGATGATATACGTGCCGAGCTCCTCCGGCACGACGAGCTTTTCGGCCACAAACTTGCCGCTCGGGGTGATGTAATAGAATTTCTTCTCCAAAATCCCCCGCGTCGTCTTGTAGTCGATGCCGGTCGGTTCGGTGGAGTATTCCGTATCGCTGATCCAGCGGTCCGGGTCATGGCTGCGGTCGAACCACAGGATCGTGCCGTCGCTTGCAATCGAGTGCCATTTGTCCGCGATCGGCCGGCGGTGCACGGTGATGACCGCCGTAAATTCGTTGGACGGCTGACGGTACTCCTCGAATGTCGGATCCGGATGGCGGTGCTCCGGATGCGGGTCGTCCTTCGCACGCAGGATGACCGTGTAATCGCCAACCTTGTCGAACTCAAGCACCGGCGACGAGAACGTCTTGCCGTGCAGCGCCGACAGCCCCTGGTTGTTCAGGAAGCGCGGCGTATGCGTAATCGACCACTGATACGATCCTGCCGGCGGGTCGTTCTCCGGATCGACGAACGAGATGTTTTTGTACCGGACCTCGGCCTTTGCGGAGCCTTCATCCCAGATCGCATAGTCCCTATACCAGTAAATCTGATCCGGCAGAATCTCCTTCGCCGATACCGGTCCGAAACGGACGTAAGACTTGTTGCTGAACGGACCGAATTTCCCTTCCCGGAACGTGCTGTCCGTCACGTTGAAGTACGGCGCGTTGTTGACGTAAAGCTGCAGTTTGTCTCCGGAAAACCGGAGCTTGATCAGCACCTTCTCCCTGTCTTGAAAGGGGAAAGATTGCTGCGCCAACACCGTCCGTTTGCCGTTCACATATTTGGACAGGAATATCGTCGAACCGTTTGTTTCGAACGCATACCGGTTGGCGGCATCTGCGGCCCGGAACGACATGCCGACGAGCTCCCGATCCGCATCGGCATCGTCCAGGGAGAGCGTGAACGAAAGTTCATGGTCCTTGACCTTCGTCGGCGAAAGCAACTGCCCGAGGGTCAAGCCCGGTCCCTGCCGCTCGCCTTCCACCGGAACCCCGACGTTCAACCACGGAGTCCAGTAGTACATGAAGGTGGTGCCGCTTTCCGTCAACAAGGACAGCAAAAGACCATCGCCGACATACTGCGCGACTCTGATATCATGTGCCACTCTCACCGTGTATCCGTCGGTACTGAGTATGCCGCCCGCCTCAAACGAATACTGCGACTGTCCGGTCCAGGTATAACCGTAATAGCGGTTGCCGCTCCACCGGAACTTGATGCCATACGGTGTATAGGAATACGGCAATTCCAGCGACGATCTCGTCTGCATCTGGCCGAAGGCATCGATGTCGAACGTGGTGCCGTTCCACGCAAAATCTGCGGATTCCAGAATGCGGGTGGCACCGGTATCCATATTCACGGCCTGAATATATTTGGTGCCGGCCCAAGTATTAAAGTATTGGTAGCTCCGGACGATGATCTCTTTCCCCGCATGATTGACGATCATATCCGGAACGTCATGGGTGTATACGTCAATGCTGGGCATCAGGTCGGTTCCTTCAAGTTTGGCCCGCCATACCACATTGAAATCCGGGTCAAACTTTACCAGATACACGGAACCGTAATTTCTCCACTCATCGCCGCTATAGCAGTTCACTTCCTCGTATACATAGGTGTTTTCATTGATATCCTCAAAAACCTTGTCAAACTTGTAACCTCCGCTACAGCTCAACCAAGAAGCAGGAGGATCATACGGGAATTGTTGCAGTTGTTTTCTGCTTTTCAGGTTCAAATACCGGTCATAGGTTTGCAATTCGTTCGAATAATTGGGAAGATAGACGAGATTCCCGTTTCGTGAGAAACCTTGTCTCGGAGGATTACTAATTGGATAATTGATGCCCTTCTTGAGTCCGCTTGCAATGAGCTCCCCCGTCTTCAGGTCATAAGTGAACAGGGTGTATCCTCCCATATGGAACCTTTCCCCGTCACTGTATAAACCACAATAACAGCTCCATTCAACGACCTGGTAGACGGTGTCATCCGTTACGTAGTATTCAACCGGTGTATAGCCAACCCCCGCATAGTTGACCCCGGGCACTTTCTCATGTTCTTCGACAAACTTAATGGGTTCGCCTGCCCAATGCCGAACCTCTGCAAAAAACTGGGCGTTCGGCGCATGCAGGATGTAATCATAGTACGAGCCATCCGGGAGCGTGTGTTCGACGCCCGAAAGTCTCCCATTGGTATAAATATACTGCAACTCATACCGGCCGATTTTGCTCTTGTTCAGCGCGTAGAACCGTTCGTTGTAGCTGAAATACAAATGCGTCGGCGTGGAAACAAAGCTCGGCAAATTACCCGGAGAAAAAGATACGAGGTTCCATTTTCCTTCCGAATTCGGATGAGGCACCAGCAACGGCTGGCTGAACGTCTTGTTCGGATCCACCCCGCCTATGGGCCGGTAGAGATTGTAACCGTTTTTGCCGTACCCCGCATCCGAGAAGGGTGGAAAATAAGAGAGCGTGGCCGATGGGATGTACAAGCCGTTCCCGTAGAATCGCTCCGGCTTTTTCCCGGATTTGCCGAACAATTCGCTGGCCGAATAGCTCCAGCGCATCCGTTTGCCGTCCAGCGGACTCGTGCTGTTGACATCGGTCAGCGTCCAGCCGAACATTTCCGCAGGCGTATAGATGCGAGCGACGGAATGGTCCGGCTGCGGGTTCTTCCCTTCCAGCTCGAACGACACTTCCGGCGCCAAATTGACGATGTCGATCATGGTGAGCTCCACCGGATCGGACAGGGTGTCGTCGCATTTGCCGTAGTCTTCACAGACCTTGACGTAGAATTGATACTTCCCGACCCGATCCGGCTTGAACACGGCGCGGGTCATATCCCCCGTCATGTCCGTCCACGGATCGTCATCGAAGCCGTTGTTTTCGGCATCATAACGCATCTTGTACTGGACGGAGACAATCTGGTCGCCGTCGGGGCTGTACGACTTGTTGTACACGTAATACGTCTGGCCGCGGATGCCGCGGGGCTCCACTTCAAGCTTCGCCACCGGCGGTTCGTCCGGCAGCACCGTCAGCTCGTGCACCGCCGGTTCAAGGGATTTCAGGCCGATGCTGTCGTATACATGCAGCGTGATGATCTCCTTGCCCGGCTTCGTATAGACTTCCTTCAGGTTTCCCCATTCGTCCCTGGAATGATCAATCGTCCTCCCAGCGGGGCTGTAGCTTTTCGCGCTGCTGAACGGCTGCGGCAGCGGCCGGCCTTCCTTCACTTCCTTCGGCCCTTCGATCACGGGGATCGGGTTCGGCGGAATGACCCGGATGTACGTCGTCCGGGTAGCGGTTGCCCCGAAGGCATCCCGCATCGAAGCCTTGACCACGTGATAACCGAGGCCGTTCATCACGATGTTGTGATATCCGTCGCCGTACTCGGGATAGTTCTGCGGGATCGTCTTGGCCCAGTTTGAGCTTTCGGAAAAATCGAAGCCCAGGAATTCGATCGGATCCCCGTCCGGATCATGGGGCGTCGGTACGCTCGGATCGGTGATGTAAATCAGGTGCATAACGGTGCCCTCGACGACCTCATGAACCGGCTTCGTCGGGTTGTAGGGATGGACAAACCCGATCTCGAATTCGGGCGGCCGGTTGTGGCTCGGCCCGTTCACGACCAGCGTATGCGTGGCCGTCTGCTTCATACCGCAATCCTTCGTGCGGATTTCGAGGGTAATGAAGTGCGTCCCGATGCCGATGACCGACGGATATGTACTGTAGGAATACGAGTGCAC
>Ga0207871_100414_pt1 | contig 15920 bp, 16 predicted proteins | sample Passage260A_FD_187371 | JGI IMG/M metagenome (GOLD analysis project Ga0207871, IMG submission 187371) | Cellulose adapted compost microbial communities from Newby Island Compost Facility, Milpitas, CA, USA - Passage2 60A (SPAdes) (version 2) ...
GGAGCGCGCGGATTCGGAGGCCGGCGAAGCGGTCGTGCGCCTGTTCGACCCGGAGGCCTGCGTCTGCGTGCCGGCGGACGCGGCGGGCGCGCTCGGGCTGCTCGAGGCTTGGAGCGGGCGGCGGGAGACCTGGTGGTTGCTGCGCAGCGCGATCCGGCGCTATGCGGAGGCGACGGGCGAATGGCCGGCCTCCCTCGACGATCTCGTGCGGCCGTATCCCGACAACTGGCTGGCCGGGAAATCACCGGCGCTCGCGGAGCTGTTCGCGCCGGCCGTGGAAGCCGAGCGGCGGGCGCAGCCCGCATCCGCGCCGGAGCCGGCGGACGCGGGCGGATGGATGGCCTGGAACGCGGGCGTCCCGGACGGTCTGCCTGCGGCGCCGCTCGAGATCATCGTGGACAAGGCGAACCGCCGCCTCGCGCTCGTCAGCGGCAACGTGATCCTGCGCAATTACGAGGTCGGACTGGGCGGAGACCGGACGCCGGAGGGGACGTTCGTCATCACGGAGAAGGTCCGGAATCCGAACGGCCGGGAGGACGGGGAATTCGGCAGCCGCGGCATGACGCTGTCGGATACCGACTACGCGATCCACGGCACGAACGATCCGGACAGCATCGGGAGGGACGAGTCGCTCGGGTGCATCCGGATGGCGAAGGAGGACCTGGAGGAGCTGTATGACCTGACGCCGCTCGGCACGCGCGTCACGATCACGTCGGGCGTGCTGCCGGACGACCTCTCGGTGCCGGCGGAGCGCTTCCGGCTCGAGCCGGCGCAGGACGAGACGAATCCCGGCAAGGTGTACCGGTGGCTGAAATGACGACGGCTGAGACCGCCCGGGTCTCAGCCGTTTACGATGATCAGCACCGACAGGATGATGACGACGGCGGCGAATGCGCCGGCAACCCACAGGATCGCTTTCCTGTTGATTTCGTCCTGCTGTCTTTTCAGAGCTGGCGGTTTCCTGCGAACTGCGCCCATCGGAAATCGACCCTCTCTTCTTGACGGTTTCAATCCCATTGTAACCGTTTCACGAGGAATCCCGCAACCGTTCATTGATGGCAACAATGTGACGGTTGCCGCGCTTTCTTTTTCTTCCCGGACAAGATAAACTGTTCGTGGGAAGCATACAGTTGCAAGAACGGAGTGGGAACGCATGCTGTATCGCAAGGTGGCCAAGCCGATCCTGTTCCGGATGGATCCGGAGCAGGCGCACCGGCTGACCGTCCACGGGCTCGGAAAGGCCGTCCGGGTGCCCGGGGTGCTGCCGCTGATGCGGAGCTTCTGGGATGTGAAGGACGACCCCCGGCTCGAGACGGAGCTGTTCGGCATCCGGTTCCGCCATCCGGTCGGGCTCGCGGCCGGACTGGACAAGGATGCCGTCGCGGTGGAAGGTTTTGCAAGCATGGGATTTTCGTTCCTCGAAGTCGGCACGGTCACGCCGGTCGGCCAGCCCGGCAACGACCGGCCGCGCCTGTTCCGGCTGCCCGAGGACGAGGCGCTCATCAACCGGATGGGGTTCAACAACGAGGGCGCGGAGGCGATGGCCGGGCGGCTCGCGCGGCTCCAAACGCGCCGCGCGCCGATCGCCGTCAACATCGGCAAGAACAAGGCGACGCCGAACGAGAAGGCCGCGGACGACTACCGGGCCTGCCTGCGCGCGCTGTATCCGCACGGCGATTTCTTCGTCGTCAACATCAGCTCGCCCAACACGCCGGGTCTCCGGCAGCTCCAGCACGGCGAGGAGCTGAAGGCCCTGCTGCGGGCGGTCCGGGAAGAGATCGCGGAGCAGGCCTTGAAGGCGGGCGGGCGTCCGAAGCCGATCGTCGTCAAAATCGCGCCGGACATGACGGAAGCCGAGATCGAGCAGACGGTCGGGGTGCTGGCGGAAGGCGGCGCGGACGGGATCATCGCGACGAACACGACGCTGTCGCGGGACGGGCTCCGGTCGCCGAACCGCACGCAGGAGGGGGGCCTCAGCGGCCGGCCGCTCGCGGCGCGATCGACGGAGGTGATCCGCGCGATCTGGCGCCTGACCGGCGGGAAGCTGCCAATCATCGGCTCCGGCGGCATTTTCGACGGACGGGATGCATACGATAAGATTCGTGCCGGCGCGTCGCTCGTCGAAATTTATACCTCGCTCATCTACCGGGGCCCCGGCGTCGTCCGCCGAATCGTCGCCGAGCTGTCCGAACTGATGGCCCGCGACGGCTTCCGCCGGATCGGCGACGCGGTCGGAGCGGACCATCGCTGACTTCTTGCGGGAGGAGGAGAGCGCATGGACGGACGGGACTGGAACCTGTTCCTGCTCCCCTACGAGCAGGCGGTCGAGGAGCTGAAGGTCAAGTTCAGGACGCTCCGCAGCGAGCTGAAGACGCGGCAATCGTACGCGCCGATCGAATTCGTGACCGGCCGGGTGAAGCGGATCTCGAGCATCCTCGAGAAGGCGAAGCGGCTGAACGTGCCGATGGACAAACTCGAGGAAGGCATCGAGGACATCGCGGGCATCCGGATCATGTGCCAGTTCGTCGAGGACATCTACATCGTCGCGGATTCGATCCGGCAGCGCAAGGACATGTCCGTCGTCTACGAGAAGGACTACGTCGCCAACCACAAGGAAAGCGGCTACCGCAGCTACCACATCATCGTGGAATATCCGGTTCAGACGGCGCTCGGCCTCAAGAAGGTGCTCGCGGAGGTGCAGATCCGCACGCTCGCGATGAATTTCTGGGCGACGATCGAGCACTCGCTCAATTACAAATACAAGGAGCAGCTTCCGGAACACGTGAAGGAGCGGCTGCGCAAGGCGGCGGAAGCCGCGTTCCGGCTGGACGAGGAGATGTCGAGCATCCGCAAGGAGATTCTGGAGGCGCAGCGGGCGTTCGAGGACAGCTCGAACCTCGTATCGAACGTGCTTTCCGGCATCCAGGAGCTGTATTTCTACCACCGGGTCCGGGAGGCGGCGCGGTTCCAGCTCCGTTTCAACGAGCTGTGGGAACACGAAGATGTCATCGGGCTGAAGATGCTGGCGGAGGAGATCCGGCAGTCGGTCGAGCGGGCCAAGGGAGAGGCTGCGTTTGGCGGCCGGTCCTGATTTCGATCCGAAGTACGTACGGTTCCTTGTGCTCTTCAACCGCGACCGGGACTATTACGGCTGTCATGATGTGATGGAGGAGCTGTGGCTCGAGGAGGGACGCGGCCGGTTCTGGCAGGGATTGCTGCAGGTCGCCGTCGGGCTGCATCATTGGGGAAACGAAAACCGCGCCGGCGCCGCCAAACTGCTGCGCGCCGCGCTCGCAAAGCTGGACGGGTGCGCGGACCTGGAAGCGGGGATCGACGTGAAGCGGCTGCGGGAAGATGCGGCGGCGGCGCTCCGGCTGCTGGACAGCTGGCTTGGGGAAGCCGGCGCGGTTCCGCACGCCGCGGAAGCCGGTCCGCGTGCCGGAAGCGGAGCGGATCACGGATCCGCGCGCAGGCCCCCGGAACCCGTGACGATCGACATCCGCATCGTCGACCGGCGGCTGGCCGAACGGGTCGCCGCCGAAATGAAGCGTCCGCCCGGGGACGAATCCCGGGCGGACGGCGAATAGCCCCAAGGGCCGGCGGAGGTTCCGGATGCGGCATCACAGGTCCGCCGGCGCGTATTTGGCGTCGATGAGCCCGCGGATCTCGTCCGCGGATTTGCCCTGCTTCGCGAACGCGACCGCGTCCTGAAGCTCCATCAGGCAGATGCCGCAGTTCGCGCCGTGATCGGTCCACGTGATGGAGCCGTCGTCCTGGACGTCGACGAGGAAGCAGCGTAGCAGCGAATCGTGCGGGTCGTTCGCGTCCATGCAGCCGCAATAGCAGTTCAGCTGCCGCAGAATGTCCATGTGTTCGTAGACGACGGCGTACAGGTCGACGGTGCGGTCCGCATAACGGAGCAGGAAGGACGGCAGTTCGTCCGGACCGGACGTCGTCTCGTGCCATTCGCCTTCGGTCGTCATGACGCCGTGTTCGTGTCCGTCTCCGCCGGCGGATTCCCCGCCGGAACAGCCGGATGCGGCCATGAATCCGGCGAGCAGCAGGATGACGCCGCCGAGCAGCCAGTCCCGCGCGCTTCTCATGACGCCGCTCCCTTCGGGTTCCGGAGGAACTCCCGGTAGTCGTCGGCCGAATGTCCGCCCGCGCCGATGCCGCCCTCGATGCGGGAGACTTCCTTCCCGCCTTCGAAATAGGCGAGCGTCGGCGTGAAGACGATGTTGTATTTCCTATAGTAATCCTTGAACTCGACGAGGTTGAACTGCGGCAGGTCGACGCCGAGCTCCTCCGCGATCGGCATCAGGACAGGCGTCGTTTCGCGGCAGAAACCGCAATCCGAGGAGAAGAAATAGACGAACGTCGGTTCGCCGCTTTCGATCCGCCGGTCGAGCTCGTCGGGCAGGATGATGTTCTGGTAATGCGGATCTTTGAGCAGCTGCCGCGTCGCCGGTTGGAGATCCGAGACCGGCTTGCCGTACAATTCGCTCACGTTCAGATACTTCAGAAGATAAAGGGATGAAAACAGGACGATGACGACGGCCGCGTAGACGAGCGGCATCAGGCTTCTCTTCTTCCGCATGGGTTGACGCAGAACCTCCGGTAAACCGATAATGGATGGCATAATGGCTGAACCTATTATACATGATAGCATCTGTACTAACAAATTTGATGTTACAATATTGAAGAAAGTGAGGAATTTTTATGACCGTCCGGCTGCCGGAGCCGTTCACCCGGCGCATGCGGGAACTGCTCGGCGGCGAATTCGGCGAATTTCTCGCGTCGTTCGGGGAGCCGCGCCGGCACGGGCTGCGCGTGAACACGCTGAAGATTGACGGCGAATCGTACCGGCAGCGCTCGCCGTTCCGCGCCGCGCTGAGGCCGGTGCCGTGGGCGGAGGCCGGCTATTATTGCGGAGACGAAGATCGTCCCGGCAAGCATCCGCACTATCACGCCGGGCTTTACTATATCCAGGAACCGAGCGCGATGGCGCCCGTCGAGCTTTTGGACGTGCGGCCGGGCCACCGCGTGCTCGACCTGTGCGCGGCACCGGGCGGCAAGTCGACCCAGATCGCCGCAAAGCTGAAGGGACAGGGGCTGCTCGTCGCGAACGACCTTGCGCGCGAGCGCACGAAGGCGCTCGCCCGCAACCTGGAACTGGCCGGCGTCCGGAACGCGGTCGTGCTGAACGAGGAGCCGGAGCGCCTCGTGCCGGTGTTCCAAGGGTTCTTCGACCGCGTGCTGGTCGACGCGCCCTGTTCGGGCGAAGGGATGTTCCGCAAGGACGAATCGATGGTCGCCGCCTGGATGCGGCATCCGGTGACGCGCTGGACGGAGGTGCAGCGGAAGCTCCTCCGCCTTGCGGCCGAGATGCTGAGGCCGGGCGGCCTGCTCGTCTACTCCACCTGCACGTTCTCGCCGGAGGAAAATGAAGAGCGGATCGCGGAGCTGCTCGCGGAGCGTCCGGATTTCGAGGTGGTGCCGGTGCCGCTCCGTTACGGCTGGGCGCCGGGCCGGCCGGATTGGGTCGGCCTCGGCGGCATCGACCGCCGCCATGTCGAGGCGGTCGCCGGCACGGTGCGGATTTGGCCGCACCGCGCGGAGGGCGAGGGTCACTACGCGGCCGTGTTGCGCCGCACAAGCGCCGGCGGATCCGGGACGGCCGGCGAACCGGACGGCGGGCCGCCGGACGGGCCGCGGGCCGCGGCCGGGCAGGCGGAAGCCGGCCGGGCGGCCCGGCGCGGGAAGGGGCGCGAGGGCGGCGGGGGCGCGGATCCGATCGCGGCGTGGCGGGCGTTCCGCGACGAGGCGCTGCCCGGATTCGAACCGCCGGGCCGGCTGGTCGCGGTCGGGGATCATGTGTACGCGCAGCCGGAAGGGTTGCCGGATCTGTCGCATTTGAACGTCGTGCGCCACGGCTGGCTGCTCGGCGAGGCGCGGCGCGGCCGGTTCGCACCGTCCCAGGCGCTCGCGATGGGGCTCGAAGCGCGCGATGCGGCGCGCCGCGTCGATTACGGCGCGGACGAGCCGGAGGCGTTGAAATATCTGAAGGGCGAGACGCTGCCGCTGGAGCCTCAGCGGCTTGCGCCGCGGCCCGGCGAAGGCGGGCGGACTCACGAAGCGGCGGGTTACGCGCTCGTCTGCATCGATGGTTTCTCCGTCGGCTGGGCGAAGCTGAGGGACGGCTTCGTCATCAACGAGCGGGCGCCCGGATGGAGGTGGAGGTGATGGCGCGCATGCGGCTGGACAAGCTGCTCGCCCATGCGGGCTGCGGCACGCGCAGCGAGATCAAGCGGGCGGTCCGGCTCGGACGGGTCGAAGTGAACGGCCTTGCGGTCCGGGATCCGGGCATGGCCGTCGACCCCGAAGCGGACCGGGTCTTCTGGGACGGCGAACCGGTCCGATACCGGGAATACGTCTATTTCATGCTGAACAAGCCGCCCGGCGTCATCTCGGCGACGGAAGACCCCCGGGAGCGGACCGTGATCGATCTTTTGAAACCGGAGGACCGGGTGCGGGATCCCTTTCCCGTCGGTCGGCTCGACAAGGATACGGAGGGGCTGCTGCTCATCACGAACGACGGGCGGCTCGCGCACGAGCTGCTGTCGCCCCGGAAGCACGTGGACAAGGTGTACGAGGCGGTGGTGGCGGGCGCGGTCGACGACGCCGACGTCCGCGCCTTCGCGTCGGGCGTGACGCTGGACGACGGGTACCGGACGATGCCGGCGGATCTGGTCGTCCGGGATGTGCGGGACGGGGAGGACGGACCGCTGTCCGATGTCACCGTCACGCTCCGGGAAGGGAAGTTCCATCAGGTGAAGCGCATGTTCGAGGCGGTCGGAAAGCGGGTCGTCCGGCTGCGGAGGGTCGCGATGGGGCCGCTCCGGCTCGATCCTTCGCTTCCGCCCGGCGATTACCGCGAGCTGACGGAGGAAGAGATGCGGGCGCTGGACGCGGCCGTCTCCGGCGCGGGTCCGGCGCGTGAGTCGAACGCAGGGAGAGGAGAGAAACGGTAGCAGATGGGAAGACATTTCGACCTGATTGCGATCGACGTGGACGGCACGCTGCTGGATGACAGCCACCGGCTCAGGCCGGCGGTGATCGACGCGGTGCGGGAAGCGGCGGCTTCCGGCGCCGAGATCGTGCTCGCGACCGGCCGCGGGCCGAGCAACTCGATTCCGCTGCTGGAGGAAATGGGCCTCAAGGGCACGCTCATCACGCACAACGGCGCGGCCACGGTGGAATCGGAAGGCCGCCGGGTGCTGCACAGCTTTGCCATCCCGGCCGACGCGGTCGGGCGATATATCGAATGGTGCCGCGGGCACGGCGTGCATTTCGACCTGAATACGGCCTTCGATCTGTACGTCGAATCGGTGACGCCCGAGGCGGAGGAGATGTACGGCCATTACCGGATCGAGCCGATCTACCGGAAGCCGGATGATCCGCTGCCTCCGGACCTCGTGAAGTTCACGGCGTTCGGATCCAAAGAACTGATGGACCGCGTGCAGCGCGAATGGGAGACGTGGGACAGCCCGCTCAAGCGCATCCGGAGCGGCGACTGGTTCATCGACGTGCAGCACGCCGACGTGAGCAAGGGAGCGGCGCTGCGGCAGCTTGCGGCGCTCCGGGGCGTCGACCGGAGCCGCATCCTCGCGATCGGGAATTATTACAACGACATCGACATGCTCCGCTTCGCCGGTCTCGGCGTCGCGATGGGCAATTCGCCGGATGAGGTGAAGGCGGCCGCAGACGCCGTGACGCGCCCGAACGGCGAGGACGGCGTCGCCCACGCGATCCGCCGCTACGTGCTCGGAAAGGGTTCGGAGCTCTGAAAATGGGAAATCCGCCGGATGGCCGGCGGATTTCGACGCTATGAGGAAGCGATCGGATTCAGTACAGAATGCCGCGGGACACGATAACCAGCAGGATGAAGAGAACCAGGATCACACCCGTGGACGTGAACGCACCTGCCACACCGGACATGGAACACCCTCCCTGAACGCATATTCCGGCTGCGGGCTTCGCTTGATCCCCGCGTCATCCGGTCTATCGTATAGTATGGCGAAGCGCAGGGAACGATTGGACGGATGACCCGTGGCAAACGATTTTGGGCAGGCGCGGACCAGGGCGGATTACGGGCGGCGAAGCCCTTTGGGCAGCCGGTTGTTGATGCGGCCGTCGACCGCCTTGCCCCAGCCGAGCGGCAGGCCGTCGACGGCCATCAGCACCCAGCCGGTGAGGGAGGCGTCCGCCGTCAGCGTCTCGCCGCGCAGGTAGGCGGCGACCTCCGGCGCGTCCGCCGCGAAGTCCAGGATATGCCGGGCCGACGAAGCGCGGACGCGGAGCGCGAGCGCGTGGGACGGCACGAACCCGGTCCTCGGCAGTTCGCCGAGGCAGAGGCCCGGCCGGATCGCGCGCAGCCCGTCCAGCAGGTGCGGACCGAGGCGGCCGCCGCCGTCCGGCAGCCAGAAGAGCTGCCCGCCGGACACGAGCGGACCGCCTTCCGGCAGGTCCTCCTCCGGCGAGAACCCGGGCAGCGCTTCTTGCGCGAAGGACCGGAAGCGGGCGAACGCCTGCGGATCCGGCGCGCGCGAGAATCCGCCTCCGCGGCCGCGCGCCGGTCGTGCACCCGCCGGCCGCCCGGTTCCCGCGTCCGAATAGATGGCATGCGCGTCCCGCCGGCGGACGAGCAGCGCCGCGAAATGACCTTCGCCGCGCTCCCGGTGCGGCCACAGGCGCAGCGACCGCCGGAGCTCGAAGTCGGGCCGCCGTTCCAGGAACCGGGCGATCGTCTCCTCGTTCTCCTCGCGGTTGAACGTGCAGGTCGAATAGACGAGCCGGCCGCCCGGCCGGACCATCTTCGCGGCCTCGTCGAGGATGTCCGCCTGGAGCGCGGCGCAATGCCGGACGACCGCTTCCGACCAGTGGCGGACGGCGTCCGGATTTTTGCGGAACATGCCTTCGCCGGAACACGGGGCGTCGAGCAAGACCGCGTCGAAGAAGGCCGGAAAGCGCATAGCCAGCCGGCCGGGATGTTCGTTCAGGACGACCGCGTTCGCAAGGCCCATCCGCTCGATGTTTTCGACCAGCGCCCGCGCGCGGACGGGATTGACTTCGTTCGCGACGATCAGGCCCCGCCCGTCCAGCCGGGCCGCGATCTGCGTCGCCTTGCCGCCGGGCGCGGCCGCGAGATCGAGCACGATTTCGCCGGGCCGGACGTCCAGCAGTTCCGCCGGCAGCATGGCGGAAGGTTCCTGGATGTAATACAGGCCGGCCATATGGTACGGATGCGGGCCCGGACGGGTCTCCGGCGCGTAGTAGAAGCCGTCGGGACACCAGGGAACGGGTTCGAGGCGGAACCGTTCGCGAAGCCGTTCGCGCGGGATCCGGATATCGTCCAGCTTGCGCCCGTTCAGCCGCAGGCCGTATGCCCGGGGCTCGCGGTAGGCGCGCAGGAACGCTTCGGCTTCGTCGCCGAGCATCGCTTCCATCCGGCGGACATACGCGTTCGGCAGGGGCGGACGGTCCGCTCCCGCCTGATCCCCTTCCCCGTCCGCCGTCTCGTCCCAATCGGCGTCCGGAACGCCGGGGGCTGCGGCCGGTTCCGCATCCGCGGCCGAAGCCGCGCCGGATTTTCGCTTTTTCTTTCTGCTCACTGGCCTCAGTCCATTCCCTCGGGATTCGGATCGATCGAACGCATTATACCACAGCGCGTCCGACGTCCGCATCCGCCGGTCCGTCCCCGGCGGGCGGGGATCTTTGTGATGGAAGCGGGCGGGCCGGACCATCACCATCTTCCGGAAAGGAGCTGGCGTCGTTGACCAAAGTCGGACTCGTCATGCGCAAAATCCAGTTCACCGAGGCCCAGGGGCCGCGCGTTTACGCGGAACGGCTCCGGGCGATCGCCGCGGACGAGGGGATCGAGATCGTGTTCGTCCAGCCGGAACGCCATGTGAGCGGTTACGACCAGGCGCCGGGCTACGAATACGAGAAGGGCGATCTCGTCAACTACGACATCGTGCTCGATCAGCTCTACCGGCACAACATCCGCCACGTCATCTACACGGTGTCCGGGTTCACGTTCCTGAAGCTGTTCATCGACAAATGCGTGCTGTTTCCGCATTCGTACCCGCATCCTTCGCTCACCGGTTACGAGATGATGCGGCCGTTCTACTCGATCGTCGACAAGGCGATCGTCCATACGGAATATCTGAAGCGGCGGTTCGCGGAGGATTTCGGCGTCACCGACGTCGACGTCATCCCGATCGGCTTCGAGGAGGATCTGGCGCTGAAGTATTACGATCCGTCCGCCGTCGTGAAGAACCGCGTGCTCTGGATCGGGCGGGACGAGCCGAACCGGCGGCCGGAGATCCCGATCGCGTACGCCCGCGCCCGTCCGGACGTGGAGGTCGTCATGGTGTTCGGCGGCCTCCGGTACAGGGAGAGCGTGAAGCGGTACGACATCCCGCCGAACGTGAAGCTGATGTTCGCGCTCGGGCGGGACGACATTTTCCGGCTGATGAATTCGGCGAAGGTGTACTGGAGCACGTCGGTGTTCGACACGTTCGCGATGCCGCTCGCGGAGGCGATGGCGATGGGCAAGATCGTCGTGAAGCCCGATCATCCGTGCTACGGGCACATCTCGGGCCGGCACGCGTTCGGCGGCAACCCGGACAACTGGTTCGAGCTCGTCGACATGGCGCTCGCGTCGCCGGCCCTCGTGTCGGAGGACAACCGCGAGGTCGCGTTCGGGCGGTTCTCGGAGCGGGTCATGCGGGAAGGTTACCGGAATTTCTTCGCGAAGTGGATCGGCTGAGATCGGCGGAAAAAGCGAAGGGCGGCATTTGAACCGGGCGGCCGGATTCCGTAAGATGGAAATGGATGCGCATCCGGGGCGGACGGCCGCCGGGGCGCTCGGAAAGCGAAAGAATGGGCCGTCAAGGAGGGCCGTTTCAATGAAAATCCACATTCTCGGCGCGGAAATGCGCCGGACGGAGGACGGATACGTCGGCTCGGTGCGGTTCGAGGTGGAGGGCCACCGGCATCCCTACGAAGCCGCGCTGCACAGCAAGGACGGCAGGGACTGGGCGTACGGGCTGTTCTTCATGCGCGAATCCGGCAGCGAGCGCGACATCGACCGGGTGGAGGCGTACCTCGAGGAGAACGACGAAGCGTTCGAGATGCTCGTGGAGGCGGCTCGCAGCACGCTGAAGGAATGAGCGCCCGGGTTCGACCGCGGACCCGTCCCGGCCGCCGCCGGCTCAGGCGGACGCGAAGAAGCGGACAGCGGCGAGCGCGGCGAGGTGGGCCGGGTAGAACGAACGCCACAGCAGGCGGGGAACGGGAAGGCGGCGGTTCAGCGCGTCCAGCACGCCCGGCGCGCATCGGACGAGCAGCGTCGCGAGCAGGCTGAACATCTGTTCGGGCGGGAAACCGTACGCGATTCCGATCAGGTTCAGGAAGAAATGGAGCGCCAGCGCGGTCTGCCCCGACGAGAAGCGGTAGATCAGGACGAGCAGCAGCAGGTGGGAGCCGTAGTCGCAGGGCACGAGCTCGAGCAGCAGGCACCCGGCGGCCGCGATTCCCAGGGCGGCGATGAGGCGCCGGACCGCGTCCGCGCCGGCTGCCGGGACGGATTCCGCGCTTGAAAGCGCTGCGGACGGTGGAACGGCAGGAGACGGCCGGCCGGCGGAGACGGACGCCTCGGCCGCGGCTTTGCCGGCGGCCGCGGGCGAACGGCCGGCGGACGCCAGGACGACGTCGATCAGGCGCAGGACGATCAGCGACGCGAGCAGCGTGAAGACGACGTTGAGTTCGAACGGCTCGTCCGGTCCGAGCAGCGCGTATTGGTACGGCCATTGCGAGATCGCGGCGATTGCGGCGAGCCGCAGCGCGTAGCGGCGGAAATCGCGCATCCTGCCGAAGCCGACCACGAGCGCGTATGCGTAGAGCGGCATCGCGAGCCGGCCGACAAGGCGGAAATGCGGGTTGTCGGGATCAAGCACGATGCCGATATGGTCGATCAGCATCGTGAGCATGGCGAGGAGCTGCATCGCATCGTTCTCCCCGGAGATCGTTCGGGCCGGCGGCGCGGCGCGGTTCGGCTCCGTCGCCGGCCGCGGTCACGAAGTGCGGGATGCCGCGGCGGCCGGCGGGTGCCGGTGGACGGTCACCCTGTTTTTGCCCGTCGTCTTCGACACGTACATCGCTTCGTCCGCCCGGCGCACCGCTTCTTCGACCGACAGGCCTTCGGCGGCCGGACAGACGCCGACGCTCACGGTGACGTTCGTCTCCCGTTCGACGCGCCGGCGGAACGCCTCGGCGATCGCGGCCGGATCGGCGCCGGGCAGGGCGATCGCCGCGACCAGCTCCTCGCCGCCGTATCGTCCCGCGGCGCCGCAGCCCGCCACCTCCTCGGACAGGATCGCCGCGACCCGCTTCAGCGCTTCGTCCGCGGCTTGGTGGCCCTGCGTGTCGTTCAGGCGCTTGAAATTGTCGATGTCGCAGAACAGGATCGAGACGGGCAGGCCGTGGGCGGCATAGCGGTTCGTCTTCTTCAGGAAATGGCGGCGGTTGTAGAGTCCGGTCAGGCCGTCCCGGATCGACGAGATGTAGACGGACTGCATCCGCTCGAGCGAGCGCCGGAACAGGACGAAGAACAGCGCGTGGAACCAGGCCGTCATGAGCAGCAGCCCGGCCGCCGGCAGCCAGGAAGGAAGCGGCTCCGCGGCGACGGCTTCCGCGACGGCGGTCAGCCGGCCCAGCAGATAGAGCGCCTGCGCGGCCGCCACCTTCGCCTTCTGGCCGACGCGGGGGAGCACATAGGCCGGCAGCATGCCGGAGACGACGAGGAGCAGCAGATCGACCGGGCGGAAGACGTCCGGCCATCCGGCGCCGATCCGGCCCGTGTCAAGCCCGGCCTGCACGGCGGCCGCACCGGCGGCGAGCGCGCACAGAGCGCCGAGCATCCACCGGTCGACGCGCCGGAAGGACGCATAGAGCGCCATCATGGCGAAATTCGCCAGCATGAACGAGACGAGGCCGGCGCCGGCCAGCGCCGCGTCCCACGCGTGGCCAAACGGCCCGATCCAGAGCGACGGCGCCAGCAGCATCGCCGCCATCATCATCCGGTTGGCCGGTTGGCGGCGGTTCAGTCTCCACTGGAGGAAGGACATGACGATCATCAGGCCGGCGACGGTCAGCGCCGAGGCGGCGCAGGCCGCGCGGCCGGCCGGGGACAGGATCCAGTCGAATATCGCGGTCATCGTATCCCTTCCAGGCGGTCGTAATGGCTTCCTTTACAGAAACATATGTTCTATTATATCATGGTTTTGGCAGTTGCGTAACCGACTGCCGTTAGGAGGAAGTCTGTATGAAGGTGTTGCAGGCGTTGTTCTTCCCCCCGGAACAGCCGGGCGGCGTTTCCTCCATGGTGCCGTACATCCATGAGCGTTTCCTCAAGATGGGATGGGACACGGAGCTGTTCTCCATCCCGAAGCGGGTGCGCGGCAAAGGCAGCGAAGATATCGAATTCCTGACGTTCGATCCCGGCGAATTTCGGGGTTATCCCGTCGTCGACAAGTACCTGCAGACGATCCGCGACTATCTGTGGTGGACGCGGTTGCGCATCAACAAAACCTACGATCTCATTCACGCCCATCATCCGATTCCCGCCCTGGTCATGAAGAAACTGTTCCCCGACACGCCCGTCGTCATGACGATCCACTCCAGTTACGAGCGCGAATTGGCGCTGAACGGACGCATTCAACCCGGAGGCCCCGAGCACCGGTTCCTGACCTCCCTGTACGGGGAGCTGGAGGCGAGGGTCGACCGGCTGCTGACCGTGTCCTACTCCTTCCGCGACTATCTGGCGCAGTACGTGAAGGATCCGGCCGGCATCACGGTCATCCCGAACGGATTTGACGAGAAAAGATTCCGACCCGTCGCCCACGAAAACGCGATCCCGCAGCTCATCACCGTATGCCGGCTCGTCCCCGCGAAGGGGCTGGACATCCTGCTCAAGGCGTGCGCGCTGCTGAAGCGGCGGGGATACACCTTCGTCCTCCATATCATCGGCGACGGCCCGATCCGGCAGGATCTGGAGAAGATGGCGGCCGAGCTGGGCATTTACGACGACACGATATTTTACGGATACATGCTGCATCCGGAAGAATTCATGCCGTTCTTCGACATCTTCGTGCTGCCGTCGCGGGCGGAGGCGTTCGGCTCCGTGTTCGCCGAGGCGGCGCTCTGCCTGCTCGCGCTCGTCGGCACGAACGTCGGCGGCATCGCGGAGCAGATCGAGCACGGCGTCAACGGCCTGCTCGTGCCGCCGGACGATCCGGAGGCGCTCGCCGACGCCCTCGAGAAGGTCGTCTCCGATCCGAAATACCGTTACAATCTGGCGCGCGCGGCCTGGGAGAAGGCAAAGCGGGACTATTCGCTGCAGCGGGTCATCACGCAGCTCCGCGAAGTCTATCTCGACGTCGCGCAGCAGGCGGGCGTCGGAGCGGCCGCGCGGGCGCTGGCGGAAGAAGGCGGAGCGGACGCGGCGCGGGAAGCCGCGCAGGAAGTGGAAAACAGCGTTGCCGGCGGTTCGGCCGGGGACGGGGAAGCGACGTGAATCCGTTCCGGTTCATCCATGCGGCGGACCTGCATCTGGGAAGCCCGTTCAAGGGGCTCGCGGACGCGCCGGAGCACGTCCGCCGCGGCCTGGCGGAGGCGGAATACGCCGCCCTGCGGCGGCTGACCGAAGCGGCGCTCGAGCTCGGCGCCGATTTCGCAGTCTTCTCCGGCGATCTGTTTGATTCGGCGGACCGGTCGCTGCGCGCCCGCGCGGCGCTCCATCGCGCGTGGAGCCGCCTCGCGGGCGCCGGCGTCCGGGTGTTCGCGATCCACGGCAATCACGATCCGCTCGGCGGCGGACCGGCGATGTTCGAATGGCCGGAAGGCGTGCACGTGTTCGGCGCGGACGACCGGGCGGAGCATCGGCCGGCCTGCCGGCGCGACGGCAAGCCGGCCGCTTTCGTTTACGGCATTTCGTATGACCGCCGCGCGGTCACGGAAAACCTCGTCCCCCGCTACCGGCCGGCCGAAGGGGCCGATTTCCACATCGCGCTGCTGCACGCGAACGTGGACGGCGATCCGGACCACGACGCCTATGCGCCGTGCCGGCTGTCCGAGCTGACCGGGGCAGGGTTCCAGTATTGGGCGCTCGGCCATGTCCACGGCCGGCGGGTGCTGCACGAATATCCCCATGTCGTCTATCCGGGCAACCTCCAGGGCCGCCATCCGGGCGAGACCGGGGCGAAGGGCTGCTATCTCGTGGAGGTCGACGCGTCGGGCGGCGTGCGTTTGACGTTTCTGCCGCTGGACGGCGTGCGGTGGCTGTCGTGCCGCGTCTCCATCGACGGGCTGGAGGACGAGGAGCGGCTGCTCGAGCGGATGGAGGAATGCGCGGTCCGGACGGCGTCGTCGGCGGACGGGCGGCCGGTCATGCTGGAAGTGGTGCTGGAGGGGCGCGGCCCGCTGCACCGGCGGCTGGAGGATCGCGCGGACGAACTGCTCGCGGCGCTGCGCGATCGGCTGGACGGGCTGGCGGCCGGGGGCGGTTGGAGCGGCGTGCCCGCGTTCGACGGCGACGACGTCGGCCGCAACGGCGGATCGGGCGGTGAACGCGAGGGCGAAAGCGGCGGGAATGGCGCCCGGGGCGCAGACGGCGTTTTCGGTGCAGACGGCCCGTCGGGCGCGGACGGCGGACGCGGCGGCGAAAGCGACGGGTATGGCGCTCGGGATGGAGACGGCGTTTTCGGCGCAGGCGGCCCGTCGGGGGCGTACGGCGGCTGGATCTGGGTGCACCGGCTCACGATCCGGACGGCGCCCGGGCTCGATCTTGACCGGCTCCC
>Ga0207871_100424_pt1 | contig 15565 bp, 12 predicted proteins | sample Passage260A_FD_187371 | JGI IMG/M metagenome (GOLD analysis project Ga0207871, IMG submission 187371) | Cellulose adapted compost microbial communities from Newby Island Compost Facility, Milpitas, CA, USA - Passage2 60A (SPAdes) (version 2) ...
AAAGAAAAGGCCCAGCTTCGCCACGTACAGCCCGAGGCCGGCGAGCACCGCCGCCAGCGCGAACCCGACGGGCACGGCGAAGCTGCGGATGCGCAGCGACAGGCCGAGCTGCAGCGCGCCGACGGTCAGACCGGCGCACCAGCCGCGCAGCGCCCAACCGGCCGTCTCCGCCGGGAACGGCCCCGGCAGCCCGAGCAGCAGGCCCGCGGCGCCGTAAAGCGCCATGAACAGCGCCTGCGCGATCAGGATGAGCAGCGCGGCGGTGATCCATTTCGCCAGGAAGATGCCGGTGACCGGCACCGGGGCGGACAGCACCAGGTTCCAGTTGCCGTTCAGATGCTCCAGCCGGCACAGGTACGCGCATACGATGGCGATCAGAATGGGCAGAAAAAATTCGCCGTAAAACAGGCTGACCTGCGTCCACAGGCTGTACCAGCCGTTCGTGAGCACGTCCCGGTTGAGCGCGAAGTTCGCGCAGCCGATCAGCACACTGACCGCCGGCAGCGCCGCAAGGACGAGCCCGATCCGGGAATGCCGCAGTTTGAGCCATTCGGCCGACAGACTCCGTTTCATCGTTCCACCCCTCAAAGGTCTTGCCGGGCAACATGAAAGCTGCCGGCGATATAGCACACGAAGGCGACCGCCAGCGCCGCCCCCGCGACGGCGCCGTTCCAGGGCTGCGCCGCGAACGTGCCCGCGGATTCGGCGTACCGGAAAGTCACCGGGGCGAGGTCCAGGTAGTACGACCAGATCAGGAGCCGCCGGACACCCGCCGGAAACAGCGCCGCCGTCAGCCCCGCGAAGCTGCCGAGCATCCCCAGGCACAGCGCGAACGCCTGGTTGCGGACGATAACAGGATCGACTCCCACACGGCCTGATCCGGATTGCGGGAGACGGACATGCGGTTGGACAGGAAGGCCCACATCATCTCCGCCGCGAGCAGAAAGAGCAGCATGGGAACGATGTTCTTGCGGCGGATCTTGTAAAATTCCAGCTTCAGCTCCCGCATTGCAGGCTCCGCTCCCTTCCGGTCAGGTCGAGAAACATGTCCTCCAGACTCCGCCTGCGCTCCTCGATCCGGATGACCGGGATGTCCCGGGACACGAGCAGCCGGTTGATCGCCGCCACTTCCCGGTCCGCGAGGGGGCCGAACACGAGCCGGCCGCCGGCCGCCACGGGGCGGTAGCCGTGCTCGAGCAGCAGCGATTGCGCGGCGTCGTTGTCGCCGGTGGCGATCCGGATCTCGCCCCGGCTCCGGGCGCGCAGGCTGTCCAGGCTGCCCTGGAACACCATCCGGCCTTCGTTGATGATGCCGACCGACGTCGCGATTCTCTCGATCTCCCCGAGCAGATGGCTGGACAGCAGCACCGTCATGCCGTAGCGGCCGGGCAGCGTCCGGATCAGCTCCCGGATCTCCTCCATCCCGGCCGGGTCCAGACCGTTCGTCGGCTCGTCGAGGATGAGCAGCCGCGGGAAGGCGACGAGCGCCATCGCGATGCCGAGCCGCTGCTTCATGCCGAGCGAGTAGGCTTCCGCTTTCTTGTCGCGGTGTTTCTCCAGCCGGACGATCCGCAGCGCCTCCTCCACGTTGCGGTCCGGGACGCCGCGCAGCCGCTGCACGACCCTCAGGTTCTCGAGGCCCGTCAGGTGGCCGTAATAGGAAGGCGATTCGATGAGCGCTCCGATCTGCCGCAGGATCGCGGAACGCCGCTTGCCGAGGCTTTCCCCGAAGATGCGGATCGTTCCCGCGGACGGTTTCACGAGGCCGAGCAGCATTTTCAGCGTCGTCGTCTTCCCGGCGCCGTTCGGCCCGAGGAAACCGTAAATTTCCCCTTCCCTCACCACGAGGTCCAGCTCGCGGACGCGGTTTTTCTTCGTCAAATTCCGGGTCTCAACGACCATTGCGGCACTCATGCGCGTGTTTCACCCCTTCATCGGATGCATCCGTCAAAAATGCCCACCGCCACTGTAGCAGACCCGCCTTACGCCCGCCTGAAGCGCACCTTACGGCAGCCTTAAATCGTCCCGGCCGCGCCCCGCGCCGCCGGTGCTTCATGTATAATCACCTGTAGCATCCGAAGTGGGGGACGGACGATGGACCAAAACGTGAAGGACCGGAAAATCCTCATCGTCGACGATGAGCCGGAGATCGCCGCGATGATCGAACGGTTTCTGCGCAAGGAAGGGTTCTACCGCATCCACACCGCCGGAGACTGCGCCGCGGCGCTGTCGCTCATCCGGACGGTCCGGCCGGACATCGCGGTGCTGGATGTGATGCTGCCCGACGGAGACGGCTTTTCGCTGCTGTCCGCGATCCGGCAGTTCTCGGATCTGCCCGTCCTGTTCCTGACCGCGCGGGGCGAAGACGAGGACCGGCTGCTCGGTCTCGGGCTCGGCGCGGACGACTACATGGTGAAGCCGTTCCTGCCGAAGGAGCTGGTGCTGCGGCTTGCGGCCATCCTGAAGCGGGTCTACGCCGCTCCCGCGGAGAAGCGGCCGGCGGCGTTCCGGCTCGGCGACGCGTTCGTCGATCTGGCCGGCGCCATCGTGCGAGGCCCGCGGGGGGAGCAGCCGCTGACCGCGAAGGAGCGCGCCATTCTGGCGAAGCTGCACGAGGAGCGGAACCGGATCGTCACGAGCGACGCGCTGTGCCAGGCCGTCTGGGGCGACGACTTCGGCTATGAGAACACGCTCATGGTCCACATCCGGCGCATCCGCGAAAAAATCGAACCCGACCCGTCGAATCCCGTCCACCTGCTCACGGTGCGCGGGCTCGGATACAAACTGATCGCGCGGGAGACGGACTGACATGAACGGCATCGCACGCATTCTGCGCCGGTTCGTCGCGGCGGCCATCCTGCTGTCCGTCCTGCTGCTCGTCCTCAACTTCGTCCTGCTCGGCACGGTCGTGTTCAGGGAGCAGCGCCAGCAGCCGGCGCCGGAGAACGTGGTGCGGGGAGTTGCGGAAGGGCTTGCGGCGTTGGACGGGGGCCGTTACGTGCTGGCGGAGGAAGCCGCGGAGCTGCTGGAACGGCAAGGGGCCTGGGCCATGCTGATCGGTGAAGACGGGGAAGTGAAGTGGGAAGAGCGGCTGCCCGGCGATGTGCCGCGAATGTACGACCTGACGGACGTGGCCAAGTTTTCGCGCTACTATCTGGCCGAATATCCGGTCTACATCTGGGAGCATGCAGACGGGCTCGTGGTCGTGGGGTATCCGAAGAACAGCCACGGGAAATTCCAGTTCAGCTGGGACGCGGAGTGGGTGCGCTCGGTGCCGTGGCGGCTGGGGCTGCTGCTCATCATCAACGCGGCGGTGGCGCTGATGCTTTCCGTTCTCATGGGGCTGCGCATGGTGCGGAACATCCGCCCGCTCGTCACGGGCATCCGCAAGCTGGCCCGGGAGGAGCCCGTCCGGCTGGACGAGCGCGGCCTGCTCGGGGATCTGGCCGGCAGCATCAATGCGGCGTCGGCGATCCTGCAGGAGAAGAACGCCGCGCTGAAGGCGCGGGACGAGGCGCGCTCGAACTGGATCGCCGGCATCTCCCACGACATCCGGACGCCGCTCTCGATGATTCTCGGCTACGCGAGCGAGCTGGAGGAGAGCCCGGAAGTGCCGGAGGAACACCGGCGGCAGGCCGGCGTCATCCGGCGCCAGGGCGAGAAGCTGCGCTCCCTCGTCAGCGACCTGAACCTCGTCTCGATGCTGGAATACGACATGCAGCCGCTCCGCCGGGAGCGCGTCCGGCTGACGTCGCTCGCGCGGCAGGCGGCTGCGGACCTGCTCAACGATGGTCTGGACGGGCGGTTCGCGATCGAACTCGACGCGTCCGAAGAAGACCTGTGGATCACCGGGGACCGGAAGCTGCTGCTCCGGGCGATCGGCAATCTCCTGCAGAACAGCGTGAACCACAACCCGCAGGGCTGCCGCATCGCCATCGGTGCGTTCCGCTCCGAAGACAGGACCCGCTGCGGTCTCGTCGTGCGGGACGACGGACGCGGCGTGCCGCGGGAGCGGCTTGCGGAATTGACGGAGCTGCCCTATTCGTCCAACCGGAAACATCCTCCCCGGCAGGGGCACGGCCTGGGGCTGCCGATGGTCGACCGGATCCTGAAGGCCCACCGGGGCCGGCTTCTGCTCGACAGCCCGGAAGGGGGCGGGCTGACCGCCGTACTGGAATTCCCCGCGGAGGAAGCGCACGCCGCCGGAAGCTGATCCGGACGCCGATCCGCGGCGGCAACGTCAAAGGCCTGCCGTCCTGGCAACCGGGCCGCTCCCGACCGGAAACGGCGCGCTGACCATCGTCCCTGCGAAGAGCGGCCACACCCGGGCGGTGGGCATCCGGCCCTTCCGCCACCCATGCTCCCGCGGCCGCCCCGGCGGGGAACAGTCGGCACCGTTCCCGCACGAAGGCGCGGCCGGCCAAGGCAAGGCAAGGCGAGGCCGGCATTGTCCGCCGCCCGGCGGCGCGGCCGGCCGTCAGCCTTCCGTCTCCGCCTCCCCGTTCAACGCCGACACCGCGATGGCTTCGATCCGGATGTCCCGACCCGCCAGATGCTTCAGTTCAACCGTCCGCGTCTCGCCCGGGAACAGGTCGAAGAAGTTGTCCGAGCAGACGACTTCCTCCTGCGGGATGTCGAGCATGACGAAGCGCGCCAGCCGGTCGGCCGTGACCGTGATCGTCCGCCGGTCGGACGAGCGTTCGACGGTCAGGCGCGCCGGCGGCAGGCGGAGATCCTTGAAGTCCCGGAAGTAATACACGTTGTCCGGGAACAGGCCGCCGCGCGACCGGAGCCGGACGGCCGCCTCCTCCGGCGCGGCGCCGCCGAGCAGCTCTTCCTCGGCGTATTCCGCGAGAAGCCGCGCTTCGTTGGGGCCGGCGGCGGCACGGATCGTCTCGCTCCCGAGCAGGCGTCCCTCGAACGTGACGACTTCCAGCACCAGCTCGTCCTCCACCGCCTCGCGCCGGTCATTGACCAGCCAGACCGCGAGCGGCCGGCCGGGATCGTGGTCGATCGTCGCGAGGACCGGCGCGAAAAATTTGCGCGCGTAGTAGTACGACGCCTTGGGCAGCAGGCCGTAATCGACCAGCGACCAGCTCGTGCCCGGCCAGCAGTCGTTCAGCTGCCAGATGATCGCCCCCGCGGTGAACGGCTTCCGGCGCCGGTAATGCTCGATGCCGTATTTCAGCCCCTCCGCCTGCGTCAGCATGGAATAGCGGATATACGCGTCCAGATCCCGCGGAACGCCCGTATACCCTTCCATCAGGAGCAGGCCCTTCTCGTGGAAGATGTCCTTGTTGCGGTAGGCCATCTCCTCGCTCTTCCAATAGAACTCGCCTTCCGGAATGTACCGCTTGAGCGTGTGGCGGTTGGACGATGCGTGCATGCCGAATTCGCTGGAGAAGCGCGTGCGGTCCTTTTTGTAGTTCTTGAACGAGACGCCCTCGACCGAGATGTCCTGCAGCACGGGTTCCCCGAACCGGCGCGGCTCGACGTTGCCGTGCCAGACCTGCCAGTTGTGGCGGTTGCCGACGTCCTCCGCGTTGTGATCGCTGCCGCCGTAGGGCGTGCTGGGCCGGTACGGCCGCGCCGGATCCAGTTCGGCCAGCAGCTCCGGGATGAGCTCGTGCCAGATCTTCCGCCCGTACATCGGCGCCGTGGCGCGGCCCGCCGTCAGCTCCTTCTCGTAGAGCCAGTCGATCTCGTTGTTGCCGCACCAGAGGGCGAGGCAGGTGTGCTTCCGGAGCCGCCGGATCGCCTTGGCCGCCTCGTCCCGGACGTTGGCCATGAAATTGCGGTTGTAATCCGGGTACAGCGCGTTGGCGAACATGAAGTCCTGCCACACGAGGATGCCCAGCCGGTCGCATTCGCGGTAGAACACATCCTTTTCGTAAATGCCGCCGCCCCAGACGCGCAGCATGTTCATCCCGGCGTCCCGCGCAAGCAGCAGCAGCTTCTCGTACCGTTCATCCTCCGCCGCCCCGATGAAGCTGTGCACGGGAATCCAGTTGGCTCCCTTGGCGAAAAGGCGGACGCCGTTCAGGCGGAAGCAGAACAGGTTCTCCCCGCTCTCATGCTTCTCCTCCAACACGAGCTCCCGGATGCCGAAGGGTTGTTCATACCGGTCCAGGACGCTCCCGTCGGCGCTTTTCAGCGTCACCTCCAGCCGGTACAGGTACGGTTCGCCGAGATCATGCGTCCACCACGGTTTCGGCCGATCCACCCCGAGGACCAGCGACGCCTTCTGCTGCGGCAGATCGGCGAAGGGGGAAAGCGTGCATCCTTCCGCCGCCAGCCGGACGGCGGCGGAGAACGATCTGCCGCCGTCCTCCGCCAGGCACACCTCCACCGCCAGCGGCTCCCGGCCGCCCGGCCGGCGCCAGATTTCGACGTCCACCCCCACGACGGCCCTGTCCTCCGCAAGGGAGACCGTGCGGGGGAACACGGAGAAGATCCGCGCGCATCGCCACGTCCGCACCTGGACGTCCTTCCAGATGCCGACCGTCACCAGGCGCGGGCCCCAGTCCCAGCCGAAGTTCATCGCGGCCTTCCGCGTCCAGATCCGGTCCTTCTCGAATCCGCACCAGTATCGCTTCTCCTTGTCCGCCACCGACCGGTGCACCGGATCGAACCGGACCGCCAGCACGTTCTCGCCCTTCCGCAGCAGCCCGGTCACGTCAAACCGGTGCTCCACGAGCATGTTCTCCGTGCGTCCGAGCTCCAGGCCGTTCAGGTAGACGGTCGCGAACGTGTCGAGCCCCTCGAACAGGAGCTCGGCGATCTCGCCGTCCTCCGGTTCACCATCCCAGTTGAACCTCGTCCGGTACCACCATTCCTTCTCTTCCACCCAGCGGCACTTCATGTCGTTGTGGCCGACGAACGGATCGTCGATCACCCGCTTGCGGACCAGGGTGGAATGCACGTCCCCCGGCACCTTCGCATCCAGCCAGAAATAATCGGTGTAATCGGGCGAAGCGATCTCCAGAGGGGGGCGTTCCCCCGGCTCGAACCATTGCAGCTTCCAATTGTCCGTCAGCTTCACGCTCATTCCCCCGCTTCCATGTTCCCGCGTTCCCGCGCCGCCGGCGCGTCCGCCCCGGCGTTCCGCCTCGCCTGGTAAGCCATCATGCGATAGCGGGACGGCGAGACGTTCGTCAGCCGCTTGAACGTCTGGACGAAATATTTGTACTCCTTGTAGCCGACCAGCCGCCCGATTTGAAAGATCCGGTATTCCGTCTCCGCCAGCAGCTCCTTCGCTTTTTCGATGCGGATCTCGTGCAGCAGGTCGTTGAAATGCCTGCCTGTCACCTTCTTGAGCAACTGGCTGAAATAGTTGGGCGACACGTTGATCCGGCAGGCCACCATCGCGGCCTTGAGATCCCGGTTGTAGTGCTCCTTCATGAAGCGGACCGCCTTGTCGACCAGCATCCGCTGCTCCGCGCCGGCGCCCGTCTCCTCCCGGATCACGAAGGGCTCGAGAGCCCGGACGAACCGTTCCTTCAATTCGCCGTACGAAGCGGGCGGGAACGCCTTCTCGCCGCCCGCGGGCGCCGCGGATCGCAGCGCCTGCCGGACGGGCAGGCCGGCGGACAGCCGCTCCTCCAGCTGCCGCAGGAAGTCGGCGGCGTCGTCCAGGCCGTAGCGGCGCTCCCGCAGCCGGGCGATCAGTCCGTCCGCCGTCATGCGCAGGACGGCGCCGTCGCAGCCCTGCTCGATCAGCGGCCTGAACGCCTCCGCTTCCTCTTCGACGCTCAACCGTTCGGGCTCCGGTATGTCCGCCCATTCGTAGACGGCGTCTTCCATGACCGGCCAGGCCGACAGGCCCTTCACCACCCGGCGGCCGAGCTCTTCCAATGCTTCCGGTTCCGCAACGGCCGGCGACAGACAGCACCGCATGCGCAGGCCGTGCCGTTCCCGGACCGCGTCGACCATCCGGCGGAAGACGGCCTTGTCATCCCGAGGGCCGCCGGACCCGCGGAAGGCGCACAGCGCCAACAGCCGGTTCGGTCCGGCGGATACGGCCGCCGCCAGGATGCCGCCGGCCCCCAGATATTCTTCGACCCGGACGGCCCGTTCTCCCGCCGCTCCGCCCGCCCCGGAGGCTCCGGCGCCCCCGTCGCGGGGTTCGGCGGACGGCGAAGCCGGCACCTCCCCTTCGATCAGGCAGGCCGCAAGCCGGAACGTCAGGTCCGGATCGAACGTCAAATCCGGATGATTCGCGTCCGCCCGCTCGCCGACCGCGAGGGCCGAAAGCAGGCGGACGGCCGCCGCCCGCCAGCGCTTCGCCCGTTCCTCCGCCAATTCCCGGCGGATGTTCCGGATGACGAACATCAGCTCGCCGATGTCGACCGGCTTCAGCAGATAATCCTTCACCCCGAGCCGGAGCGCCTGCCGCGCGTACTCGAAGTCGTCGTATCCGCTCAGCATGACGATCCGCTTGCCGGGATACCGGCCGCTCACCTCGCGGCTCAGCTCCAGGCCGTCCATGCGGGGCATCCTGATGTCCGACAGCACGAGATCGACGTCATGACGGGTGAGCATCTCCAGCGCTTCCTCGCCGTCATGGGCTTCGCCGACGATCCGCACGCCCCATTCATCCCAGGGCACCGTCTCCCTCAGCCCCTTGCACACAATTGGCTCGTCATCCACGATCAGCACATTCAGTTCCATGACGCCTGATCCCCCGTGTCTTTCCGATCCGCGCCGCCGTCGCCGGCTTCGTCGCCCGCGGGCCTCAAGGGAAAAGAAAGCCGGACCCGGGCTCCCCCGCTGCCGCCCGCGGCGCCCTGGCCGGCCGCGTCCGCGTCCTCCACAACCGTCAGGCTCGCCTCGTCGCCATAGGCGATGCGCAGACGTTCCCGGATATTGCGCAGCGCGTAACCGTCCCGCAGCGCCGCCTCGAACCGCTCCTTCGAAAATCCCTTGCCGTTGTCCATCACGTCGATGACCAGCCGGTCGCCGTCCCGGTAACACCGCACCCGGATCCGCTTCAGCGATTTCATATCGCCGAAGCCGTGATGGATGCTGTTTTCGATCAGCGGCTGGATCGTCATTTTCAGAATCGGCACGTCCGCCACGTCGTACTCGCAATGCAGCGAATAGACGAGGCTGCCGCCCAGCCGGTGCTTCTGCAATTCCAGATAGCTCCGGCAATAGGCAAGCTCTTCGCCGAGCGGAATCCACATCCGGCCGCGGCTCAGGCTGATGCGGAAGATCCGCGAGAGCAGCTCGATCAGCCGGCCCGTCTCCGGCGCCTTCTCCAGGCGGGCGGTCCAGCGGATCATGTCCAGCGTGTTGTACAGGAAATGGGGATTGATCTGGCTCTGCAGCAATTTGAGCTCGGACTCGCGGTTGCGCAGCTCGAGCTGGTACTCGTTCTCGATCAGGTTTTTCAGGCGGAGCACCATCTGGTTGAAGCGGTTGCCCAGCACGCCGATCTCGTCCCCCGCCGTCACCGGCACCTGGGCCGTGAAATCCCCGCGCTCGACCTGATACGTGCGTTTGATCAGATCCGCGATCCGACGGATGATGACGCGGTAAATGCCGATCATCGCGAGCACGCCGAGGCCGGTCAGCGCCGCCATCATCCACGGGATGGACTGCCGGATGCCCGTGACGCCCTTCGCGACGCTGGTCTCGTTGACCATGCCGATCGTGACGAAATCCGTTCCGGCAACCGGCACGGCCATCGCGTGATAGTCAATGCCGCCTTCCCGGTAGTCCAGCGTCGTCTGCCCGACGGTACCGGACTCGAGCAGCCCGGCCAACGGCGTATCGCTCAGCGGCCGGCCGATCATGCCCGCGTCGGGATGCATGACGATCGTGCCCTTCCGGTCGATGACGATCATTTCGGCCAGATCGCCGAAATCGGCCCGGATGTAATCATACAGCTTCCTCACGTCGAGGCGGATCGCGACCATGCCGATCGGCACGGTGATGCGGTTCAAATCGTTGATCACGCGAAACAGGCTGATGACTTCGGACTCGCGGTTCCAGGGATCCCGGACGGTGTACACGCCCGTCCACAGCTTCTCGCCCCTGCGCGCGATCGCTGCCCGCTTCCATGCCGACTCGGCCGTCTCGTAGACCGACGGATGGACGCCGACGTGGAACCTGTGCTCCAGCCCCTCCAGCGACATCGAGTGCAGGTACGGCTTCGATGTCAGGTGATACAGCGTGTACCCGTTCAGCTGTTCCTCCAACCGGCGTATGACCGCCGTCTGATCCGCTTCCTCACCCTTCAGCTTCAGATAGGCGCGGACGTCGTCGCTGTAGATGAGGAACATGGAAATGCTTTCAATATCCTTCAGCACCGTCAGGATCGTCTGGTTGATTTCCTCCAGATGCTCCTTCGTGTTGTTGATGGCCTGCATCTGGACCGCCCGGTTGGCCTGTGAATAAATGTGCAAATTGAATGCCAGAATGGGCGCCAGCACGAACAGCAGGAAGATGGTCACAAATTTCCGCTGAATCGGCCAGTCGGAGAAACGCTTCAGCCGCCTCATGTTGCCGTACAGCTCCGTTTTTCCAACCAGTTTACCCCTTGACGGCTCCGGCTGTCATCCCCTTGACCACATACTTTTCAAGGAAAAGATAGATGATGATGACAGGCAGGATGGCCAGCGTCAGCCCCGCCATCTGGGCGCCGTAGTTGGTGGTGAACTGGCCGGAGAAATTCGCAAGGCCGAGCGGCAGCGTCTTCAGCGATTCCTCGTTGATCAGCACGAGGGCGAAGGAAAATTCGTTCCAGTTGTTGATGAAATTCAGAATGACCACCGTGGCCAGCGCGGGACCGGACATCGGCAGGATGATCTTCCAGAAAACCCGGAACACCCCGCACCCGTCCATGACGGCCGACTCTTCGATGTCCTTGGAGAACGATTTCATGAAGCTGGTCAGAATAAACACGGTGACCGGAAGATTGAAGGCGATGTACGGCAAGATGATGCCCGCGTACGTGTTCAGCAGTCCGAGCTCCCGCTCCTGGATGAACATCGGCACCAGCGTCGCGTGGATCGGAATCAGCATGCCGAGCACGAAGTACCAGTAAACCCCGTTTCCCCATTTGAATGGGAACCGGGCAAACACGAAGGCGGCCAGCGCGCCGAACAGCACCGTCAGGATCACGGCCGCGACGGCCACGAACAGGCTGTTGAAGAAATAGACCTCCAGCCTCGCCGTCTCCCAGGCGATGCGGTAATTGTCCAGATGGAACGTCTTCGGAAGCCCGAAGGGATTGCGGGAAAACTCCGCGTTCGTCTTGAACGAATTGAGCGCCATCCAGATGATCGGGTACACGTTGATCGCCGCGTAGAGGATGAGCACCAGATAGACGAACGTCCGCCAGGCCAACTTGCGCTTTCTGGCCGCGCGGTTCCGGGCATCCGCGGATTGGGCCGCCATGCGAACACCTCCCGTTCAGAACGCCCTGCGCCGCAGCAACAGATTGGACAGCCCGATGAGCGCAAGGCTGAAGAAGAAAATGCAGACGGAGATCGCGCTTCCGTAACCGTACCGGGTCGACGAGAACGTCTTGTCGAACATGTAGGTGGCGAGCACTTCGGTGGCGTGACCGGGACCGCCGGACGTCATGACGTAGATCAGGTCGAACGTCCTGAGGCTCCCGCTGATGCACAGGATGACCGCGACGACGAGGGTATCCCGGATCATCGGCAGGGTGATGTGGATCGTCTGCTTCAGGCCGGTCGCACCGTCGATCCGGGCCGCGTCGTCGATTTCGCCCGGAATGTTCTGCAGGGCCGCGAGGAAAATGATCAGGTACAGCCCGATGAACTGCCAGATGATCGTGATGCAGACCGCGATCATCGCAAGTTTGGGATCGCCGAGCCAGTTCTGCCTGAGTTCCTCCAGCCCGACCGCCGACAGGAGCTGGTTGATGAGCCCGCGCCTCACGTTGAAGATCATGCCCCAGACCAGCGAGACGACGACCGTGGAGATGACGACCGGAAGAAAGCCGACCGTGCGGAAGAATTTGCTTCCCTTGAGCTTCCGGTTCAGCAGCAGCGCGAAGAAGAGCGCGATCGGCACCTGGCCGAACACCGAAGCCGCCACGACATACAGGTTGTTGACGAAGGAATGCCAGAAAATCTTGTCCCCGAACGCCTCCGCGAAGTTCGCCAGCCCGACGAATTTCATGTCCGTGAAGCCGTTCCATTCCACCAGCGAGTAATAGAAGGACACGAAAATCGGGATGATCGCGAACAGCGTATAGACGATGACGGCCGGGGCCAGCGCGGCCAGAAACGGCCCCTTGCTGCGGGTATAAAGGTGCATCCGCCTTCCTCCCCTGCATGCAGGAATGGAAAACCGGGGCGTCCAGGCCGCCCCGATTTCCATCCGGAATGAATCATGCGGCTTGTTTCTGTTTGTCTACAGCATCCTGCAGTCGCTTGGCCAGTTCCTCCGGCGTCACCAGGCCGATGCTCAGCTCCTGCAGGCCGGCGTTGATGACGTCCGTCACTTCCGGCGGCAGCGTCGCGTCGTAGACGGGCGCCACCTTCTTGCTGGCCAGTTCCTTCACTTCCATCAGCACCGGGCTGACTTCCGCGGGCGCCTCGATCTCGGCCGGCACGAGGATGGACGCCTTCAGCATTTCCTTGAAGTATTCTTCCGTGTAGAAGCCCTTCAGGAACGTCTTCGCCGCTTCCAGCTTCTCGCCCGTCAGGTTCGCGTTGATCGCGATGCCCATGCCGGAGACGACGGAGACCGCGCTCGGATCGCCGAGGCCGCCTTCGACCGCCGGGAAGACCGCCACGCCGATGTTCTTGTCGGGAGCGGCGTCCAGCACCGGGCCGAGGCCCCAGGAACCGTCGATCATCATGGCCGCTTCGCCGTTGATGAAGTATTCGCGCTGCTGGTCGTTGTCAATGGAGTTGAAGTCCTCGTTGAACGCGCCGATGTCGACCAGCTCCTTGATGATTTCGAGCGCGCGGATGAATTCCGGATCCGTGAACTTCCGTTCGCCGGTGTACAGCACCGCGTTCAGGAAATCGCTGCCCGTCAGCCGGTCGCCGATCGTGCTGATGTAGCAGGATTGCAGGACCCATTGCCCCTTGTTGCCCAGCGTGATCGGGATGAGCCCCTTTTCCTTCAGCTTCAGGATCATCGCCTTGAACTCTTCATACGTGGCCGGGAACGTCTCGTAGCCGACTTCGGCCAGCTGATCCTTGTCGTAGTAGATGACGTGCGTCGGCACGACCTGGGCCGGAATCGCGTAGACCTTGCCGTCCACGCTGTAGTCTTTCAGATACTCGCTGATGACGAGGCCGTCCCAGTGGCTGACGATGTCGTCGATCGGCTGCAGGAGACCGCCCTCGACCAGCGGCGCGAGCTCCGCGCCCGGCCACACCTGGATCAGATCGGGCAGTTCCCGGCCGGCGGCCTGGGCCTTCACCTTCACCTTGTATTGGTCATGCGGAATGTTCTGCTGCTTGATGACGATGTCGGGATGCTCTTCCATGAACGTTTCGACCTGCTTCAGGCTGGACTGGTGCTCCGCCGACGGGTCCGTCCAGATGTTCCACAGCGTCAGTTCCACCTTCGAACCGCCGCCCGACGCCGCGTTGCCGGACGAGTTGCCCGCCTGTCCGCCGTTTTCGCCGGCGCCGTTCGCGCCGCCATTGTTCTTGCCGCCTCCGCCGCATGCGGTCAGCGCAAGCAGCATGGCGGCCATCAGCATTGCGAGCCATTTCCTTGTGCCCGAACGCTTCATCGTATCCCCCTCCGTTCAGCTCGATGTCGATGTGAAGCGTTTGCAAGTTTCATTATAGGAAGCGCTTTATTCTCGGATAATGGCGCAAAATTTCATTCCTATCCCGAAAAATTACACTCCTCGTCACATCACACTCCGCGTCCGGGGGCATCCGCCATGCCCCGAAACCGCACGTTCGTTCCGCCTTCAAACGGCCCGGGACGGGATCGGACGGCGGGCGTGCAACCATTCGGGGGTTCCGTCGTCTAATTGCTTGAAAAATGTTCCATCAAGGTTGGGAGGATCCCCATGTCAAGCATGAGATGGAGTTTGATGCTCGCCGCTTTGCTTCTCGCGGCCGGATGCTCGAACATGCAATCGTCCGGTCCGGCCGGACAGGGTTCGGATGTTCCGGCCGGATCGCACGCGCCGGGTGCGGCGGAACCGGCGGGCGCTTCATCGGGAACCCGGACGGGATCGCCGCAGGAACCCGGGACGTCCGCGGACGCGCTGACGGCCTCCCCGTCCGCATCGGGAAACGCAGGTCGGGAAGGCGATGAAGCCGCGGCTTCCGCCGTTCTCTCGATCTACGACACCGAAACCGGCGAACGGGTGACGGTCCCGGCGCCGGCATCCGACGTGGTCCAGCTCGCGCATGACAGGACGGCAAACCGGCATGCCGTGGCCTTCCTGGTCGAAGACGGCTTTCGCCTTTATTTTCCCGATGAGGATCGCTGGCAGCACGTTCCCCTCGCCATCCGGCAGACCGTCGCAACCGGCGGCGGGGAGAAAGAGGGCGCGCTTCTCACCCCGCGGGATGAAGCGGCCGGGTTTATGCTGCCGCTCCGACTGTCGCCGCTTTTTGCCGGTGACCGGTGGTTTTATCTTTCCCGCGACACCGAAATCTTCCGGCTGGACGCCGGAACCGGCGTCGCCGAACGGATCTGGGCGCCCTCCGGGGACCGCGAAGGCCGTGCCATCTACGGCATGTCCGCCTCGCCGGACGGCGGCCGGCTGGCCGTCCTGGTGACCAGGGACGGCCTTGGCCCCGACACGGACCTCCTGGTGGTCGATCCGGCCGGCGGATCCGTCGTTTTCGAGCGGCAGAAAGCCGCCGCCGTGAACAAAAGCGACGGGTTCCTGGCCCACATGTATATCGAATGGTTGGATGACCGGACGCTCGGGTTTGAATCCCGGGTAAGGATTTTCCCGGAGGGAACGGACGGGGAACGGAGAACGGATGGGAGACGGGGCTGGTTCACGTTGGAGATGGACGGAACCTCGCCCGAATTCCGGACGGTCCCCGAATCGCGCCGGTTCCGCTATGCCTCCGACATGTCCCGCCTCGCCATCGAGACGGAGGATCACGAGGTGATCCTGCTCGAGGACAGCCGCGCCGGCACGGCGGTGGACGACATGGACGCTGTCGACGGCCGCACGCTGCCGGACGGGGAGCCGTCACCGTCGGACGGCACGAGGCTCGGCACCGGCATCCTTCTCGGCTGGATGGATGACCGTTACGTCGTCTGGTACCAAAACGAAACCAACCTGTTGCTGGAAGACCGGTTTTACTGAGACCGGAGTCGCCGGATGGGGATCCGGAACGGGCGGAACCGCTCCCTGCGGAGCCGCCCGTTTTTTCGTTCATGCAAAAAGGGGCGCCGGAAGGAACCTTTTCCTTGCAGGCGTCCCCGCTTCTTTTTGATCCCCTGTTCAGGATCTGACGATCGATTCGGACACTCATCCATGCTTCAATTCCTCATAGACCTCCATGCCGCTAACGCGGCACCATCAGAGGATGAAAATGGTCGTCTGCCCACCGTATAATACTCTTGCGGCTGGCGAAGCGAGGTC